>CXWK01002137.1_pt1 | contig 10208 bp, 7 predicted proteins | sample 590851 | NCBI WGS metagenome assembly CXWK01 (sample SAMEA3498364, study PRJEB10139) | wastewater metagenome | biome: wastewater treatment plant; material: activated sludge | place: Denmark | collected 2014-08-01
GCGGCTATCGCTGGACCATCGAACGCTTTCGTTATGCGCCCGAGGAACGGCAGGCCGCCTTTGCGCGTGTCTGCAGCGATCGCATGATTCTCGCCGCAGGCTGCGACGGACCGTTCCGCGGCGATCTCCAGATGATCGACGCCTACCGTTGCAGCGAGCGATTGCTGACGCGCGGCGTGGGTCGTCTGATCGGCAAACCCGGCGCGTGCAACACGCCGTCCGGCCGGCTGCTCAATCGCGCCACCAACGAAGCGCTGGCGGACCTGTGCTCGTTGGCCCGGATGGCGCCGGCCGCGCACCGCGACGGCATTCATCCGAACGCGCTCGGCGAAGCCTTCCCGAATTCCTTCATGGGCGTGATGCTGCCCGACGGGCACGGCCTCGCCAAAAGGCGCGAGGGCAAGTCCGACCGCTATTACGAGGCGCTCTGCGCGTCGGGCGGCTTCGACGCCGTGATGGAATTTCTGCTGGCGCAGCGCCGCGCCGACGCGCGCTTCGAGGCGGTTCGCGACCACGACGAGCGCGCGGCGCTGGTCTGCGCGATGACGGCGCTCTGCATCGTCGCGGGGACGTACGTTGCCGTCGGTGACGGACAGGGCAGGGTCTATCTGCCGCCGCGTCGTTTCTGGAACGTCGCAGTCTTCGATCTCATGCGCCGCTCGTCGCTCGCGGAACCGGCTGGCGCGGCAGCGACCCTGATCGAACGGAACGTCTGCGTCAGTCCTTCGCCGCCAGCAGCCGCGACGCCTTGACGAAGCGGGACGGATCGGTGGCCTCGTCGTCGATCCGCACTTCGTAGTGCAGGTGCGGGCCGGTCGAGCGGCCGGTCGAACCGACGCGGCCGACGACATCGCCGGCGACGACCTTCTGGCCTTCCTGGACGAGAATGGCCGACAGGTGGCCGTAGCGGGTCGAAAGCCCGTTGCCGTGGTCGATCTCGACCAGGTTGCCGTAGCCGCCGGACCATTCGGCGCTCGACACCGTGCCGGCCGCCGTGGCGCGGGCGGGCGTTCCGGTTTCCGCGCGCATGTCCAGTCCCGAATGCAGCGCCGGACGGCCAAGGAACGGATCGAGCCGGTAGCCGAAGCTGGAGGTGAGATCGAGCGCGCCCGACAGCGGCTTGCGCAGCGGCAGGTAGGGCAGGGCGCGGCGCAGGCGGTCGAGGGTCGCAAACGACCCGTGCACGCTGGCGAGCTGCCGTTCGAACGGCGAGGCCGACGGATCGAGCTTCGCCGGCACGTAGGGACCGCCGACGGCGGCCGCCTTGGGCGGCGCGACCCGATCGGGCGAGAGCCCGGTCTCGGCGATCGCCGCTTTCAATTGCTCGGCCTTGCGCGCGGCCGGCGCGGCGAGCGCCGTGAGCGCGGCGACCTGCCGGCGCTCGATCCGGTCGAGCGATGCGCTGAGAAGCTCCATGCGTGCGGGGGTCGAGATCTCGGAATCGGCGGCGTCCGCCAGTGCGCGGCTCGCCGGCGCCTGCAGCGCCGCGCGCGGGCCGTCGACGCCGCCCGTGCGAAGCTCGAAGCCGTCGGGGCGCGGCCGGTTGGACTGGAACGGTCCGCCCGTGTCGGCAGGTTCCCCGATCGGGGCGAAGGATGTCGGGCGCGCGGCGGCGTTCGTGGCCGGACGCTGGCCTTTGGCCGTTGCGGCGATCGCCGGCGCGGCGTCCAACGGGCCGCCCAGCTTTTCGCCAAGCGCGGCGACGATGGCGGTCCTGTTCTCCAGCTGCGCCTCGCGCGCGATCAGCCGCTGCATCTTGCCTTCGAACGAGTCCTGATCGAGCAATTGCCGGCTGGTGACGCGGTCGAGCTGGATCCGCATCGCCGCCAGCCGGTCCTCGTAGGCGTATTGCTGGCGCGCCTGTCGGGCCATGAGGGCTGCGATCATGTCGTCGCGGAAGAACAGGAAGGCGCTCGCCCCCAGATAGGCCGCCGCCACGAGCGGAAAGGCCCCGCAGAGCGCATAGAGCGCCGCCGGCTTCACGGCCAGCTTCCGCTGCTTGCCGCCGCGCGACAGGGTGAGAAGGAAATGGGTGTCCGCAACGCGGGCTGGGGTCGACCTGACCGACATGCACAAGGCTCCGGGCGAACGACCGCCCAAGCGCGCATGTGAAACCATTAAGGTTAATGCTTCCGAAATCGCCCGGCCGCTGCGGCTTGCCTCGCGGCGCCGCCGCCCCTAAAGGTTCCGGCTTCCTGAAAGGTCGAACGATGTCCGCCGCCCCGCAGAGCTTCCGTCCCAGGTCCGATTTCGTCGCTACGCTGATGGAACGGGGCTACGTCCATCAGTGCTCGGATTTCGAAGGGCTGGACGCCAAGGCGAAGGCGGGCGAGCTGACGACCTATATCGGGTACGATTGCACCGCCCCTTCGCTGCACGTCGGGCATCTGCTGTCGATCATGATGCTGGCCTGGCTGCAGCGCACGGGTGGCGGAAGGCCGCTGCCGTTGATGGGCGGCGGCACGACGCGCGTCGGCGATCCCTCGGGCAAGGACGAGACGCGCAAGATCCTGACGATCGAGACGATCGACGCCAACAAGGCGGCGATCCGGCGCATCTTCTCGAATTTCCTGACCTTCGGAGACAGCGGGACCGACGCGGTCATGGCCGACAACGCCGAATGGCTGACGAAGCTGAACTACATCGATTTCCTGCGCGACGTCGGCCGCCACTTCTCGGTCAATCGCATGATGTCGATGGATTCGGTGAAGCTGCGTCTCGAACGCGACCAGGAATTGTCGTTCATCGAATTCAACTACATGTGCCTNNATGTGCCTGCAGGCGTACGACTTCGTCGAACTCAACAAGCGCTACGGCTGCCTTGCGCAGATGGGCGGCTCCGACCAGTGGGGCAACATCGTCACCGGCATCGACCTCGGCCGTCGCATGGGAACGCCGCAGCTCTATGCGCTCACAGCGCCGCTGCTGACGACCTCGTCCGGCGCAAAGATGGGCAAGACCGCCGCCGGCGCCGTCTGGCTGGAAGCCGACATGCTCAGCCCCTACGACTACTGGCAGTTCTGGCGCAACGCCGAGGACGCCGACGTCGGCCGCTTCCTGCGCCTGTTCACCTTCCTGCCGATGGGCGAGGTGAAGCGGCTCGAAGCGCTCGGCGGCGCGGAGATCAACGAGGCGAAGAAGATCCTCGCCGTCGAGGCGACGGCCCTCGTGCATGGTCGCGCAGCCGCCGAGCAGGCGGCCGAGACGGCGCGCAAGACGTTCGAGGAAGGCGTCGCCGCAGACACGCTGCCGACCGTGGAAGTATCCGCGGCCGAAATCGACGCCGGCGTCGGCGTGCTCACGGCTTTCGTCCAGGCCGGTCTCGTCGCCTCGACCGGCGAGGCGCGCCGTCAGGTGAAGGGCGGCGGGTTGCGCGTCAACGACGCCGCCGTGACGGACGAGCGCTCCGTGCTGCGCGCCGCCGACTTGCGCGACGGCGCGATCAAGCTGTCGCTCGGCAAGAAGAAGCACGTGCTGCTGAAGGCGAGGTGAGCGCGACCTTCACCGCGCCGGCGCGCTCGTCGCGTTGTCGAACGCGCCGAAGATCTTGCGCAAAAATCCCGGCGCGACCGTCAGCGGATTGACCGAGATCTGCGGCGCGCTCGTGCGGCCGTGGATGCGGTAGTTGATCGCGAACAGGCCTTCGTTCCAGCCGCCGCCGAGCAGCAGGCCGACGACCGGAATCTTTGCGAAGAAATTGTTGACCGTGTAGGCCGGGATGAACGTGCCGTTGAGCGCCATCGTCTCGCGGTCGGTGTCGACGGCGCCTTCCACCGTCAGGCCGATGTTCGGTCCGTTCATCACGCCGTCGCGCAGCGTGAGCTGGCCGCCGGCGCGCGAAAAGACGACGGACAGCCGGTCGAAGCGGATCAGGCCGGGATCGACGCGCGCGCCGCTGGAATCGACGCGCACGCTGCCTTCGTTGACGAGGCGGCGCAGCGCGGGCTCGTCGCGCAGCTGAAAATTCTTCACGCTCAGCATGCCCGTGACGCTGCGATCGGCGAACTGCATCGCCGCGCTCAGGGCGCCGCCTTCCATGCGCGAATAGAGATCGCAGAAGCCGAGCGCGGCGCCGGCGTCGGCGGTCGCGATATTGACCTGCGGCTGGCCGTTGTCGCCGCGGGCGAGGACGGCGGAGAACGGGCCGCGGCCGAACGATCCGCTCATGTTGAACGCGCGCAGCACGCCGTTCTTGCGCGCGATCCGCAGATCCGCGTTGACGAGCGACTGCCTGGAAAACCCGCTGAGCACCGGCGTCTTCAGGTCGATCTCGTAATCCTCTTCCTTGCGCGTCTCCGCTTCGCTCGTCTGCGTCACGCTCTTGATGAAAGGACGCGCATCCACAGCCGCTCCGCGCACGCTGGTCTTGAACGTGTCGCCCGCCTTCTGCACGTCGACGCGCATGTCGTCGCCGGGCGAAAGCCGCGCCTGATGCAGGCGGGCCGAAAGAAAATCGCCCTGGCCGTTGAGTTCGATCGTTCCCTTGGCCGCGGCGCCGCCCAGTTCCGCGACGAGATCGTCGATCCTGATCGAGTTTTCCCGCTGCACGACCGCGAAGGTCGCGCGCGCCGCCCGGCCCGCGGGCTTGACGATGCCGGGGATCGGGCTGGCGAGCGCAACCCGCGTCAGATCGAGGTCGGCGTTGACCCGCGTTTCGCGTTCGAACACGGCGGCCACCTTCACGCCGATCGGCCCGGACACGCCCGGCATGCCCAGGCCGAGCTTGGTTCGGCCGGCGTCGTCGATCGTTGCGCCGAGGTTGGCGAGCGCCGGCTGGCCGAGGTCCTTGCGCAGGTCCAGCGACGCCGGATAGCCGAACATCCGCCCGCTGCCGCTGGCCTTGATGCCGCCGGTGTCGCCGACGACATTGATCGTGCCCGCCTCGAACCGTTCCTTGCCGATCAAACGTTCCGCCACGAAATTTGCGACGGTGGCGTTGACGCCGATCTTCACGTCGTCGCCGCGCGCGGCGTTGCCGATCTTGAAGTCGAGCCGCATCCTGCCGTCGACATTGCCTTTCAGCGTGCCCGGCTCCAGCGGCAGGCTGGCGAAATCGCGAACCGCCTCTTTCGCCAGCAGATCGGCGACCGCTTCCACCGATCCGAGAACCTGCGCCTCGAGGTAGGCCTGCGTCGCAGGCGAGCCGTCGTTGTTGGGCATCCCGAATGCGCCGCCGCCGATCGTCAGCCGCCGGCCGGGCGCGGTTTCCATCACGCCCGATGTCGTGGTCAGCAGCGCGCTGCGTCCGGTCACGCGGCCGGATCCTTCCACGCCGCTGATTTCGGGAATGCCGTCCAGCGCCGTCAGCGCGCCGCCGGCGATCTTGAACTCCATCGAGACGGTCGCATCCGGCGGCGGCCGTTCGAATCGCATCTGCAGCAGCGCGTCCTTGTCGAAATCGATGGAGGCCGACGCCGACTGCAGCGTACCCCCGTGCACGTGGGAGATGAGCCAGTTGCGCGCCGGCGCGCCCATGTGGCTCGGCCAGACGCGGAACAGCGACCGGATCGGCATGCGTCCCGCCGACATGCCCAGGCGGATGTGCGCGCCGTCGATCCAGTCGAAGGCGCCCGCCGCGGCAAGCGCCAGGTTCGGGCCGGCGAGTTCGGCGCGGCCGATGTCGATCCGCTTCTCCTCGATGAAGATCCGCGCTTCGAGGTTCGCCTTTTCGATCGCGAGGAACGTGTCGCGGGGCCGGTCGGCGGCGATGCCGCCGGGCTTCAGCAATCCGAGCGTGAGCTTCCACCCTTCTTCCGGGCGCGTCGGCGGTTCCAGCGCGCCGCCGGCGACGAACTGGGTCTCGCCGCCGAAATACTGGATGGGATCGAGAATGATCCGCTGATTGACGGTGTCCCAATGAAACCCGCCGGAGATTTCGTCGAAGAACAGCGGTTCGTGATCCGGGTCCTCCAGTCGCAGAAACCCTGCGCCGACCACGGCGCGACCGCTGCCTTCCCGCAATTCGCCGCTCTCTCCGAGGATGAAACGGATCTTGAACGAGAGAGAAGCGTCGCTGTCGACGACCGGGCGGCGCGCGCCGGCGACGAGATTGACCTCGTCGATGGTGATGTTGCGCGCCTCGATGTCGAGCTGGCGTTCCGTATCCGGCGTTCCGATCGCCTTGGCCAGCAGCGAAATCTTGCCGTTGGGACCTTGCGCGGCAAGCGTGAACGAACTTGCGCGCCGGCTCTTGTCGAACGCCATATCGACGTTGCCGAATGTGATCGTGCGGTCGGCCGTGCGATCGTCGACGACCAGCCGTCCGCCATGCACACCGACGTTGCGCAGAGCGGCGAGCGGCGATTTCGGGCTGGTCGCGAAGTCGAAGAAGGCGCGCAGCGCGCCGGCGGCGTCGCGCAGCACGACCGAGCGACGCGGCTTTTCGCCCGGCGCCGGCGCGTCCGCGCCCGGGAGCGCCGGCGCCGGCGAAAGCACGATCGCTTCCTCGTTCGGTCCGCCGGCGGAAATCGCAAGCGCGCCGTTGGGCATGACCAGCAGGCGCACGGTCAGGTCGTAGATTTCCAGTCGCCGTGGAAGGGGCTCGAACTTCAGCAGCGCAATCGGATCGAGGGACAGTTCCGCCCGCGGCGCCTCAACGACCGTGCGGCCGGCGGCGACCGCCTTGAGTCCTTCGACTTCGATCGTCGGACCGTGCTCGGTGCGGGCGATCCGCGTCGCGCCGAACGAGAATTGCACGGCCCCATCGGCGCGGCTCGTCAGCGCTGCGGCGGCGCGACGGCCGAGTTCGTCGACCTCGATCGGCCCCTGCGACAGGCGCATCATCAGGACGCCGAAGGCGACGATGCCGAGAGTGGCGAAGACTCCGAAAACGCCTGCCGCCCACTTCGCGCCGCGACGGAACGCGCGCGACCGGGCGATAGCCAGCGCCCTGGGCGCCGTCCGCATCAGGACGCTTCGAATTCGCACCGGGAGTTCGGCCAGCGGCAGGAAATCACTCCTCGAGAGATCACGCGCTCAACGAAACACGCTTTGCACGGAAGGCGCGGCAGGACCGGCCGCGACTCGCCGGACAATATATGCTGCGCACGGGTCGCGGGCGATCCGGGCGGCGGATCGTATCCGGCTGCTTTGGCCGCGCATTGGGACGAAAGGAAGGCATATGGCTGAACTGGCGGTCGGCGCAAAGGCGCCGGGGTTCGAACTCGAACGCGACGGCGGCGGGCGATCGAAGCTCGCGGACTTCAAGGGCAGGACCCTCGTCCTGTATTTCTATCCCAAGGACGACACGACCGGCTGCACCCGGGAGGCGGTCGACTTCGATGCGTTGCGCGAGGATTTCGCGAAGGTCGGCGCAGAGGTTGTCGGCGTCTCGCCCGATAGCGCCGGCAGGCACGACAGGTTCAAGGCCAAGCACGGATTGACCCTGTCGCTCCTGTCCGACGAGACGAAGACGGTCCTCGAAGCCTATGGCGTCTGGAAGGAGAAGAGCATGTACGGGCGCAAGTACATGGGCGTCGAACGCACGACGTTCCTGATCGACGGCAAGGGCGCGATCCGCGAAATCTGGAGCAAGGTGAAGGTGCCCGGCCACGCCGCCGCCGTGCTGGAGGCGGCGCGCAAGCTGCGCTGATCAGACCGGCTTGAACGCCGCGTCGACCGGCGTCTGCAAGGCGATCGCCAGTCGGTTGGTTTCCGCCGCCATGCCGACGATGGCGACAAGTTCCATCAACTGCTGGTCGCTCATGCCCTTGGCGCGGGCGGCGGCGGTGTGGGAGCGGACGCAATATTCGCAGGACTGGGCGGCCGAGACGGCGATGTAGATCATCTCCTTGGTCAGCGGATCGAGCGCGCCCGGCGCCATCACCTGCTTGACGCTCTCCCACGTCCGCTTCAGCAGCGCCGGGTCGTGGGCGAGCGTCCGCCAGAAATTGTTGACGAAATCGGTCTTCCGGGTCGCGCGGATGTCGGCGAACACGGCCGCCGCCTCCGGGGCGAGTTCGTGGTCCTGCAGGACCTTCACCGTGCTCATCTCGGGGCGCCCTCTCAGACCGACCGCAGCGCCGGCATGATCTTTTCGGCGATCTCTACCTCGCCGATCGGCCCGTCGATCCGCAAGGCGATCCGCGGTCCCGGCCGCACCAGCAGCGTCGCCGGCACGCCGCGCGCGCCCATGGCGCGGGCGAACAGGCCGCGCGGATCGTCGCCGACCGCCGTGAACGGATTGCCCTTGCGCCTCAGGAACTCGGCGGCGTCCTCGTGACGGTCCTTGTACAGGGCCCCGTAGACCGGAACGCCGGCGCGTTCGGACAGTTCGGAAATCATCCTGTGTTCGCGCCGGCACGGCGGACACCAGGAGGCGAACAGCACGACCAGGCTTGGCTTGGCCAGAAGATCCGTCGCCGAAAAACCGCGCGTCGGCGCGCCGCGTTCGTCGAGAACGCCTCGGACCGGCTCCAGGGCGAAATCGGTGAGCTTGACCGGATTGAACAGGCGGTCGCCCAGTTCCAGATGCCGCCATCCGGCGGCGGCGGCGACGCCGAACAGGCCCAGCGCACCCGTTGCGGCGAGAACATCCCGCCGGGTCGAACCAAAACGCGACATACTCTTTGTTTCCGTCCCGAGACGGCGCGATCATGCCGTCGTGTTTACGGTTTAGCAAGAATTCCGCCGCTCAGCGGCTTCGGGGCGCCCGTCGTGGTCGGGAAGGTGAACGGCAGGCCCAGCACCGAACGGGCAGCCAGGTAGGCGAAGGCCTGCGCCTCCATCGCGTCCGCCGACCAGCCGCAGATGTCGGCGGTGGTCACCTTGCACGGCAGCCGGTTGACCAGTTCGCGCACCAGGATCGGATTGCGCGCGCCGCCGCCGCAGACGATCAGGCTTTTGGGCGGACGGGGCAGGTGGGCCAGCAACCGGTCCACCGAGGCCGCCGTGAAGGCGGTCAGCGTTGCGGCGGCGTCCTCGAGGGCCAGATGGCCGACCGCCCGCGCCGAAAATGCATTACGATCCAGCGATTTAGGCGGCGGCAGGGCGAAATAGGGCTCGTCGAGCAGGGCGGCCAGCGCCACTTCGTCGACGCGGCCCCGCGCCGCCGTATGCCCGTGCCGGTCCATCGGTTGCCCGGTGCGGGCGAGCATCAGGTCGTCGAGCAGCGCATTGCCGGGGCCGGTGTCGCAGGCGATCGGGTCGCGGCCGTCGTCGACATAGGTGACGTTGGCGACGCCGCCGATGTTGAGCAGCGCCAGCGGCCCGGGCATCCCGCTCGCCTCGACCAGCGCGCGGTGAAAAACCGGCACGATCGGCGCCCCTTCGCCGCCGGCCAGCACGTCCGCGGTGCGAAAATCGTAGACCGTGGGAATGCCGAGCCGGCGCGCCAGCCCCGCCCCGTCGCCGATCTGGATCGTCAGCCGCTGTTTCGGCCGGTGCAGCACCGTCTGGCCGTGGAAGCCGACGAGATCGATTGCGCTCGCCTTCAGATCGTTGTCCGCGAGGAAACGCTCGACCGCCTCCGCATGGCGCTCGGTCACCATGGCTTCGGCGCGACGGACCGCGCCCGGTCGCGCTTCCCTGTCGTCAAGCCCGGCGGCTTCGGCCAGCGCGGCGCGCAGGAGCGCGCGGTCCTCGTCGCTGTAGGGCGAAAAGCCGGTCGGGCCGAAAGCGACGAACTTTTCGCCGTCGGTGTCGATCAAGGCGATGTCGACCCCGTCCATGGACGTGCCGGACATCAGCCCGATGGAACGGAATTGCGCCACGAATCTCTCTCCGCAGAGAGGATTAGCGGGGCGCAGGGCCGCGGGAAAGCCCGGGCTATGCAGCCTTGTCGGTCTTGCCGCCCGTCGCCGCCCGGGAGCGCGGCGCTGTCCGGCGGCCGAACACCCGGCCGAACCATCCGCCCGGCGCGTCGGCGATCACCGCCGGCCCGCTGTCCTGACGCTCCAGCCGGATCTGCCGGTTGTGATATTTTTCGAGCCCCGGCCGGTGGGCGACATGGAGCAGGGTGGAATGCTCCAGCCGCTCGGTGACGAGTTGCATCATCCGCGCCTGGCTCAGTTCGTCGAGCGCTGAAGTCGCCTCGTCCATGATGACGATGTCCGGCCGCTTGAGGAAAATCCGGGCGAAGGCGAGCCGCTGCTGCTCGCCGCCCGAAAGAACGCCCGACCAATTGTCCTCCTCGTCCAGCCGCGGGATCAGATGCGCCAGTCCGCATTCGGTCAGGATGGATTCGATGTCGTCCTGCGAGGGCGGCGTTT
>CXWK01058513.1_pt1 | contig 10208 bp, 5 predicted proteins | sample 590851 | NCBI WGS metagenome assembly CXWK01 (sample SAMEA3498364, study PRJEB10139) | wastewater metagenome | biome: wastewater treatment plant; material: activated sludge | place: Denmark | collected 2014-08-01
GGCAGTGTGGGCGGGGCGCTGGTCTGGCCGGCCGGGCAGGACGCGCCGCAGGTGTACGTGCCCGAATACGCGCCGCTGCCGGACGCGTTGATCGCTGCCGCCGCGGCCGAACTCGTCTCGCGCAGTCCCGACGCGCCGTCATTCGCCGTCTACGTCTTGCCGGCCGTGCCGGCGGCCAGCTTCTGGCCCAGCGAAGCGCAGTTTGGCGTGCCGCCGCAGATGGCGATGCGCGGGCTGACCGAACCGCTGGCCGATCCCGGCGAGCTGCACCTGCTCACATGGTGGGAGTTGCTGTCGCCCGTGCCGGCCGACCTGGCGGTCTTCGTCCATCTGGTCGACGAATCGGGCGCGGTCGTGGCCCAGAGTGACGGGTTGGACGCGGCGGCCGAGAGCTTGCAGCCCGGCGACCGTGTCTTGCAGCGCCACGTGTTGCCGTTGCCGGCCGGCCTATCCGGGCGCTACCGGCTGCAACTGGGACTTTATCGGCGCAACGACGGGACGCGGCTGCCTCTGGCCGGGGGCGGCGACGTGTTGCCGGCGGCTGATTGCGAGGCCGAGGCCGGCGATCTGGCCTGTAATTTGCCTAAGGGCAACTAGATCAGTAGCATATGCACGAGGGCCGGCTAGCTTCCTGTGCCCACCCAATCGTTTTACAATGAGGAACTACTATGCCGAAAAGCGATCCGAGATTCCTATGGCAGACAGGTCGACGTAACCAAGGGGTCATCCTGGCCCTGGTGGCACTGGCGCTGGTGGTTAGTATCGCCGCCGCCAGCAGCGACCGCTCGCCCACGCCGCTCGATGAGGACGGCGCGGCGTTGGTAGATTTCGCGCCCACCAATGAAGAACTGCTGGCCATGCCGCCCTCGATTGAGCGCTACACGGCCGCCCACACTCTGCCGATGTCCACTCTGACCGAGGCCGGCATCGCCCGGGCCGACCAGCAGAGGTTCTCCTACGTGCCATTGGCGACGTTTGGCATCGCGCCGCAGCCGAGGCAGGTGGTACTGACGGCCGGGCTGCCTAACGGCTTCAACGCCTGGACCGTCTCCTGGACGACGGATCCGCTGGCGACGGGCTATGAGCTGCAGGAGGCGCAGTCGCCCAATTTCGCCGGGGCGACGACGACGACCTACGGCGCGCAGGCGGCCGTCTACATCCAGAAAGCGCCGACGCCCTCTAACGTCTACTATTACCGTGTGCGCAGCGTGGTCGGTGGCCTAGCCGGGCCGTGGTCGAACGTCGGCATGGTCGTTGGCGGCTACCGCGACGAGTTCAGTGATCCCAATAGCGGCTGGGCGTTGCGCCGCACGACCTACATTGAAGAGGTACACGCCTACTACGACGAGGGCGAATACGTGCTCGACGTCAATGACCGCTGGGACTGGGGCATCTCCAGCCCCGGTGTGCCCGCGCCGCGCGTGCCCTACGTGGTTGATTTCTACGCCACCATCGTAGGCGGGGCCAACTTGTGGTCGTTCGGCGGCGTGGTCGGCGGCGACTGGCCGTCTCTGAGTGGCTGCCCGTCGGTTCCGGACGGCGACGGCTGGTATAAGCATCAGGACTGCTTCAACCAGTTCTATAACACCAACGCCATCTTCTACGGGCCGATCAAGCTCCAGTGGGAGCGCATCGACCAATTGGAGTGGTGCCTCAATTGTGGCGGCAGCCCGATGAAGCGCCTGGGCGACGTCAATCCCGGCAGTGTAAAGACGCTCAAGCTCGTCGACCCGACCGGCTGGAACCACTACCGCATCGAAGTGCGCGAGGACGTGATCCGGTTCTACGCGGCCAAGCTGGGCTTCGAGCCTGAATTGCAGTATCTCTACTTCGATACTCGCTACGTCGATCAGCCGTACTTTGGCCTCTTCGCCTCCACCGACGAATACACCAACGCGCTGTGGCGATTCGATAACTTCCAGGTTATGCCCATCGACTAAAATCATTTCCCCGTACGTGACCTATCAGGGGGTGTTGAACGGCGCGCCGTTCAACACCCCTTTTTGCTGCCCGGCGTGGCCTACCCAATCCCCACGTTTAGGCGGCAACTGCCCTGCGCTGCGTCGCCCCCATTTGCCGCGACCGGCCGAGGGCTGTACTATTGCCGCTGTGTTGCCGGTCGCGCGAACCTGGATAAGGAGCAAAGAGCAATGAAGCGTAACAAAGATGCCGGGCGGCACGCCTGGCGGCCGATTCGCCGTGGCTTCCTCCCGCTGGCGCTGGCCATCCTGTGTTTCCTGACTGTGGCCCTGGGCGCGGCGGCGCAGACCGGCGCGGAACCGACGCCGTCTGCCGGCGCGACCCGTCCGCCGTCGCCGTACTCTCAGTTGGTTCCCACCAATGCCGAACTGCTGGGCATGGCCCCGTCCATCGAGCGCTATCTGGCGGCCCATACCCTGCCCGCGAGCGCGTTCCAGGCGGCCGATCTGACCGGCTCGACCAAGACGGCGTCCGACGATCTGGTCAACCCCGGCCAGACCTTTCAATATACCATCGAAGTCGAGAATAGCGGCGACTTTGACATTCCTGCCGAGGTAACCGACACCTTGCCGGCGCAGATGGACTATATCGATAGCGACTGCGTGGCCTTTATCACCGACACCTGCGCGTTTGCCGCCGGCACACTCACCTGGGCGGGCACGGTCACCGAAGGCGGCAGCGCGACGATCACGATCACTGTGCGCCTGAAGGACAACGCCGAGCCGGGCGCGGAGATTACCAACACGGCCAAGATCGAGAGCGCCGATCAGACGTTCAACCGCAGCGCGACGATCACTGTTGACGAGCCTAAGTCCTCACCGACGAACTACCTGCCTATCGCTGCCTGGGGCTTGCCGCCCGACCCCGGTCCAGTCACCCTGACCGTTGGCCAGCCTAACGGTCTGAACAGTTGGAGCCTCAGTTGGACAGAGAGCGTCGGCGCGTCGGGTTACGAGATTCAGGAGGCGCACACGGCCGATTTCTCCGACGCGACGCCCATCCTCGTCGGCCAGCAAACGTCGCTGGTGCTGACCAAAACGCCCAGTCCCTACAATGTCTACTTCTACCGTATGCGCAGCCGCGTAGGCGAGATGGCCGGGCCGTGGTCGAACGTCGGTCAGGTCGTCGGCGGCTACCGCGACGACTTCGACGATCCGAGCACCGGCTGGTCGATGCGGCGTTCCACCTATCTCGAAGACGTCAAGGGCTTCTATGAGAACGGCAAGTACGTCATGCAGATCTTCGACCGCTGGGATTGGGGCATTGCCAGCCCGCTGCGCCCCGCGCCGCGCGTGCCTTATGTGATCGATTTCGAGATGCGTTCCGTCAGCCAGATCTACGCCCAGTCGGCGGGTATGGTCTTTGGCGGCGACTGGAACGGCGAGACGTGCCCGCCCGGCACCTCGTTTGACGACTGGTACCGGCACGACAACTGCTTCAACCACTTCTACAACACGAACAGCATCTATAACGACTCGAATCCGAATCGGGTCGTGCTGCAATTGCTGTTCGAGCGCGTCGACCGGCTGGAGTGGTGCCCCAACTGTGGCGGCAGCCCGATGAAGCGCGTCGGCGATATCGGCGACCTGGACAACTTCAACAACGTCAATGCCAAGGACTGGAACCACTTCCGTATCGAGGTGCGGCCCAACAGCATCAAACTCTTCGCCGCCCCGGTTGGGCAGCCGCTGGCGTTGGAGCAGGAGTACACCGACACCCGCTGGATCACCAGCCCGTACTTCGGCTTCTTCACCTCGACGGACGTCATCGACAACCTGACCTGGCGGTTCGAGTACGTCCAGGTGATGCCGCTCGACTAGCGGCCAACCCGGCTTTGATCTGGAGGGTGGCCGGCGTGCCCCGCGCGGGGCACGCCGGCCCTTTTTGAGTCACTGTGAGGCGCATACCGAAAGCAGTCTGGGTCTGGGCGGCAGCGCTGGTGCTGTGGGCTATGTTCGCCCTGGCAGTGACCAGCCTGGCCGATGAGTCGCCCACCTTCGATGAGCAGGGCTTCCTGGTGCGTGGGTTGGCTTATCTGCGCGGCGAGGCCAACGGCGGCAGTCGGACGATTCGCGTCGGCCATCCCCTGGGCCTGAACGCGCTGAACGCGGCGCTGCTGGCCGGCGATCCATCGGCGAGGCTGCCGTCCGATGACCCATCATTGCACGCGAGCAGCTTCCACCGTCCGGCTGAGCTTTTCCTGTGGGGTATCGGCAACGACGTCGGCCGGGTGATGTTCCTGGCTCGTGTGCCGACGATCTGGCTGGGGCTGTTGCTGGCGGCCGTCGCCGGGCGCTGGGCGGGGGAGATGGCTGCGGGCTGGGGCGTGGCGCGTCCGGTGGCGCGTGCGGGCGGCTTTATCGCGCTGGCGCTGCTGGCGTTCGATCCCAACATCCTGGCCCACACGCGCCTGGCGACAACCGATCTGGGCCTGGCGGCAGTGGCGGCGCTGGCCGGTTACGTGCTGTGGCGGTTTCTGCGGCGGCCGGCGTGGCCGGCGGCGGCGCTGGCCGGCGTGGGGCTGGGGCTGCTGCAAAACACCAAGTTCACCGCGTTGTTGTTCTTGCCGCTCTTTGGGTTGGTGATCCTGTTGGCGTTCTGGCAGTGGCGCGGCGAAGGGCGGCGGCGGTTGGCTCAACGCGCTCTATTGGTGTTGGTTCTGTATCCAATCGTGGCGCTCTTGACGTTGTGGGCGACGAACGGCTTCCAGGTGGGCAAGCTGTCGTCGCCGTTGCCGGTGATAGGGGGGCTCGGTGGGGCGGTTGTGCCGTTGTCGCACTATCTGGACCAGTTGCTCGACATCGGCGGCCGGTTACAGGTGGGGACGCCGGCCTTTCTGTTGGGCCAATACTCGGATTCGGGCTGGTGGTACTACTTTCCGGTGGCGTTCGTGGTGAAGACGCCGTTGGCGACGCTCCTGCTGCTGGGTTACTCCTCGCTTCGCATAGTCATGTCTGCAAAACGGACGGTAGCTCGTTCTGGTCACCCTGGCACTCTCAACCCTAACGATAGCCCGCCCCACAAAAAATCCTCACGCGCACTTGATCTGTGCGCCCTCCTCATCCCCGCCCTCGGCTTCTTCGGCATCGCCCTGACGACCGACATCAACCTGGGTTACCGCCACCTGCTGCCAGTGCTGCCGTTTCTGGCGGTGTTCATCGGCGCGGTGGTTGGCGAGGCGCTGGGCGAGGGCCGGTCGCATGGGTTGGGTGGGCGAGCGGCCCGCGTGCTGGCTCCGGCGGCCCTGCTCTGGTTGCTCGTCGCCACGCTGGTGATCTATCCGCACTTCATCTCGTTCTTCAATCTGCTGGCCGGTGGCCCGGATAACGGCTGGCGGGTGCTGGTGGACAGCAACATCGACTGGGGCCAGGACCTGGAGCGGTTGGCCCACTGGTTGAACGAGAATGAGGTGAATCGCGTCTGGTTAAGCTACTTCGGCGAGGGGCGGCCGGAGTACTACGGTATTAGTTACGACGGCCTGGACAGCTTCCCGCCGCGCCTGATGAACCCCAACGCGCGGCCGTTTTACCCCCACGATCCTGCACCGGGCTGGTATGCTATCAGCGCCACGACGCTGCAAGGGGTGCACTTTGCCGAGCACGATCTATTGCGCACCTTCCGCGACCGCGCGCCCGACGACAAAGTCGGCTACAGCATCTTCCTCTATGAACAACCGGCGCGGGGCCAGGCCGTCGATCTGTTGTTGAGTAACGTCCAACTCGACGTCATCGCCCCGGAAGCGTATGCCCGGCTGGCGACCAACGATACACGGCCGCGCTGGTTCGACGGCGCGCGGGCGGTCATTGTGCCCGACGGCGTTCGGCCGGTGTGGCTGGCTGCGGCCGGGGANNGGTGCGCCCCACGTAGACCTCGGCCTGACGCAGATCGCCGTACTCACCGCCTGGCGGCAGGAAAGCCCACCGCGCCCGGTGAAGCTCTTCGTCCATCTGCTGGACGAGAGCGGCGCGATTGTGACCCAGTGGGATGGACTGGATGCCGCCTGGGAAGGCTGGCGGCCGGGGGACACCCTGGTGCAGGTCAGCACTCTGCCTCTGCCTGCTACCCTGACGGCCGGGCAGTATCGACTGACTACCGGACTCTACGACCCGGAGACTAACCAAAGGTGGAGGTTACCAGACGGCCAGGACGTCGTAGAATTGACGCAATTCACGATTCCCTAGCGTCGCCAGCGCTGACTTTGCTATCTCCCTCGGCGCAGAATAGATTCGCGGCTCCCCCGACGGGCCGCGCAGCGAGGAACAATCATGGGTTTTTCGGGTGGCGGTTGGTGGGCCTTTCTCAGCCACGACGAGGAAAAAGATCGGCCGGTAGTCACGCGCGACTTGCTGTTGCGCGTCTGGCAGTTTGCCCGCGTCTATATGCGCGAGGTAGTGCTGCTGCTGTTCAGCATCTTCCTGACGACGGGCATAACGCTGGTTTCGCCGCTGCTCATGCGCTCGCTCATCGACGACGCCATCCCCAACGCCGACACGCGCCTGCTCAACCTGCTGGCGATCGCCCTGATCGCCGTGCCGGTGCTCAACGGTCTCATCGGCGTCTGGCAGCGCCAATTGAACGCCTACGTCGGCGAAGGGGTCATCTTCGACCTGAGGTGCACCCTCTATGCCCATTTCCAGAGCCTGTCGCTACGGTTTTTCACCCAGTCGCGCACTGGTGAATTGATGTCGCGCCTGAACAACGATGTCGTCGGCGCGCAGAACGCGGTCAGCAACACGCTGGTGGCGATCTTCTCCAACATCGTGCAGGTCGTGGGCACGCTGGCCATCATGTTTGCGCTGGAGTGGCGGCTTACGCTGCTCGGCCTGGCGGTGCTGCCGTTCTTCTATTTGCCGGCGCGACGCATCGGCCGCGTCCTGCGCGACCTGCGGCGGCGGTCGATGGTGCTCAATGCCGAGATGAACGCCACGATGAATGAGACGCTCAACGTCAGCGGGGCGCTGCTGGTGAAGCTCTTCGGTCGCGAGGAGCGCGAGATGGCCCGCTTTCGCCGCGACAGCGCCGCGGTTCGCGACCTGGGCGTGCATTCGGCCGTCATCGGTCGCTGGTTCTTCATGATCCTGGGCATCATCGGCGCGATCGGCAGCGCGCTGGTCTACTGGGTCGGCGGCTACATGACCATCCAGGGCGCGTTCACAATTGGCACCATCGTCGCCTTCGGAGCTTATCTCACCCAACTCTATGGGCCGCTGATGGCCCTGACCAATGCCCCGGTAGAGTTCGCCCAGAGCATGGTCAGCTTCGAGCGCGTGTTTGAGGTGCTTGACATTCCGCTGGAGATCGCCGAAGCGCCCGACGCCACGCCGCTGCGAGAGGTCGAGGGTCACATCGCCTTCGAGCAGGTGACTTTTGACTACGCCAAGCTGGCCGAGGGGCAGCGTGCCGGGTTGAGCGAGGTGGAGCGTTATGACTGGGGCGGCGGCGAGACGCTGGTGCGCCGCGGCCGGGCGCGCAAGCCGAAGAGCGTGGCCTACAGCGTGGCGCCGAAGAATGGCGACGGGGCGGTCGACGAGTCTGGCAACGGGGCTGCCGATGAGAATGGCGCGGAACCGGTCGCGACGCGCCGGGCGGCCCTCCGTGACATCGACTTCCACATCGCGCCGGGACAACTCGCGGCCCTGGTGGGGCCGAGCGGCGCGGGCAAGACGACCATCACCTATCTGATCCCGCGCCTCTATGACCCGACCGGCGGCCGGGTGCTCATCGACGGCCGCGACCTGCGCTCGTTGACGCTGGCCTCGCTGGCCGACAACATCGGCATGGTGACACAGGAGACCTACCTGTTCTACGACACCATCCGCGCCAACCTGCTCTACGCCCGACCGGACGCCAGCGAAGCCGCTATGATCGCCGCGGCGCGGGCGGCCAACATTCACGACTTTATCGCCGGGCTGCCCGACGGCTACGACACGGTGGTCGGCGAGCGCGGCTACCGGCTGAGCGGCGGCGAGAGGCAGCGCGTGGCCATTGCCCGCGTCATCCTGAAGGACCCGCGCATCCTGGTGCTGGACGAGGCCACGTCGCACCTCGACTCGCTCTCGGAGGCGCTCATCCAGGACGCGTTGCAGCACGTGATGGAGGGACGCACCAGCCTGGTCATCGCCCACCGCCTGTCGACGATTCTGGCCGCCGACGTGATTCTGGTGATGGACGAAGGACGGCTGGTGGAGCAGGGCACCCACGCCGAACTGCTGGCCCGCGGCGGCCTGTATGCGTCGCTGTATGAGACGCAGTTTCGGCCGGAATCAGTGAGCAGTGGTCAGTAGTCAGTAAGTAGTGAATAGCACATACTGAATACTGGCCTACTCACTCATCGGCCCAACACGGACGGCACGAAGAGGAACTCGACTGGCGTAGCGTCAATCGTGAAGAAGGCGGCCGAGACCGGGCCCCAGTTGCCGGCCGTGTCCTGGGCCTGAACGTAGAGGGTGTGCCGGCCGGGGAGCAGACCGGTGGTATCCACGGGGCTGCCCACGGCGACGACCGGGCCGTTGAACGCATCGACGGCGGCGATGGCGTTGGGTAGCGCTCCTTCCTGCCAGGGGGGCACGTCGATGGTGTAGGCGGCGGCGGCAATCGAGTCGCCGCCGTTGTCTTCATCGGTGGCGACGGCCGAGAGCCTCAGCCCCGTCTCCGCAGCCTCCACCGCGAGACCAATCACATCGGGGCCGCGCACCGTCTGATAAGGCGTGCGGGCGATCCGGGCCGCGTAGAGCAGCGCGGGGCGGTTCTGCGGCCACTGGGTGCTGTCGATGGCCTCGTAGGGCGGCATGAAGGCATTGCCGATCTCAAAGGTGTAGGCCGGGATACCCAGTTCGCCATAGGCCCAGTCGTCGGTCGCCCCGGCGGCGGCATAGAGGCAGTCCCAAGCGGTGGGCTGGCAGGAGTAGTAGCCGTTGTACGAGGCAAACTTGTCACCGATGGCCTTCAGGTCGGGCTTGTTGGGAGCGTCGAAGTACAGATGACCCCACGGCCAGAGGACGAGGTTGCTGTAGCTATGCAAGGTGATGAGCAGACCGGTGGTATCGTCCGGGGCGGGGTCGGTCAGGGCGGGGCCGCGCTGGTCGGCGAAGAGCGCGCGGACCAACGTCTCAAGGTGAACGACCTCGCTCTCGGAGGCGGCAGCCGGGCCGTGGTAGACCAGGGAGCATGGCTCATCGCTGGAGCCTTCGCCGCCCCAGCCAAAGCTGTGGTTGCGGTTTAGATCGATGCCGAACTGGGGGCCGCCTTCCAGCGGCGGCCAGACCGGGCAATCGGCCGTGCCGTCAGCGTCGACGTCAAGGTTGACGTTCTTGCGCTGGAAGTACGGTTTGCCGTCTTCTTCCGCTTGCGCGCCCATCTCCACCACCCGATGGCCATCAGGGTTAACCGTTGGCACGATCCAGATTTCGTGCCAATCGACCAGCCAGGTAATGTCGGCATTGAGGCCATAGCCATCGATCAGCAGGTCTAGGTAGCGCATAGCGATTTCCGGTGTAGTGATCTCGCGCGCGTGGATATTAGCCATCAGGAAGAAGATGGGTTTGCTACCGCGAATGACGTTATCGCCGGTGATGACCGAACTGCCGGCGATGGCCTCATTGGTCACACGGATGGCTTGTAGCGGATAGCCGCCCAGTTCGTCACCCCCGGGCAAGAGGCAGCCGCCGAGGGTCAGGCAGTGGCTCTGGCCGTAGGCGACAATCTCGGTCAGCGTCGGGTTGGCGCTGTTGGCGGCGGTCAGGTCGGCGTAAAGCTCGTCGACGGTGCGATAGCCGTCCTCAAAGACAGCGCGGCGGCCGGCCGGCGGCTGGAGCATGGCCGTGGCTTCGTCGTCGATTCGCACGCGCCAGCCGCCGGCCACGAGCGACGCGTAGCCCGCGCTGTTGACCGCGGCCAGCACGTAGCGCTCTTTGATGTTGTTGTATTCCCACACATCGTAGGCCCCCAGGCGGGCGATGTCGCGGAGGTCGTCGTAGTAGACCCGGACAACCACCGGGCCGCTCGCTGGCTGGCCCTCGGCCGAGTCTGCCGCGCGGCCGGCGCCGGCGACGACAAGTATCAGGCAGGCGGTGAGTAAGATAGCGATGGGCAAAGCACGGCGACTCGGGTTTGCGTCGTTCAAATGGGTATCCTTAGCGTCGCGTGCGTCCCATCTTGGGTAGGATGATCGCGGCCAGCACGAGCAGAATGAAGATAGCGAAGATAGCGATGCCAACGGGTTCCATGAA
>CXWK01003426.1_pt1 | contig 10207 bp, 11 predicted proteins | sample 590851 | NCBI WGS metagenome assembly CXWK01 (sample SAMEA3498364, study PRJEB10139) | wastewater metagenome | biome: wastewater treatment plant; material: activated sludge | place: Denmark | collected 2014-08-01
GAGCCGAACTGAAGAACACGTTCTGCCTGGCCCGCGACGACTACGCCTTTTTGAGCCACCACATCGGCGACATGGAGAATTACGAGACGCTGCTGGCGTTCGAGGAAGGCATCGTCCACATGGAGCGCCTGTTCCGCGTGCTACCGCAGGCCATCGCCTACGACCTGCACCCCGACTACATGGCCACCCGCTACGCCCTGGCGCGGGCGACGCGCGAAGGAGTGCCGGCCGTCGGCGTGCAGCACCATCACGCCCACATCGCCGCGGGCATGGCCGAACACGGCTTGCCGCGCGAGACGACGGTCATCGGCGTGGCCTTTGACGGCACGGGCTACGGCGACGACGGCGCTATCTGGGGCGGTGAATTCCTCGTGGCCGGCTATGGCGGCTACCAGAGGGCGGCCCACTTGCGCTATGTGCCCCTCCCCGGCGGCGACCGGGCCGTGCGCGAGCCGTGGCGGGTGTCGCTGGCCTGGCTGGCGACGTGCGGCCTGCCCTGGGACGATGACCTGCCGCCCGTAGCCCACGCCCGCGCCCTGGGCGGTCCCGACCGTCTAAGCGCGTTGCGCGGACAGATGGCTGGTGGCCTGAACAGCCCGCCGACCTCCAGCATGGGCCGGCTGTTTGACGCCGCCGCCGCGCTGGCCGGCGTGCGCCAGAGCGTGACGTACGAAGCGCAGGCAGCCATTGAGTTCGAGGCGCTGGTCGACCCCGACGAACATACCGCCTATCCCTTCGACTATGCGAATGGCCAGATCGATCCGTCGCCGCTATGGGCCGCCCTGTTAGCCGACCGCCGCGCCGGCCTGCCACCCGCCCGCCTCGCCGCCCGCTTTCACAACGGTGTCGCGCACCTGACTCGCGACGTTTGCCGCCACCTAAGCGACCGCCACGGCTTGACCGAGGTCGTCCTCAGCGGCGGCGTCTGGCAGAACGTGGTCCTACTCCGCCGCGCCCTGGCTTTACTACGCGCCGACGGCTTCACCGTCTACTCCCACCGCCGCGTCCCGTCCAACGACGGCGGCCTGGCGCTCGGACAGGTGGCAGTTNNCGACCGCAAACTGCGGACGACGGACGAAAGACCAACAGACCAACGACCAATTTACTGACCTACTGAACACTGCTTACTGCTGACAGGAGCAACTCATGTGCCTCGGTGTCCCCGGCAAAATCACCACAATCTACGAGACCGACGGCCTGCGAATGGGCCGCATCGACTTTGGCGGCACGTTGCGTGAGGCGTGCCTGGCCTATGTGCCCGAAGCGGCCGTGGGCGACTACACCGTCATCCACGTCGGCTTCGCCATCAGCGTGCTGAGCGAGGCAGAGGCCCAGGCCACGCTGGAGACCCTGCGCGAACTGGCCGATCTCGAAGAGGAACTAGGGCCAGCATTGGAAGAGAAGCAAACCCCAGATTTCACAGATTAAAGAGTCTGCCTATTCTTTGTGATCTGTGAAAGCTGTGGTTCCAACAGGATTTTCCTATGAAGTACGTCACCGAGTATCGCGATGCCGAGCTGGTGGGGGCGACGATCCGCGAGATCGGCCGGGTCGCCGTTCGCCCGTGGGTCATCATGGAGATGTGCGGCGGCCAGACCCACGCCATCGTCCGCCACGGCATCGACCAGCTATTGCCGCCCGAAATCGAGCTTGTCCACGGCCCCGGCTGTCCCGTCTGCGTCACGCCGCTGGAACTGATCGACAAGGCGCTCGACATCGCCGCGCGGCCGAACGTCATCTTCACCTCCTACGGCGACATGCTGCGCGTGCCCGGCACCGGCCGCGATCTCTTCTCCGTCCGAGCCGCGGGCGGCGACGTGCGCGTTGTCTACTCCCCGCTCGACGCGGTCAAGATCGCCCAGGCCAACCCCGACAAACAGGTCGTCTTCTTCGCCATCGGCTTCGAGACGACCGCGCCGGCCAACGCCATGAGCGTCGTCCAGGCGCGGGCGCTGGGGCTGACGAACTACAGCGTTCTTGTCTCCCACGTCTGCGTGCCGCCGGCCATGCACGCCATCCTCGGCTCACCGCTGAACCGCGTGCAGGGGTTCCTGGCCGCCGGACACGTCTGCGCCGTGATGGGCTTCTGGGAGTACCCTCCCATCGCCGCGCAGTATGGCGTGCCCATCGTCGTCACCGGCTTCGAGCCACTGGACATCGTCCAGGGTATTCTGGCGACGGTGCGGCAACTGGAGGCGGGGCGGCACGAGGTCGAGAACGCCTACGGCCGCGCCGTCACCTTTGCCGGCAACGTCCCCGCCCAACGCGTCCTAGAACAGGTCTTCGAGGTGCGCGACCGGCAGTGGCGCGGCATCGGCGTCATCCCGGCCAGCGGCTGGGGCCTGCGACGCGAGTACGCCGACTTCGACGCCGAGCAGCGTTGGGACGTGGCCGATATTCGCACGCAAGAGTCGCCGCTGTGCATCGCCGGGCAAATCCTGCAAGGCTTGAAGCGACCCCACGACTGTCCGGCGTTCGGCGTCCAGTGCACGCCGGACATGCCGCTCGGCGCGACGATGGTTTCGTCCGAAGGGGCGTGCGCGGCTTATTACCGCTATGGGAGAATGAGGAATTACGAGTTAGGAATTACGAATAGCAGTATGGACGCTTCGTTATCCTAATTCCAATTGATTATGAGCGACCAAGCTACACTCCACATTGAAGGCCCGATGTGCCCCATCCCGCTGCGGCACGACGAGAAGATCGTCATGGGCCACGGCAGCGGCGGACGGATGAGCCACGAACTGATCGGCCGCCTGTTCCAGCAGCCATTCGCCAACCCGGCGCTGGCCGCCGGCGACGACGCCGGGCTGGTGACGGTCGAGGCCTCGCGCCTGGCCATCAGCACCGACTCCCACGTCGTCGATCCGCTCTTCTTCCCCGGCGGCGACATCGGCCGGCTGGCCGTCTGCGGCACGGTCAACGACCTGGCCATGATGGGGGCGACGCCGCGCTATCTGACGGCCGGCTTCATCCTCGAAGAAGGGCTGGACGTGGCCCTGCTGGCTGAGGTCGTGCTGTCCATGCAGGCCGCGGCGGCCGAAGCCGGGGTGCAGATCGTCGCCGGCGACACCAAGGTCGTCCAGCGCGGCAAGGCCGATGGGCTGTACATCAACACCGCCGGCGTGGGCGAACTGCCGCCCGGCCGGACTATCGGCGGCGCGCAAGCCCAGGCGGGCGACGTGGTCATTCTCTCCGGCCCCATCGGTGACCACGGCATCGCCGTGCTGGGCGCGCGCGGCGAACTGGGGTTCGAGGCCGACGTGGTCAGCGACGTGGCCCCCCTCAACCACCTCGTCGCCGCGCTGCTGGCCGCCGGCGGCGACGCCGTCCACGTGTTGCGCGACCCCACCCGCGGCGGCGTGGCCACGACGCTGAACGAGATCGCCCGGCAGTCGGGCGTGGCCGTGGTGCTCGACGAGCGGGCCATCCCCGCCCGGCCGGCCGTCGTCGCCGCCTGCGAGATGCTCGGCTTCGACCCGCTGTACGTGGCCAACGAGGGCAAACTGCTGGCCTTCGTGGCCGCCGAGGCCGCGCCGGCGGTGCTGGCGGCCATGCGGGCCACACGCTATGGCGAAGAGGCAGTGGTCATCGGCCGGGTGCAGGCCGCGCCCGCCGGCCGCGTGCTGTTGCGCACGGCTATCGGCAGCACACGGGTGGTGGATATGCTGGCGGGGGAGATGTTGCCGCGCATCTGCTGATCGGCACTTATGTCGTTATTAGTGACCGCGACGCCAACCTAGCCAGAGGAGCGCCAGCCCCGTCCCGGCGATTCCCCCGGCCCCGACCCACCACGGCCACTGAGCCGCTACCCAGGCGATCTGCGCCGCCGTGTACTCCGGCCCGTGGGCGTGCAAGCCCGTCTTAAGGGCCATCAGCAGCAGCACCGCCGGCCCCAGCGCCGCGCCCCAGGCCAGCCCCACGGCCGCACCCAGCGCCACAAGCCGCCCGACCGGCAGCTCGCGCCCGCCCAACGCCCGCGCCACCAGCCACAGCGCCAGCAGCGCCAGCCCCCACCCGGCCAGCAGACCGTCGCGCAGCAAGCTCGCCTCCAGCCGCGTCCACAGCAGGGCGTAGAGGCCCCACAACAAAGTCGCCGCGGGCAAATAGGGAACGCGAACGGGCCTTACCACAATCGTGTCGCCTGCCCGGTGCCGGACTGTCTGCTAGAATGGGTGATAACGAAGAAGAATCCACAGATTACACAGATTTCACAGATTTTGAGGCTCTTAAAATCTGTGCAATCTGCGTAATCTGTGGTTTCTTCTTCCAAATCTCCAGACATCCGCTGACTATGAGGAGAATCCATGACTGCTGATCCTATCAAAGAGGCGCTCCATCGTCTGCCCTACGGCTTCTACAGCATCACTTCGCGCCACGGGGACGAGGTCAACGCCATGGTCGGCAACTGGCTGACCCAGGTCTCGTTTGAGCCGCGCCTGCTGCTGTTTGGCCTGTCGAAGATCGCCTATACCCACGAACTCGTGGCCGCCGGCGGCGTCTTTGTCGTCAACGTCTTTAACAAGGAAGACGACGCCGTCATCCGCCAGTTGACCAAAGCGCGGGCCAAGAAGCCGGACAAGATGGCCGACGTGGCCTGGACGCCCGGCCCGGCCACCGGCTGCCCAGTGCTGGACGGCGCGGCGGCGGTCATCGAGTGCCGCGTGGCCCACCTGCTCGACACCGGCGGCGACCACGATTTGCTCGTTGGCGAAGTCATCAACGCCGTCATCCTGAGGCCGGGCGACGCCCACACGACGCTGACGCTGCCGGATCTGAAGTGGAACTACGCGGGCTGAGATGTAGGGCGGGTTGGCAACCCGCCTCTGTCTCTATCGCGGCAACCGAAGAGGCGGGTTGCCAACCCGCCCTACAAAGTTACGGCTCCGGCGTCGCCGTCGGCAACAAGTAATACCCCTTCGGCACTTCCTGCTGAAAGGGCGCGGCCGGGGGCGGCGTCTCGGATGTGAACTGAATGTCGGTGAAGCCCAGCCCGCCCAGTAGATTGCGCATGTAAGTCTGGGCGTTGGTGTTGGCTCGGCCCAGAATGTCGCTGCTCATGGCCGCCTCGCGGATGGACGCCTCGGCCGCCTGGCGTACGCGCGTCTCCAACTCCGGGTCGGCCCGCGTCAGCAGCCCCGTGTCGCGGTCGGCCACGTAAGAGCGGTCGTTGTCCAGCACGGGGATGTCGGCGAAGATCTCCGCCTCCGGCAGATGAACCAGCACCGTGTCGGGGTCAACGACGACGATGTCGGCCGCGGTCATGCGGCTGAAGTCCACCCCGGCGTAGAGCTTGCCATAGGCGACGAAGATCATGGACTCGCCCAGCAGCGCGCCCAGCAGCCCGTCCTGCTCTGAGTCGGCGGTGACGATCTTCTCCATCTCGTAGGACGCCGTCTCCAGCCGGGCCAGGTCGTTGATCTGGCGCACGATAGTCGCCGGGTCGGGCAGGATGACTGGCGTGGCCGGCACCAGCAGTTGGCGCACGCGGTCGGTGATCGGCTCGACGGCCGACGCCGCGCCTTCGGCCGTCTCGTTGACCGTCAGCACCAGCCGCCCCACGGCGCAGGCCAGGAACACCAGGGCCACAACCAGCAACCCAACCAACGCATACAGGACGGTGCGCGCGCGGGAGCGCTTCTGCGGCTCGGCGCTCACCTCGTCCAACTCATCTTCATTCGTCATCTTACTCACAAATCCAACCTCGACGCGGCTAACTGCCTTCGCTTAGGCAGACTATACCCGATCTGCGTATGTAGAACTTTAACACACTACGCGGCATGGCCATCAAAGTTGTTTTTGTTCTCGCCCGCTCACCGGCCACTCACTTGCATAGATAGTTTGGCTTTTCTCTCCGTGTTCTCCGTGTCTTCCCTCCGCGCCCTCCGCGTCCTTCTGATTGGACTTTAGAATACTCCCGTGCTCACTTGCCCCGCGGCGACGATCGGGGACAATTGCCCCCATGGTCGTCGCCACCTGTGTCATCAGCCTGGAGTTGGGCGGCGTGCAGTCGCTCAAGGAGAAGCGCAGTATCCTCCGTTCCATCATCGCCCGGTTGCGGCAGGAGTTTAACCTGTCCGTGGCCGAAGTGGACAACCATGACACGTGGGGGCTGGCGGTCATCGGCCTGGCCGCCGTCGGCAACGACAAGGGCTACGTCCACGGCCTGATGGAAAAAGCCGTGGCCTGGATCGTCGAACATCGCCCCGACGTGCCCATTGGCGACTACAGCATCGAGTTCATCTAACCCATGCGATCCCTTCTTGCCTTCCTCTGGCTGGCGGCGCTGCTGCTGCGCCCCACGGCGCAAGACGACGGCCTGACCCTCAGCGCCCGCGCCGGCTTCGACGGCCTGTTCAAAGAGTCGGCTGCCGTGCCCGTCGTCGTCAACGCCCGCAACGACGGCCCGCCCATCGAGGGGGAGATTCGCGTCACCGTGGACGACGGTTCCGGCGGCTCCATCGTCTACAGCGCGCCCATCTCCCTGCCCACCGGCTCCGACAAGCGCGTGGCCCTCTACGTCTCTGTTCTGCCGTTCACCGGCGATCTGACCGTGCAACTCGTCAGCGACGAGACGGTCGTGGCCGCGGTCGAGACCGACGCGCTCAACATGACCCCGCGCGACGCCCTGCTCTACGGCGTCGTCACCGCCGACCCCGGCGGGCTGGCCTTCCTGGAGACGGTGACTGGCGGCCGGAGCGGGGCCGACGTGGCCTTCCTCGATCTGGCCGACCTGCCCGACGTCTCCATCGCCTGGCGGGCGCTCGACGTGCTGGTGCTCGACGACGTGGACACCAGCCGCCTGACCGCCGGGCAACTGGCGGCGCTGCGGGCCTGGGTGGAGAACGGCGGCCAACTGGTCGTCACCGGCGGGCCGGGCGGCCCCAAGACGGCCGCCGCCGTGGCCGACCTGCTGCCGGTGACGATCGGCGGCGTCGAGTCGGCCGGCGACCTGCCCGCCCTGAGCGCCTTTGGCGGGGCGGAGTTCGTCGCCCCCGGCCCCTACACGCTGACCGGCAGCTCGCTGCGCGCCGGCGAACTGCTCATCCACGAGGACGGCCTGCCCATTCTGGCCCACACCCCCCTCGGCCTGGGCGGCGTCACCTTTCTGGCCCTCGACCCCAAGCTGGCCCCGCTGGCCGGCTGGCACGGCCAGGCCGCTGTCTGGGAACGCATCGCCGCCCTGTCCCCCACCCCCGGCCCGTGGAGCAACGGCATCCAGGACGGCTACGCCGCGTCGCAGGCCGTCGCGTCCATTCCCGGCCTGCGCCTGCCGTCGGTCGGGCAACTGCTGCTATTCCTGTTCGTCTATACGCTGGTCATCGGGCCGATCAACTTCCTGGTGCTGCGGCGGCTGCGGCGGCGCGAGTTGGCCTGGGTCACCATCCCCGTGCTGGTGCTGCTGTTCAGCGCCATCACCTTCTTCACCGGCTTTCGCACCCGCGGCGGCGCGGCGGTGCTAAACGAGATGAGCGTCGCCTACGGCTCGGTCGAGGCCGAGCGCGTGCGCACGCAGAGCATCGCCGGCCTCTACTCGCCGCGCCGCGGGCGCTACGACCTGTCGCTGCCCTACGACACGACCGCCGCCCCCTTCGTGGCCGGCTTCGGCGCTTCGCGGGTGATGGGCAGTCTGGCGGCCATCGTCCGCGCCGGCGATCTGTCGCTGCGCGACGTTCGGGCCGACACGGGCGAAGTCGTCGCCTTCCTGATTGACGCCCACCGGCCGCGGCCACCCCTGTCGGCCACGGCCCGGTTGGTAGACGACGGCCGCGCCGTGGCCTTCACCGTCCGCAACGACGGCGCGACGACGCTAGAGAACGCCGTTGTCGTCTATGGCGACCGGCAACTGCAACTCAATGACCTGCCGCCGGGCGAGGAACGCGAGACGCGCCTGCCCCTGTCGCTCACGACGCCGGGGGCCACGCCCACCCCCGATCCATTCATACCCGTCGGCGTCATTCTGCCCAATCCGCTCATCAACGACCCGACGTTCATCCTGGGCACGACCGACTACTTCAACGACCCGCTGGTCTATCCGCGCTGGCAACTGCTGCAATCGCTCTACAGCTACTCCGAGACGGGCGCGCCGGTCACTACCGACCCAACCAAGATGATTACCCTGGCCGGCTGGCTGCCCNNCGCTAATGGCCGCGTTGATCGAACTCCAGGGCATCACCAAGCGCTACGGCGACCTGACGGCCGTCGAAGACCTGACCCTTCGCATCGAGGAAGGGGCCGTCTTTGGCTTCATCGGCCCCAACGGCGCGGGCAAGACGACGACGATGCGCATTCTGACCACACTGCTGCGGCCGACGGCCGGCCAGGCGTGGATCGCCGGCCACTCGGTCGCCAAAGAGCCGGTTGCCGTCCGCCGCGCCATCGGCTACATGCCCGACTTCTTCGGCGTTTACGATGACATGAAGGTCTGGGAGTACCTCGACTTCTTTGCCGCCTGCTACGACATCCCCGCCGCCACCCGCGCCGGGATGATTGACGACCTGCTGGCCCTGGTAGACCTGGGGCCGAAGCGCGACGCCTACGTGGAGACGCTCAGCCGGGGCATGAAGCAGCGCCTCTGCCTGGCCCGCACCCTGACCCACGACCCGCAGGTGCTAATCCTCGACGAGCCGGCCAGCGGCCTCGACCCGCGGGCGCGGATCGAGATGCGGGAGCTATTGCGCGCCCTGCAAGGCATGGGCAAGACGATCTTCTTCTCGTCCCACATCCTGTCCGAGGTGGCCGACATCTGCACCCAGATCGGCATCATCGAGCACGGCCGGCTGGTGGCCGCCGGCAGCGTGGCCGAGATGATCGGCGGGCTGCGCGCCCATCGGGCCGTCAGCGTCCGCCTGCTGCTCGGCGCGGCCGACGTAGGCGAGGCCGCCCTGTGGCTGCGCGGCCAGCCGGGCGTCACCGCCGTAGCCGAGCCGAGCGAGGCCAACGCCGTCGCCTCGGCCGACGCCCACACGCTGCGCCTTGACTTCAGCGGCGACGATGCCGCGCTGAGCGGCTTGCTGGCCCGTATGGTCGGCCGCGGCTTGCCGGTCATCACCTTTGGCGAAGAGCACGGCGACTTGGAAGATGTGTTCATGCAAGTGACGCAACGTCCGGAGAGTGGGTAATGACCGACAGAGCAATTGACAGTAGCCCAGTCGCTCGCGCCGGCAGCGGTCGTCGGTCGGTCGTCGGCGGTCTGCTCACCAACCCGGTGACGGTCAAAGAACTCCGCGGGCGGATGCGCGGCCGGCGGGCCTTCGCCGTGCTGACGCTCTACCTACTCATTCTCGGCGGCGTCATCACGGTCGTCTATCTGGCCTACACCGGCAATGTGGGCGGGCCGGGCAGCAGCGCGGCGCGCACGGCGGGCAAGGGGTTGTTCGCCGCCGTGCTGGCCGTACAGGTCTTCCTGGTGGCCTTCATCGGCCCGGCCTTCACCGCCGGGGCCATCAGTGGCGAGCGCGAGCGGCAGACGTTCGACCTGTTGCGAACGACGCTGCTGTCGGCCGAGTCGTTCGTCCTGGGCAAGCTCATCTCCGCCCTCAGCTACGTCTTTCTGCTGGTGCTGGTCTCCATCCCCCTGCAAAGCATCGCCTTTCTGCTGGGTGGTCTGTCGCTGACGGAGCTTGTCGTCTCGCAACTGCTCATCCTCGTCGCCGCCGTGACCTACGCCCTCTACGGCCTGTGGTGTTCGGCGGCCATGCGCACGACGCTGGCGGCCACGGTGACGACCTTCGCCGGGATGCTGTTCGTCACCTTTGGCACGCCGCTGCTGGCCGGCATGGCCGCCGTGCTCGGCTCGACGTTTTCGGCCACGTGGCTTACCAGCCCAATCATCGAGGTGTTGGCCCTCTACGGGGGCATGACCGCCGCGGCGACCAATCTGCCGGCAACGCTCATCCTCAGCGAAACCCTCTTTCTGGAGCAGGACGCTCTCTTCGGCTTCACCCAATCTACCGCCGGCGGCTCTATATGGCTCTTCTCCCCCTGGTCGCTGTTCATTCTGTTTCACGTCCTGGCCGCCGTCCTGCTCTACATCTGGACCGTGCGCCGCGTGCGGCGGGTAAGCGACGTATAAATAGATGACCTCCGACGACGCCTTTCGCGCTCTACAGGCCCATCTGGGCCGCTGGGACGCCCGCCGCCGGCAGGCGACGCTGTTGGCCTGGCTGCCGCGGGCAGTGGCGGCGGCGCTGCTGGTCGGGCTGGT
>CXWK01088094.1_pt1 | contig 10206 bp, 14 predicted proteins | sample 590851 | NCBI WGS metagenome assembly CXWK01 (sample SAMEA3498364, study PRJEB10139) | wastewater metagenome | biome: wastewater treatment plant; material: activated sludge | place: Denmark | collected 2014-08-01
ATAAACACTAGCTTTTGCAAGAGCTCCCGAAACACCGTCTACAGAATGAAATTGATTAAGAGCTTGAATTCCAGCTGCTGTCATGTCGACACTATTGTCCCAAGAACCATTTGGTAATTGAGCTCCCAATACAAATGAAATTGTTTTTGAAATTTCGTTGTCGCTGATTGTGTATCCAACTTTCGGCAATACAATTAGTCCAAAGATATCATCATTGTCTAAATTAGCATCCCCGAATTGTGTACCATCAAAATTTCTTATAATTTCGTTTATATAATTTACATCATCAAAAGAATATGGATTCTGCCCAAGAGCCAAGAGGGCCATAACACGGCGTTCATTGTCTGTAAGAGTAGAGCTAATTTTATTATTTGATTTCAAATAGTCCAAAATTTTTGTTTTGATTGAATTATTTATACCATTGGAAGCAAGAGCGATGCTTGCCCAATCTGTATACATAGCATTGCTACCAAATGAACCATCAGAGCCCTGCATGCTTTCTAGATAACTAACTGCATTTGGTGTACTAAAGGAAGCTGGTGAGGATTACCTCCACCTCCACAGTTCGAGGTACATCCACCCCCATTATCTATTACAGTCTCTTCCAGACTAACAATGTGGAGTTTGATTGTGGTGCTCTCGGTATTGGTCATCCAGTCACTAAGGATTAAAGTGAGGTCGTCACCCTCTACTAATGGTAGACATTCTATTCCACAACTAGCAAAGCCACCATTGACCCACAGTGCCCAGTATTCTGTCGCACTAGGCTCAACACCATCGATATTTACCGGAGATAGGCCGAAATTAGAATCTGATACAGTTAGGTTGCTAATATGTAGAGCCTCTTTGGCTGCAACGAGGGCACAGATAGCAAGGTAATGGCTTGGGGAATCTTGTTCTGGGAAACTGTGCAATACATCACTTGTATCTTTTATCTCACAATTGTCTTTCAATGTGATGTCAAAAATGGTATCACCACCTGAGCCCCCACCAGATACAGCATTAATATCAACTGTATATGTTGTTGTTTGACTACCTACAGTCACAGTGAGCACTTGTCCGACAGCAGGAATACTACTATCAAAGCCAGTTACATTACTACCAGAGATTGTTTCAGTTTGTGTACTGTTGTCACTGTATGTACCTGTAACAATCATTCCACTTATATCTAAGCTCTCACCAACTGTATAACTCAGTTTTGTGGCAGGGGTAGTGATGGCAATACTTGAAAGTGTGATAGGAGTACCAACAATTACTATGTCTTGTGCTGCTTGAGTCCAAGTTTGGCCGTCTGCAGATATTGTGATTGTGTGAGTGCCAGAGGTAGAGTCACGATAACAGAAATTCTTGTTGGCTGATCCAGTACTCATGGTTAATTGGAATGGGGAGGTAAGTTGTGTGGTGCAAGATTCAGAATTAGCATTAAAAAATTCTCCTGTTGGTGAGCTCGAAGACAAGGTTAGATGATTTGTTTCGCTTGTTTGCTCGGAGGCACCACTTATATTTTGAGTTTGCACAGACATAACACCCGAAAGAGTATTGACGTCTATGCTCTGAGTAGAGCTTGTGAAATTAATTTGAGTAATGTTGGCTGTATCTCCTAACGCAGGATTTGCAAAAAGGAGGATTGATAAAAAGAGGGAACCAAGAGCAAATATTTTCTTCATACAATTATTATATTATTTATTAATTTAATTTCCAGAGGATAACATCACCATCTTTTGGGGTATAGACCGATATTCCAGATGATGCCTCGATTCCATTTATGTAGTACATAAGGTATTTACCATCCTCTTGGTGTAGTGTTCCTATGTCGGTGACAAAGAATCCTATACCTGTATACATTTTTCCATTAAAGGATATCAGTTTTGTATTTTGCTCTGTTTGTAGGATTTCGTACAAAGTCTGCCCCGAATTAAATTCTAATTTTTTGTTTATCTCACCGGCAATCAGTGTGATTGTTTCAGTCTGGATTTTTTCTTTTACTTCATTTACGACTTCAGATTTTTTCTCAATAGATTTGTTCTCAGCAGGGTAGATTGGGTTGGGTGTCTCTATATTTGTAGGAGTATTATCTTTTACAAGATTATTCTTTGGATATATAGAATATACAAACAAACCTAAGGAAATAATGAAAAAGATTGCTAGTATTTTTGTATATGATTTTTTTGATATTTTATGCATTTTGGGATTAAAAAAACTCCTAACGAGAGGAGTTGCCGTGCCACATTTATGCAATATGGTATTCCTGCTCGGGACTAATTCATAATTGGTAGTCGGACTTCCAAGAAGCTAATTCTTGATCACCGTAGCGGCACTGTGGAGGATTCACACCCCCTTCCCCAATTAAGAAACTATTAAATTGTCGAACACATACCTACTATACGCTCATCCTAAAATTATGCAAATTTTAGTTTTGGACACAATTTACACCTTTATAATGCTATAATTATGACAGAGGTCGTCTTATTAAAAAAACTCTATACAACAATGTTAAACAAAATCGCATTCATATTGGTTATCGTTGGTGCTTTGAACTGGGGTCTTACTGCTTTTGGTTACAACCTAGTAGATATGATCTTTGGAGTAGGCTCAACAATAGCAATGGTTGTTTATGTTCTAGTTGCAATCTCAGCACTCGTATTGGTTGCTGACAAAATGAAGAAATAATTTGATTTAAGTAATTTAATTCAAATATACAAAAGCCCCCATGTGGGGGCTTTTGTATATTTTATAAAAATAATTCTAATGCAAGTGTTCCTCCAGATGAGAGATCTTTTCGGATAGTTTGTCTAACTTGTCGGATAGGTGAGCCAGGGTTGTTTCTTCTTTTGTGATGTTTTTTTCGAATTCTGATATATCTTTCCTATTTTCCTTTTCAATATTAATTTCGTGCTTAACACTTTTTATAATGATTGCATTACCAATAAATGTATGAGTAAACAAACCGATACCAATAAGAATAATTATACCAACAGCAATAGAGATTGTCGGATCGAAACTGTAGATATCCGCAATTTCCCACACCCCTCGCCAAAACAATATCACTCCCACCCCAGCCAAAAAAGCGTGGATAAAAGGGAAATGCTCGAAATATTTTCGCGCTTGGGATTCTATAGATAAAAAGATGTTTTTCATATGTTTATTATATCAAATAATTCTAAAAGTGCCTGCTTGTCTTCATGTTTCATCTTTTCTTCTTTTTCTGTATCTTTTCTTGTAAAAAATTTGCCACCCTGGCCTTCGTGGATTACAATTTTATCCTCGAAATCCTCATAAACTCTCGCATGGTATAAATGCTTTTCGTTACCTATTGGATCCTCTATTTTTTTAAAGAATTTATAATCCTGGGGTACGAATTCAAGCTCTTCTTGAATTTCTCGAAGCATGGCTTGTGCAGGCGTCTCATCGCCCTCGATTCCACCACCCCAAAATCCCCAAGAATCTGGGTATTGCTTAGCGTCTTTAGATCGTAGTTGCAAATAGAATTCCAATGAGTCATTGTGTAAACGATAGGGGATTAAATTAGACTTCTTTTGTAACATAGAGTAATTATACCCCAAATGTGTTATTTGCTATAAACTAGTAAATGTGTTACGGTAAAAAGAAAAATCATGAATGTAATTAACATAAAATCAGGATCAACAGATCCAATTGCGAGAATTTTAAGTAATTTGTCGTTTACCCCTTTCTCTTATGGTGGGTACAACTTTTATTGCGTAGAATCTGCCTTGCAAGGAATAAAGTTTGCAGATAAAAAAGAGAGACAACAAGTGTTCAGCATGGACGGCCACAATGCATTAAAGGTTGGTAGGAAAATTACCCTACAGGTTAAAGATGATGAAATCAGGTATGTATATTGGGGCAATAAAAAATTTTTGTACAATTCGAAAGATCACCGACTCTTGATTGCTGCTTTTATTGCAGAAAAAGTTCGTCAAAATCCAGAGGTGCAAAATGCACTTATGAGTACAAAAGGAACTTTCATTTATCACGATGCTGGCAAGGAACACCCAAAAACTTCCTTACCTGAAAAGTTATTTATTGAGATTCTGCTTTCACAAAGAAAAATTCTTTTAAAATTGGCTAATTTAAAATAATATCATTATGAATTTAACCAAGTACACCGAACCAGCCATTGTAGAAATATTCGAAATGGCGCTTCTGGATGAAAGGTATAAAAAGTACCTTCCAGAAATCAGAAAGGAAATTCAAGACAGGTTGAGGCCACATGCGCAACTTGTTAAAGACTTTTCAAGCTTTGGTGTTATTAATGAAATGACACTAACTAAACAGGATTTTATCCAATCCTGCTAAATACAAAAAACCCGATTCACTATATGTGGACCGGGTTTTTTAATAAATAACTTTTAATTAATTCTATATCTTTGAAATCTTTTTCTCTTCCCAATGCAGTTTTGAATTTGATTAATTCCTGTAGATTCATAAATGGCACGCCGTTTATTGTTGTAGCTGTTGCGATAGCTTGCTCGGTTGTAGTAGGGTATTGGTCCCATGATATATCTGGGTTGCAATCAAATACATCCTTTAGCAGAAATATTCTTCCATGTCGATCTTCCTCATTCCACTCACCACTTTCTCTCATTTTCTGATGTAGCTCTGGCAATACAGCAAGATCTACATCATGCGCTGAGCGAATTCCAAGCGCATCCATAATACCACTACCAATAACAACATACTGCCCAACTGGTAAATTCAAAGATTTTACTTTTTCAATTATATTCATAAAGTAAGTATACCAGATTATAGAAAGTGGTATACTTGGAATATGAAAAAGGAGCTCAAATTAGTAAAGGAATTCCATAATAAATTTAAGGTACCCGTATTAAAGAAGCCTACACTTATACCAAAAGTTAGGTCCGATTTGCGCTACGAGCTTATGAGGGAAGAGGTAGAGGAATACGCTTTGGGTATAAAGAATAAAGATCTTGAAAATATTGCCAAAGAATTGGCAGATATATTGTATGGAACATATGGCACAATACTCGAGCATGGATTGGAGGGCAAAATGGAGAGGGTATTTAAGGAAGTACACCGCTCAAATATGAGCAAAGACTATAGCAAACATAAAATGACAAAAGGCAAAAAATACTTCAAACCTAATCTTAAAAAGATTTTAGATAAATAAAATCCCTATTTAATAATATTTTTCAGTTCACTTAAATTTTGGATTGTGTATGTTGGATTACCTGTCTCTTCATTTGGTAATTCATTTGCAAATTTTCCATTTTGGAACCAGACTGTTGGATGGCCATTGTGATTGCCGTATTTGATTCCTCTCAATGTTCTGTCATCTACTATTAATATTTCCTCGCGGGGGAGATTAAGCCCTTCTACAATTTCAGCCAAAATTATATCTTTGTTGATATCAGTAACCAATACGAATTCAAAAAACTTTCTTAATACTGAATTTTCGATTTGATTTTTCCTTTCATCGAGGGTGGCATTGGCCTGCGCTGACACTAGGGAAGCGCAAGCAAGGCGTAATTCACGAGAGTGGCAGAATTCCATAACACCTTCCGATTCAGGATAAAGCTCCTTTGCCTCAGAGTCAAAAAGTGTCCGCCCCCAATAAAAAATGATAGCTTTTATTTTCATATTTTATTTGGGAAATTATCTAGAATTATTTTCCTTGCGTTTAGGTTGAAACCGGAATATTTGCCCTCGACAATATANNAATATATTCTTCTTTTGATACCCACCGCCATTCAGAAAATTTTTCAGGTTCCATTAATTTGTAATCTTGTTCTGTGGTGCAAAAGAATATTTCTAAAAGATCTCCTTCTTTGAAACCACTTGTTTCCCCGGCGAAACTGACTATTTTCAAATCAGATATTCCTACCTCTTCATATACTTCGCGACGAAGTGCCTCTTCTTGTGTCTCGCCCTCCTCGCACCGTCCACCTGGAATAGTCCAGACAGAAATTTCTTTTGTGTAATTACGTTGACCGAATAGAATTTTGCCTTCCCTTATCAATATAGCCACAGGGCATTTATTCGCACCACCTATTTCTTTGAGCTTTTCTTCCATTTAGTAATTATAGCAGATTTATAACACTAGTAATGATTGTCATCGCAAAAAACTATCTATTTTTAATCAAATATTTACCTTTTTGCTTTTACAAATAATGACACTTCTGTGTTTTTTTGGAATAAGAAATCGTTTTTTCTAATATTTAGAAGCATTTATCGATTAAATCATAGCAGGTTTTATAAGTCACAATCTGAGCTGCAGGTATTTTAAACTTATTAGTTAAGAATTCAATAACTTCCATTTTTTTGTTTTCATCTCTAATTGTTACATGGATTTCAGATATTGGTGTGTCAAAAGTTAACTTACTCAAATTAAGATACATGCCACCACCTAAACCTAATATATATAAATTAATATTAGGTACATAATTGTGAGAAATTAAATGATCATCACTTTCATAACAAGATACCGCATCAGTAATATAACCATCAGCTCCAGTTTTCATAGTTTTAGAGTATAAATATGTATTTGACCCAACAGGTTTTTCAAATTCCGGGTAAACATTACCATGAGGGTACAACACAGGACATGTCAATTCAGAAAGTTGGTCTAATCTTGGTTTGTAATTAAGCCGTCGATATTTTCCAGGCAAATATTCGAAATCAAGAAAATTTTTCTCTAAAACTATATCATAGTTATAATTTATAAAAGATATTTGATCTCCGATTGTTTTATTACTACTACGTAGTATTTTGTCGTTTAGTGTATTAATCCACCCAAGGTTATTATCTTTGTATTTTTCGTTAAAAATATCTTTCATTATTTCAAATATCTGTTTCTCTATTTCATCTCCATTCGTATGGTATTTTTCATTTACGGACTCTTTTGCTATACACTCATCAATTGTATTATACTCTTTTTTGTCCCCAACCTTATCCATCCAAGAAGTAATGTCTTTTCCGTAGTTATAAAGATTATCACCTTCAATTTTCTTTCTTATTAAATAATCAAGATCCTTCCAGACAGGCAAACCGTATTCTTTTGATGCACCTGCACCTAAGATTAAAACATATTTTCTTTTGTAAAAATCTACTTTCATTTTTAGATACTGTTATTGATACTTAGGAGACTCTTCTACAACACCATTTATATGGTTTGCCATTCTTGCTGTCGCATAGAGGACACTCGANNGTACGCTAGGGTAAATTTGCCTACAACTTCTTTTGCAGGCTCGAGGGCGGGTTGGATATCGCGGGCTTCTTCTACTACGCCTACTACACGGCGCTCAGCACGCCTCGCTATTGTGCGGGAGATATCAGCAAGTGTTGCAAGCTCGCATCCACCAGAGACGAAGAATGTTGTGATAGGGGGTAGGGCCTTCTCGATATCGTTTATGATTTGCTCTTGCCATTTTACTTTTTCTTCTGCAATTGTTTTGTCGGCACCTGCGAGCTACGCTTGGATTATGAAGAGGTCTTGTTGAATACGATTGATTGTATCGGCAAGAACAATATCCCCACTCTCGAGAGGGAATATTACTCCAGCTGATTTGACCTTCAAGAGCCCAAGGAATGAATTGATTTCATCAAGAGAGCCTAGTGCCTCGGTGATGGCGCTTGATTTAGATATTCTTTGGTTGCAACCAAAGGTTTTTGTTGTGCCACCATCTCCTTTTCCAGTAAATAACATGTTATTTTATTTTTTAGATTAATTAGACTTCGCAAACTCCAGATACACAAGCGAGCTCTTTCTTTACTTCTGTTTCGTCTTCTTTTTCGTAAGTCACGATCTTGGAGAAGTCGAGGTTGCCTAGGCGCTTTGTCATCTCTTCGAACTTCTCTTTTGTTATAGCTTCGTATGGAGCCAATTGGTACACGTGGTTTGAGCGGGGTAGGAAAGATAGTCCACCTACTANNCCCACCTACTAGATCCCAGTTCTCGTACACCCAGTTGGCAACAGCTAGCCATTCGTCGTCGCCGACAGAGATTGTGACAGATGGGTTGTGTTCTGTGTAGTGCTTCTTTACCACTTTCCAGTGTTCTAGTTGTGCGATTGCATTCACATCGTCTTTACAGATTGCACCTTCTGGAGCTTTTACAGGGAATTCTAGTACGTATGTTGTAGCATTCTCTATTGTCTGGCCAACTTCTGGGTAGTAAGGTACGCCTTGGTCTTTTAGCATTTTGAACAATGCATCTGTTGCAGAGATTCGAATACGGCGTATGTAGTATGGAGCGTAGCGTGGGTGCATACCAGATGCGCAGTCTACAGTTTGTGATGCAGTTCCAGAAGGCTTCACACAAGTTACACAAGTTGATTGTGGTACATCGAAACGTTTTGCATATTTCTTGTTTGTTTCAACTGCGAGCTTCTTCATCTTCTCGAGCATTTGTGGCTCGCGAACAAGAGCTGAATCCCATTGGCCAGTTATAGATACACCTAGCAATCTTTCTTTCTCACAATTCTTCTTCCATTCTTTTGAAAGGTATGGGAAGTATGTAAGTGTTGATTGGTAAGTTCCAAGGATTGTTGCGATACGAATCTTTTTCAAAAGAGTTTCTTCTGTATCTTCGGCGCGGGCTACAACTTCGGACAAGTTACAGAATTGTTTGGACTGAAGGATGATCTCTCCACAAGGGTTTGTACCCCAAGCAGGGTAGATACCACCGTTGAATTGATCGAGTCGGCGCTTTGGCAATGTTTGTGCCAATCCACCACGGTTGAATATTCCACGTTCGCCAGATCCACTTTTCATCAGAGCTATCCACTCATCCATAAATTCTACAGAATTTGGTTTGGATAAATATACTGCAGAGTTGTTGGCTAGCATTCTTTGGCCTTCGGATACATAGAATTGTCCTTTCTTGGAATCACGTATTGCTTCGTCGTCGAGGTCAGAAAGAGAGATCATCGCACTTCGGCGTACACCTCCAGATACTACACAGTCACCGATTTTACAAATGATGTCGTGCGCATCGAGGTTGGTAAGGTGGCGGCCTTGTCGGCGAAAGATTCTCTCGCGTGTAAATTCAAGTAATGACACAAGTGGGGCAGGGCATGAAGATTTGCCACCCATCACTTTCAAACGTGATCCAGCTGGGCGGATAAGTGAGTAGTCGAAAGATATATCTNNAATATATCTCCACCTTCGAACCAAGTCTTCATACCAAGCGAGAATGCATCTGCCCAACCTTCATTGCTATCGGGGATAACAAATGTAGGTAACTTCTTGCCAGTTTGTTTAAGGATTTGTGGAAGAGCATGGATGTTCTCACTCTCGACAGACCAGCCCACTCCAGTACCACACATAGATATGTACATGATCTCGGCGAAGTCTTGGAATGTACGTGGTGCAATAAATGAACAGTTGTAAGCACAAATGTTTGTACGCTGTGCAGCCTTGCCTGAGAATTGTAGTAGGCGCATAGAAGGGAGGGCTTGTTGGCTGATTATAGAGTCGCGGATTTCTGCATACTCGGCATTTGTAAGCTTGGATCCTAAATGCTCACGCATGAAATTGACATAGCGGTCGATTGTCTCGATCCAAGTTTCGCGACGGTCCTCCTCGGGAATCCACTTGGCATAAGAGCGGTAGTATACAAGCTCAGCAAGAGGGTTGCGGAAGTATTGTTTGCTCTCGGCTACGAGTTCTTTGATTTTCTCTGGTACAAAACCTGCTTTCTCGCGGACAAGAGAGCGCTCTTTACGATATAGGATGTATGATTTCGCAGTTTTGGAATATCCGGCTACGATCAGTTCATTCTCGACTACGTCTTGGATAGTTTCGACATTGGGGATGAAAGTTTTCAAACCCTTTTCAGCCTTTAATGTTACTAACCCATCTAAAACTTTCTGCATCATTTTCTCGGCATTTGTTTCGTCACCTTCACTCACAGATTGCATCGCTCGGAAGATCGCACGAGTAATGTGTTTGCCGTCGAATGGGACGATACTTCCATCGCGCTTCTGCATCTGAGCTAATGTTGAATGCTTTTTGTTGTTTGGTGACTTTTTCATATTTGTTTTAGATTAAAATTTGTAATTAAAGATTGCACTTCCAGTTTTTTGTTTTCAATAACATATTTGTAGATTAGAGGGGAGAGAAGGAAGGCAAATGATACGTTGCCTATAAGATGAAGTATTGTGAATGGGACCTGTCCGATAAATGCTTGAGCGAGTGTTTGGTTGAAGAATAGGGGACCAATAGATA
>CXWK01024439.1_pt1 | contig 10202 bp, 8 predicted proteins | sample 590851 | NCBI WGS metagenome assembly CXWK01 (sample SAMEA3498364, study PRJEB10139) | wastewater metagenome | biome: wastewater treatment plant; material: activated sludge | place: Denmark | collected 2014-08-01
CTGTGACCATTTCTTCAACATTTACCGTCAATCTCCGCAGAAGGTACCGAGCAGGTAGTCTACGTCTGCCCCGGAAATACGACCAGTGCTGAAACTTTCTCACACCTCCTGTGTTTGTCAGGTAATGACCGTTCGCCCCGTGGGCCGGCCGTGACCGACGCCCGGGTCTTTGAGGTGTTCCTTCTGGAATACCAGGACATGGTCTATGCCACGGCCTTTCGGCTGTTGGGCAACGCGATGGAGGCGGAAGACGTGGCGCAGACGGTGTTCATGAAGGCGTTTGAGCAGTTCGACCAGGTCGGCACCAGCCCATCGGCGCCCGGCTGGCTCAAGACCGTCACGACGAACGCGTGCCTGAATCACCTCTCGCGTTACCGCAACCGCTGGCGCTTCTTCAGCGAACTCAGCGCCGCCGAGTCGCACTCCGTGGACTCCAGGACTTCGGGACCGGACCCTGGACCCTGGACCCTGGACTCTGGACTCCCGGACTCCGATACCGCTTTGGACGTCGCCCTGAGCCGCCTGCCGGCGCACCAACGCGTCCCCATCGTCCTCTTCCATTTTGATGACCTGACCTACCAGCAGATCGCCGAACGGCTCAATATCTCCGTGGGCAAGGTCAAGACAGACATTCACCGGGGACGGGAAGCCCTGCGCGGCGCGCTGGCGGCCGCCGGCGAAACAGGAGCGCTTCGATGACTCCGCGCGGAGTGGATTTCGATCCACAGGATCCGCTGACCCGTGCGCTTCGTGCGTTGCCAGAGCCGCGTGCGCCACGCACCTTGGCGCCGCGCGTGATGGCGGCGGTGCATGCGCGCATCGCCCGGCCGGCGCCACGCACGTGGTTTGATTGGCCACTCGGATGGCGCGTCAGTTCGGCTGTGGGCGCCGTATCCGTGGTTATCGCCGTCATCTTGGTGTGGCCGATGGCGCTCGCGTGGCTGCAGCCCGCCGCAGACGCCGTGAGTGCTCGTGTCGCCGTGGTGTGGCTCAAAGTCGACGTCACCCTCAGTGTCGCCGGCGTGTTCTTTCGCGCGGTCTGGTATCCGCTCGTATTGCCCTTTTTGGCTTTTGTCACGGTGATGACCATCGCGTGCGCCACGGTTGGCGCGATGCTCGGCCGTGTCGCTCTGGGAGGAACATCTCGATGAACATTCGAAGATTCGTAACGGTGGCAGTGCTGATCGTGACGGCGGCCGTCAGCGTAGGGGCGGCGAGCCAACAGGCGCAACGGCCATTGCGTGAGAATCCCCCGACCCAGCGGGGTCAGGACCCCACAAACCCGACGACGCGCCCGCAGCCGGACAGACCGGCAAACGACCGCTTCGAGCAGGAATTCGGATTCCGGCGCCGGTATTGGCGTCCGGTGCTGCGTATCGGGCAGGACTACGCGCTTCGGGCCAATGAAGTGGTGCGCGATGTCACGGTGGTCTTCGGCAGCGCGCGAATCGACGGCCGCGTCGAAGGCGACCTTGTGGTCATCTTCGGCCCTGTGACCCTCTCGAACACAGCGGTGATTGAAGGGTCGTTTGTTGTTGTCGGCGGCAACGCCACCGTGCAGGCCGGCGCCATCGTGCGCGACGAGGTCGTGGTGGTTGGCGCGGGACTGGACGTGCCCGAGAACTTCATCTTCGGGAGCGGGCACTTCGTCATCGGCACCCGCGCGCTCGGCGCGTGGATGGAGTCGGTGGTGCCCTGGGTGACCTACGGCCTCTTGTGGGGTCGGCCGATTGTCGCCAGCATCGGCTGGGTCTGGAACATCGTCGCGCTCTTCCTGCTTGTCTACCTTCTGATTAATCTCGTCGCCCACGAGCCGGTCACGGCCACGGCATCGGTGCTGGCCTCGCGTCCCCTGGGCAGTTTCATGACGGGGTTGCTCGTGCTCCTGTTGGCCGGCCCGGTGTCTGCGCTCCTCGCGGTGTCAATCATTGGCATTGCCGTCATTCCCTTTGCGCTGGCGGCGCTCGTGGTGGCAGGTCTGGTGGGCCGTGTGGGCGTGTTGCGCGCGATTGGCAACACCGTGATGAGACCCGACGATCCGTCCAGCCGTTCGCAGGGGTTGCGGTCGTTCATCATCGGCTTCGCGCTCGTCACGCTCACCTACATGGTGCCGCTGTTGGGGTTTGTGGCGTGGGCGTTGTTCGGCGTCCTCGGACTTGGCGCAGCGGTGCTCGCATTCCTGACCGCGTGGCGGCGTGAGCACCCGAAGGTTGAAAAGGCACCGCGGTTCCGAAAGAGCGCGCCTCTCCCCACGCCGCCGGCTGAACCGGCGCCATCGGGTGGGTTCGCATTCGCCGCTCCCGCTGCACCCGTGGTGACTCAAGCGCCGGCTTTTGATGCCGGCCCCACCTCTATGGGCGACGAGCCAGCCGACTCTGGAGGTTGGCAACCGACGATGGATGCCGGAAGCGGTCCCGCAGCGGCCGCCACCATGCCGGGTGCGGCGTTCGCGTCAAACCTGGCGTCGTTCCCTCGTGCCGCGTTCCTCGACCGCGCCGCAGCGTTTGTGATCGACGTGGTGTTGCTGTTGTTTGTGAGTGAAATATTCGATCGACAGTCCATGTATCGCGATGACGACTTCCTCCTCCCGCTGATGCTGCTGTACTTCATCGGGTTCTGGGTGTGGAAGGGCACAACGATCGGTGGCATCGTCGCCAACCTCCGCGTGGTCAAGACCAATGGGGGCGAGTTGTCGTTTCTCGAGGGGCTGGTCCGCGGCCTGACCAGCGTGCTGTCGTTTGGTGCACTCGGCATCGGCGTGTTGTGGATCCTGCGCAGCGACCTCCTCGGTCACGATGGTCAACCCGCCCGGCAGGCCTGGCACGATCTGGCCGCCGGCACCTACGTGGTGAAGGTGCCGAAGGGGTACCCATTGCCCTGAGCGGCGGCGGTGTAATGGGGAAGTGTCACAAGTGTCCGAAATGGCGAAATGTCTGCAATGCTCGAATGCGTGAATCCTCGAATGTTCTTGGCGTCAATGGATGACGAAGCGCACGTCGCGCCTGACCGTGCTTCGCGCGGTTGACGCCACAATGCGGAGCAAGTACTCGCCGGGGACGAGCGTTCGAAGGGGCAGGTTGTATTTGTATTGGTGCCCTGCGGCGTCGTGAAACGACGCGGCCGCGACCGTGTGCGCCGCGACCGTGACGACAGCGCCAGACGCGTCGAGTATCTCCGTCCGCACACTGACGTCGCTTGCGGTGCGACTCTGGTGGAGGGTGACGAGCGCGCCTACGTGGTCGCCGGCGTCGAACGCGCGGACCGTGGTCGGCGCAAAGGGCAGCGAGGCCGCCACGACCTCTCGTCCGCCAATGGGGCGGCCTTCGGCACGGCCGATCGCCACCGCTGACAGCGTCAGTGGTTCGCGCGACAGATCAGGCACGGTGACGACAGTGAAGGCAGAGCCGGCAGTCTCTCCCGATTGAGCGCCAACGCGCAGGTTGTACCGGCCCGGCGCGAGTTTCAGAGCCAGGACCACCTCTGCCAGGGTGTCGGTTCGGCTGACAGCCGGAGACACAGTCACGTTGTGTGTTTGTCGCGACACTTCCTTTCGGCCCTCGCCATCGAACACAAACACGGTGAGCGCGAACTCATGTCCGGACGTGGACCTGGCAGCAACCGGCAGCCCGACCGTCACGGCAACCATGTGTTCTCTGGCGCCAGTGGCCGGGATGGCCGCCGTTGAGAGTCGCAGCGGGAGCGCGCCTTCCATCAATGGCGCCGCTACCGCGTCGATCAGCCCCGACCCGGTTCCGCCGCGCATGCGGGTCGTCATTGTCACGCCGGTCAATTCCCGGGCGGTGCGGAACGCGCCGCTCGCGGGCAGCACAATGGTGTCGGGGCGAGCCACCAACACATCCGCAAACCGTAACTTGCCGTCCATCGGAAACGTGGGCGCATAGGCCAGCGTGTAGTGCGCCGACAGTTCGTCGAGCACGGCCGGCACCTCGGTGTGGGGCGCGTTGTTCTCGACGATGGCGCGTCCACCGGCTTCTTTGGCGATCGACATCGTGCTGTCGCCCGTCTTGCGGGTCATCGGGTTGGTGGATACCGTCAATCCGAACGTCGTGAAGAAGTAAATCGGCACATGCCCCAGCCGACTCGCGGGTTCGAACAGCGGATTGGCCGCGTCGGGATCCTGGTCCCACGTCCCGACATCACGCAGCCAACTCCATGCCGGCGAGGTGGCAATGCCGGTGGCGAGGTCGTAGCCCCTCGACGTAATCAGCATGATGGATCTCGGGTACTGGGCCACCGATGCCAGGAACCTGCGGACGTTGCGCACGGTACCAGGCGCATTCGGCGCGGCGAATCGGGGACTCGCGAGCGGATCAAAACCGTCCACGGCGGCACGCAGCAGTGTGCGATCTGTAGTGAAGTCCTGCGCGCGGTCCACGGTATTCACGAAGACGACGGCGCACAGGTCAGACGCACCGAGCCCGTCGATAATCGCATGCGCCACCTTCTTGCCCGCCTGGCGATGCCACATCCCTCCTTGCGAGTCGTCCATGACGATGACCACGAGCCGGGGGGCGTCCAGGGGGGCATTGGTCACGACATCATGGGCCGCCGTGTGTTGCCATGCGGGCCCAGCGGGCGATTGCGCGGAGGTATCGTGCTCGGCCATCGCTTGAATCGGCTGCGGTTGGCCGCCAACCTTGATGGTGAAGTCGGCCGCCGTCAGGCCGCGCACCGGCCTTCTCGTCTGCCGGTCCAATACCCGTACGTCGATTCGCATGAGATCCACGCCCGCACGAAACTGCGCCGGAGGACTGGGTTGGGGAGGCGGGGACTGCGCACCCGGCGTCGCCGCCCACATTCCCACGACGCACGCGACGACGGCGGTATTTCGCAGAAAGGGCATCCTCCGGATTGAGACCTGGAAAGCACGAGTGTACCGTGGCACTCCAAGAACATTCCGTGATTCCCACACTGGCTCACTGCAGACATTTCGCCACTTCGGACATTTATGACATTTCCCCACTACACGCACTGTGGAGTCATAATGGCGCTATAACGGTGCTATTATGGCTTCATGGCAGCAGTGAGTCTTTCAATCAAGGACGTCCCCTCTGAGATCGCCGTGGCCCTTCGCGAGCGGGCGGCGCAGAACCACCGGTCGATTCAGGGAGAACTCATGGCGATTCTCGAGGAAGCCGTCCGGCCTCCCCGGAGTCGGGGGTTCGATCCCGACCGGTTGATTCGGATGGCCCAGGCATTGGGCCTGAAATCCTCGGAAAGCTCGGTTGGCCTCATCCGCAAGATGCGGGACTCGCGGTGAATCGGGTCGTCGCCGACGCCTCGGCGCTCGCGGCGGTCATCTTCCAGGAGCCCGGGGTTGACGATGTGAAGCTGCGGCTGCTGGGGGCACAGGTCTATGCGCCTCGAATCCTTCAGTTTGAAATGGCGAATGTGGCGTGGAAGCGGATTCGGCGCGAGCCCGAACACGCCGTGGCTACCCTGACCCTGTTGCATGCGGCGCTGGGTGAGGCAAGCAGCATCGAGTGGATGGACGTGAACGTCACGGACGTCGTCCTCATCGCCCAGGCCACCGGGCTCACGGCATACGACGCCAGCTACCTTTGGCTGGCGGCCTCCCTGGGGGCTGATCTCGTGACCCTCGACAAGCGCCTGGCTGCCGCAAGTAGCATAGGCATCTGATGTCGCGAGCGCGCTGGGCCATCGTCGCCGGCCTCTACACCGTTCTCACGCTGATCATGATGTACCCGATCAGCGTGAATCCGTCGGGATTGAAACTGGGAGGTGGAGCCGATCCCAGTCTCTACGTATGGACGATCGGTTGGGGCGCGCACGCGCTGACGCATGCGCCCTGGGCTGCGTTCGACGCCAACATCTTTTTTCCCTTCAAGCACACGCTGGCGTTTTCCGAGAACGCCCTCGGAAGTGCGGCTCTTGCCATTCCCGTCATGTGGCTGACGGGCGACCCGCTCACGTCCACGAATGTCGTCGCCATCGTCGCTGTGATGTTGTGCGCGTTCGGCGGCTATTTCCTCGGCCGCACACTGGGGCTCTCACCGTCGGCGGCATTCATTACCGGACTGATCTTCGCGTTCGCACCGCCCCGATTTGCCCGCCTGGCCCAGATTCACCTGGCTGTGCACTGGGTGCCGTTTTGTCTCGCCTTCCTGCATCGGTATCTCAACGACGGCAGGCCCCGGCATCTGCACGCGGCGCTCACGCTGTTCTCGCTGCAAGCGCTGACGAGTGGCCATGGCGCGGCCCTGCTGATTCTCGGATCCGCGCTGATCATTGGGTTTCGGCTGGCGTGGGGCATGCCGCTGGCTGTGATCACGCGCCTGAGGGACGTTGGCCTGACAGGACTCCTTGCCCTCGTGCCGGCAGGCCTCATGTTCATCCCGTATTGGCTCGCGCGTCGAGAGGTGGGCCTTGAACGCGTGCTGGACGATGTGGGGGTGACCTGGTCGAGTTATCTCAGCTCGCCATCGCACGTGCACAAGTGGCTGGTGTCGAACCTGCCCGATTGGACCTGGCTGCGGCAGGAACCGGACGCCTTCCTGTTCCCGGGCGTGGTGCCCGTGATTCTGGCGGCACTCGCTCTGTCCCGGTTCGTGTCTCGCGAGCGGTGGACGTACCTGGCCATGATCGTGGTCACCGCGTGGATGACCATCGGCCCCCCGTTTTCGATCTGGCGCTGGGTCTATTGGCTGCCTGGGCTGAACTTCATTCGCGTGCCGTCACGTTTCACCCTGCTGGGCATTCTCGCCCTGGCGGTGCTTGCGGGCCTTGGGTTTGATCGGGTATCGAAGTCGTGGCCCCAGACGCGCCGCCGGTTCGCGGCCGCCGGCATTGCCACGCTCTTACTGATCGAGTGTGCGTTCATGCCGATCGATGCGAGGCCGTTCAAGATTGATTCGACCGCCGTTGACCACTGGCTCGACACCCAGCCGAAGCCGTTCTCGGTGGCGGAGTTTCCCTTGTCGGAATCGCGTGCCGACTCGCGCCGGGCCGACATGGCCACAAACTTCATGTTGCATTCGCTGGCGCACCATCAGCCGACTGTGTTCGGCTACAGCGGCGTGGAACCGCCGGGGTACAAGGACATGTACAACGACCTCATCCGGTTTCCGTCAGACCAGAGCATTGCGCGTCTCAACGGCCTCGGTGTCACGTATGCCGTGGTTCACCTCGAATACTACGCCCCTGAGTTCCGCCCGGAGTATGAGGCCCGCTTGACGTCGTTTAGCGACCGTTTGCGGCTCGTGCACCAGGACGGGCTGGGCCGCGTGTATCGCCTGCAGAACAAGACACAGTGACCGCCGGTGCGGCGCTGCGGGTACAATCGCTGTTGCGTTCATGAAGCTGCGACTCAACTTTTCCGTCAACGGTGAACCGGCCGAAGCGCTGGTGGACCCCGACAAGACCCTGCTTGAAGTGCTGCGTGAGGACCTGCAACTCACGGGCACCAAACACGGCTGCGAACTGGGGGAGTGCGGGGCGTGCGCGGTGCTGCTGGACGACCAGCCGGTGCTGTCCTGCCTCGTTGTCTCTCACGAGTGTGAGGGACGATCGGTGGTCACCGTTGAGGGGCTGACGGTGGATGGCCGCCTGCACCCGCTTCAGGAGTGCTTCGCGGACCTTGGTGCGTCGCAGTGTGGCTACTGCACACCCGGCATCCTCATCGCGGCAAAGGCGTTGCTTGACCGTGAGCCGAATCCCTCTCGTGACCTAATTCGGGAAGCCCTGTCCGGAAATTTGTGCCGGTGCACGGGATACCAGCAGATTCTGGATGCGGTCGAAGCCGCAATTGGCGCGGCTAAAGCCACGCCCTACGACTCCGCGGCTTCAGCCCGCCGAAGCCTTGGCGAAGGCGGGGGAGACCGGAAGTGACGCGGCCGCGCAATGTCATCGGCAAGCCGCGGCGTCGCGTGGACGGCCGCGCAAAAGTCACCGGCCAGACGAAGTTTGCCGACGACATCATCCTGCCGCGCATGTTGCACTGCAAGCTGCTGCGGTCCACCGTGCCTCACGCGAAGATCGTGCGCATCGATACGTCGAAGGCCGCGGCGGTTGATGGCGTCTCGCTTGTCCTGACCGGCGAGTCGTTTCCCATTCCCTACGGCATCCTGCCGGTCAGTCACGACGAACATGCGCTGTGCCCGGATGTGGTCCGGTTCGTGGGTGACCCCGTGGCTGCGGTGGTGGCGCGCGACGAGGCGACGGCCGACCGCGCCGTACGTTTGATAGAAGTCGAGTACGAGACCTTGCGAACGTTCGCTTCGCCGGCCGACAGCCTCGCGCATCCCGAGCCGCGCATTCACGACTATGGCGACTTTGGCAATGTGCACAAAGCCGTCGCGCTCCAGTTCGGCGACGTTGATGCGGCCATCGCCGGTGCGGACCACGTGTTCGACGACACCTTTTTCTTCGAAGGCAACACGCACCTGCCGATCGAGCAACACGCGACTGTCGCGACGAAAGACCCCGACGGCAAACTCGTGGTCTACTCGAGCACGCAGACACCCCACTATCTGCATCGGGCGCTGTCAAAAGCGCTGGCGATGCCCGCCGCCCACATTCGCGTGGTCGCCACGCCTAACGGTGGCGGCTTCGGCGGCAAGAGTGACCCGTTCAACCACGAAGTGGTCGTGGCGCATGCGGCCATGCGCCTCGACAGGCCGGTGAAGATCGCGTTGACGCGCGAAGAAGTTTTTTATTGCCACCGCGGACGGCATCCCGTGTTGATGCGCTTTCGCGCGGGCGTGACCAACGATGGCCGCGTCACAGGCCTCGACCTGCAGACGCTGCTCGATGGCGGAGCGTACGGGTCGTACGGTGTCGCCAGCACGTTCTACACCGGTGCGCTTCAGACCGTGACCTACGACATCCCGACCTATCGCTTCCGGGGATGCCGCGTCTTCACGAACAAGCCGCCGTGCGGCCCCAAGCGTGGTCATGGCACGCCGCAGTCGCGGTTCGGCCAGGAAGTGCAACTCGACAAGATCGCGGAGAAACTCGTCATCGATCCCGCCGACCTGCGCCTCAACATCGTGCAGCCTCCCGACAGCCTGACGGCGAACTTCCTCCGGGTGGGCACGATTGGCCTGGCCGACTGCATCAAGAAGGTGGTCGAGCGATCCGGCTGGCGCGACAAGTACCGGAAGTTGCCGCATGGCCGCGGCGTGGGGCTGGCGTGTTCGTCGTACCTCTCGGGCGCCGGACTCCCCATCAACTGGAACGACCTGCCACACTCGGGTGTGCAGCTAAAGCTCGACCGTAGCGGCGGTGTGACGGTGTTCTGCGGCGCCACCGAGATCGGCCAGGGGTCTGACGATGTGCTGGTGGGGATCGTGGCTGAGGTGCTCGGCATCGAGCCGTTCGACGTGCGGGCCGTGACGGGCGATACAGACCTGACACCGGTCGATCTGGGCTCGTATTCGAGCCGCGTGACCTTGATGATGGGCAACGCTGCCATTCAGGCCGCTGAACGTGCGCGCGAGTTGATCGCCGAGGGTGTCAGCGCGAAGCTGGACATTCCGAAGTCGCGGCTGGTGTTCGCCGACCGGCGCGTGTTCGACAGTGAAGACCCCGGCAAGGGAACCTCGTTTCGGGAAGCCGTGTGCATGGCCGAAGCGAAGTTCGGCACGCTCGGCACCACGGGTTCGTACACCCCGCCGAAATCGCCCGCGAAGTTCAAGGGCGGAGGCGTCGGTCCGTCGCCCACCTACTCATACACGGCCTGCGTCGTCGAAGTGGATGTGGACCCGGAGACAGGCTGGGTCACCGTGCCGCGTGTGTGGATTGCCCATGACATCGGTTGTGCGCTGAACCCAGTGCTTGTGCGCGGACAAGTGGAGGGCGGCGTTTACATGGGCATTGGCGAAGCGCTGATGGAAGAGCAGGTCTTCCGTCGTTTGCCGGCGAAGCTCTCGCACGCGCTCGTGCACAAGTTCCCGTCGATTCTGGAATACAAGAGCCCGACGTTTCTGGACATGCCCGAGGTGTTCACCGACTTGATCGAGCATCCCGATCCGGCCGGTCCGTTCGGCGCGAAGGAAGTGGGGCAGGGGCCGTTGCTGCCGATCATGCCGGCGGTGGCCAATGCCGTCTATGACGCGGTGGGTGTGCGCATCGACTCCATTCCCGTCACGCCCGAGAAAATCCTACGGGCACTCGAGGCGAAAGCGGCCGGCAAGGCGCCTCGCTCGGGGCCAGGGGCATTT
>CXWK01015233.1_pt1 | contig 10199 bp, 11 predicted proteins | sample 590851 | NCBI WGS metagenome assembly CXWK01 (sample SAMEA3498364, study PRJEB10139) | wastewater metagenome | biome: wastewater treatment plant; material: activated sludge | place: Denmark | collected 2014-08-01
ACATACATCTGCACATAACCCCAAAGTGTTTGAACTGTCATATAAACCGCAACACCCTTTTCTTTTGCACGCTTAAGTGCGGGATAAAGTGGTTTGTTCACGTGTCCAAGTCCTGTACCTGCAATTACAATTCCCTTGTAACCATTATCTATCAAGGAATCAATCATATCCGGTTTCATATTCGGATAGTAATAAACTATCGCAACTCTGTCATCAAACACAGCGTTTACTTTTACATCGTTATCAAATCTTCTGCGTTTATAATCATCACGGATTGGAGTTACTTTATCCCGACTAACTGTTGCGATTGGAATATCACCAATTGTTCTAAAAGTTGAACGATAACTTGAATGCATTTTTCTTACTCGAGTTCCGCGATGAAGCAATCCGTACATATCACTAGTCGGACCAAACATACAAACCATTACTTCTGCAATATCACTTATAGCTGCAGTTGTTACAGAATGAATAAGATTCAGTGCCGCATCTGATGAAGGTCTATCGCTCGAACGCTGTGAACCAACCATTACAATCGGGACTGGAGAATCCTGAACCATAAAAGAAAGTATTGCCGCTGTATGATGCATTGTATCGGTTCCATGCCCGATTACAATTCCTTGTACACCTTTTTCAATTTCTCTGCCTATTGCTTCAGCAAGTCCGATCCATTGTTCCGGACCCATGTTTTCGCTGAACACACCATACAACTTTTCAGTATCAAGATTACAAATATCTGCTAGTTCCGGAACTGAACCATAAAGTTCACCCGGAGAAAACGCTGGAATAACAGCACCAGTTCTATAATCTAATCTCGATGCAATTGTTCCGCCTGTCCCGAGCAATTTTACATTTGGTTTTTTAGGATCGTAAGGAAAATCTTTTTCAGGTATTTTATAATGAGCTTCTTTCCTGCCAAAGATTTTTACGTCTTTTATTTTTTCTGCAGCTATTCCAATGTTATAACCAATTGGCATTTTAAGAACGATATGAAATTCATCAGCGGTTTCTGAACGGGGTAAAATCAATCCTTTAAAACTTCCTTCCTCTGTAAGTATTTCTACATCACTCCAGATCGGTGTTTTAAATTTTTGCAGAGTGTTTAATGCAACTCCACGATAGCCTTTGTAATCTTCTAAATTTATTTCAGCCATTATTTTAATTTCTTTTTATCATTTAAATAATTTTTGCGTATCAGCAAAGTAGATTAATTCTAATTTCCGATCACAGAAAAGTGTTTTCAAACCGTTACAATCTGTCACGGTTTCATTTTCCTCTTGTTTAAAGTGTTGTTTAAATTTATACCAATATGATGTAACATTGGTTTTGTAGTACTTGCCGTCTGAGGACGTCATTTTCAGTTGACTACAATTTGTAGCCAACTCACTTCCTTCTTTTTTAAGACGGGTTTTTAACACACTCCAGTATTTTCTTGGGTTTTGCACTTTCAGTTAATACTCCAACTACATCTACAAACGAGAAATACCATTTTTCTTGTTCATCATCCCAATGTGAGCGGATTTTCTTTTGCTCAAATACTTTTATTGCGGTTTCTTTATTCATAATTCATAAAAATTATTTATTTGAAAAACCAATTTTATCTGCAATTACTTTTGCAGGAACTTTACCGCGAAGTTTTTTCATTATCATTCCCATCAACAAAATACTTTTACTGTTTTGATTGTAAATAGTCATCTTATAACAATCTGATTTTGCAGAATTAATCATTTCATCAACTTCTTTTTCATTTGCAGGATTCTGGATTACTTCTTCGGTAAACATTCCAAGTTCTGCAACTGTTTGAAATGTGGTTAACAAAGCATCTTGTGGGATTTTTTTATCTGCATAAGATTTTAGAATTTCTTCAAACATACTTTCGTTAAGCCATTCAGTTGTAACGCCTCGTTTTCTCAATCTCTTTGGGTATTGGATAAGAAACACGGCAATTGTAGTTGGATTTATTTTCCAATCATTTACTGCTTTCTTAAAAAGCTCTGCATAAGGAGAAATAGAAAGTTCTTCAATTGTATCTTTGGGAATTTGTAGTTTGATGTACCATTCAATTCTTTTCCAGAATTGTTCAGGTAACCATGATTTTATTTGTTGAATTTTTTCTTTCGTAATTTTTTTCGGCGGAAGATCCGTATCAGGATACATTCTATCTGCACCTGGAAGAATACGTTCAAATCCGTTTGTTCCATCGCTCATTGCTTGTCGTGTTTCAGATGGGATTCCTATTGTTGCTTCTTTAGCACGAATTATAATTTCTTTAACTGCTGTCTGAACATCATCTTCACTTCCCCATACAATAATCATAGTATCGTTATCAGCAGCGTTTGTAAACTTTTTAATTTTCAGCCAATCTGCAGAAGTTATTGTATCGCTTTTGCTGTCGGAGTGAATAAGATTTGGAATGTTAGTTAAACAAGCAATTACTCTAACACGATCAGAAATTTCTTTTGAAAAATATGTATCCGTTTGTGTTTGCCAGTGAAGTAAATCTTTAAAACCTTTAAGTACAACAGCACTTAATTTCATCCCTAAATCTGCAGCGTTTTTTAAAGGAGCGTAATGAACTTTCTTTAATAATTTTGTAATGTCATAAGATTCAGCTTTAAATGTTTCAGATGTGATGCCGCGATTCTTTAATTCTTCTCTCAATCGTAAAAGATTCCATTGTCTCATCGCTTCGTTATAAGTAAGAAGTGGAATCAATGTAATCTGAGGAACACCTTTTATTTCTACACGAGTTCCGCCTTCAACACTGACGTTTACATCTTCTCTAGCCGCGCCCATTCCGCGACGAACTTTTTGTGTGCTTCTTACAAGCTTGCTGCATTGCCATGCAACTTCTGCAACTTCCTGCGGAGTCTTCATTGCCGGTTCTGTCACTGTTTCGATAAGCGGCATTCCAAGTCTGTCTGTTAAATAAACCCGATCGTGGCCAATGTCAGAAACTTCTCTGCACGAATCTTCTTCGATAGACATCTGAACAATTTTTACTTTTCTATCTTTGTAAGGAATCCAGCCATCAAGTGCATAAATTGCTGTGCGCTGGAATCCTGTTGGAATACTTCCATCCAAATATTGTTTACGAGCAATGTGGATTTCATCTACAACATTGCAGTTGTACAACATTCCAATTCCTATTGCAATATCAAGGGCATCTTCATTTATTAAAAATGGCGGAGTGTCATCCATCTCATAAGTACAAACTGTTTCGCGTTTGATGTGATAAATAATGTTCTTCTTCGTTTTAAATTCCATCAAAGCTGTGCCGTCATAAACACCCATTTCAGAAAGTGTGGGACGCATATGGCGTAAAATTTCCGCATCAAATTCCCTGGTATATTTTCCTGCAGGACAACGGCAGAAAAGTTTTTTTTCGGTTAAAAGTTGTTGATGAATTTCTAATCCTGATTTGAATCCGACTTTTTTATAGTCGGCTCCTGTCATTTCATTGAAGGGCTTGAAGATAAAATCATACATAAGTATAGCTTGAGTTTTAAATTAGATTTTGGATTCAGTATTAAAGACATATCTCTTAAAAATATCAAATAGAAAAAACATTCCAATAACTGCAAATGGCAGCATCAAAACTTTCATCATCGTCTGGTATCTTGGTAATGAAAAGAATATAGCTGATAAAATGGTTGCTTGTAAAAAAAACAAATAGAAATATTTATATTTTGACACATTAAAAGTTCTTATAATTCCAATAATAAATAAACAAAAGATTGAGATAGCTGGTATTAAATATATCAATAACTTTGCCCGTGTGTCACTAAGATTAAAAAACCAGAGCTCAAATTGTTTACGAAATCCATTAGAAACGAATCTTATTGGGTTTTCTTTTATATAGTTAATAGCTCTGTTTAAATAGAGTTGATTCAGATGAATTTCAAACGACTTGTCTCTTGGTAATTCTTTAACTTTCTCTATCATAATTTCTTCTCCCCACCAGCCAACATCAGATGAGTTATTCCCACGATATAGATTTTGTCCAAAATTAGTAGTCAATGGCACCAGGCTATCAAATATAATCGAATTTCTTATTGACCAGGGCAAAATTAAAAATAAAATTAAAACTATGTACGATAAAGCCTGTCTATATTGTTTATATATTATATAAAACATAATTAGCAACAATACAAACAAAATGAATTCAGATCTTAAATAAATGATAGCAGCTAATAGAACGGGTAAAAGTATATCTAAACCGTTAGTCTTGTTGTGCACCTGTTGTCTATACAAAACAAGTACTATTAATAGATGAAATAATACTGTTGGGCTAAATGAAACGCAGGCATAAATAAATTCAGGTAGAAACGCATATATCAAAGTTGAAACAAGAGCAATATTTTTATTAAAGAAATTTGCGCATAACTTAAATAGAAAAAAGATTACTGCTGCAGAACAAAGAATCTGAAGGGAAATGATTATTAAATTTATTATAAAATCATTTTCAATAAAGTAAAATGGAAGAATAATAAAAACATAACCGGGCGGCATATAAGCAGAAGAAAATGGTTTTACATCTTCTTTGTATTTGTATTCTAAAGAATCATTTTCAAAATAGAAAAGTGAATATCCATTGTTATGAACAACGTTTTTTGCGATCTCACCATACTCCCATTGGTTGATATTACCTATATCAACAAATCGCCAAACAAATACTATTCTTAAAAATATTCCGAATACAATAACAGCTAAAATCGTTCTGTTTGAGCTCAAGATATAATTTTCCTCAATTCTAGTTTACACAGAATACTGAAGATAAAATCATACATAAGTGTGTCGCAGAATTTTTATTATGATTTCTAAGTGCTTCTTTGTGTGATAAGTGTCTTGGTGGTAAAGAAAAATTTTCACCACTAAGACACAGAGACACGAAGGTTCACTAAGTTTATTTATTGAACTTTGTTAAATAATCCTTAAACATATCTTTATGAACCATAAAATCCATAGTCTTTAACTTAACATAATCTTCATGATAGAAATAATAACCCTTATCACCAGTATTACGTGAGCCAGCACCGGAGTCTTTAATCAAGAACCATGTTTTGCCATCTAATTCTTCATACCCGATTAAATGAATTCCATGATCATCGGTTGTTGTTTCATTACTAAAACGAAATTGTCTTGAGTTTTCATCAATATATTCAGAAGGGATATCAAAAGTTGGGATGATTGCACATTTTGTCCAGCTATCATAACCTGGTTCACTAACATCACCTCCGATTGCAAGAGTGTAGCCATTCTTTACAGCATTCTTTAACACTTTCATAAAATCATCCAGCGGCACGTTGTAATAATCTTTATTATGCCACCAGTTATCTGGAACTTCATACTCAACTTGCTGCCAATAAGGCTGCTGCATATAAGAAAGAACATCAACATAATCATCTACATTAAATTTTAAATAATTTGTTAGATATTCTTTAGGAGTATATTTTTTCCCGTCAACTTCTACTACTGAAACTGGTTCGCCCAAGTAATGATTTAGAATTGATTTTGTAACTGCAACAACTTCATCTTCATTCCAGGCACATATTGATTTTACATTTTTCAAATAAGTCTGTATTTCTTTTATCAAATCACTATGATCGTGATATAATTGACCGGGTAATAATCCAGTACAAATATCTGCCGGTACTGCGCCATACATTTTATAAATTCTGGTAACAGCATTTGCCTCTGAACCTTCTTCAACAATGGATTTACCGCGAGTGCGAACAAACTCCTTAACTTTTTCAACATATTCCCAGTATGCAGTATGGATTGGAGAAAGTTGAACTTTCTTTCCAGTTAAACGATAAACTTCAGATTCAAAAAAGGATGTTGTGGAAAAAGTCCAGCAAGTACCTGTATTGCCTTGTGATATAGGATCGTTATGCCAGAATGATTTAAATTCATCTTTAGATTTTGGTAAATTCAATCCAGTAACATCAAGTTTAAATACTTTCTTTTTTTCTTTTAGTGGGTTTTTAAACTCATCCATTCTCTTTTCAATTTCTTTAAAGAAACCTTGTTTGGAGTCCTCAAATACAGCTTTGTTTTTTGTTTGAGGCAAGATGAATTGGGTGGATATAAAAAACAATAGAACGAATAGAGAAATAAATGCTTTCATAACAATTCCTTGCAAAAGTTAGCAAATGATTGAATAATTATAACTCAAAATTAGAGATAAATCTTTTTACTGAGAAGATTTGAGAGAAGTTTATTTTAATGAGGATTTCAAATATCCAACTATCTCATCAACACTTTCAGCACATTTTACAAGATCGGTTCTTCTATTCTCAAGTTTAATTTGTTGATTCATTACTTCAACAATTTCTTTCCACATCTGTGAGTGGCAAATTATTGGTTTTTCTGGCTGAAGATTTTTGTTTGCATATTCCCAGATAGCAGCAAGCTCAAGCAAAGTTCCTGTGCCTCCTTGAAGAATAACATAAGCATCGCCAAGCTCGATAAGTTTTGTAATTCTTTCAAAAAGTTTTTCTTCTCTAATCTCAACAGTAATATATGGATTGGGATCTTTTTCCCACAAATCAACGGTAACACCGTAAACAAATCCAGCATTATCATATGAGCCTTTTGATACGGCATCCATTATTCCGCCATAACCACCGGTGCAGATATTAAATCCATTCTTTGCTAAAGCAACGCCAAGTTGATAGGCAAATTTATATTGTTCATCCTCTTCACCAGGAAGTGCACTTCCGAAGACAGTAATTGTTTTGTTCATAATCAATAAAATTGTGATGTGCTAAAATAAAAAAACCCGACTCATTTCTGAATCGGGTTTTATCTGTTTCATCTATTTCACTTACTTAGCATTCGAACCTGTTAGATTCACACCTATTTCAATATTCTCAGAAACTTTTTGTCCTACAACTTTATTGTTAACTCTATAATCAGAAAGCTTAACCGTAAACTTTGCCTGAACGCCTAGTAAATCGCCTGGAGCTCTTTGTTTTGTTGTTTCGTTTTCATCAAGATAAGTTAAGGTTGCCTCGGCAACTACATCTTTAGTTACACCATGCATTGTAAAACTGCCTGAAACTTTTGCAGAAAGTTTATTATCAGCTAATGATTTTACATCACTAACTTTTTTAATCTCAAAAGAAATTTCCGGATAAGATTCTGCATTTAACCAACCTGCACTTCTCATATGTTCATCGCGTAAATCAATTCCTGTTTTTATTGATGCAACAGAAACAGTTACCTTTCCTTTTAAAGATTTTAAGTCATTAGTGTTAAAAGTTACACTTCCGCTTACTCCATTGCCTAGTCCATTTATATCTTCAAGCGGAGTTGTGCTAAAAAATGTTGTTTGATTTCTTCCACCTTTGTCTTCAAAGTTAAATTTTTGTTCGCCACTTGCTTTTACTTTAAAGCCCTGTGCAAACATTGATGCAGTAAGTAAAAGTGATACTGCAAAGATTGATAGTGTTTTTTTCATTATGCTTCCTTTTGTTTGTTTCTAAATAAATAAATTAAAATTCCTGATAGAACTGCAACTGCAGCAGAAAATCCACCAACGTAATCAAAACCCAACACAAACTTATCTACATACTCTTTATTCTCAACTCCGAGCATTCGATCAAGATCAGTTGTTTTATCAATAATAATTTGAGTTTTAGTTAATATCTCAGCACCTTGTGTAAACCATAAGATCAATGCAACGGCGATGATCAATAAACCAGTTATAAGTACGTACTTTTGTTTTCTGTTCATTTCAGACTCACTCATTTTTAAATTCAAGTTTATTATTTAATTGCTCACTTGAATTAGTTAAATTTGAAAGTGAAAAGGGACTTTTAATTAAGAAATATTTTCCCAAATCACATTAGTATGTTATAACACATATGATTAATAGTCAAGGTACTTTTATGCAAGAGTCTAAATCTGTTGGATAAATCACACGTTAACCAAATATTTGATATTACTATAATTGGCGGTGGAATAGTAGGCACAGCAACCGCACTTTCAATTTTGAATAGCAACAATGTAAAATTGTTATTGTTAGAAACTGAATCTTCCCTTGCCGCGCATCAAACCGGAAATAATAGCGGAGTGATACACTCTGGTCTTTACTACAAACCAGGATCTCTTAAAGCAGCTAATTGCACATTGGGCAGAGATATGATGTATGCTTTTTGCCAGGAACATAATTTATCATATGATAAATCTGGTAAAATTGTGGTTGCAACTAGAGAGAAAGAAATTCCAGCTCTTAATATGTTAGAAGAACGTGGTAGAGAAAATGGACTAGCAGGAATAAAACGATTGTCTGCTTCCGAGATAAAAGAATACGAGCCTCACGCATTAGGAATTGATGGTTTATTTGTTCCTCAAACCGGAATTGTGGATTATGTTGCTGTTACAAATAAATATGCAGAGTTAATTCGTGAAAAAGGCGGAGAGATAAAAACAAATTCAAAACTTATTTCGGTTAAAAAAGATGGTAAGGATTTAATTCTTTCTACTGAACACGATGAATACAAAACAAAGTTTGTTGTAAATTGCGCAGGTTTGCAATCTGATAGAATTGCTAAATTGTTTGGTGTTGATCCAAAATTACAAATCATTCCTTTCCGTGGCGAGTATTATCAATTAAAAAAGGAAAAACAATACTTGGTTAATAATTTAATCTATCCAGTTCCTGATCCACAATTTCCTTTTCTTGGTGTGCATTTTACACGAATGATAAATGGTGGAGTTGAAGCCGGGCCAAATGCGGTTTTAGCATTTAAGCGTGAAGGATATAACAAAACAGATTTTTCGATTAAGGATTTGACTGAACTTGGATTTTATTCTGGTTTCTGGAAAATGGCAGCAAAATATTATAAAATGGGATTCCAGGAATTCAGAAGATCATTTAGCAAAGAACTATTTGTACGATCTCTACAAAAATTAATTCCTGAGATTCAGTATGATGATATTGTAGCTGGCGGTGCAGGTGTAAGAGCTCAAGCACTTGAACCAGATGGTAAGCTTGTTGATGATTTTAGAATAGTTGAAGCAGAAAGAATGGTTCATGTTTTAAATGCGCCATCACCAGCGGCAACAGCATCGTTAAGCATTGGTAAAAAAATTTCTGAAATGGTTATAAAAAGATATTCTGAAGAAGTAAACAAAATTTGATGAAACACGACTTAATAAAAATAATCTTAGCCTCAATTGAAAAATCTGATTTGGAAACAATCCGGAAGGATTTTTCATCTTTGCTATTATTTATAAAGAAGAACAAATCAAAAGATATTTTGCTTAATAATGGATTTGCCCCAGTTTCTAAAGAATTTCTTCTGGGTGAAATAGACCAAATCATACAAACACACACAATCGAACGAACTAAATATTATATAAAACGATTAAAGAAAAGTTTAACTGAAACAAAGCAAAGCAAAATAAATGATCTAAATCTGAATCGATGGAAAGAATATGACGATATTATTACAGATAGTTTGTGGATACTAAATAAACGAGATAACTCGGGAGTTCATCACGCAGGTTATTGGGGAAATTTTATTCCGCAAATTCCAAATCAGCTTTTAAGGCGATATACAAAAAAAGGTGACTGGGTTTTAGATCCATTTCTAGGAAGTGGAACAACACTTATTGAAGCTCAAAGACTTGGAAGAAATGCTGTTGGTGTTGAACTATCTAAAAAAGTTTTGGATCAAACAAAAAAGAACATTGCAAAAGAAACTAATTCAAATAAAATAAAATTAGAGTTTGTAAATGGCGATAGTGCTTCTGTTGATTTGCAAAAAGTTATTTCGGATTTAGATATTAAGTCAGTTCAGTTTCAAATCTTTCATCCGCCATATTGGGATATAATAAAATTTAGTGAAAACAAATCAGATTTATCAAATGCGAAATCGATTGATGATTTTTTGAAGAGCTTTGGAAAAATTTTAGATAATTGTCTACCGCATCTTGATAAAAAAAGATATGCTGCTGTTGTAATAAGCGATAAGTATTCTGCTGGTGAATGGATCCCTTTAGGATTTTTTGTAATGCAGGAAGTTTTAAAACGGGGAATGATTTTAAAATCCACAATAGTAAAGAACTTTGATGAAACTGCTGCAAAACGAAATCAAAAAGAGTTGTGGCGTTATCGTGCATTAGCCGGTGGATTTTATGTGTTTAAACACGAGTACATTTTTGTTTTTCAAAAAAAATAATTTTACTGG
>CXWK01023225.1_pt2 | contig 10197 bp, 12 predicted proteins | sample 590851 | NCBI WGS metagenome assembly CXWK01 (sample SAMEA3498364, study PRJEB10139) | wastewater metagenome | biome: wastewater treatment plant; material: activated sludge | place: Denmark | collected 2014-08-01
GTGGGAATCAGGTACATCCACTCCTGCGGCCGGATGGGCAGCACCGACAGGAACAGCGACGGCAGGAAGCCGGCAAAGGCGATCAGTTGGGTGTAGGTCTGCGCCTCTTTCACCGAACGGGCGTAGGACGCCACCAGCATCTCCAGCGCCACGGCCATGAAGGCCACGGGGATGATCAGGCCCACGGCGGCCAGAATGACGCCCCAGCCGACGTTGAGTTGAATGTTGGTGAACTGCTGCACCTGGGGAATGCCGAGTAATAAAAGGAACAGCGCCGTCGCCAAGAAGGTAGCCAGCAGAGTGAAGGCGAAGACGGCCAGGAACTTGCCGACGACGAACTCGCGGCGCGGCACGGGGTTGAGCAGCAGCGGCTCCAGCGACTTGCGCTCGCGCTCGCCGGCCGTCGCGTCCACGGCCAGGTAGAAGCCACCGTAGAACACGGCCGTCATCATCACCACCGGCAGCAGATTGAGCACAATGTTGTCGTCAACGCTGCCTGTGCCCGCCGTCGTGCTGACCCACTCCACCGGCACGGCGTTGCTGACCGCCGGGCTGATGCCGCGGGCCAGCAGGCGCAGGCTGCCGATCTGGTTGCTGTACTGATTGATGAGCGACTGGGCGCGGCTGGCGGCGATGTTGCCGCTCTGGTTGGAGTCGTCCACCAGCAGCCGCACCTGGGCTGGTGCGCCGCGGCTGAAGGACGCGCCGAAGTCGTCGGGGATGACCAGCACCACGGCCAGATCGCCGCGCCGCACGGCCTCTTCGGCGCCCGCCGGCGCGGCGGTGATGTCCACGTTGTTCTGGTCGAGGAACTGCACCAGATTGGGCGCGTTGGCCGCGCCCAGCACGGGCAAGGACAGGGGCCGCTCCGCCTGCTCCGTGAACGTCCGGTTCAGGAAGCCGAACAGCACCACGTAGAGCAGCGGGTTGATGAGCACGGCAAACAGCGCGTTGCCCACCGAGCGGCGGTCGCGCAGATTATCTACAATCTCTTTCTGGACGATGTACCAGAGACGCCTGAGCATCAGACCAGCCCCTCCTTCGTGCCGATGATGGCTACGAACGCATCTTCGAGGTTCTCTTGCCCGGTGCGGGCGCGCAGTTCGTCCGGCGACCCCTGGGCCACGACCCGGCCGCCGGCGATGACGACAATGTTGTCGCACAGCATGGCCACTTCCTGCATGATGTGGCTGCTGAAGAGCAGGCAGCGGCCGTCCTCGCGCAGCTTACGAATGACGCCGCGCATGGCCCGCGTGCTCATCACGTCCAGCCCGGCCGTCGGCTCGTCGAGCATGACGTTCTGCGGCTGGTGGACGAGGGCGCGGGCGATGGCCACCTTGCCCTGTTCGCCGGTGGAGAAGCCCTCCGTGCGGCGGTTGGCGATGTCGGCCATGTCGAGCAGGGCGACTAGCTCGTCAATGCGCCCCTCCAGCTCCTTGCCGCCCAGGCCGCGCAGATGGCCGAAGTAGCGGACGTTCTCGCGGGCGGTCAGGCGCTGGTAGAGGCCGTGGGCGTCGGTCAGCACGCCCAGCCGTGCCTGCGCTTCCAGCCGTTGCGTGTGGGTGTCGAAGCCGTCAATGGTCGTCTGGCCGCTGTCCGGCTCCAGCGCCCCGGCGACGAGGCGCATCGTCGTGCTCTTGCCCGCGCCGTTGGGGCCGAGCAGGCCGGTGATCAGGCCGTCGGGCGCGCTGAAGGACACGTCCTGCACAGCCTGCACCGGGCCGAAGGATTTGGTGAGATGGGTGACTTGGATCATGGTTGCTGTAGACCTCAGAGGTCTTCTGAGACCTCTGAGGTCTGGGAAGAAACTAAGGTGTAGGCCCGGCAAACGACACAAAGAACGGCGGCGGTTGCAACTCATCCAGGCAGGTGGTGTCTAGCGCCGCCGGGTCGGCGGTGCGGATGAACTCGGCCACGATCTTGGGCATGCAGCCGACGCCAATGACGCCGTGGCCGAAGCCGGGGACGACGATGTGGCGGCTGTTCGATAGACCGGCGGCCACCTGCTCGGCATACTCCGGCGGCGTCACCGGGTCGGCCGCGCCGCTCAGCAGCAGCGCCGGCGTGTCGCCGGTCAGCGGCTCGCGGAAGTCGGCGGCGATCGCCGCCCGCGGCCAGTTGGCGCAGATGGTCGTGAAGCGCTCGCTGAAGTCGCCAAAGCTACTCTCGTCGCGGAGGCTCGCCGCCTCTTCGGCCTCGATGAGCGGCGCGTCTTCCGAGCAGGTGACGGCGTAGAGCAAGCCGGGGTAGAGGCCAACGCTGCTGCTGATGGCCAGCCCCTGCACGATGAGCGGCGCGTAGTCGCCCGTCGCGTGGGCATGGTGCACCAGCAGAGGCAGCAACCCCTGGAATTCGGCGCTGTAGAGGCTGTTAAAGACCAGTTGCGATAGGTAGTCACGGTCTAGCTCGAAGTTGAGCGGCTCGTTGCTCAGCGGGTCGGCCACGGTGACCGGCTGCGGCGTCTCCAGCCGGGATAGCATGGTTTCGTACTCAGCGCGGAAGTTGGGGAAGGCCTCGTTGCAGGCGGCGTCGGCGGCGCAACGGTCGAACAGCAAGTCGAGCGAGCGCTGGCCGTCGCGCGGCATTTGCAGGAAGAGCACCAGCTCCGGCCCGACGACGGCATCGAGAACGACGCTGCGCACGCGCTCCGGGAAGCGGCGCAGGTAGGTCTGGGCCGCGCGCGTGCCGTAGGACGCGCCGTAGAGGTTGAGCGTGTCGTAGTCCAGCGCGGCGCGCACCTCATCGAGGTCGGCCACGAAGGCGTCGGTGGTGTAGAGGCTCAGGTCGGCCCCCTCGCTCAGGTCGAGGCGGCACTGCTCCAGCAGGGCGATCTGCGCTTCATCGGGCAGGTCGGCCGGCAGGGTCTCGTCCTCCAGCACTTCGCAGTTGAGACCGTTCGATTCGCCCGTGCCGCGCTGGTCAACCAGCACGATGTCGCGCGTGCGGTTGACATCGGCGAACAGGTAGATGGCCTGGGCGTAGGCCTCGACCGCCGCCTGCCCCGGCCCGCCGGCCAGCAGAAACAGCGGGTCGTCCTCGACGACGTTGCTGCTGCCCGTGGCCGGCAGCACGGCGATGTTGAGCGGGAGTTGCCGCCCGGCGGCCGCGGCGCGGTCTTCGTAGACGAGCAGCTCGCCGCACAGGGCCGCCACGCCGCCCGTCAGGCGACACGCCTCCAAGGGGATAGACGGAGTGCGCCCCTGGTCTTGCCCACCGGAGGAGCAGCTGACTAGAAGCAGGCCCAGTACGAGGCAAAGGTGAAAAGGAGTGGGTTTCATGATAAAGGATGGGGCTGCGGCCAAACGGGAGTATCGGCAACTGGGGCAGCCACCGGGCAGTATAGCAGCCGTGGTCGGGATGGCAACTAACCACGTGGTCAAATATGAGAGAGAGCCTAACGCTTCCTGAGAGCCTCTTCCCGGTTCAAGCTGCTTCCTCCAGAGTTCGTGCCCCGCCGCCGCCGGTCTATGGTACGATTGGCCGCGGCGGAAAGGTCGCTTCGTACCGCTCGAATAGGGACGATCCGCCGCCAATAAAAACGCTATGAACTCTCAACAACCCGACTCCCACCCCCACCTCTACCTCCGCTCAGGCCGGTTCATCGCTCTGCTGGCACTCGTTGCGCTGCTCGTGACCCTGCTACTGGCCGCTCCTCTCCCGGCCCGCGGCGGCAACGACCTCTTCCTGCCGCGCTCGACGAACGGCGTGCCGCTGCCGAACGCGCCCGCCCTGCGCCAACGCGCCGTGGACATCAACTGGGCGGCCCTGTCGCCCGAGGCGGACGCGATTCGGCTGAACCCGTTCGATGGTCTGGCGCTGACGGCCACCCGCCAGCGGGTTGACCGGCCTTTGGGCGGCGGCTTCGTCTGGGTCGGCCGGCTGGCGGGGGAGGTGGGCGGCTGGGTGACGCTCTCCGTTCATGGCGCGGCGTTGGCCGGCAGCGTCTTCCGGCAGGGGCGGGAGTGGCTGGTGATTCGCCCCGCGGCCGGCGGCCACGTCGTTTACGAGCTTGACCCGGCGGCGCGCGAGCCGAACGGGCCGGACGTGATGTTGCCGGCGACGGGCGCGGCGGGCAGCGGCTCGACCGCGCCGCAAGCTGCCGTCTGCCAGGACGACGGCTCGGTCATTGACGTGCTCGTGGCCTACACGACGCAGGCCCGCGACGAGAGCGGCGGCCAGGACGCCATGCTGGCCCTCATCAACCTGCGCTTCAGCGACATCAACACCGCCAATCTGGTCAGCGCCGCGCCGTTCCAGTGGCGGCTGGTGCACACGATGGCGGCCGGCTATGCCGAGTCGGGCGACATCTCGGCCGACCTGGGGGCGCTGCAAAATCCCACTGACGGCCATCTGGACGAGGTGCACGCCGCGCGCGACCTCTACCAGGCCGATTTCGTCTCTCTGCTCATCGCACAGGGCAGCAACAACGCCTGCGGCATGGCCTACCAGATGATGGCCCTCGACCCCAACTTTGAAAACCTGGCCTTCGGCGTGACGGCTCTGGACTACCCCGGCGACGCCTACTGCGGCACGCTGACGCTGTCGCACGAGCTGGGCCACAACCTGGGCAACGCCCACGACCGGGCGCACACCCCTGGTAACGTGCTCTTTCCCTACTCCTACGGCTACCAATCGCCCAACGGCGCGTTCCGCGACATCATGTCTTACGACTGCCCCGACGGCTGCGCACGCGTCAATCACTGGGCCAACCCTGACGTCTGGTATCTGGGCGAGCCGACCGGCGTGGACTTCGAGACTGACCCTGCCAACGCCGCCGACCTCGTCCGCTCCATGAACGGGGCGCGACTGACGGCCGCCAACTTCCGCAATGCCTGCGCCGAGGCGACGGCCACACCCACCACCCCCCCCAGCGCGACCCCGACCCCGACCGATACGCCGACCCAGACGCCGACGCCACCCCCAACCGCGACGCCAACCCTGACGGCCACGCCCACCCGCACCCTGACGCCGACTGTCGGCCCCACGGCCACGGAGACCACCACCCCGACGCGCACCCGCCGCCCCACGCGCACGCCGGAGCCGACAGCTACCCCGCCGGTGTGGCGCGCGCTGGCCCCGTTTATTGTCCGGCCCTAGGAGGAAGGTAGAGAGGCTGCTCTCGCCTGTGGCGCGTTAGCGCGTGGCTTCCAGCAGGCGAAAGAGGTCGTCGAGCATGGCCGCGCGGTCGGCTGTTTCCAGTTCGGGGCCACGCAACAAGCACTCGCGGGCGTAGCCATGCAGGAAGACCGACGTCGCCCGGCGCAACGCGGCCTGCGCGGCGCTGAGCTGCTGAGCGATTTCAGCACAGTCGCGGTCGTCGTCGAGCATCTTCTGAATGCCGCGCACTTGGCCTTCGACGCGGCGCAGCCGACGCTGTAAATCGTCGCGCGTGGTAGTGGACTCCAGTTTCATGCCCTTAACGCCTGGCGCGCGGGATGCTTCGCCCGCGCCCCGCTCGATGGCTCCCAGACTCATTCGATAGAGGCAGACTCACGGCCTGCCTAACACCCGCTCGCTCAGGTAAACGGACTGCTGCGGGGTGGGGCGCTGACCGACCGCGTTGGTGTGGCCCCCCGGCCCAACGCCACGGCCCCCAACTTCTTGCGGGTCTGGTCGCTGCCGCAGTTGGGGCAACTCTGGGCCTCGTTCGACTGCGCCATAGCCAGTTTCTTTTCAAATGGCTGCCCGCACACTTCGCAGGCGTATTGATACATCGGCATCGTGGTCTTGACTCCCTGAATATACTCCCCCGGAGTATACATGCGTTGCTTGTCCTGTCAAGATCAAAGCCTATCAGTAGTCAGTTCAGCGACTGGAGATGTAGGGCGGGATGGTATCCCGCCTCTGCAAATGACCAGAGGCGGGATACCATCCCGCCTTACAAGGGTTAGGGCAAGACAGAAACCGAGTTTCTCTGAAGAAACTCGGTTTCAATGCTTCTATTCGGTTGGTCACCCGGTGGAGATAAGGCTACATCTTTTCCTCCGGGGGAGCCTTCTCCTGCGGCGGCAGCGGCGCTTTGGCCAACTTGCGCCGGGTGGCGGCCTGGCCGGCCAGCCAGCCCAGCAGCGCCGCCCCGCCGACGACAGCCGCAATGACGGCGGTGATGACGCCCAGATTGCGGGCCATGCTTAGCAGGCCGCTCGCCCAGCCGCCCTCGCGGTCGCCCGCGCCGCCAAAGTCGCCCCGCGCCGGGCGCTCGCCGGGGACGAAAGCGCCAGCGAAATCGTCCGGCGCGCGCCCGCCCCGCCCGCCAGGGCCGCCCCCCGTCAGGCTGCTCAGCGCGCCGCTGTTCTCCAGGGCCAACGTGCCCCCGGCGACCATTAGGGCCGCCAACAGAATCACAATGATCTTGCCTAGCAGTTTCATGATTGTGCTTCCTCCAGTCCGGCCAGCGGCAGCGCCGCGGCCGGTTGATGACATGGTTGCTTGCGGAACGGCTGGAGCAGTGGCTGGACAACGTAGCGTTTGGTCGTGCTAACGATCCAGCGCCAGTGCAGCGCCAGCAGATAGAGCGCCCAGTCGGCGGTCAGCGTGTGCAGCCGCTGGAAAGAGCCGCCCTGGTTCAGTTGGATGCCCAGCGCCGGCAGGGACGACTCGGAGATCATCAAGCCGGTGAAGATGAGTACCGTCATGTTTTCGTTGTCGTTGTCATGTCTATCATCCTCGGTTGTTTGGTCAACTGCGAGGATGATAGCGCCTGGTTATTCAGGAGTTATGAAGGCATTGTTTGATTCGCGCTACGCTAGTCGGCCGCCGCAGGCGATGTCAGCGCCGCCAGAAAGGCCATCAGGTCGGCCAACTGCTCATCGGTCAGCATCGGTGGCGTGGCCAGGCGGGCGTCGAGCGTTTCCAGAATGTCGGTCGTCACTTCTGACCCCGCGTGCGACGTGGCCTGATAGGTAGTGGGCAGCGTCGCGGGGTCGTAGATGAGCAGCGAGCCGACCGGGTTCAGGTGGTGGCGGACGGCGGCGCGCAGCTCGGCGTAGGCCCCGTTGTGCAGGTAGGGCGCGGTCAGCGTCACGTTGCGCAGCGGCGGCGTGCGGAAGGCGTAGCGGTCGGTGGCCTGGCCCGTCTCCAGGAAGCGGCCCAGGTCGAGCCGTTCGTCGCTCCGCTTGCTCGGGCCAATCTGGGGCACGCCGATGTTGTGGAACTGCTGGTCGGTCAGCAGATTGCCGCTGTGGCACTGGGCGCAGCCCGCTTCGCCGTAGAACAGCAGCGCGCCGCGCCGGGCCTGCTCCGGCAGCGCCGCCCGGTCGCCGGCCAGGTAGCGATCCCACGGGCTGTCGCGGAAGGTGAAGGCGGCGGCCTCGTAGGCGGCCAGGGCGACGGCGGCGTGCTCGAAGCCGAGTTGCTCCGTCGGCACGGCGGGGTAGGCGGCGCGGAATAGTTCGACGTAGCCGGGCGCGGCCAGCAGGCGCTGCCTGAGCCGCGCCCAGATGACGCTGAACTCCGTGTCGCCGGCCGTAGCCAATTCGTTCAACTGCCCATCGGCGGTATGGTCGCCGGAGAACCCGCGCATCTCCTCGCGGGCGATGACGGGGAACATCGCCTGGGCTTGCAGCGTCGTCTCCAGCAGCGGCGGCAGGGCGTCGCCGGCGGGCGTGTCCAGCCCGTCGGCGCTCAGGCTCACTCGCCCGTCCCAGAACAGCGTTGTCCACTCCGGCGAGCCGCGGTTGAACAGATCGGCGACGTTGCGCGGCGCGCGTTCGGAGTCGGCGGCCAACGACAGCGGCAAGCCGCCGGCCGCGGCCGGCGCCGGAGGGTGGCAGGTGGCGCAGGCGATGTCGCGGTTGCCGCTGAGCAGCTTGTCGAAGAACAGCGCCTCGCCCAGCGCCACCAGGGCCGGATCGGGCGTGGGGCCGAAGTCGAGTTGGGTCACGCCCGACTCGTTGAGCAACCGCGACAGGCGGGCGTCGGCGATAGCATCGTCCAGCAGCGCGGCCAGGGTGTCGCGCTGCGTCCCCAGCAGCGCCGCCGCGACCAGCAACACGGCCACGACGACCACCAGGAGTACCCATATTCTACGCTGCATCGTTGGCCCCGGATTTAAGAGGATGGCGGAGAGAGTGAGAGCCTGTCTCAGCGTCCCTCTCCTTCTTCACTCACTGACTCCCAAATAGGCTGCTATCTCAGCATAGAAACGCGCGAAGTCGCCCAGTTGCTCNNCCAGCCGGACGAGAGCAACATAGTTGACCTCGGCCGACAGCGCCCCCAGCCGCACGCAGCGGGCAATGGCGTCTCCGGCGCTGGGCAGCCGCGCCTTGCCCGTGTTGCCCGCCACCCGCTGCGCGAGTTCCACCACCACGTCCACCAGGATGAGCACGTCCCGCTCCACGGCTCGTTGCAGCCGCCAGTCGGCGGCCAGGCCAACCGGGGTGAGGCGGCCGACGGACTGCAACTCGGTCAGGGCGCGCTCGAAGGCGCGCAGCTTCTTGGCAGTTGGGCTATCTAGCATGGCAATGTTGTGGCTTGGTGAGCGGTTTAGGTCGAATTGGCGCGTGCCGCCTCAATCTCGGCCCGCCAGCGCAAGCCGCGCTCAACCAGCGCCATGTCGTCTTCGTACTCCCGAGCCGTCAGCGAGACGAACTCGGCCGCCGCCGGCAGGTCGCGTATGAAAAGCCGCCGCCCCGACACGGCCTCGAAGCGCAAGATAGCGTGGGCCTCGTTGAGGACGACGAGATCCACCTCGTCCAGGCCCAGCGCGGCTTGCAGGCGGCCGAGCAGGTCGAGTTGCTGGTCAAGGGTGGGTGGCCGGGCCATAAGCACGCCAATGTCCACGTCGCTGCCGTCGCGCACTTCGCCGTCCCGCGCCGAGCCGAACGCCCAGGCGGCGACAACCTCCGGCGTGGCCTCCCAAGTGGGTTGCAGGCTGTCCCACTCAATGACTCGTGACATAGGCCAGAATCTCGTTGCGGAACTTCTCGAAGTCGCCCAGATGGCGATTGACCATGTTGGCCGGGATGCCGGGGTCAATATGTTCATAGCGGTGAACGAGAAAGTTCCGCAGGCGCACCATGCGGGTATGGTTCTCATCCGGCGTCAGCGCGCCTATCTGGATGCACCGCTCGATCGCGTCTGCCCCGCTTGTCGCCGGCGACTGGCCGGTAAGCATCACCAGGCGCTGGCAAACGTCAATCACGACTTCGACCAGCACTTGCAGATTGCGCTCGATGGCGCGTCGTTGCTGCCAATCAGTGCGCAGCGTCTTGGCCGACACAACGTCCAGCGTGCGCAACTCAGCCAGCATGAGGTCGAGCGCCTGCAACTTCTGAGCGCCTACCCCATTGATCATATTTCCATTATAGCGTAATTGCGACTGGTTTCTTATTGGCGTCAATCTGCGTCATCCGCGTTCCATTCTCTGGGAGAGTTGCCTGCGGCGCACAGGATAAGAATCCTGTGCCACTTGCAACAGATGTGTCCGCCCCCGGTCGTCGCTGGCCCCCAGCCCGGCGGCCAGGGGCGTGATGCCCGGTTGCGCCGCCAGCCACGCCGCCAGTGCGCTCTCCAGCGGCGCGGCCGTTCGCCAGGCCCAAACGCCGGCGAGGGCCACGTCCGGCTCATCGAGCAGGTAGTCCACGTGCCAGTGCAACCGCTTGGCCGCGAGTGGGCGCGCCGGCAGTCCGGCGGCGACTAAGCGCCCGGCCAATTCGTCGCGGATGGCCTGGGGCGGGCGGTCGCCGCGGCGCGTGGCGTGGCGCAGCAGTCGCGCGCCCAGCCCATTCAGGGCCGAGCCGACGTAGAGGCAGTCGCCCGCGGGCACGGCGATGGGCTGCCCGCCACGGAAGCGGCCGAAGACCACCGCCAGCGGCGCGGCCACGTGCAGCCACAAGATGTAGACGCCGCCGGAACAAGATGTGTCGCCGCCGATGGTGATTTCGTTGGTCATCTGACGCAAGGTTTGTGACAATAGCGACGCCTTCTAATCTCTGTTGAATTCGCTTCAGCCCTGAAGACGCGGGATCCCATCCCGCGCACCAGGGGACGATTATCATGGGAGTTGTGATGAAATCAAAGCCCCGCTTCCAGCATGTGTTGCGCCTGCTGTCCGTTCCCCTGCTCCTGCTGCTGCTCCTGGCCGGCCTGTCGCCCGCGCTGGCCCAGCGCGACGACCCGGAGAACATCGAACCGCCCGACATGGTGACCATCGCCGGCACGCTCCAGACGCCTCTGGGCTGCCCCGGCGACTGGAAC
>CXWK01006574.1_pt2 | contig 10196 bp, 15 predicted proteins | sample 590851 | NCBI WGS metagenome assembly CXWK01 (sample SAMEA3498364, study PRJEB10139) | wastewater metagenome | biome: wastewater treatment plant; material: activated sludge | place: Denmark | collected 2014-08-01
CAGGTCGTGACGCGCGACGGATTCTCGAGGGGTGGGGTGACTCTGCGTCGAGGACGCGCTGGGCGGGCTCGACTCTCGGGAGGTCGATGATGCGATCAGAAGCGGTGAGCTCGCTGCGGAACTGGGCCAAGGATCGGCTCGGTGAACAGGAGGATCTGCTGCGCTCGGTAGAGCGGGCAATTGCGCGGTTGGCGGAGCTTGACGACGAGCGCTCGCAAGTGGTCGAGACAATCGGTGCCTGTGTTGTCCGTCTCGGTGAACTCGGTCTCGACGAGCAACAAGTCGCAGCGTTCGTCGGAGTCGAACTCGCCGCGCTGCGTGCCGGCCGGTCGAAGCCCGCCGGCACCGTCCCGACCCGTCGCGCGTCGGCTGCACCGGTGAACGGCGAGGTGCTGTCGTGACCGGAACGAATCCCGTCGACGAGTGGTTCGCCCGGAACCCGCGTCGTTCCAGCCCGGAGGTTGACTACGGGCAACGTTGGACCTCGACTCGCGAACCGGGCGTCGAGTGGCGGATCGCCTGGAACACGGGCACGGGCGAGGTGTACGCGGCCCGCCGTGACGACGCCGACCTGCATGTGCTCGGCATCGCTCGCACCTTCGCTGACGCGGAGTCGGCACTGCAGGGATGGGTGAGCCACGCCAACCAGCCAGGCGGGCTCGACTGGGCGATCGAACGGACCCGTGATCTCACCGGCGACGGCGAACTCTCGCTCCACCTCTCACGCCTCCGCTCCGACCTCACCCAGCTGGCCTTGCATCCCGAACCTCTCGGTCGTGAAGGGCTGTCGGTCGAGCTCTGATCGGCGATCGGGGCGCGGTCAGCTACGCATCCGGCGTGAGCATGCCATCCTCGTGCGGTACCATGGTTGTCGGCTTCCCCGCTGTTGATGTGAACGACGCGTGAGGAGGCCTGTGATGGATTCGATGCCACGGTTGGTGGTGCTGCGTCTCGTGAACGGGGTGGTACTCGATCATCCCTTCGCCGGCGAGGTGCGGTTCCCGTTGTGGGCGGCGACTCTGGACGCTGACGCGACCGATCCGTTCGGTTGGCGGCGTTCAATGTGGCCCGTGGCGCCGGGTGGGCGGGGGTGGGTTCCGCAGGTGCTGCACTTCGGTGATGTTGTCGAGTTCGGCTCGTATCACGATCCGGTGCAGCGTTGGTTCGGCTGGTACACGCACCATGCCGGGGACGGGATCATCGTCACGGGACCGTTCGCATCGCCGAGCGACGCTTTCTTGGATGCCGAGCCGACTCGCCGCGAGTTTGAGTGTCGGGCGATGCTCGACTATCAGCGGTCTCGGCTGCAGACCGCAACGCAGATCGGGTGACGGGCCAGATGCCCACGGCACCTGGCCCGAAGGGCCGGTCACGTCACCCACTGCCGCGGTCCGTCGCCGCGATCGGGCAAGGCGACAGCCGGCGGCGGATCAGTAGTCGCTCGGAAACAGGACGGTTGTGGTGGTGGGTGGTTGGTCGAGGTCGTCGGTGATAATCCAGACGGTTGGGTCGGGATTGCCGCCGGCGAGGTGGGCGGGGACGGGGTAGGCGGAGATGATGCGTCCGTCGCTGTTGGTGATGGCGCGGGTGTTGGCGGCTTGGTCGTGTGGGTCGATGTCGCCCCAGTCGTCGGCGGTGTGTCGGTTGAGACACTCGACGAGCCAGGCGCACCGGTAATCGTGTCCGGCGGCCCAGCCGTGCACGGTGGCTGATGCGTTCACGCGGGCGTTGCAAAGGTCGATCATGGCAGCGGTTCCCTATGCGGCGTCGGCGGTGGCGGCCGCGGTTGTCACGCCGGTGAGTTGGTTGAGGTAGTCGAGCGCGGCTTGTGCGCGGGCGGCGACGGTGAGCAGCACTCGCGGGTGTTCCCTGAGGACCCGCACCCAGTGCGCGAGGTAGCTGGCGTGGTCGTGGCGCGTGGCGGGCGCGATCGCTGACTGTGCGCACCAGAACGCCGCGCCGAGTTCGGCGATGAGTTCTTCGATCGCGTAGGCGTCGTCTCCGAATCGGCCGGTGAGGTCGCGGGCGAGCCTGCTGGGGTGGGCTGTCCAATGAACATGCTCATGACAGGTCGTGGAGTAGTAGAGCGCAGGTTGCTCGAACTGGCTGAGGTGGGGTATGTGGATGCGGTCGTCGGCCGGGATGTAGCAGGCGCGGTTGCCGCCGTTGATCACGTTTGCGCCGATCGACGCGAAGTAGGTGTCGGCCTCGGCGATTCGCTCGGGTGTGTCGCGTGGCTCGTCGCGATCGGTCAGTGTCGAGTCGGCGCCGTCGACTTGTTCGGCGGCGAACACGGCGAAGACTCGCGACACCAACCGGCCGCGGGGTGAGGTCGATGTGCCGCTGTCGTCGGGTTCGTTGGTCGAGTCGTCGCGCTCGGTGGCGGGTCGGGTGGGCTTCCACAGCAGCACGTGCGTGGCACGTTCGCCGCGTCGTACTCGCGCGCCGTGTCGTTGCCATCCTCGATAGGTCGCCCATGTGCCAGACGGCCAACCGTTCGCTGCGGCGGTGAGAGCGAGCACGACAGCGTTGAGCCCGCGGTAGGGCCGATCGTCGATGCTGCGCGGTTGCGCGTTGGTGGCGATCGTGTGCCACGGCATGTGCCAGGTGTCTGCGCCGTTCTCGATGGCGGCGATCAGGTCGTTGGTGACGTGTTCGATGAGTTCGTCCGTGTTCATCCCAGCTCCTCGGGTCTGTCGGCCAGCGGCGGATCGCGGGCTCGCCCGTACGGGCGTTGAGGCCGACCGGGGAAAGGGCGGGTGTCAATGTGTCCCGCAGCGCCGGAGTTGTTCGCCCAGGATTGACACCCGCCCGCCGGTCGGCCGACCCACTGCACCCGCCCGCAGGGCGGTCACGTCACCGGCCATGCCGGCCGCCTCGAACCCGTGGACGTCGACACGGGTTCGAGACGGCTGGTTGCTCAGACCTCGAGTTGAGTGATCGCGTTGGCGAGGCAGCGCGGGAGGCGGGCGGCGAGCAGTCCGGCGTCGATCGCTCGGGCGATCGCTGGGTCGTAGGGCACGCTGGTGACTGGCAAGGCGAGGGCGAGGCTCACGTCGCGTTCGGTCAAGCAGCGTTGATGCTCGGAGATCAACACGACGTGATCGGGGACGAACGGCACGCCGATCGCGCGTCGCAACGCCACATAGCACGGTCGTGTCACCAGCAGGCGTTGCGGACTCAGTGGGTCGAATCGGTGCAACACATCGTGATCGGTGCCGGTGTCCACGAGCACTCGATGCCCTGCCGCGACCAGCTCACTCATCGCGCTGATCGCCTCAGTGTCGATCCGGTCGCCTGCAACGGAGACGACGCGTAGACGGTCGCATGGTTCGACGGCATTGGCGATCGCGTCGGCCACCGTGCTGGCGGCTGCCGGGTCCGAAACACCGAGGATCGCGGCGGCGTCACCGCGAGTGTCGAGAAGCAGCGTCGGCTGGCTACTCCGTGCGGCGAGAACGGCCAGCGCTGCGGCGATGGTTGTGCATCCCTGACCACCTTTCGGGCTGGCGCACACCGTGACCTGGCGGGCCGATGGGGCGGTCATGCCGCGTGCCCGTCGACGCGGGCGACCTGATAGGGGCAGGTCGCGGCGAGGTAGGCGGGCATCCGCTCGATGTGGCGGGCGGCGAGTGCCGGGACGCGGGTGCGGACCTCGGTCCGGCCGCCGACAGTGCGGATCATCCCGAACCGTTCCAAGCGGGCGAGCGAGGCGCGCATCTGCGACGCGCCGACGCCGAACGTGGCGGCGAGATCCTCGATCGACCAGACACGACCAGTGCCCGTCGTCAAGCATCGAGACAAACGATGCAACACGAGGCTCGAGGTCGGGCCGAGGAACGGCGGAAGATAGTTCTGTCGCTTATGCATCCGATGCAAGTAGGTGTGCATCGTGTTTGCGGGGTAGTTCGGCATGGCTGACCTGCTTCGACGTGGGTCGTGGGCTGGGGCGTGATGCCGATCCGTGTCCGACGAGCCGGCCCGAGGCCCCATTCGCCGTCCGTGTGTTGCACGATAGTTGCATCTGATGCATGATGCAAGGTGTGGGGGATCGGATCTTGCCGGGCGCAGCGGCGTTGTCGTTGGTGGGTGGGGTGTCGTTGCTGCATCCGCAGGATCAGGTGTTCGCGGCGATGTTGGAGGGTTGGGGCCGTCAGCAGCAGTCGAGGTTCTTGGCGCCGTCGACGATCGCCGGCCGCCGGCAGTTGGTGGAGCGGTTCGCCAGATGGACGAACGAGTATCCGTGGCAGTGGCGGCCGGCTGATCTGGAGGAGTGGACCGCAGCGGCGGTGTCGGAACGCAAGGTGGCGCACTCGACGGTGCGTGGTGAGCAGGTGACGTTGTCACTGTTCTGCGAGTACATCTGCGACGCCCGCTACGGCTGGACCGCCGAGTGCGAGTCGCGGTTCGGGTCGTTCCCGGTGCAGATTTGTCATGAGTGGAACACGGTGCAGCATCGTTCGGAGTTCGAGGGTCGGCCGGGGAACCGGCCGCTGACCCGTGTCGAGTTGCAGGCGTTGTTCGATCACGCTGACGACCGTGTCGGGCAGGTGCGGGCGCGTGGCCGCAAAGGGTGGTTGGCGGCGTTTCGTGATGCGACGTTGTTGAAGGTCGCCTATGGCTGGGGTCTGCGCCGGCGCGAGCTGACGATGCTCGAGACCGTCGATTTCGGTCGCAATCCGAAGGCTCCAGAGTTCGGTGACGCGGGTGTGTTGTCGGTTCGCTGGGGCAAGGCGAAGGCGGGTGGGCCGCCGCGGCGGCGCAGTGTGTTGTCGGTGTTCCCGTGGGCGGTCGAGGTTGTCGACGAGTGGGTGTCCGAGGTCCGTCCCCTCTATGGAGCGTCGTTGCCGGTGTTGTGGCCGACGGAACGCCAGAGCCGGATGGGGATCGTGTATGTGAACAAGGTGTTCGCCCGTTACCGCGACGAGCTCGGCCTGCCCGCCGAGTTGGGTCCGCATTGCCTGCGGCATTCGTATGTGACGCATCTGATCGAGGACGGGTGGGATCCTTTGTTCGTGCAGCAACAGGTCGGGCACGCGTGGGCATCGACAACGGCGATCTACACCGGGGTGTCGTCGGACTACAAGAACGTCGTGTTGCGCCGCGCGCTCGACGACCGGTTCAACCTTGGAGGCGACACGTGACAGTTCGCAGGCTCGGCTACCGGTGGCGGCTGCGCGAGGTGATGGCCGCTCGCGGGCTGTGGCAGACGACGGACCTGGCCCCGTTGCTGGCCGAACGCGGGATCGAGTTGTCGTCGACGCAGGTCTACCGGTTGGTGACCCAGACCCCGGAGCGGTTGTCGTTGCGGATTTTGATGGCGTTGTGCGACGCGTTGGAGTGCACCTCGACGGATCTGATCGAACCGGTCGCCGAGGCCATCCCGGCTCGCAAGCGTGCCGCGTCCGGCGCCGGCAGCGACACCGCCGGTGAGGTGCGGGCGCTACGCCCGAAGCGAGCCAGGATCGTGCCGGACCCGTGACGGGCAAGGCGTGCGCGACGTGTGGCCGGTCGGGGCTGGTCCTGTCGGGCGGGCGGTGCGGGACCTGCAATGCGCGGTCCCGGCAGCAGCCCTGCACTGCATGCAAGAATGTCCTTCCGGTGTCGACGCGCACGGAGACTGGGGCCGCGTTGTGCGGCACGTGCGCCAGGCGTCGCACGGCTCACCGGTTGATGACCGAGCTGCATCACACGGCGGCCACGACCTTGACGGCGTGGCTACCGACGCTCGACGAAGACGTCATCCTGGCCGCGGTGGGTCGGGCGGCACCGAACTTCCGTCAGGCTGCATGGTTGGTCGGCGCGCTCACTGATGTCGAGGTGTTGCACGCGTCGACGACGGCACCGCCGGTGATCGACCGGCTCGTCACCGAACTGGTGTCGGCGGGCGCGGTCGGGATCGCCGCGCCGCGGTGTGTGCGTTGCGGGCGCAGCGACTGGTTGACGCAACGTCTCGACGGTCATCGTGCCTGCGTCAACTGTGCGCACCGGGCCCGTGTCGAGACGTGCGGGCGGTGCGGGCAACAACGAGGCGTGACGACGCGTGACCCGGGCGGGGCTGCGGTGTGTGGCGTCTGCTTCAACAAGGACCGGAGCCGCTGGGAGACCTGCGCCCGCTGTGCCACGCTGACGCGTCCGGCGCGCCGGCTCGACGACGGCACAGCGTTGTGCCGGGCATGCAACCGCCCGACCGCGGTGTGTGTCGAGTGCGGGCTCGAACGACCTTGTGACGGTGTTCGCACTGGTCGTTTCCGATGTGAGTCGTGCTCGCGCCGCAAGGCCGGTTGCTCGCGCTGCGGCCGTGTTGCGACGGTCGCGGTGGTGTGGGCGTGCGGGCCGGTCTGCATGACCTGCTACCACAAGGGTCTGGAAGTCAAAGCGGTGTGTGATGGTTGCGGCCAGATCCGCCGCCCCGATCCGCGGGACCTGTCGGGGCGTTGCTCGGACTGTGTCGGGTTCCCGGCGTTGAGCGTGTGTTCCGGGTGCGGTGTCGAGGATCGCCTCTACCGCAACGGTCACTGTTGGCGTTGCAGCCTGGCGGACGTGTTCGATGCCTTGACGACTGGCGGCAGCGTGGACGTTGCCTCGCTACGGTCGTCGCTGCTGGCGACGGATCGGCCGCGTGCTGTCGTGCGCTGGCTGGCGACTCCCTTCGCTGCCAACAGCATCAGGGCTCTGTCGGCCGGGGAGGTGGCGATGACCCATGAGGGGATCGACACCTTCGGTGACACGCTCGCGGTCAGCCGGTTACGCGCCGAGCTCGTGACCGCGGGGCTGCTTGCGGCGCGCGACGAGATCGTCGCCAAGCTCGAAGCCTGGATCGCCACTCAACTCAACGCGATCGCCGGCACCGGCGACCGGCAAACTATCGACGCGTTCTCGACGTGGTGGGTGCTGCGCCGCGTCCGCCGCCGTGCTGCGACGGCCGAGACGACCAACGACCGATCGGCGCGCATGCAGATCGCCCGGGCGATCGAGTTCCTCGCGTTCTTGCACGGCCACGGGGCGACGCTCGCGACCTGCACCCAGGCCGATGTCGACCTGTGGTTGGCCGGGCCTCCGTCTCGGCGAGGCGCCCGCGATTTCGTGCGCTGGGCACATCGGCGAGGGCTGTGCGGTGAGCTCGAGATCGCCAACCGGGTTCAGGGATGGCCAACGCGCCAACTCGCCCCGGGCGCTCAGGAACAGATCATCAGACGGCTCCTCACTGACGACACGATGAGCCTTGTCGACCGCGTCAGCGGGCTCCTCGTCGGCTGCTACGGCCAACTCCCCGCACGGCTCGTTCGCCTCACCATTGACGACATCACCATTGACGGCACGACGGTCACGATCCGCTTCGGACGCGATCGGGTCGAGCTGGTGGAGCCGGTTGCTGTGTGTGTCACCGCGCTCATCGAGACACGCCGCGGCCGATCAGCCTCGGACACCACGGCTGCGAGCCGATGGCTGTTCCCTGGCGGGTTCGCCGGCCGCCACCTCGACCCCGAAACACTGGCCAACCGGTTGCGCCGGCTCGGCATCAGCGCGTCCAAGCTCCGCACCGACGTCTTGTTGGAGCTGGCCGCCGAGATCCCGCCCGCGATCCTCGCTGATCTGATCGGGCTCTACCCGACCACAGCGGCCCGTTGGACGCACGCCGCCGGCGGCGACTGGGCTGTCTATGCGGCCGAGCGGGTTCGTGCCACCCCGCCGCGATGACCACAACGTTGGCGGGCGCCGAACCCTCGGAGTGGAGAGTTTCTTGGCGTCCGTGTATCCGATCGGGACGCTCGCCGGTGGATACCTGTAGTGAGAGCGACCAAGGCTGAGATGACGACGAACAAGGACCATGCGGAGGCTGCCTTCGCCGAGTTCTTCGACGTCGAGTTCGCCGGGCAGTTCCGCCGGGCAGTGTTCCTGCTACGGGATCGAGGTGCCGCTGAGGACGTCGTGCATGACGCGTTCGTCGAGGTGTGGCGCCGCTGGTCGGAGATCGCCGAGCCGGGCCCCTACCTCAACCGATGCGTGCTCAATGGCTGCCGTGACCACACCGCCAGCCGACGCCGTCGATGGACACACGACCGCACGACACGCGTCGAACAGCACGACGCCGCAGCCGACGAGCTCTCTGACATCCTCGCCCGACTGCCGTTCAATCAGCGTTGCGCCGTCGTGCTGCGGTTCTACGTCGGGATGAGCAACGACGAGATCGCACACGCCATGGGCTGCCCGGTCGGCTCGGTCGGACCATGGATCCAACGCGCAAAGCAGCAACTACTGAAGGAGCTGACATGAACCCGGTCGATGACGACGACACGACACTCGAGTCCCGTTTCCGGTCCGCGGCGGCGACGATTCCCGCGCACGGCGACGTCAACGACGTTCTCCACGGCCGTGACGTCTCGGTCCGAGCGACAGCGTCGAGTCGCCCGAATCGGCATTTCGTCAGCTACGCCGCCGCAGCCGGCCTGGTGGTCCTGGTCGGGGGGCTGGTTGCAATCAGCACTCGAAACAACACCCCGCAAACCTCCCCCGCACAGTCCCCATCGACGACCGCTGCCACCGAGCCGACCAGCCCGGACGAGCAGCTGCCGATTCGCGGAGTGAAGTACGCGACAGCAACCACCGCCGTCGGGGTCGTCGAACTCTACGACTCGCCGGACACCGCAGAGCAGTGCTTCACCCTCGCGCTCGCCGACGGCTCCGACCTTGCGGACTGCTTCCCGAACGAATCAGTCCACGACGGCACCGCCTACGTCTATCTCCGCATGCGCCCCGAGGAACCAGGCCTCCTGATCGGGCTCACAGACCCCGACAGCAGCGTCCGCGTAGAGATCGGTGACACCTCAACCGAGCCGGACGACCACGGGATCTGGGTCGCCGAAGTCCCCAACGGAACCGACACGTTCATCGTCGACACCGACAACGGCCCACAAACATTCCGCATCCAAGAACCAGGGTGACAACACCGCGTCGCCCAACCCGCCGGCCGCGTCGCTACAACCGGCGGTGTGACGGCACCCACAACGTGGCAACGTCAACGAGTTCCCGAGGCGGCTGCCGGCATCACGAGCCCGAACCACCGTGGCGCGGATGCCGGCACCTGTCGCTGTCTACGCCGCCTGGCCCTCCGCAACGCGGAGCATCCGATCGTGCGCACGAACCAGCCCTGGCGACATCCTCGCCAACCGCCGCTCCGACAGCGCCGGGACCATCGTGAGGACCTCGAACCCGTCAGTCCAGCGTGCCAGTCCGAACATCATCAGCCGACGCATCGACCGCTGCAGCGACGAGTTCGCGCCCGACGACCAACCGAGCCCGAGCGACTCGCTCAACTCCGGCAGCACGACCGTCAGGCCATCCGGACACGCCAGCACCCAGCCACCCATGCGGCGCAGCAACCACATCGCTGAAGGCCCGATCACCGGCAACCACAGCGTCTCCACATACTGATGCTGAACCGGGAACAACGGACCGTCCCGGTCAACCTCCCACCCCCGCACGGTCACCTCGACCGGGAACACGACGGCATCGGCGGCGCTCATCGCGCGCCTCCCGGAACGCATTCGCACGAATCGAACATGGCATCTGTGCCGGTGATCAGCGCGTCGTCGGTGTCGGTCTGCAGCCCGTTGGCGGCAAGTGGGTCGTCCCACACCGCAAGCTGCAAGGTGGGGGTGTCGTTGGTCATGTCGGTCTCCGTTCAGGCGGTGTGCGGGTGGCCTGGTCGGATCGGGCGACTTCCCCAAGTTCCGATCCGACCAGGCTCGCCCGTACGGGCGTTGAGGCCGACCGGACAAAGGGCGGCTGTCAACGCGCCGCGCAACCTCGGACCCGTGCTCACGGATTGACAGCCGCCCGCCGGTCGGCCGACCCACCGCACCCGCCCGCAGGGCGGCCACGTCACCGTCTGTCCCTGCTGTGTTCGCGTTGTGCTCGCGGCGAGGCGGGGCGTTGTCTCGGCTAATCGTGTTCCATCGACACGCGTGACGGCTCGGCGTTCCCACCCCATGCGTGCGCCGTCACCCTTCGCCAGGGCGAGTGAACTGGCAACGAGCTGCGCGCGAGGCGAAGTGGCGGGCCTGCGTTGGCGGCGATGTCGGGAGGTAGCCGCAGACGATGGTTCGTCGCTCGATCGGCGAGTGCGGCGCGTCGATGTTCACCCGACGTTCACCGTCACCGCCATTCGTGGCGACGCGTGGACTGGCACACTT
>CXWK01021220.1_pt3 | contig 10196 bp, 8 predicted proteins | sample 590851 | NCBI WGS metagenome assembly CXWK01 (sample SAMEA3498364, study PRJEB10139) | wastewater metagenome | biome: wastewater treatment plant; material: activated sludge | place: Denmark | collected 2014-08-01
TGGCCCTGTTGCGCGAGCACCGGCCCCTGCGTCTGGCCCACGCCTTGCTGCGCGCCCAGGCCGACCACCCCTATTACCCGCTGGTGGACGAAGCGCTCATGCGTTGGGCGCGGCGGCGCGGTCTGCGCGTCAACGTCTGGACGGTCGATGACCCGGCCGAGGCGCAACGTCTGGTCCGGCTGGGGGTGCATGGCATCATCACCAATCGCCCGGCCGGTCTGCGAGCGATAGTGGGCTAAGAGAAAGATCCACAGAGTTCAAAGATTAGAAATAAGCTGTGAACTCTGTGTAATCTGTGGTTTATTTCTTCTTATCATGCGCGTCAAAGTGATTCTCAACCCTTACGCCAACCGCTGGCGGGCGAAGGCCCAGGCCCCGGCCGTGGCCGCCGCCTTCCGCGCCGTTGGGGTCGAGTGCGACCTGGCCCTGACCGACGGACCGCGCCACGGCGACGAACTGGCCGCCGCCGCGGCCGTGGGCGGCTACGACGCCGTCATCGCCGCCGGGGGCGACGGGACGATCAACGAGGTCATCAACGGCGTGCTGCGCGCCGCGGGCGACGGGCCGGCCGTGCCCTTCGGTATCGTCCCGCTGGGCACGGCCAACGACTTCGCCCTGATGGCCGGACTGCCGCTGACTATCGATGAGAGTGTGCGCGTCATCGCTGCCGGGCGCACGCGGCCGATCGACGCCGGCCGCGTCAATGAGCGCTTCTTCATCAACAACAGCGCCGCGGCCATGGAGCCGATGGTGACACTGGAGAACATCAAGATGAAGCGCCTGTCGGGCGAGTTACGCTACATCGTCGCCCTGCTGCGGGCGCTGGCCCGGCTGAAGCCGTGGACGATGACCCTGACGTGGGACGGCGGCGGCTACGACGGCCCCGCCTACCTGCTGTCGGTCTGCAACAGCGCGCGCACCGGCGGCTTCATGATGGCCCCCGGCGCGCTGCTCGATGATGGGCAACTGGACATGGTCTTCGCGCCGCAGGTGTCGAAGGGGCAGGTGGTGTCGATCTTGCTGAAGCTGATGCGCGGCGAGCACATCCACCACCCGGCGGTCACCTTTTGCCGCGTGACGGCCATCGACGTGACCAGCCGGCCGGGCACGCCGCTGCACAGCGACGGCGAGATCTTCGCTGAAGCGGCCGAGATTGTGCGCTACCGCGTCCTGCCGGGCAAGGTCTCGCTCCTGAGGCCATAAGAGGACGAAAAGAGACTCACGGAAAGAACGCAAAGGGGCAAAAGACGCCCAGAAGAAGATTTCTTAACTTTGCGTTCTATGCTCCTTAGCGCCCTTTGCGTGAACTCTTCTATGAGAAAGCAAAAACCGCCGAGGTGTTGCCCATCAGCGGTTGCCGGAAGATAGATGCGGCTGTTCTGCTATGCTTCTGAATGATAGCGCCCCCACCATGCCGTGAATGCTCTTTTGTGTGAACCTGCATTCGCAGGTGGGAATCGTGTCTCGAGGTACACTGCCTGGCCTTGCGGCTACTACATCCCCTCTTTCGTATCCTAATTCCCAGGAAAAAATAAGTGGCTCAACGCCAGATACATTCTCGTACACAGCAGGGTGAGCAGATACTAGCATAGTGCGTGCAAGCAGGCAATAGGACTTTCAGACCAACTCATAGAAACCGAGTTTCGCAAAGCGCAGTCCTCTGTGCCGAAACTCGGTTTCTAACTCCTAACTCCACCTCGAAATGAAACTGGCCGTTCTCGCCGATATCCACGGCAATTTCCCCGCGCTGGAGGCCACGGTGGCCGACGTCGATGTCTGGCGGCCCGACCTGGTGCTAGTCAACGGCGACATCGTTAACAGCGGCCCCAGCAACCCGGCCTGCTGGCGACTGGTGGCCGGGCGGGCCGCGACCGGCGGCTGGCTTGTCTTGCGCGGCAACCACGAGGAGTATGTGGCCGAATGGCTCGACGATACCGGGCCGCGCCACGGGCCGGCGTATGACCTGATTCGCCTCAGCCGCTGGACGTATGAGCAGTTCGCCGGCGACACGGCCGCGGTGCACGCGATGATGGCGCTGCCGGAGCGCTGGGCGTTGGCTGCGCCCGACGGCTCGCGCCTGGTGGCCATGCACGCCTCGCCCCTGGGCAACCGCGCCGGCATCTACCCGTTCACGACCGACGAGGAGGCGCGACGCAAGATCGTCCCCGGCGCGGCTATCTTCCTGACCGCCCATACCCACATCCCCCATCAGCGCATACTGGACGGCACGCGCGTCGTCAACACCGGCTCTGTCGGCCTGCCGGGCGACGGCGATGGCCGGGCGTGCTACGGGCGCGTGACCTGGGACGCGCGGCACGGCTGGCGGACGGAGATCGTGCGCGTGGCTTATGACCGCGCAGCGGCCGAATGTGACTTCTTCACCTCCGGCTTCCTCAACGAGGCCGGGCCGGAGGCAGAGATGTGCCTGGTAGAGTTTCGCGCCGCCCGCGACGCGCGCACCCGCTGGCGCGCCGCCTATGGCGAGCGCGTCCGCCGCGGGGAACTGCCTCTGGCCGAGAGCGTGCGCTGCTTTCTCGATGAGACTGAGTTCCGGCCATTCGCCCTCCGCGGGTTGTAACGACGAGCCTGCAAGAGTGTATTCTTATCTTCTTCTCATACACGACCCACATAAGGGGCAAAATAGCGGCACTTTGGGGGCGAACCAGCCTTAAGCGCCCCGGCGGATCCGCCCAATGCTTGCCATTCGGGTCACGGCATCTTATAATATGGGCGAATCTGGAAGAGGATCTGTTTGAGTAGTCTGAACCTGTTGCTGTCCGGAACCATACTGCCCTGGCTTTTAGGGTTGCTGCTTTCCTTCGCCGCCGTTGCTTTGATGCTCTCCATCAAGCTCTGGCGCGATACGAAGCGGTCGCCCTATTTCTTTATGCGCCAACAGGCGGCCAAGCGGATGCAGTCTTATCTGTCCATCTGCTTCGTCTTGCTGATCCTGTGTGGCGCGGTCGGCACGTATGGCTGGCGCACCCCCGACGACCCGACCTTGCGCATGGCGCTCATCACCCGCGCTAAGCCCGCCCCGCAGGCCATTCAGGACATGATGGACCAGCCTTCGGAGGCCGAACTGGCCGTGGAGGAAGAGACGATGGCCTCCGCCCAGAGCCGGGGTATCGCCAGCTTCCTGTTGAATAGCGATGAAGCGGCGGCCCTTTCCCCCGAACTGCCCGCCATCTACGACCGCTTCGAGCCGGAAGCCGAGTTGCAGCCGACGACGGCGTTTGGCGAGGTTGTGCTCTCCAGTGACGTCACCGACGAGTATCAGGCCATCAGCCCGGCCAAGGTCTTCGGCGAGGGGTTCTACACCCTCTACGCGACCTTCCCCTACACCGACATGGTTGAGGGGCTGGAGTGGGCCTGGGTATGGCGACACAACGGAAAGGTCATCGACGGCGGCAACGAACTGTGGGACTACGGCGACGACGGCCCCGGCTACATCTACCTGAACCCGGAAGAGGGCTTCCAGGAAGGTAACTACTCCCTCGAAATCTGGATCAACGGTGAGCTATTCGGCAAGGCGAACGCCACCATGAATGACGCGGCCATATCGGCCGGCAACTAGCCTCCGCCCTCGTCTATCGCCATCCCCCAGCCCGGCCCAGCGCCGGTTTTTTTTTGTCCCCTAACCCTCTCCCGGAGGAGAGGGTTACGGAGAGGGTCTTCCCGGCCAGCGGCGCAGGACCATCCCCGCCATCTGCCGCAACTCCTCCACCCGCAACAGCCAGCAGACCAGCAGATAAACCAGCCCACCGGCGGCCGTGCCCGCCAGCGCCCGCGCCCAGACCGCCCCCGCCGGCAGCAGGGTCAGCCCGCCGATGATGGCTCCGGACATGAACAGCGCAGCGACGGTCATGCGCGCCGTCCCAGAGAGCAACGCCCGCCCCTCCAGCCCGCCCAGCCGGCGGCGCAGCAGCCATAGCAACAGCCCCACCTCCAGCACGTTCGACAGGCTGAACCCCAGCGCCAGCCCGCCCAGTGGCTCGCGGCCCAGCGCCGGGAAGACGCCATCGCGAAACCACAGGCTCAGCCCCCACATGACCACGATTTGCAGCCCCCCGGCCAGCACCGGCGTCAGGGTGTCGCTGAGAGCATAGAAGGCGCGGGCGACTACTTCCAGCGCCGTCAGGGCGATTAGGCCGATGGCGTAGAAGCGCAGCGCCTCGGCCACCAGCGCCGTGGCCGTGGCATCGAACAGGCCGCGCTGGAAGAGGATGACGATGTAAGGCTCGGCCAGCAGCGCCAGCAGCACCGTGGCCGGCAGACCCAGGAAAAGTACCAGCCGCAGCGAGTCAGTCAGAATGGGGCGCATATCACGGTGGGCGCCGCGCGCCGCCAGCGCCGCCAGCGTCGGGAAGGCGGCGATGCCCAACGCCTGCCCCAGGATGCCCTGGGGCATGATCAGGATGCGAAAGGCGACGTTCAGCGCCGGCAACGCGCCCAGGGCCATCGCGCCGGTCAAAAAGAGGATGATGAACTTGTTGATCTCGCTGAATGACAGGCCCAGCACGCGGGGGGCCATGAGCCGCAGTACCTGGCGCACGCCGGGATCGCGCACGGTCAGGATGGGGCTGTAACGGGCGCGTTGGCCGCGCAAGCCGGGCAGTTGCACCAGCAGATGGCCCAGCGCCCCGGCCACCGTGCCCCAGGCCAGACCCCGCGCCGCCGCCATCGGGTCGCCGCTGCCCATCATTGCCCCGATCAGCCCCCCGGCCATGATGCCCACGTTGTAGACCGACGGGGCCAGGGCCGGCAGCAGGAAGTGCTGCCGGGCGTTCAGCGCGGCCATGATGATGCCGCTGACGCCGAAAATGATCGGTGACAGCAGCATGACGCGCATCAGGACCACCGTTAGCGGCAGCAGCTCCGGCTGGCGGGCGATGTTCTCGGCGTAAAAGAAGGTGACGAATGGCGCGGCGAAGAGCATGACCAGGAGCGAGATGAGCGTCGTCGCCACAGTCAGCAGGTTGACGACCGACGAGAAGAGCCGCCAACTGCCCGCCTCGTCGTCGCGAGCCAGGTAGCCGGCAAAGGTGGGAATGAAGGCCGAACCGATGGCCCCGCCAGCGATGATCAGGAAGATGGACTCCGGGAAGCGACTGGCGACGTCGAACGCCGTGGCTTCGATGGTGGTGACGCCGAGGTAGTGGCGCACGACGATCTCGCGCACCAGCCCCAGCACCCGGCTGAGCAACGCCAGCGTGGCCACCAGCCCTGCCGCGCGAAACACGACCCGGCGCCCGGCGGCCGAAGAGTGATTGGCCTGTCCTCTATCGCTCACGGCAAATCGATCACACCTTGTCCAAAAGTTGCCGTCATTCCACCATTGCCATTCGGGAATAATTACTTAATCGCCTACTGAAGATCGGTGGTATGCTAGGCGACGAACGAAGATTAACAATCAACGGAGTGTAGCAACATGCTGGGAAATATGTTGGGCCAACAGACAACGTACACAAACAATGACAGCGCACCGAAGACCGTGAACATCATCAAGGTATCGGCCCGCTCCCGGACTGCGGCTGTGGCCGGCGCAATCGCCGGCGTCATGCGCGAAGCGCACCACGCGGAAGTCCAGGCCATCGGTGCCGGCGCGGTGAACCAGGCTGTCAAGGCTATCGTCATCGCCAAGGGATATCTGGCCGAGGAAGGCGTCCACATCATCTGTGTGCCGTCATTCGTCGACGTCGATATCGACGCCCAGGAACGCACGGCGATTCGCTTCGCCATCGAGCCGACTTCGTAATGGCTCCCCCTTTCGACCGTTTTGAGGGCGCGTCCGCACAGGACGCGCCCTTTTTTGTTGCTGCTCATGGCGTCCGCGGCCCGCGCCGTGCCGCCGGCGGCCGGGCCAACACGTTGCGGCCCAGCAGCCCGGCCGCCAGCAACAGGCCCAGGCCGATGACTATCAGGCCGGTGTAGCCCGTCCAACCGGCCGGCGACTCACCGGCGGGTGGCGCCACCGTTGGCTCCAGCGGGGCGGCGGTCCCCGGGGCAGCGGCTGCCGGCGTGGCGCGGCTGGGCGTGGACGATGGTCCAGAGATTGGCGTGGGCGACGGCGTCGCTGTTGAGGCGGTCGTGGCTGTCGGGTCGGTAGTGGCCGGCCGGGTTGGACGTGGGGTGGTCGTCGCAGCGGCAGTCAAGGTGGCCCGGGGCGTCGGCCGCGTCGCCGCCGGCCGGTCGCTGTCCTGGATGAGGTAGTAGGTCGTACCACCGATCATGCAGTAGTCGGCGATGGTTTGCAGGCAAAGCGCTCCGGGCAACGTCACGGTGAAGAAGCCGTCCTCGTCGGGGGTGATCGTCTCCGTCTTGCCCCACATATCGACCCACTCGGCCGTGTCGGCCGTGGCCGGCACGCTGGCCATCTGTGACCCCGGCAGCCGGGCGAAGAGCACCGTCGTCGTCTGGCCGGCCTGGGTCAGCCGGAACTGGCCCACGGTGTCCCACCGCTCGCGCACGGTGGCCTCCGTGCCGGCCATACGCCGGATGGCGACGCGGTAGGCGTCGAAGGCGGGGCGGCGGCTGTCGTCCCAGCGCAGCAGGCCGAACGGCTCCGGGTTGGCAGCGCGGTCGTCTTCGGTGTCCTTCAGCTTGTAGACAGCAACGCGCTCGGCCCCGGCGGCCAGCGCGGCAGCCAGCGCCTGGGGCACGAATGCTGCCTGTTCGTTCAGCCCCACGACCAGCGTCCAGTTAGGCACTTCCCAGTACGGGTCATTCATCGGCGGGGCGTTCGTCTCCACCAGCCAGATCGGCTTGTCCAGCCCGTGGCCGGCCAGCACGCGACCAAAGGCGTAGAGCACGTTGTAGACGGCGTTGGGCTGGAAGTAGAGGTGGGCCGTGGCCACGTCGAAGTAGTGGTCGTGGGCTGCCGCGTCGGGGTCGGCGACGAGGAGATCGAGGAAGCGATTGAAGTAGCCGGGGTCCCAGAAGTAAGTGAATGCCGCCAGATGGACGACGGCGTCGGGGTTGGCCGCTTTGGCCGCCAGATAGGCCGTGCGCTGCAGTTGGACGAACTGCTCGATATTGCCGTCCCAGGTATGGCCGGGCGCGTCGCGGTCGGCGATGTCGGGTTCGTTCCAGATGATCCAGTGGTCGATGCGCCCGGCGTACTGGGCGACGACCCGGCCGACAAAGACGGCCCACAGGTTGTCCGGGTCGCTGGCCGGCAGGGCCAGACCGCGCGGCAGCCCGCCCCGGTCGCGCGCCCAGTCGGGGATGCCGATGAGCAGGCCGACGACCTCGCGCCCGGCGTCCAGTTCGACGGCCAGCACCTCGTCGTCGAGCGATGGCTGCCACTCGTCCGGGCCATCGGGCTGCATCTCCGCCCACTGGAAGCGCGCCCTCGTCCAGGCCACCCCCAGGCGACCGGCGGCGGCCGGGTCTTCGAAGCTCTCGATGACGCCGAAGCGCGGGTCGATGGGGGCGGGTGGGGGCGTTGGCTCGACAGTGGGTGTGGTCGTGGCCGGCGTGCCGGCCGGTTCGGACGTGAGTTCAGCTGCCGGCGTGGTGTCCGGCTCGGTGGTCACTTCAGTCACCGGCTCGGCCGTCGGCCCGGTCGATTGGGCCGCCGCCGGGGCGCTCAATCCGGCTGCGGCCAGCAGGCCCAACAACAACAGCAGTCTGGTGGCGCTCCCCGCGCGCCTGGCGAATCCGTTCTTCATGCCAATCGTGTAGTTTACGGCAGCGGCGGCCATTCGTCTAATAGTGTGCTAAACTACCGGCCACATTCAGTAGTACGGACAATTTAATCATGCGCACTTATCGACTTGCTCTCATCGGGTTCGGCAACGTTGGCCAGGGGCTGGCGACTATTTTGCGCGACCACGGCCCATCCATCGCCGGGCAACGCGGCGCGGACTATCGCATCGTGGCCGTCAACACCACGCGCCGCGGCAACATCTACAACCCCGACGGCATCGACCCCGGCCAATTGCTGTCCACATTCGAGGCGTCGCGCCGTGTGGACGACGTGGCCGCGCCCTACACGGGCTGGGACGTGGCGCAGGTCATCGCCGAGAGCAACGCCGACGTTATTGTCGAGATGACCTCCAGTGACCTGTTCAGCGGCGAACCGGCCACTGGCTACATCCGCGACGCCATCGCCCAGGATCGCCACGTGGTGACGACCAACAAGGGGCCGGTGGCCCTCCACTACCCGGAACTGTCGGCGCGGGCGGCCGAGCGCGGGGTGATCCTGGGCGTTGAGGGCACGGTGATGGGCGGCACGCCGGTGTTGCGCGTCGGCCGCGAACTGCTGGTTAGCGCGGGCATCGCCCGCATCCAGGGCATCCTGAACGGCACGACCAACTATATCCTGACGCGTATGGCCGAGGGTGAGTCCTATAAGTCGGCGCTGCGCGAGGCGCAGGACAAGGGCTACGCCGAGTCGAACCCGGCGGCCGACGTGGACGGCTACGACGCGGCGATCAAGATTGTCATCCTCTCCAACCTGCTGCTCAACATCCCGCTGAAGCTGGAAAACGTCGAGCGCGAGGGCATCAGCGGGCTATCAACCAAAGACGTCGTCCGGGCGCAGAAGGTAGGCGAGGTGTGGAAGCTGGTGGCCTGGGTGGAGCGCACCACCGACATGGTTAAGGCCAGCGTACGGCCCATTCGCCTGCCGCAGAGTCACGCCCTGGCCGGCATCTCCGGCGCGACCAACGCCATCACCTTCGTGACTAACCTGCTGGGCGACGTGACCATCGTCGGCCCCGGCGCGGGGCGGGTGGAGACGGGCTACGCGGTTCTGTCGGACCTGCTGGACATCCACCAGCGCACCAACGCCGCCTAGAAACCGGGTTTCTTCCGAGAAGCTGGGTTTCTGAGCCATCACCAGAGCTATTCCAAAGTCAGGGAACGCGGAGATCGTGGAGAGCGGGCGCGGAGTGAGATACTTGCTTTGGTTTCGGTGTTCTTCGCGTCTTCCCTCCGCGTCCTCCGCGTTCCTCTGCCGTTGGCTGGACTTTGGAAAAGCCCTGATTCGCTCCACTTGACACCGTAAGCGTGACGGATATAATACCGATATATTGACGTGCGTCAATACGTAAACCAATGACCGACTCCGTAGATTTCGCCAAGGCCATGGCCGATGAGACCCGGCAGCGCATCATGCGCCTGCTCTGTTGCCGCTGGCTGTGCGTCAGCGACCTCGTGCAGCAGGTGCAGGAAGTCAGCCAGCCGACCGTCTCCCACCATCTGGGCATCCTGCGCGAGGCGGGGCTGGTCCACGTGCGGCGCGACGGCAAGCAGGTGTTCTACTCGCTTAATCAGGATGAAGTGGCGGTGTGCTGCGGCCGCTTGATGCGTAACTTCGCGCCGGAGATGGTCGATACCGCCGCCATGGCGGTTGAAGGCGTGTAGGCCACCTTTTTTTTGACCAATCCTATCGATGAACGTCTATATGAGGTGAAAGCAATGAGCGTAGATGGTGGTTTGACTCAGACAGTGGATGTGCAATCCGTGCGCGACGCTGTGCGTGAGCACTATGCGAGCGTGGCCGTGGGCAGCAGCGACTGTTGTGGGCCGGACGGCGGCGCATGTTGTGGCGCGGACGCGGCCGTGGACGTGTCCCTCGACTCGCTCTACGGCAACCTGTACACGGCCGACACGAGCTGGCTCCCGCCCGACGTCACCGGCCTGTCGCTGGGCTGCGGCGACCCGATCAGCCTGGCCGCGCTGCAACCGGGGCAGACGGTGCTCGACCTCGGCTCCGGCGGCGGTATCGACTGCTTCATGGCCGCGCGCCAGGTGGGGCCGGCGGGCCACGTCATCGGCGTGGACATGACGCCGGAGATGCTGGCCAAGGCCGAGCGCAACAAGGCCGTGGTCGGGCTGGACAACGTCGAGTTTCGCCGCGGCGTCATCGAGGCGCTGCCGGTGGCCGACAACACGGTGGACGTCATCCTGTCCAACTGCGTCATCAACCTCAGCCCGGACAAGGCGGCCGTCTTCCGTGAGGCGTATCGCGTGCTGCGGCCGGGCGGGCGGGTGGCGGTGTCGGATATGATGACCCGTGGGCAGTTCTCGGCCGCCGAGCGCGACGACCTGTCGGCCTGGGCCGGCTGCATCACCGGCGCGGAGGACGTGGCCGGCTATGCCGCGGCCATGCGCGCCGCCGGCTTCACGGGCGTCTCCATCGTCGATAAGGCTGAGCCGGCGGTGGAGCTGGCCGGCCTGCTGCCGGA
>CXWK01002604.1_pt2 | contig 10191 bp, 10 predicted proteins | sample 590851 | NCBI WGS metagenome assembly CXWK01 (sample SAMEA3498364, study PRJEB10139) | wastewater metagenome | biome: wastewater treatment plant; material: activated sludge | place: Denmark | collected 2014-08-01
CGCCCCGCCGCCAGGATCGAACTGACGAAGCTCAACTTCGGCGCCTATCCGATGTCGCACGGCCTGACGCGCCTGCAGGCGCGCTTCCTCGCCGAGCCGGAAAAAGTGACCGAACTCGAACAGGAAATCGGCCGTCAGTTCGAAGCCGACGAAGCCGAGACTGCCGGCCTCGTCACCTACGGGCTCGACGACATCGACTGGGCCGACGAAATGCGCGTGTTCATGGAAGAGCGCACCAGCTTCTCGCCCGACGCGCTCACCGGCCTCGAAGCGAACCTGCGATTCGCCGGTCCGGAGACGATGGAATCGAAGATCTTCTCGCGCCTCACCGCCTGGCAGAACTGGATCTTCCAGCGCCCGAACGCCGTCGGCGCCGACGGCGCGTTGAGCAAGTTCGGCACCGGCGAACGCCCGGTCTACGACATGCGCCGCGTGTAGTCGCAACGCTCTTCTCCCCCTCCCCGCTTGCGGGGGAGGGTTGGGGTGGGGGGTCGGGCAACCCTGCGAGACATCCGGCGATAATGCCGCGAGGTTGCCCGACCCCCTCCCCTGCCCCTCCCCTCAAGGGGGGAGGGTCGAACCCGAGGCTTCATCGAACGCCGTGACATCTCAACGGAGACATCCATGACCGACACGATCAACGTCGACTATTCCACGCGCATTCCCAACAACGTCGGCCTGACCGAAGACCGCACCGTGCTGCGCGCGCTCGAGGGCTGGCATCCCGGCTACATCGACTGGTGGAAGGACATGGGGCCGGAAGGCTTCCAGGAAGCGATGGTCTATCTGCGCACCGCCGTCTCCGTCGACCCCAAGGGCTGGGCCAAGTTCGACTACGTCAAGATGCCGGAATATCGCTGGGGCGTGCTGCTCGCGCCGAAGGAAGAAGGCCGCAAGGTCAATTTCGGCAAGCACAAGGGCGAGCCGGCGTTCCAGGAAGTGCCCGGCGAATATCGCGCCATGCTGCGCCGCCTGATCGTCATCCAGGGCGACACCGAGCCGGCCTCGGTCGAGCAGCAGCGCCACCTCGGCGCCACTGCGCCGTCGCTCTACGACCTGCGCAACCTGTTCCAGGTGAACGTCGAGGAAGGCCGCCATCTCTGGGCGATGGTCTATCTGCTGCACAAGTATTTCGGCCGCGACGGCCGCGAGGAAGCCGACGAGTTGCTGCGCCGCCGCTCGGGCGACGCCGACAGCCCGCGCATGCTCGGCGCCTTCAACGAGAAGACACCGGACTGGCTGTCGTTCTTCATGTTCACCTTCTTCACCGACCGCGACGGCAAGATGCAGCTGGAATCGCTGGCGCAATCCGGCTTCGATCCGCTGTCGCGCTCCTGCCGCTTCATGCTGACGGAAGAAGCCCATCACATGTTCGTCGGCGAGACCGGCGTCGGCCGCACCATCCAGCGCACCTGCGAAGCGATGAAGAAGGCCGGCATCGAAGACCCCTACGCGATCGACAAGATCCGCGCGCTCGGCGTGATCGACCTGCCGACGATCCAGAAGAAGCTCCACCTGCATTACTCGCTGACGCTCGACCTGTTCGGCGCGGAAATCTCGACCAATTCGGCGAATTTCTACAACGCCGGCCTGAAGGGCCGCTTCGGCGAGACGAAGATCGACGACGACCACATGCTCACCAACGCCGTCTATCCGGTGCTGAAGCTGGTGGACGGCAAGATCGTCAAGGTGGACGAGCCGGCGCTGACCGCGCTCAACATGCGCCTGCGCGACGATTATTCGGAAGATTGCGCCAAGGGCGTCGAGCGCTGGAACAAGATCATCGACAAGGAAGGCGTCGCTTTCCGGCTCGACCTGCCGCACGTCGCCTTCAACCGCAAGATCGGCGAATTCCGCAACGTCAACGTCAATCCGAAGGGCATCATCCTCTCGGACGCCGACTGGGCGAAGGTGCGCGACGACTACCTGCCGTCTTCGTCGGACGGCGAGTATCTGAACTCGCTGATGACCGGCCATTTCGGCGTCGGCGAATACGCCAGCTGGATCGCCGCGCCGAAGGTCGGCATCGACAACAAGCCCGGCGATTTCGAATACGTCCGGATCGCAGCGTAAGATCACGTCGTTGCGAGCGGAGCGAAGCCAACGTCGCTCCGCTCCTCGCAACGACGGATGGAGCAACGTCAACCCATGAACGCGCCGATCAAGCAGCATCTGATCGATCCGGAAATCTGCATTCGCTGCAATACCTGCGAAGAGACATGCCCGGTCGACGCGATCGTCCATGACAGCAACAACTACGTCGTCGACGTGACGAAGTGCAACCTGTGCATGGATTGCATTCCGCCGTGCCCGACCGGCTCGATCGACAACTGGCGGATCGTCACCTCGGCCTATTCTCTCGACGAGCAGTTCTCGTGGGAAGAGCTGCCGGCGCAGCAGAACATCGCGCCGGCCGAAGGCCACGAGGCGATCGACGCCGACGTGCAGGCGCTGATCGATAGCGCGCATCTGGGCGCGGGCGGCAAGTCGGTCGCGCCGGCTTCGGCGGCGAAGCCCTCCGTCAATCTCTACAATCGCGACAAGGCGGCGATCGCCACGGTACGCGGCAATCATCGTCTGACGCACGAGGAATCGGACGTCGACGTCCATCACCTCATTCTCGATTTCGGCGATACGCCGTTCCCCGTGCTCGAAGGCCAGTCGATCGGCATCGTCCCGCCGGGCGTCGACGCCGACGGCAAGCCGCATCGCGTGCGCCTTTATTCGATCGCGTCGCCCCGTCACGGCGAGAAGCCGAATACCAACAATCTCGCGCTGACCGTGAAGCGCGAGCCGCACGGCGTCTGCTCCAATTACGTCTGCGATCTTAAGAAAGGCGACAAGGTCCAGGTGACCGGGCCGTTCGGCGCGACCTTCCTGATGCCGAACGATCCCGCCGCCAACATCGTCATGATCTGCACCGGCACCGGCTCGGCGCCGTTCCGCGCCTTCACCGAATGGCGGCGGCGCGCGATGCCGAACGCAACCGGGCGCATGCTGCTGTTCTTCGGCGCGCGCCGGCCGCAGGACCTGCCCTATTTCGGCCCGCTGCAGAAGGTGCCGGATGCGTTGCTCGGCAAGTATTTCGCCTATTCGCGCGTGCCCGGCGAGAAGAAGGTCTACGTGCAGGACCTGATGCGGCGCGAAACGGAAATGCTGGCCGCGCTCGTGCCGTCGTCCAACACGCATATCTACGTCTGCGGCCTCAAGGGCATGGAGCAGGGCGTCGATTCGGCGCTCGACGACATCTGTCGCGGCGCCGAGCTGAAGTGGCACGAGCTGCGCGACGCCATGCGCGCGGAAGGCCGCTATCACGTCGAGACCTACTGAAGCGCCACTCGCTTTTGCCGCCCCTTTGATCCATCTTCCTCCGGACGGAGGAAGACATGCCGCGTTGCGAACGGGGTGCGCGTTGAGGAGCGAAGGTGGCGTTTCGCCGGCGGCCGAATCCTTGCGCCGGATCGCCGAAGCCGATCCCGAACGCCCGTTCGTCGTTGCGCAGCTCGGCCAGTCGCTGGACGGACGAATTGCGACCGTCAGCGGCGATTCCTTCTACATCAACGGCCCGGCCGGGCTCGACCACCTGCATCGCCTGCGCGCCAGCGTCGACGCCGTGATCGTCGGCGCCGGCACGGTCGCAGCCGACAATCCGCAACTCACGGTGCGAAGGTGCGCCGGCCGCAATCCGGCGCGCGTCGTGATCGATCCGCGCGGCCGCTTGCCCTCGGACGCGCGATGGCTCGCCGCGGACGGCGCGCGCCGCATCCTCGTCACGTCGCAGCCGATCGAAGCGCCGCCCGGCGTCGAGGCGATCGCGCTGGCCGAGACCGCCGACGGCGTCGCTCCGCAGGAAATCGTCTCGCGCCTTCATGCGCTCGGCCTGACCAGGCTGCTGGTGGAAGGCGGCGCCAGAACCATTTCGTCGTTCGTCGACGCAGGCGCGATCGATCGCCTGCACCTGATCGTGTCCTGCACGATCATCGGCTCCGGACGGGCAGGGCTCGATCTGCGGCCTGTCGTCCGGCTGCGCGAAGCCATGCGGCCGCGCACGGACATGTACCGGCTGGACGAGCGCGATCTTCTGTTCGACTGCGACCTGCGCAGCAGCGCTGCGTTCGATATCGAACCCGGTTAGCGGAAGGCCGCCGATTTCAACCTTCGGCCGGCGCGGCGAACAGGTCGACGTGACCGATCCGCGCCGAAGCGTCCTGTCGTTCGTGTCGCCAACCGGCGATGACCGCCGGATCGACGCGGCCGGTTTCCGCGCAGGCCGCAGCGACGCCGTCGGCGAGCTGCCGGATCAGCGCAACGTCGCCCGGGCCGAGCCTCCAGTCGCTGCGCCCCTCGGAGACCTCATACTTGCTCGCGCGCAACAGCGCCGACAGAACGCCCGCGGCGCGCGGCCCGGCGGCGGGGCCGAAACCCTTGTCGCGATTCTGATGCGCGTGAAAGGCGGCCTGAATTTCCGCATCGGACGGATGCGGCGGCGTCCATTCCTCGACGTTGTCGTAAATCAGCGTCGCATAGAGCGGCGCAGCGCGCCCCGCCAGTCGCGTGCAAAGCCCGCGCATCCAGGCCTCCGACGCGAGATCGAACAGGGCGGCGGCGGTCACGAGGTCGGCGCGTTCGCCGAGCGCAGCGTCGAGGTCGCGCGCGAGATCGACGCAATGCAACTCGACGTGGATTTCCCTGCCGTCCCTGCGAAGACGCAGACCACGATCCGTCGAGGACGACGCATCCGCCCATGCCGCCAGCCTTCCGCGCGCAGCGTGAAGCAGCGCGGGGTCGTGATCGACGAGGCGCCAATGCTGCTCGCGCGACAGATGCGGCGCGAGCGCCCGCAGGTTGGAGCCTGCGCCGCAGCCGAGATCGACGACGCGAAGCGACGCCCGTCCGGCGAGATGCGCCGTGCACGTGGCGAGCACGTCCACGTTGCGCGCGAAATGATCGGCGGGTTCGCGCAGGGCGAGCCAGTCCGGATCGAAGCCGCTCATGCATGGCCTCGCGCGTGCTCGACAGCGCGCAGCATCACGCGCGCAGCATCGCACCAGCGCGGCTGCGCCGCCGCGGCGGCCCAGGCCGCGTCCGACAGTTTTTTCCGCATTGACGCGTCGCCGACCAACTCGCCGAGGACGCCGCGCAACGCGGCGACGTCTCCCGCGGGAAACGTCAGCGAAGCTTCGGGCGGCGCAGCGCCTGCGGTCGCCACCTCGCGGGTCGTCGCCACAGGCAATCCGCGCGCGACAGCTTCGGCGATCGCCATGCCGTATCCTTCGAAATGCGACGCCGTGACAAACACGTCCGCCGTCGCATAAAGCGCCGCGACTTCCTCGGCCGGCAGCGCGCCGGTCAGCGTGACCCGCGCCGACAGGCCGAGCACGGCGCGCAGTCCTTTCACGGAGCGGGCGCAATCCGGATCGAGTTCGGTCGAGCCGACGACAGTCAGCCGCCATTCCCCTTCCACGCCGGACAACGCGTGCAGCAACGTGTCGTAGCCCTTGCGCGGCAGAAGCGATCCGACCGCAAGCAGATGCGTCGCGCCGTCGCCGGAGCCCCGCGCGCGCGGCGCCGGATCGACGCCGGGCTCGGCGGCGAACAATCGACCGCGCGGCACGTCGAAATCGCGCGCGACGATGTCCGCCGTCATCGGGCTCGTGGTGACGACGGCGCCGGCATGGACGAGGGCTGCGCGTTCGCTCGCTTCGAGCGCGGCCGCGCGTTCCGGCGACAGGCCGGTTTCGAGACAGAGCGGGTGATGCACCAGCGCCACGGCCTTGGGCGCGAGGGTTTCGAGGAGGCTCGCCGGCAGCGCGCCAAATGCGAGGCCATCGACGATCAGCGCGTCGCGCGCGCCCTCGCCGAGCAGGCGGCGCGTCTCCTCGATATCGGCGGACGACGGATCGGGAAAGGAATTCGGCAGCGAGATCGTCCGCACCTGCGCGCCGAGCGATTCGAGTTCCGCGATCACGCGTCGATCGTAACCGTAGCCGCCGGTCGGCGTCGCCAGGTCGCCGGGAAAGGCGAAATCGATCCGCAGCGTCACAACGCGCCTTCGTACCAGCCGCGCGCAACGTGCGATTCGTGCAGCGTGACGCGGATCTTCTCGATGCCCTCGCCGCCCGGCCCGAGTTTCCCGGCGCGCGCCGCCTCGGCCATCTTCGTGAAGATGTGGAACGCGAGATATTCGGTCGTCGTCTGCTTGCCGGCGAATTCCGGAACGTCGTCGAGATTGCGATAGTTCATCGGCGCGAGCGTCGCTTCGAGCGCCTCGTGCGCGCGGCCGATGTCGACGACCACGCCGTCGCTCGTCAGTTCCGGCCGAAAGAAGGCGACGTCGATGACGAAGGTCGCGCCGTGCAGGCGCTGCGCCGGGCCGAACAGGTCGCCCTTGAACGAATGGGCGATCATCACGTGGGCGCGGACCTCGACGGCGAACATGGAAACTCCTCAGGGATAGGTCACGATGCTTGTCACGCCCGGCGCATCGGGCGCAAGCAGGCGCGGCAGCGCGGCCGGCAGATCGTCGAACGCGACACGCTCGCCGATCAGCAGGTCGAGGCGCGCGTCGGCCAGCAGCTCCATCGCCTTGGCGAGACGACGGCGGTGCGGCCAGCGGGCGCGCCGCGTGGGCGCGACATGGCCGACCTGCGTCGAGACGATGCGGATGCGGCGCGCGTGGAAGGCGTCGCCGAGCGGCGCCTCGATCTTGCGCGCGCCATACCAGCTCGCCTCGACGAGATTGGCCTCGAAGCCGCAGGCGCGGATCGCCGATGCGAGGCCCGCGGCCGTGGCCGAGGCGTGGAAGACGACATCGCAATCGCGCACGTCCTCGGCGTCGGGCGAAAAGCGGGCGCCGAAAGCCGCGGCGGTCGCCGCGCGCGAGGCGTCGGGATCGACGAGGCAGACCTCGGCGCCGGGCAGGCGCGCGGCGAGGTTGCAGATCAGCAGGCCGAGGGCGCCGCCGCCGACCACCGCGATCCGGTCGCCGGGGCCGGCGCCTGAGTCCCAGAGCGCATTCAGCGCCGTCTCCATATTGGCCGCCAGCGCGGCGCGGGCGTCCGGAACATCGTCCGGGACGAGAGCGACCGCATCGTGCGATGCGACGAAGCGGTCCTGATGCGGATGAAGCGCGAAGACGCGCCGCCCCTCCAGCCCGGCGCCGCGCTCGACCACGCCGACTGCGCAATAGCCGTACTTGACCGGGAACGGGAATGCGCCCTGCTGCATCGGCGCCCGCATCGTCTCGTATTCGGAGGCCGGAACGGCGCCGGCGAACACGAGCCGCTCCGTGCCGCGGCTGATCGCCGAGCAGGTCGTCCGCACCAGAACCTCTCCGGCGCGCGGCGCCGCGAGCCCGCCTGCCCTGATTTCGGCGCGGTTCTCGCCCACATACCAAAGGGCGCGCGCCGGAATCGCTGCAACTTGATCCGGACATTCGTTTGGCGGCACGCGCATTCCCTTGCGAATTGAACTATGAACCTTGGCGGATGACGACCTTCGAGGCAATCGATCCCGGCGCCAGAACGCCTGCCGGCCTCCAGGCCCGCGCGACGCTGGCGCGCAGGCGCATGATCGTCGCAACAGCGAATGCGACAATCTACCTGGCCCTTGCGTCCTGGCTCGCACGGATTCTCGCCGTCGGCGGCTGGAGCCTCGTCGATATCGGCTTCTTCGTCTGCTTTCTGATCGCCTCGCCCTGGGGGGTGGTGGGTTTCGTCAACGCCTGCCTCGGCCTGTGGCTGGCGGGGTTTGCCCGCGAGGGGGCCGCGCGCACCGCGCCTTTCCTGGCGGCCGGAGATTCCGATATTCCCGTCCGCGAGCGCATCGCCGTCGTCATGACCGTACGCAACGAGGACCCGGAGCGCGCGATCTCGCGGCTTCAGGCGATGGAGGCGGAACTGTCGGCGACGCAGGACGGCGCGACATTCGGCTGGCATCTGCTCAGCGACACGTCCGACGCCCTCGTCGCCGGAGAAGAGGAATGGCAGGTCGCCGCCTGGCGGGCGCGGCGTCCCGACGCCGCGCATCGCATCCACTACCGCCGCCGTCTCGACAATGCGGGCTTCAAAGCCGGCAATCTCGTCGATTTCTGCGCGCATCATTGCGACGAATACGATCTGATGCTCGTGCTCGACGCCGACAGTTTCATGCGCGCCGACGCCATCCTGCGCATGGCGCGGATCGCCCAGGCCCATCCTCGGATCGGCATCCTGCAATCGCTCGTCGTCGGCGCGCCTTCGCGTTCCGCGTTCGCGCGTCTGTTCCAGTTCGGCATGCGCGCGGGCATGCGCAGCTACACGCTCGGCGCTTCGTGGTGGACCGGCGATTGCGGTCCGTTCTGGGGCCACAACGGGCTGGTGCGCATCAAGCCCTTCCTCGATCATTGCAAGTTGCCGGTCCTGCGCAGCGGTCCGATCCTCTCGCACGACCAGATCGAAGCCGCCCTGATGCGGCGCGCCGGCTACGAAGTGCGGGTAATGCCGGTCGAGACGGCGAGCTTCGAGGAAAATCCGCCGGACATGGCGGAATTTTCACGCCGCAACGTGCGCTGGTGCCAGGGCAACATGCAGTACTGGCGGCTGGTCGACCTGCCCGGCCTGCTGCCGGTCAGCCGATTCCAGCTGGTCTGGGCCATCGCGATGTTCGTCGGACTGCCGGCATCCCAGGCGATGCTGCTGCTGGCCGCGCTCAAGCCGTTCGACGGCGAGCCTGTCGTCGCCTTTCCGGTCGCTTCGGCCGAAGCCTTTGTCCTGACCTGGCTGTTCATCGAACTTGCGCCGAAGCTCGCCGGCTTCGCCGGAGCTCTGTTCGGCCGACGGGTCGAACAATACGGCGGGCGCCGCCTGTTCGCGTCGAGCGCGGCGCTCGAACTCGTCGCATCCTACCTGCTGTCGGCGGCGACCGGCCTCCAGACTGCCTTGTTCCTTCTGACGTTGCCGTTCGGAAAGTCGTTGCGCTGGTCTGCGCAACGACGCGACGCCGGCGCCTTGTCGTGGGCCGACGCCACCGCCGCCTTCTGGCCGGCGACCGCATTCGGCGCGATCGTGCTCGCCCTGATCGTCTATGGCGCGCCCGCGGCGATCCCCTGGGCGCTGCCGTTCATCGGCGGCCTGCTCGTCGCCATCCCCTTCGCCAGGCTGACGGCCGCGCCCGTGCTCGGCGCGTTCATGGTCGACCGCAGGCTTTGCGCGACGCCGGAGGAACTGGACGGTTCGCTGAAACTCAATGCGCCATGAAGACCGGCAATTCGGCCGAGGCGAGAATTTCGCTGGTGGCGCCGCCGAAGATCATCTGCCGTAGCCGGCTCTGCGTGTAGCCGCCCTTCACGAGCAGATCGGCGCCGAGCGTGGCGCATTGTTCGAGAATCACCTTGCCGGCCGGCCGCGAACCGGAATCGATATTGACGACATCCACGGCCAGACCGTGTCGCTGCAGCGACTTGGCCAGCGCCTCGGCGGACGGGCCGGGCGACATGGCGCCGGTCACGGTGAGGACGACGATCCGACGCGCGCGTTTCAGCAACGGCATGGCGAAGCCCACGGTGCGCGCCGTCTCCGTCGAACGATTCCAGGAAATGACGATGTTGTCGCCGAGCTTGTCGGGCGCCTTGCGCGGCGCGATCAGAATCGGGCGACCCGCCTCGAACAGGACGGATTCGAGCGTCGCGCGGCGCGGATCGCCGCGGCCGGTTCCGGGCCGTCCGATCGCCACGATGTCGGCGACGCGGCCGTAGGCGCCGATGCCGCTGTCGGTGCTCATCTCGCCGCCGGCCCAGCCGTAGCTGACGCCCTGCGCGCCAGCCGCAGCGGCGGGCACGTTGTGCGCCTTCATGAAGGTCTCGAACACTTGCCGCGCGTGTTCGACCAGTTCGCGCCGCGTCTTCTCGTCGAAGATCGAACCGGCGATGGCGAAGTCGGCGGCGATCAGATCGCCCGTGTCGGGGCCAAGCGCGATGCCCTCGATGCGTCCGTCGAAGAGTTGCGCGAGACGCCAGGCGGTTTCGAGAACCGAGGCGATCGAATCGTGTTCCTCGATCGGCACGAGAATGTTCTTCATGAGCGCCTCCTCTGCGACGAAGCTAACGCGGATCGGGATCGAATGATATCGGCGTCACAGCCGCCGGGAAGGAACCGCCCAGGCGCAGATCATCGCGAGCGCGGCGAATACATCGATGGTGAGAAAGACCGTGCG
>CXWK01099262.1_pt1 | contig 10190 bp, 2 predicted proteins | sample 590851 | NCBI WGS metagenome assembly CXWK01 (sample SAMEA3498364, study PRJEB10139) | wastewater metagenome | biome: wastewater treatment plant; material: activated sludge | place: Denmark | collected 2014-08-01
CAGAAGCACATTCTAGACCTGTATCGTTCGAAGAACTCGAAGACTTCGATCGAACTGTTGTTCCGTTTGCTGTACAACTCTGATATCGAGCTATATCTTCCATCTGATGACATTCTCCGCGTCTCTGACGGTACATACGAACGTAGAGCGTATATTGAAGTCGATTATAGCCCGAATTTTTCAGACTTCAACGACAAGAACATCTATGGAGTCGCTTCCGGAGCAACAGCGACCGTTGCTGCGACTGAGCGCCGTACGATTAAGAACAAGCCACGTTTGATTCTTTATTTGGAAGACGTTAAGGGTAAATTTATCTTCCCTGAGAATGTCTACTATAACGAAGAACGTGACCATGAACCATTGCGTATTATTGGGTCAATCCGTTCGATGGAAATCCAATATTCAACTGCTGGATGGCAAGTCGGTGAAGAAGTGTACATCGATGAAACGATGTCGCCAACAGTAGGTGAAGGATTTTCTGGTTACGTTTCCGAAGTTTATGACTCTGACGTGGGAATGATCTTTCCAGTACTCGTTGACGGAGGAACTGGATATGCGATGGACTCGGTCATTACCGTTGAAGATGACCAGAATACAATGGGTGAAGACGCAGCGTTTGCTGTCGGAGCACTGTCAAACACATCGGTGATCACGTTTACCAATTACACAGTCGGAGACTTTATGGGCGTTCCGATTGATGCTCCAGATTACTCTGTCTATGGAATTGGAGTCAATACTGGCGACTTTATTCCAAACCTATATGCTGACATCGATTACACGCTCAATTATCTGGCACTGACAGTAGGAACAATCTCTGCCATTCGAATCATTCACCCAGGCCAAAACTACGATGGTCCTGTGAAGATCACTGCGTTTGAAGAACGCACAAACCGTCTTGGTCTACCAGAATACAGCGGTAATAACGCCATCATCGATAACTACGCTGCTTTCGGAACTGATCTGATTGGAGAGATCACTATCCGTGAGAGCGGATTTGGATACCAGGGACAATCAGAGAACGGCATCCTACGTATTCGTGATACGGACAACATCAAGTTCGCTGCTGGCAACTTCCGTTTCGGAGAAATGGGACAAGGACTTGGGCGTTACACGAGCGATCGTGGTTGGCCAAGCTCGACGAAACGTCTACAGGATTCGTACTATTATCAGCAGTTTAGCTACGAGATCCAAGCTAAACAATCGCTACGTGAATATGGAACAATTGTCAAAGCTGTCGTTCACCCTGCTGGTAACGAAATGTTTGGTTCCGTGCGTGTTTCCGACATCGACAATAAGACATTCAAGCTCCAAGAAAAGATTACCATCACCTAATTTCGTGTAAATACAACATGGCTATTTTTCTGAAATCACTATACCGAGACGCTCTCAAAAAGTCACTCTATCAACCAATTGTTGAAGAATGGGCGAATTCTGCCGTCTACTTCACTACTGGTCGAACTAAAGAATGGTCTGGTGGGCCATTCAACCCAGACGAAGAGACTGGTCGATACGACCAGGTTGAAGGTGTTCGCAATGATTTGATTTGTGGCGTTCGTGTTAAACCAGATGATGTGGCGTTCGTTGCAAAGAAGAACGTTTGGCAGTCCAACGTTGTTTACAGCACGTACATCAACGACGTCGCTAATCGCCCATTTCATGTTGTCAATTCAACGAACGACATCTACAAGTGCATTAGTAATAACAACAAAAAGCGTACAAGCGAAGAGCCAAAATCGATCGCCAAGAAGGGCGTGTTCACGACTGCAGATGGCTACGTCTGGAAGTACATGGGAACGCTTGACGCAAACGCTCTTGCTAAATTCGGAACATCAAGCCTGATTCCACTACAAGACACACCTTCAATTACTGGTAATACTGTTCCAGGAACGATTGATGTCATTTCTGTTGTTAATCCTGGATCAGGATATCTTCGCTATGCAACTGGACGTGTTGGTGCTAAAGTTAGCAACGCTGTCGTTCGTGTCGAAGGGATTTCAGATGAAGCGACAGGATACTACGCCAATTGCTCGTTTGCGATCACAGGTGGAACTGGAATTGGTCGTGTTTATACGATCACGACGTCTGTGTCGAATTCACTTGGCAAATTTTTGACGCTGTCAACGACCAATGCAATCGTTGATGGAACGTCTCAGTATGTTGTTGCTCCACGATTGATCGTTAACGGTGACGGCAACAACGCTGTTGGATATGTCAACGTTTCAAACGGAGCTGTAACGAACGTTGTTATGGCAAACGTTGGTATCAACTTCTCATACGCAAACGTTTATTGCTCATCTGACATTGGTGTCAACGCTGTCTTCAAACCACACATCTCACCACCTGGTGGACATGGTAGCGATATCGTTGAAGAACTGGAAAGCTCTGGCATTTCGTTGAGTGCTGAGTTCACCAAAGACCTCGAAGAAGCCCTTCCAGATAACATCACATACTATCAATTTGCTATGCTGAAGTCTCCAAAGACAACAGCAAATACGTTCATCACAACTGATGTTGTCAGATTTATGACAAAGATCCGAGATGCATCCAATACAATTTTCCGTGTGGGAGAACGTATCAAAGGATTGGAAAGTGAAGCACAAGGCGTCGTTCATTCATCGAATTCAACCGGAACATATCTCAAGAGTGTGCGTGGTTCGTTCATCTCAGGAGAGTTTATTACAAGCAACAGTTCTGGCGCAAATGTCCAACTGAATTATGTTGGAACTTCAGACTTTGATCGTAACAGTGGAAAAATCCTGTATTACAGTGACGTAGCGGCAATAAATAGAACCGACACTGTAATCAGCGAGAAGATTCGCTGCACGATCAATTTTGAAGGATAAGGATGTCTGTCGAAAAGCTCCAAACCAATCTCTCTGTAGCTCCATACTTTGATGATTACAAAACTGCTTACAAGAAGCAGTATGTACGCATCTTGTTTATTCCTACACGAGCAGTACAGACACGTGAACTGAACCAGATGCAGGCAATGCAACAGGAACAGATTGCACGTTTCGGTTCGCACATTTTCAAAGAAGGAGCTGTTGTTCAGGGTGTTGGGGTAAAGTATATTCCTCAACAGGCGTTTGTCTACGTCGAAAATAACACAACAAGCAACGTTCGCATCTTGACGATGGATTCAACATATCTGTTGACATCGAATACTGGTGTGCGCGCTGTTCCTCGTAAAATTATTCCTGGATTCTCAACTCAGTATCCAAAGGCACAGCGCATCTATCTGGACTACATTCGTACAGGTAAGGATGGAGCAAACAACGACGTTAAGACTTTCCGTTCTGGTGAAACGCTTACAATCTATCAGAATCAGTCAAAGACTGGTACGCTGCTTGCCAACAACATCGTTGATTCGATCAACGTTCTCACTCAAAATACGCTGGTTACAAACGCGATTGGTACATGCTACGCAGTATCAACGACATCTGGTATTATCTTCCAGAAGGGACATTTCCTTCGTGCTGATCCACAATTTGCACTCGTTAACGAACTTTCGACAAACGTAACCAACCTTTCTGTTGGTTTCACAACTGTTGAGACGATTGTTAATGAAAATGGGGATGCAACTCTCAACGACAACGCAAATGGGTCAACAAACCTTAACGCGCCAGGTGCTCACCGCCTCAAGCTGACACCTACACTGATTTCTGTTGACAAGACAACACTTGCTGCAAATTCAACATTCTATCCAATTGTCGAGTTCGATGGCCAAAAGGCTGTTGAAGACAATACCCAGAATGAGATCTACAGCTTCATCGGTGATCAGCTTGGTAAGCGCACGTATGAAGAATCAGGCGACTACGTTGTTAAACCGTTCTCCGTTGAATCTCTGAACACAACAAACAACAAGACAATGTACTATGCGGTATCTCCAGGTATCGGATACGTACGTGGTCATCGTGTAGAACTGATTGGTCAAAAGAAGGTATCGGTTGCACGTGCAACGACTGTTGATTTTGACAACGCGCAGATCGCATCTGCAAATTACGGAAGCTACGTGCTTGTCGACGAAGTGATCGGAATGTTCTCTGCTGAGACGTACGACCGCATCAACATCTACGACACTCCGCAGAACTCTCTGACAGAAGTTCAAGGTGCATCCGCAGGCATTTCCGGATCACTGATCGGGACTGCAAACATCCGCGCGTTCGTTTATGAGAGCGGAACGAAGGGAACTTCAACTTGCCGTTACCGTCTGTACCTGACAAACATCAAGATGAACAGCGGGAAGTCATTTGCAGCCGACGCAAAGGCATTTGCAGCCTCTGGTGGCGATTACGGTTCTTGCCGTGCAGACGCAGTGTTGACAGCTGGTAAGGCAGTTGTAGTCGACCCACGTGAGAATAGACTGTACTTCCCACTTGGTCTCGGTGCTGTTAAGCGTCTGACAGATCCAAATGGAACAAACGATTCTCAGTTCATTCACCGCGATTCGTCAACAGCTACGATTCAGGCAAATGGATTTGTGACATTCACGACGAACTCGCCTTATGCAGGTGGCGCAGAACGTCTGAACAATTCTGTTGGCGGACTGAGCGATTCCCTTGAATCAAACTACGACATTGTCATCACGGAAGATGTTTACACGACGTCGTTCGCTGGAACCGTATCTGCATCTGGAACAACTGTTACTGGATCTGGAACAGCTCTTTCAACGAACTTCAAGGCTGGCGAATATATTCGTATCGGCGGAAACGTTCGTCGTGTCGTTTCTGTTGCAAACGCGACTTCTATGGTCGTTAATGCTTCCGTTACTGCAACTGCAAACGTTTATCAAAAATTCTGGCCAAACGGGCACATCCTCGATCTCTCAGACGGTCCACAGCTTGAGATCGTTTCAAATACACAATTTACAGTTGAAACTGGAATGGGATCGCTTGCGAATACTGTTCTGGCACGTGCTGTTTACCCTATCCTTCGCACAAGCGCTGTAGCAGCTAAGAAAAACGTAGCTAAGGGACGCTACGTTAAGATCAACTGCTCAACAGGTCCTGGTACTTCTGGTATCTACAACCTTGGTATCACTGACGTCAACCACATTGAAGCTGTTTATTTCGGCACAACGTATTCTGAATCTAACCCAGACCGCAAGTCGTGGTTTACCCTTGACAATGGCCAGACGGATGGATATTACGGACATGCGCAGCTACTTATCAAGTCAGCATATAAGGATAAGATCACTTCGAGCACACGTTTGCTTGTCAAGTTGACTCGTTTCACCCACTCAACAACAACTGGTGCAGGATTCTTCTCTGTTGATTCTTACCCAATTGTCCGTGAAGGTGAAACAGCAAATACGACAAATATTCCGATTGCAGATGTATATTCGATCGGCGGAAATGACTTCCGTGATGTGATCGACTTCCGTGCCGTTCGTTACAGCACTGCAAACAATACGACAGATCCTGATCTTGCAACTGTTAACCCAGCTGCAGCGAACACTTCGTACATCACAACGACTTCTGGATCGCTTTTGATTGCTCCAGACACGAACTTCCAGTGTGACGTTGAAACATATCTTCCACGTCGTGACTTGATCACGATGTCAAAGAATGGCGACATCATCATTCGTAAAGGAACTCCTGGAGCGAACCCTAAGCTGCCTCTCAACGAAGCTGACACGAGCGTAATTGCTTCTGTTTTCGTTCCTCCGTTCCCATCGCTTACGACACGTGAGTTTGAATCGAACAAGCGTACTGACCTCGGAACAAGCTTCGAGATCATGACGAACCGTAACTGGACGATGGAAGACATCTCTGGTCTACACGAACGCATTTCACGTCTGGAATACTACGCAACTCTGAGTGCTCTTGAGCAGTCTGCAAAGGACATGACAGTTCTTGATGAAAACGGTCTCGACCGTTTCAAGAATGGTATCTTTGCTGACACGTTCAATTCACACAAGATTGGCCGTAAGTCGTACATGGAATATAAGATCGCTATTGACACGGATGCTGGTATCGCTCGTCCGCGATTCAACAAGCACGCGATCGACTTCCGCTTCGATTCTGCGAATTCGACATCATTCAAGCGTACAGGAAACCACCTGTCACTTCCATACACATCAAACGTATTCATCAACCAGCCTTACGCTTCCAAGTTCCGCAACTGCACAGAGTCTGTATGGGAATGGACAGGACGCATCTCACTATTTCCATCTTACGATGCAAACCAGGATGAGACAAAACTACCAGCGATCAACAAAACAATCGACCTAACAGACGCCTGGGAAGAGTTTGCTGACAGCCCATTCGGTACTCAGTACGGTGATTGGAGAACAACGAAGGTTACTTCGAAGGTTATCGATACCGACGTCGACAAGGATACAACGAAGTCTGTTAAGACAACGGGTACGCCTGACGGTGGAACGAAAACCACCACAACTACCAACACGAAGACATCAACAAGCACAACTACCAAGACAACGACGACTCAGGCGCAGGACGTCACAAAGCTGATCGTTGATAGCTCGAAGAACAAGATGAATCTGGGATCGTACGTCACTGACGTTTCGATGAACCCATATATCGCTCCACGTGTTGTTGCATTTATGGGGTTTGGCTTCAAGCCAAATACTCGTCTTTATGCGTTCTTCGATGGTGAGCCTGTCAGTGTACATTGCGCTCCTGGCGAACGTAGTGGGCTAACGCTCGACGAAGTTGGAGATGGCAAGGAAAACCAAGTCATCAATCGTACAGCTGCGTATGGAAAGGCTATAACATCGAATTCACGCGGAAGTGTGTATGGATTGTTTAAGATTCCAGAAGGTAAGTTCCGTACTGGCGATCGCATCTTCATGTTGACGGACGTTGATAATCTGGTTACAGGTGAAGATGGTAGCTTGACTGCAGGCGAAGCTCGTTATACAGCTTCTAGCATCTCGATTTCGACTCAGGGTATTTCTCTGACGACGATTGAGCCTGAAATTTCTTCTACAACAACAACAAAGACGAAGTCCAATTCAAAGACTACGACTTCGGTTGAAGTAGTCGATACGATCACGTCGAATACCGTGGTTCTTCCGGGCGAACCAGAGCCACCGGAAGAGCCGAGAGTTCCTGTACGTATTCGTAGAAGCGTAGAAGGAAGTGGTAGAGGTAGCGCTTCCGATCCTCTTGCTCAATCGTTCAAGGTTACTCTACCCGAGTCATCACGTGCAACAGGAATGATCGTCGATAAGATCGGTGTATATTTCCGCTCGAAGGACGATGAGCTTGGCATAACTTGCGCGATTATGGAGATGACAGCTGGCGTGCCAGATTCTGGTCGTATCATTGCGAAGAAGCACCTTGAGCCAGAAGACGTCAAGGTTTCAAACAATGCATCACTTGAAACTATATTCGACTTTGAATCACTTGCATATCTTGCACGTGACAAGTTCTACGCGTTTTACGTCCAGCCAGATGGCGATTCGCCGGAATATACACTGTGGTGCTCAGAAGTAGGTGGAACTGACGTCGTAACTGGTCGTCAAATCTTCTCGAACCCATATGTTGGTGTTCTATTCACGTCAGCGAACAAGAACACTTGGACAGCGATTCAGACAGAAGACATGAAGTTCAAGCTGTACCGTGTCAAGTTCACTACTGGTTCAGGCAACCTTCGCTTCACAAACGAACACGATGACTACTTCACGATCTCTGATCTGAACAAGAAAAACGGTTCAGTTGCTGTTGAAGTTGGTGACATCATTCGCCAGGTTTCTAACGGTGCAATCTTGACTTCAAACACATCTCCTCTTGGATATGTGCAGAAGCTAGATGAAGCAAACGACAGTCTGGTTGTTGACCTTTCAAACGGTCGTTTTGAGCCTGGAATGACAATCCAGATTCACCGCGAATTCGATGAAGATCAGACAACGCTTAATGCGAACACACGTATCGCATCATGCACAATCCAGTCGATCGACAACAGAAAATATTCTGCATTTGTTCCACGCTTTGCAAGTGTGATCCCAGCTCATACTTCGATTGCTCCTTACTTCAAGGGAACTAGCACGACATACGCTGTTGATACAGCATACAAGGCAGTGACAAACGAAACGGACAACGAATGGGTTGATAAGTTGCGCATGGTTGCTTCACGAAGCAATGAACGTGACGAAATGGCAAGTGGAAAATCTGCATTCTACTCACTGACAATCCGTACGGAAGACGATTACGTATCTCCGATTATCGACCTTCGTCGTAAGACAGGCCTGTTTATCGAAAACGTAATCAACAACGACATCACCGATGAGCACACAATCTACGGTGCTGCAACATGTAAGTATGTTGGTCCTATCGTTACGCTTGCTGAGGGGCAGGATGCAGAAGACATCGACGTCTATGTGACAGCATATCGTCCTTCTGGAACTAACGTCTACGTGTACTTTAAAGCACTGAACGGCGCCGATTCAGACGATTTCGATACGAAAGTGTGGACTAAGATGACGATGTCTGAAGGCGCTGCAACGTATTCGAGCTCATCAAACGTTAAGGACTTCCGTGAGTACAAGTGGAGGATGCCTGGTTCAGCTCCAGCTTCGAACGCTCCGTTTAAGAACACGTCGACAGGAGTGATCGAGTATACTGACACAGAAGGTGCTAAGTATATCGGATACAAGTCTTTTGCATTGAAGATTGTATGCACGTCAACCGATTCTGCTCGTGTTCCGCGCCTTGCAGACGTACGAGCTCTCTGCCTACAGGTTTGATCAATGGATCAATTTCACAAATTCAAAAGGGACCCTAAAATCGAGGGGTTCCTTCAAAACACAGATAACGAATCTCTCATAGCATATAAAAAGCGCAAGAAGGTCCTCCAAGAGAAAAATGAGAAGATCATTTCCTTGGAATCTCGTCTAAATAATCTCGAGCAGATGATGCAAGAATTGTTGACGAGAACCTCTTAATGCCTATTACATACGCTAACGTCGTAATCACGAATAACTTCGACACGTGGCTAACACGTACAAACCAACTCCTAACGGAACTGGATACTCGTATCGTCACAGCTGAATCAAACGCTGTGATTGGTAACGTTGCGATTAACGGCAAGATCACCGCAAATGTTGGTGATATCGACTACATCTTAACTGGGAACGTTGTTAGCACGAACGTTCGTACTACTCGCCTTACTTCTAACACAGTTAATGCGAATACCGTTACAGCAAACACGGTTGATATTGTTGCTGGTGATGTCGCAACTCTAACGAGTAATTCTGCGACTATCAACGCACTTTCTGCCACAACAGGTACGATTGCAACCCTGACATCAACGTCAGGCAACATTACTACATTCTCTGCAAACACAATCGATGTCAACGTTATCACTCCAAACAACGTCGTAACGACTCGCCTCGTTTCCAATACAGTCAATGCGAACACCGTCACTGCAAACATCGTCAATAGTACGAATGCCACTTTCACACGTGCAACATCAAACACTGTAAACGCAAATACTGTCACCGCGAATGTAGGTGTGTTTAACGCAAACGTTTCCGCTCCACTCGTTACAGCTACTACACTTAACACAACAAGTGCAACGGTAGCAAACACGATTGATGCACTTGCTTACACTGGTGCAACTGCATCTCTGAACACATCAATTGCTGCTCCTATTGGGACGTTTTCTAATATTGGATCAACAAACGCTATCTTCACACGTGTTACTTCCAACACTGTTAATGCGAACACTGTCACTGCAAACATTGGAGCCATTACAACCGTAACAGCGACAACAGCAACTTCTAACATTGTCAACGCAAACACTGTCACTGCAAACATTGTAAATGGTGTTAACGCTATCTTCACACGTGTTACTTCCAACACTGTAAATGCGAACACTGTCACTGCAAACATTGGAGCCATTACAACCGTAGCAGCGACTTCGGTTGGGTCGAACATTGTAAATGCGAACACTGTTACAGCGAACATTGGTTTGTTCGTAGCGAATGTGTCCGCTCCTCTTGTATCTGCTACAATGGTTAATACAGTCGATGCGGTTATCTCAAACACAATTAATGCAGTTGCTTTTATTGGATCAACTGCATCTCTGAACACTTCTGTCTCTGCACCAGCCGCAATTTTTGACAACGTCGTATCGACCGATGCAACTTTCACGCGTGTAACGTCAAACACTGTTAATGCGAATACAGTCACTGCAAACGCGTTTGTTGCTAACACTGTTTCAGG
>CXWK01081851.1_pt2 | contig 10188 bp, 9 predicted proteins | sample 590851 | NCBI WGS metagenome assembly CXWK01 (sample SAMEA3498364, study PRJEB10139) | wastewater metagenome | biome: wastewater treatment plant; material: activated sludge | place: Denmark | collected 2014-08-01
TCGGACCGGGACTTGTGACCCATCCCGAGGCTGGGTCTGGTGTGACAAGATCGCGATATGACCGCCGAACTCACCCACTCCGACGAAGAGGCCACCGCCCCGGCGGAACTGCCGCCCCTGCCCGACAACCGGTTCCTCGACCGTGAGTTGTCCTGGCTGGCCTTCAACGACCGGGTGCTGCAACTGGCCGAGGACGTCCGCTCGCCGCTTCTGGAACGGGCCAAGTTCTGCGCGATCTTCGCGAGCAACCTTGACGAGTTCTTCATGGTTCGGGTCGCCGGGCTCAAACGTCGTATCGCCACGGGGATCGCGGTTCAGGCGGCCAGCGGACTGCAGCCGTCGGAGGTCCTCGAGGGAATCTGGCGCGAGTCCCGTGAGCAGATGCGACGCCAGGCCATGTGTTTCCGCAACGAGATCCTGCCGGGGCTCGCCGAACACGGCATCGAACTGCTGTCCTGGGATGAGTTGTCGGGCCTGGAACAACAGGAGTTGCACGCATTCTTCCGCGACCGCGTGTATCCGGTCTTGACCCCACTCGCTGTCGACCCGTCGCATCCCTTCCCCTACATCTCGGGGCTGTCCCTCAACCTCGCCGTCGTGGTCCGAAACCCCGACACCGGCAACGAACTGTTCGCCCGCGTGAAGGTGCCCCCGCTGCTGCCGCGCTTGGTCCACGTGGACGGCCAACGGTTCATCCCGCTCGAAGCGGTCATGGCACAGCACTTGGACCAACTCTTCCCCGGCATGGAGGTCTTGCAGAACCACACGTTCCGAGTGACCCGCAACGAGGACCTCGAGGTCGAAGAGGACGACGCGGAGAACCTGCTCAAGGCGCTGGAACGGGAATTGATGCGGCGGCGCTTCGGACCGCCGGTCCGACTCGAGGTCGAGGAGTCCATCGACCCCCATGTCCTCGATCTGCTCGTGAGCGAACTCGGGGTGAGCCCCAGCGAGGTCGTCCAGTTGCCGGGACCCCTGGACCTGACCTCGTTGTGGACGCTCGTGGGGTTGGATCGCGGCGACCTCAAGGAGGCGCCGTTCGTGCCTAAGACGAACCGGGAACTGGCCGAAGTCGAAACCGCGGCCGAACCCGACGTGCTCGACACGATGCGCGAGCGCGATGTGCTGCTGCACCACCCCTACGACTCATTCTCGACGTCGGTGCAACGATTCCTCGAACAGGCCGCCGCCGACCCGGCCGTCCTGGCCATCAAGCAGACGCTGTACCGCACCAGTGGTGACTCCCCGATCATCGACGCCCTCGTCGACGCCGCCGAGGCCGGCAAACAGGTCCTGGCACTGGTCGAGATCAAAGCCCGCTTCGACGAGTCAGCCAACATCAAGTGGGGCCGCAAACTGGAACGGGCCGGGGTCCACGTGGTGTACGGATTGGTGGGCCTCAAGACCCACTGCAAGCTCAGCATGGTGGTGCGCGACGACGGCGACACCCTGCGCCGCTACGTCCACATCGGCACCGGCAACTACCACCCCAAGACCGCCCGTCTGTACGAGGACTTTGGCCTGCTGACGACCGACCCGGTGGTGGGCGAGGACGTCAGCCGACTGTTCAACGTCCTGTCCGGGTACTCGATGAACACGACCTACGACCGACTCCTGGTGGCTCCGCACTCGATCCGCTCCGGCCTGGTCGAGCGGATCGAGAACGAGGTCCGTAACCACCAGCAGGGACTCCCGGCCCGGATTCGGTTCAAGTGCAATTCCATCGTCGACGAACGGATCATCGACGCCCTCTACCGCGCGGCCCAGGCCGGTGTCCCCGTGGACGTCTTCGTGCGCGGCATCTGTGCGATCCGCCCGGGTGTTGCCGGAACCGAGGGTCACCTGCGGGTCATCAGCATCCTGGGCAAGTTCCTGGAACACTCCCGCGCGTACGAGTTCGCCAACGGCGGTGACACGCAGGTCTGGATCGGTTCGGCCGACCTCATGCACCGGAATCTGGACCGTCGGGTCGAGACGTTGGTGCGCATCGAGAGCCCGGAGCAGGTTGCCGAGATCGGTGGCCTGTTCGACCTCGCCTTCGACCCCGGCACCTCGGCGTGGGACCTGAACGACGACGGCACCTGGACCCGTAGGATCGTGGACGCTGAGGGCGACACCCTCGTCGACTACCAGGACACTGTGATCGCACACAGAAGCACTCGCCGGGGAGCGTGACATGGGGCAGGAGTCACCGACCACCCATCGGGAGGTCGAGAAGAAACTGCGCGTCCATGCGCTGTTCCGCCTGCCCGACCTGACGGACATCCCGGGCGTCGGCGAGGTGAAGCCGGAGCCGACCCGCACGCTCAACGCCGTCTATCACGACACCGAGGATCTGCGCCTGTTCCGGTGGGGCATCACGTTGCGCCGCCGCGAGGGTGGCGACGATGCCGGCTGGCACGCGAAGTTCCCCGTCGACGGCGAGGGCGAGGGAGTGCGCGACGAGGTCCGATTGCCACTGTCGCGCGGCGCCGTTGGCAACGTCCCCGACGATCTTCGCGACATCCTCACGGCCCTGACTCGCGACCAGATCCTGGTGCCGGTGGCTCACCTGCGCACCGAGCGCACCCCATACATCCTGTGTGACGAGGACGGTGAGCCCGCCCTGGAACTGGTGGACGACACGGTCAGCATCCTGGACGGCAAACACGTCGCCGCCCGGTTCCGCGAGATCGAGGTCGAGGCGCTCACCGATGCCGCTGCCAAGGGATCACTCATCGCGACCGTCGTCGAGGTGCTACAGGCCCACGGAGCCACCCCGGGAACGGCCTCCAAGGCCGCTACAGCCGTCGGTCCACGAGCCTCGGCTCCACCGGACGTGGTCGAACTGGGTCACGTGGCCCCGGACGATCCCGCCGGCGATGCGGTCCGAGCGCACATCGCCAAACACGTTCGCCGCTTCCTGCTGCAGGACGTGCGAGTGCGGCGCGACCTGCCGGACTCCGTTCACCAGATGCGGGTGGCAGCTCGGCGGCTGCGCAGCGGGTTGCGTNNCGGGTTGCGTGGTTTCGGTCCGCTCGTCGAGGCCGACTGGGCCAAGCACCTGCGTGACGAACTCGGCTGGATCGCCGGCGAACTGGGCGCAGTACGTGACACCGAGGTCATGATCAAGCGCCTGGATGAGCGGGCGGCGGACCTCCCCCCAGATGAGGCGTTCCTGGCCCAGACCGCGGTGGACCGGACACTCAACGCCCGGATCACCGATGCGCGCGTGCATGCTCTCGGTGCCATGCGCAGCGAACGCCACCACCAACTGCTGATCGATCTGGTCGACGCAGCGACCTCCCCGAAACTCACCGCCAAGGCCGATGAACCTTGCTTCGATGTCCTGCCCCCGTTGGTCGAGAAGACGTGGAAGCGGCTGGCCAAGGACGTCGACGCGCTGCACCTCGACAGTCCTGCCTATCCCTGGCACGAGACCCGCATCGCCGCCAAGAAGGCCCGGTACGCAGCCGAAGCCGTCGAACCAGTCTTCGGCAAGCCCGCCAAGGAGTTGGTCAAGGGCCTCGAAGAGGTGACCGAGATCCTGGGCGACCATCAGGACGCCCATGTCGCGCAGATGACGCTGAAGTCGCTGGCGGCCGATGCCGATATCGATGCCCCCACCGGCTTCGCGCTCGGCCTGTTGTTCGCCCTCGAAGTCGACTATGAGATGGCGCTGCGGCGGGAGTTCCGGCGCCTGTGGCCGCGCATCGAGAAGATCCACGCGGAAACCGACCTCGTCTGATGGCCGAGCTGGTCATCCGCGCAGCTGGGGTTATCGTCCTACGACCCGGCTCGCGTGAACCCAAGGTGCTGCTGGTGCACCGCCCCCGGCACAAGGACTGGTCACTACCCAAGGGCAAACTCGACAAGGGCGAGCATGTGCTGGCCGCGGCCATCCGGGAGTGCGACGAAGAAACGGGCATCGTGCCCGTGCTCGGTCCCTACGTCGGTCGGCAGCGGTACCCCGTCATGGGCCGACCCAAGACCGTGGACTACTGGGTCGCGACGGCTGGAACTGACAACGGCTTCACCGCCGACGACGAGGTGGACGAGATCCGCTGGGTGACGATCGACCAGTCCAAGCGGCTGCTCAGCTACGACCGTGACGTCCAGATGGTCCGAACCGCAGTGGCGCTCCCGCGCACCACGCCACTGATCATCCTGCGCCACGCTGCCGCCACCAAGCGATCCGACTTCACGGGCAAGGACGACAGCGACCGGCCGCTGACCGGTAAGGGCCGCTCGCAGGCGCGGCAGCTCACCCCGATCCTCAGCGCCTACGGCGTCGACCAACTCCACAGCTCCGACGCGAACCGCTGCATGCAGACCGTCAAGCCGTACGCGGCGGCGGCACAGGTCACGATCGAACAGGAACCCCTACTGAGTGAACCGGGGTACGAGCGAAACCCGAAGCGCGCGGTGCGCCGCGTCGTCGCACTCGCCGATCAGGAGCGCCGGGTTTGTGTCTGCTCCCATCGACCGGTCCTGCCGGACGTCCTGGCCCCGTTCGCGGCATCAGCCAAGAAGACGGCCGACAAGGCCTCCGTGCGAGCGTTCGCCGGGCCGCTGCCGCCGGCCGGCATGGTGATCGTCCATCGCAAGATCAGCAAGAACGACTGGACTGTGGTGGCCGCCGAACGCCACCAACTCTGAGCCGCACCGCGTCAGTCGGACAAATCAGCAGCCAGTTGCGCCGCGCTGCGATCCAACTCGTCGCGCACCGCGCTCAACTCGTCGTCCGACAGCCCATCGAGCGGCGGCGTCGGCCACGTCACCACCCGAGTTCCGGCCCGCACCGTCATGGGTGGCTCGGCGAAGAACACCACGATGTCGGCACTGGCGATGATCTCGTCGGTGACCGGCTTCGGGAACTCATGCGCCAAGTCGATCTCGAGTTCGCCCAACGTCGCGGCAACCCCCGCGTCGATGGCCGTGGCTGGCTCGACCCCACCGGACCACGAGTGCGCACGACCGGCGCAGTGACGTTCGAACAACGCTCGGGCCAACTGGGACCGGCCAGCGTCGTGGGTGTCCACGAACAACACGATCGGCAGACCGTCCGGATGTCCCTCGATCCTGGCCAAGGCCTGCAACTGCTGCCGCGCGTACCTCTCGGCCAGCACCGGAACCCAGTTCATGACCGCCGAGTGGTCGGCTAACTCGGCGAACGCCTGATCGACGAACCGATCCACCGTCTGCGTGTCGAACCGACCCTCGAACTCACGTTCCAGTCGAGCAGTCACATGTGTGTGCGCCACCTCGGCATCCATGCGCGCCCGTACCGCCGATCAGCCGTAACGGCCGGACACGTAGTCCTCGGTGCGCTGATCGCTGGGCTGGGTGAAGATCGTGTGAGTCACGTCGTACTCGACCAACTCACCGAACCGCTCGCCCTTCTCATCGAGTTTGGCGGTGAAGAACGCAGTCCGATCCGACACACGGGCGGCCTGCTGCATGTTGTGAGTCACGATGATGATCGTGTAGTCACTGGCCAGTGCCTGCATCAGATCCTCGATCTTCAGCGTCGCGATCGGGTCCAGCGAAGCGCACGGCTCGTCCATCAGGATCACCTGCGGCCGCACCGCGATGCAGCGCGCGATGCACAACCGCTGCTGCTGACCACCGGACAGCGCCAGGCCACTTGCCTTCAGCTTGTCCTTGACCTCATCCCACAAGGCAGCTCGGGTCAGCGCCTCTTCGACGACATCGTCCAAGCCCTTCTTCTGACCCAGGACGCGGGGCCCGTAGGCGATGTTGTCGTAGATCGACTTGGGGAACGGGTTCGGCTTCTGGAACACCATCCCGATGTGGCGCCGGACCTGCACCGGGTCAACGTCGGGCCCGTAGATGTCCACGTCCTGGACCTTGATCGAACCATCGACTCGGGCGCCGGGGATCAGATCGTTCATGCGGTTCAGCGACCGCAGCAGGGTGGACTTGCCACACCCCGAGGGCCCGATCAGGGCGGTGATCTCGTTCTGCCGCATGGACATCGAAACGCCACGCAGGGCGTGGTAGTCGCCGTACCAGACCCCGACGTCCTTGAGCGCCACGATCTCCTCGCCCACCGAAGCGGCGGGACGTTTGGGATCGTCCATGGTCAGACGTGGGAGTGCAGGTCCACGCTGCGGCTCCGGGCCGTCCGTCATGGTGTCTCCTTTGATTGGGGCTGAATCTAGCGTGGGTTCGTACGTCATGGGGTCACCATTTCCGCTGGTACTTGTTGCGCAGGAAGATCGCCAGCCCGTTCATGATCAGAAGGATCATGAGCAGAACGATGCACAGGGCCGCCGCAAGGACATGGAACTCGTCACGGGACTGCGACACCCAGTTGTAGATCTGGATCGGCATGACCGTGTACGAGCTCAGCAGGCCGTTGGGGTTGAACGTGATGAACGTGACCGCACCGAGGAGCAGCAGCGGTGCGGCCTCACCGATCGCCCGCGACAGCGCCAGGATGGCTCCGGTCGCGGTGCCCGGGGTGGCGGCCGGAAGCACCTGCTTCCAGATCGTCTGCCACTTCGTGGCCCCGAGCGCCATCGAACCGAACCGNNTCATGACCGTCTGACCCAGCGCGAGGGCGCGCGCAATCACACCCAAGCCCAGGATGCCGTAAACGATCGAGGGGACCGCGGCCAGGTTCTGGATGTTGATCTCGACCAAGCGATAGAACTTGCTCGTCGAGTTGCCGTACTCCTCTAGGTAAATCGCGGCCATGATGCCGATCGGCAGCGCGATCACGGCGGTGGTGGCAATGACCCAGATCGAGCCCATGATGGCTGACTGCGCACCCGCCAACTCCGGCAGCCGGATGGACGGCATGTTCGTGAACAGTTGCAGATTGAACCGGGGCCAACCCTCGGTGAAGATGAAGATCAGGAGTGTCGCCAGCGTCAGCAGCGCCACGGCGAGTGCGGCGAACAGCGCCCACCGGAACGTCTTCTCTGGCATGTCGCTGCGATCCGACCGCAGTGCACCGGCCTCGATCTCCAGGGGCGCGATCTCGCGCATGTCCTGGCTCATTCGTAGACCTCCCGGTACCTACGGACCAGTCGGATGCTGAACATGTTCATGATGAACGTCATCACGAACAGCAGCGCACCGACGGCGAAGATGGTCTGGTATCCGATCGACCCCGTGGGCTGATCANNATCCCCGGAGCCGGCCGCGGCGATGAACGACGTCATGGTCTGCATCCCCTCGAGCACGTTGAGGCTCAGGTTCGGCTGCAGACCGGCGGCCACCGCGACGATCATGGTCTCACCGATCGCGCGTGAGATGGCCAGGACGAATGCGGCAACGATGCCCGACAGAGCCGCGGGCACCACGACCTTGAGCGCCACCTGGCGTTTTGTGGACCCGAGGGCGAAGCCACCTTCGCGCAGACCACGGGGCACCGCTGCCATGGCGTCCTCGGAGAGTGAGGCAACCGTGGGAATGATCATGACGCCCATGACCAAGCCGGCCGACAGCGCGTTGAACACCTGGATCTCGGGGAACAGCGGCTTGAGGACCATCTGGGTCACGAACTCCAGAGCGAAGAATCCGAAGATCACCGTTGGGATACCGGCGAGGATCTCCAGGATGGGCTTGATCGAGGCCCGCGTCTTCGGCTTCGCATACTCCGACAGGTAGATCGCCGAAAGCAGCCCCAATGGCAACGCCACCAGGCAGGCGATACCAGTGATGATCAGGGTTCCCGACACGAGCGGCAGAACCCCGAACTCCGGATCGGCGAACAGCGGTGACCATTGCGTGCCGAACAGGAAGTCCGTGATCGGAACCGTCTGGAAGAACTCAATCGTGGGGATCAGTAACGACCAGATGATCCCGATCGTGGTGAGTACCGAGACGGCGGCGGCTGCCATGAGCAGCGCCCCGATCACCTTCTCCCCGTAGCGGGGCGAGGACTGCCGGAAGGACGGGGGGGTGACCCCCCCGTCCTCCTGGCTCACCTCAAGGGTGGTGGACATCCGCTTTCGCCTTTCGCGATCAGCTGGCCGCGGGGCTGGCGCCGCTCACCGGGACACCGGCGTCGGACATAGCCTTCTCGAAGGCGGTCTGAAGCTCGGCGTTCTGCTTGTCGTTGAGCGGGATGAACTGCGCCTGCTCCGCGATGGTCGCGTCGTTCTCGACGTAGTACGTCAAGAAGCTGGCGAACGCCGGGTTGGACTTCAGTGCCTCGATCGACGGGTAGACGAACAGGGGGCGCGCCAACGGCGTGTACGTGCCGTCCTGCGCCGACTGCACCGATGGTGTGACACAACCGTCGCCGCTGTCGATCTGGACCGCGTTCACCTTGTCGGCGTTCTCCTCGTAGTAGGTGAACCCGAAGTAGCCCAAGCCGCCCTTGGACCCCGCCACACCCTGGACGATCACGTTGTCGTCCTCGCTGGGGGTGAAGTCGGTACGGCTGGCGCCTTCTTCGCCGTTGATGGCCTCGGTGAAGTAGTCGAAGGTGCCGGAGTCGGTACCGGGACCGAACAGCACCAGCTTCTCGTCGGGGAACGACGGGTCGACCTGGTTCCAGTTCGTGACCTCGGACTTCGGCGCCCAGATCTTCTCGAGCTGCTCCGTCGTCAGGCAGGTGGCGAAGGTGTTCTCCTTGTTCACCACCACCGTGAGTGCGTCGTTTGCGACGGTGAGCGGCGCGGGTGTGACACCTGCCTTCTCGCAGTTCGCCTTTTCGTCGTCCTCGATCGGACGCGAGGCGTCGTTCATGTCGGTTTCGCCGCGGCAGAACTTCTCGAACCCGCCACCGGTGCCGGACGTGCCGACGGTGACGTTCACGCCTGAGTTCTGTGCCTGGAAGAGTTCCGCTGCCACCGAGGTCAACGGGGCGACTGTCGACGATCCGTCGACGGCGACCGCGCCTGACGCCGGGTCACCGGACGCGCCGGAGCCTGATCCGCCCGACTGCCCCCCACAGGCCGCGAGGACGAGAGAACCGCCGGCCACCATGACCGCGATCCCCAGCTTGTTCCGGGTGCTGTTCACCCTGCCTCCAAAAGGTATTCGTCCCCATTCGGGACGTTGTGCTCCGCACGCTAGGGGGCGCATGTAGCCAGGCAAGGCGCACAAGGTGAACGGAACATGACGGCCTCGTGACTATTCCGGTGCCCGGCAGTGGCGAGCGGCACAGAATGGGGCGTCCGGGCACATTTCCGGCGGCGACGGCGTCACCGCGACGACCGGTCACTACAGTCGGGGAATGGTCACCCATGTCGTCATGTGGCGCTTCAACGATCCGGCCGAAATCGACGAGGCGATCGACAAGCTCCGCGCCCTCAACGGCACCGTGGCGGGTGCCACGTCGATCAGAGTCGGCCGGAACATGAACTCCGGCTCCAGCGCCTACGAGCTGGTGCTGTGCAGTGAACACGAGTCGTTCGAGGACCTCGCCGCGTACAGCGCCGATCCAGCTCATCAGGAGGTCGTGGCCTGGATGAGTGAGCGGGTGGCTGACCGAGCGGTGGTCGACACCGACGACTTGGCCTGACCGATCAGTCGACGGGCCCGCCGCCGCGCAGGTGCGGGTGGACGGGAACATGTTCGTCCAGTTCCTCCTCTGAGGGGATCTCGGCGGCCACCTCGTCCGCGCCCTTGGCATTGAGCATGGCCCAGATAGCCCACGCTCCGAACGCCACCACGATCGCTCCGACCAGGACCCACGCGACTCCCGTGGGCAACTGCGTGAGTTTGTACATGATGAACGCGATCGCGCCGGCCGACGGGATCGTGATGATCCAGGCCAGGACCATCTCGCCGACGACCTTCCACCGCGCGCCGCGGCCCGAGGCCACACCGGCACCGACGATGGATGAGGCCGCAGCATGGGTCGTTGAGATCGGCATGCCCAAGGATGTCGCCCCGAAGATGGCCGTGGTGGCACCGATATTGGCTGCGGCACCGGAGCTCGCGTGCAGTGTGGTGAGGCGCAGACCCATCGTCTCGATGATCTTCCAGCCGCCCCATAGCGTGCCCACGGCGATCGCCGTATACGCAGACAACGCCGCCCACTCGGGCACTCCGACTGTGGACCCGTCCGCCTCCACCTGGGTGTAGCCAGCGCCAAGGAGCAGTGCTGCGATCACCCCCATGGTCTTCTGCGCATCGTTCGCGCCATGACCGAACGACACCGCAGCCGCTGACACGAGCTGCAGCCACTTGAAGACCGGGCTCTCGTCCCGCATCTTGAACAGA
>CXWK01013345.1_pt2 | contig 10187 bp, 10 predicted proteins | sample 590851 | NCBI WGS metagenome assembly CXWK01 (sample SAMEA3498364, study PRJEB10139) | wastewater metagenome | biome: wastewater treatment plant; material: activated sludge | place: Denmark | collected 2014-08-01
AGGTGTTGGCGGCCGATGCGGTCATCCAACTGGGCGGCGATCTCTCAACGCCGAACGGCGCGCGCCGGGAATGGCTGGGTACGGTCTACGTGCCTGACGTCGGCGCGCGGTCGTGGACCTTGACGATGCAGATTGCGCAGACCGGCGCCTGGGATCAGACGGTGTGGGTCAATGGGACGCAGCTCGCGCCAGCGTCGCCGCCCGCAAACAGCGGCGGTCAATGGGCCACGGCTGCCTGGACGGCGCCTGGCTCGCTCCTGCGCCTGGGGCCAAACGAGATTCGGGTGAGCCTCGACGAGAACCATCCGACGTCGGCTCTGCAGATCAAAGACATCGTTCTCACGCGCTGATTCCACAAATACAAAGCCCACGGGAAGCGCACTACTTCCCGTGGGCCTACAATCTCCGATATCCGGTCTCCGATCTCCGGTCTCCGATCTCCGGTCTCCGATCTCCGGTCTCCGATCTCCGATCTCCGATCTCTCCCCTCACCCATGCCGCTGCATGAAGCGATGCATCTTCTCCAACGCCTGCTCGATCTTCTCATAGGCGGTGGCATAGGAGCAGCGCACATAGCCGTCGCCGCCGACGCCGAAGGCATTGCCCGGCACCACGGCCACGTGTTCCTCTTGGAGCAGACCATTGGCGAACTCCTCGTCGCTCATACCGGTCTTCTGCACGGAGGGGAAAGCGTAGAATGCCCCCTGGGGTTCGAAGCAGTCAAGGCCAATCTCATTCAGCCCCTTGACGATCAATTGGCGGCGGCGATCATAGCTGGCGATCATTGCGTGGACGGCTTCTTCGGCGCTCGGATCGGAGAGCGCGGTCACACCGGCCATTTGCCCCGTGGTGGGTGCGGACATGATCGTGAACTGATGCACCTTGCGCATCGCGGCCAGCAGATCGGCCGGCGCGGCCGTATAGCCGATGCGCCAGCCAGTCATGGCATAGTTCTTGGACAGGCCGCCCAACAGGATGGTGCGCTCCTTCATGCCGGGCAAGGTTGGCACGCAGGTATGTTCCACGCCGTAAACCAGCCGATCATAGATTTCATCGGAGAGAACGATCAGGTCGTGCTTCTGCGCCACCGCCGCGATTTCAGCCATGCGCGCATGGCTCATGACCGCGCCCGTGGGGTTGTTCGGGTAGCCAATCAGCAGGGCTTTCGTGCGCGGGGTGATCGCGGCTTCGATCTGCTGCGCCGTCACCTGGAACTGAGTCTCGACATAGGTGGGGATCGGCACGGGGATGCCGCCGGCAAAGGTCACCTCGGCCGTGTAGGCGACGAAGCAGGGCTGCGGCACGATGACTTCATCGCCTGGGTCGAGGATCGCGGTCATTGCCAGGTAGAGCGCCTCGGACACGCCCACGGTGATGAGCAGTTCGGTCTCCGGGTCATAGTGAACGCCATAGAGCGCGGCCAGTTTGGCGGCCACGGCGTTGCGCATCTCGATGGTGCCGGAGTTCGAGGTGTAGCGCGTCTCACCGCGCTGCAGCGATGCGATGCCGGCGCGGCGAATGACATCCGGGGTGACAAAGTCTGGCTCGCCGATGCCCAGCGAGATCACGTCGGGCATGGTGGCGGCAATATCGAAAAAGCGCCGAATCCCAGACGGCGGCACACTGGCGACGCGTTGGGAAATACGGTTTGTCATACGACCATCCTCCTGCGAACGGTTTGCAGAGCAAGCGCGCAGCTTGCGTTAGGGGGCGCTGAAATCCACCTGGGATGAGTCGCCCACGTTCAGTTTGCGAAAACGGCCGCGCACCAGCGCGCCCTTACCGATGAGCGACTCGCACAGCATCGTGTCTTCGATGATGGCGTCTTCATCCACGATCGAATCACGAATGAGCGAGTTTTGCACACAGGCGCCAGCCGCAATGGTGGCAAACGGCCCCACGATGGAGCCTTTGATGCAGGCATTATCCGCAATGTAGACCGGCTGGATGATCGTAGAGTCCTCGATCCGTGCGCGCCCCACGTGCGCGCCGCCGTGTTCCAGCAAGTAACGGTTGGTGTGGAGCACCGTCTCTGGCTTGCCGCAGTCTTCCCAGACATCCACGGGCCGCGTGACAAAGCGCGCGCCCTGTTCGATCATCACCTGGAAGGCGTCGGCCAGGTAGAACTCACCCTTTGTCTGCCTGTTTTCGGCCATCAACTGCTCGATGGCGCGATTGAGCCAGGCGCCGTCGCGCAGGTGATAGACGCCTACCACGGCCATGCGCTGATCAAAACCAGCCGGCTTTTCGATCAACTGCGTCACCAGGCCGTCGCTGTCGGTCACGGCCACGCCAAAACGTCGCGGATCGGCCACTTCTTGGACATACAGGATGCCATCGGCATGGACCTGGGGGATTTCGAGCAGATTGGCCTCGAAGATGGTGTCCACGAAGATGATGAGGATCGGCCCTTCGATGGCCTCGCGCGCCAACCAGATCGCGTGCGCCTGGCCGAGCAGCTCTTTCTGTTCGAAATAGCGTGAGGGGAAATGATAGTTGGTTTCTACATACTCCCGAATCTGGTCGCCCAGGTAACCAACAATGAAGATGACCTCATCCAGCTCAATGTCTTTGAGCTGATCCAGGATGTGTCCCAGGACTGGCTTGCCGGCTACGTTCAGCAGCGGCTTGGGTTTGGTGTAGGTATGAGGGCGCAGGCGGGTGCCGAATCCCGCCAGCGGAATGACAACTTTCATGAGAGTCGTTGCTCCTCGTTCCGCCGTCGTTTCAAATCGGCGGATGCTGCAAATGCCAGGTGGTGGCCTGCTCATAAGCGTGGGCCGCGCGCAAAATCTTCTCTTCGCCAAAGGCGGGGCCTAGCAGCTGCAGACCGATCGGGAGATGGCTGCTGTCGAAGCCGCAGGGTATGGAAAGGCCGCAGTTGCCAGCCAGGTTGAGCGAAAGCGTGAACACGTCGGCCAGGTACATCTGCAGCGGATCATCGGCCTTTTCGCCGATCTTGAACGCCGTGAACGGCGAGGTGGGGCAGGCGATCACGTCCACCTGCTCGAACGCGCGCTCGAAGTCACGACGAATCAAGGTGCGCACTTTTTGGGCACGCAGGTAGTAGGCGTCGTAGTAACCGGCGCTGAGCGCATAGGCGCCAATCATGATGCGGCGCTTGACCTCCGGCCCAAAGCCGGCGCCGCGCGTCTGGCGGTAGTTCTCCCAGATATCGGTCGCGCCGGCTGAAAGCCCGAAGCGAACGCCATCGTAGCGCGCCAGGTTGGCCGACGCCTCGGCCGGCGCAATCAGGTAGTAGACTGGTAGAGCCTCGGGTGTGTTTGGCATGCTGACGTCAATGATTTCCGCGCCCAGCGCGGCCAACCGCGCGATGGCGGCGCGCACGGCCTGTTCAGTCTCCGCCTGGATGCCCTCGATGAAGTATTCTTTGGGCACGCCAATTCGCATCCCACGCACGTCGCCGGTTAGCGCCTGACGATAGGCAGGCACAGGAATGGGCATGCTGGTCGAATCGCGGGGATCATAACCGGCGATGGTTTCCAACAGAATCGCGGCGTCGGTGACATCTTTGCCAAAGGCGCCGATCTGATCCAGGGAAGAGGCAAAGGCCACCAGGCCAAAGCGGCTGACACGGCCATAGCTCGGCTTGATGCCGACGACGCCGCATAAGGAGGCTGGCTGGCCNNCCGCCAGTGTCTGAGCCTAACGCGCCCAGGCACAGATCAGCCGCGACCGCCGCGGCGCTGCCGCCGCTGGAGCCGCCGGGCACGCGCGTCAAGTCCCATGGGTTGTGTGTCGTGCAGAAGGCCGAGTTCTCGGTGGAAGAGCCCATGGCAAATTCATCGGTGTTGGTCTTGCCCAGGAAGATCGCGCCGGCGGCTTCGAGGCGCGCCACCGAGGTGGCGGTGTAGGGCGGAATGAAATCCTCCAGAATGCGCGAACCGCAGGTGGTGCGCACCCCTTCCAGGCACAGCACATCTTTGAGCGCGAGGGGAATGCCGAGCAGCGGATGGTCATCACCCTGCTCCCGGCGCTGATCCGCCGCCGCCGCCATTTCCAGCGCCATTTCAGGCAGAATGGTCAGGAAAGCCTGCAAGTCGTTGTCAACAGCCAGAATGCGATCGAGCAGCGCCTGGGTGAGCGCCAACGAAGTCAGTTCGCCGCGCTGCAGCCGATCATGCGCTTCATGAATAGTAAGTCGAGACAGATTCACGGCCATCACTCTTCTTCCAGCACCGCGCGCACGCGGAAATGATTGTCTTCGGCGTCAGGCGCATTGGCCAGCGCGTCCGCGGTGGGAAGGCAGGGCTGCACTTCGTCAGTCCGCCAGACGTTCGTGAGCGGCAGCACGGTGGCCGTGGCCTCGATGTCGTCGGTGGGGAGGCGTTGTAGCCGTTGGGCGTAATCCAGAATGGAGGACAACTGGGTGCGGTAGCGTTCTTTTTCTTCGGCGCTCAGGCCCAGCTTCGCGAGCTCGGCAATGTGTTCGACATCTTGCAACGTCAGGGACATGATTTGTTCTCGTGTGAAAAAAAGATGACTATTGATGCAAGGCCGATTATAGCATTGCCTGGTGTTGCCAGCAAAGACGCCGTTCGCTAATATGCATTGTTGTTGCGGCGCGCCGCGTTGAGGATGGTCTGGATAATGATCTTGAAGTCCAGGGCCAGGGACCAGTTCTCGATATACCAGACGTCGTATTTGGTGCGTTCGACCACGGAGGTGTCGCCGCGCAGGCCGTTGACTTGCGCCCAGCCGGTGATGCCGGCCTTTTCGCGCNNCGGAACTGTTCCACGTACACCGGCCGTTCTGGTCGCGGACCTACCAGGCTCATATCGCCGACGAGCACGTTGATGAACTGCGGCAGCTCATCGAACGAGATGCGGCGGATCAGCGCCCCAAAGCGCGTGCGCCGTGGGTCATTCTTCACCGTCCACCCCGGGCCGTTGCTCTCCGCATCCGCGCGCATCGAGCGAAATTTGAGCATGGGGAAAGGCTTGGCGTCCAATCCCATGCGTTCCTGCACATAAAACACCGGGCCAGGCGATTCCAATTTGATGAGCAGCGCCGTCAGCATCATGATCGGCGAGGCCAAGAGAAGAGCCAGGCAGGCGCCGACAATGTCCACCATGCGCTTGAGCGCCAGCTTCCATCCGCGCAGGGCCACATCGCGCACCGTGAGCAGCGGCAGACCGCCAAAGTCGCTGATGCTGACCTCGTTGGCCATGATCTGGAAAACATCCGGGAAGACGCGAATGCCCACTTTTTCGCGCTCACACATCGAGATGATGCCCAGGATTTCCTGGTGGCTGGCTTCAGGCAGCGCCACGATTACCTCGTCGACGCGTTGGTCTTCGATGATCTGCGGAATATCGGCCGGCGTGCCCAAGAACGGTGCATCGTCCAGCGCGGCGGTATTGCCGTTGGAGTCTACGACGCCTACGATGCGATAGCCCAGGTTGGGGCTGTGCCGAATCCGCTGCAGAATCATGCGCCCCACGTCGCCCGTGCCGATCAAAAGGATCCGGTCCTCGCCAATGCCGCGCGCCTGCAACATGCGAAAGCCGCGCGCAACCAGGAGGCGGCCAAACGTCACCAGGATCAGCGTCAACGCCCAGAGATAAATCATCATCCAGCGATGATAGTCAACCTGGTCACGAAACAGCAGCGATGTGAAGGCCACGCTCATCAGGGTGGCGATGGAGACGGCGCCGAAAAGGGCATAGAACTCGTCCAGGTAAGGCGTGTTGTGGCGCCGGTAGTAGAGTCGCTGCATGAGGAAAACGATCAGCGCGCTGCCAACCTGCAAGGGAAGGATGGGCAGGAAATTGCCCAGCGGGCCGACGCTGTCACCTGCGGTGACCACACGCAGGCGATAGGCCAGCAGAAAGGCCAGCGTGGTCATAACAATGTCCATCGCGATCAAGACCATGACCTGCACGAACTGATTGCGCTTCATGAGACTCCTAGACGATGGCGGGTTTTGGGCGGCTCAGCCGCCAGGCTTTCAATTTGCGACTTGTCATCGCCAATGCGCCGCGCAGCGAAATGCCCCCCAGCACCAGGAGATGCACAGGCCAGGGGGTTTGCGCGGCGTAGTGCTTGCGGTAGAAAATGGCCATGGCCCGGTAGAACTCGTAGCGCGCTTTGTCACTGTGCTGGCTGGCTGCTTCTTTGTAGTGCAGCACGGTCACGGCGGGGTTATACCACACCTTCCAGCCCGCGGCTTTGATGCGAAACGCCCAATCGAGATCTTCGCCGTACATAAAAAAGGTCTCATCCAGCAGGCCGACTTGGCGAATGGCTTCGCCGCGCACCAGCATAAATGCGCCCACGACGGAATCAAGCTCGATTTGCACATCAGGGCTAAGGTAGGTCAGGTTGTAGCGGCCAAAGCGCGGGCTGTGCGGGAAGAGTTTGCTAAGGCCCACCATGCGATAGAACGATACGGCGGGCGTGGGGAACGAACGACGGCAAGCCAGGTCCAGGCTGCCGTCTGGTCGTATCAGTTTTGGCCCAGCCACACCGCAGTCAGGGCGCGCTTGGCAAAAAGCCAGCATGTCTCGCAGGGCCGTGGGAGGCACGACCGTGTCAGGATTGAGCAGGAGTGCGAAGCGGGGCGTGCTGCCCGGCGTTTGGTCGTCGAACCCTGCGCGGCGCAGACCGACGTTGTTGCCGTAGGGATAACCGCCGTTCACCGGGCTGGCGATCAGGTCTACCTGGGGAAACTCGCGGCGCACCATTTCCACACTGCCATCGGCCGACGCGTTGTCAACCACGTACACCCGATAGGAAAAATCGCCCTGACTGGCAAAGACCGAGCTTAGACAGTCGCGCAGCAAGGCACAGGTGTTGTAGTTGACGATGATGATGGCTAGATCGAGCATAGTTCCTCGTTCACTTGCGATTCTAGCACGGGGTGGGAGGGCGGTCAAAACCTTTGCCCACGCAGGCGAGATTCGCGTCCACGGCTGCGCGTCACAAGCGCCTTCTGCGCCAGCGCCACCAGACGCCGACGGGATAGCCGATCATTTTCGCTGCATCCCCCACAACCCGAATCACCGGGGCCAGGCCCAGGGTCAACAGACGCTGAGGCCAAGTGAGTGGTTCCCATATGGCGCCCAGGCGTTGCCAGGGACGCCGGTTGTACGCCGCCAAGCCGAGCAGCAGGCCCAACCAGCCGACGGCGCGCGCGCGGCGTCCTCTGAAGGCATGACCAAGCAGCAGCGGCAGGACAATCAGGTAAATGGCGTAGCGAATGGCGTGGCGCCGGCGCCATAGATCGGCCTTGCCATCCCCGCGCGCGTAGCGGTAATACTGCGTGAAGAACGCGCTGAGTGAGCTGCGCGGTCGGAAGTGGGCAATGGCCCCTGGCGCCCAGGCAAAAGGGCCGGCCACGTCACGCAGGCGGAAGTCAAAAACCAGGTCTTCGCAATAGTCGAGCCATTCGGGATAGCCGCCGGCGCGCTGCCAGGCTGCGCGCGTAAAAGCCACGGAACGGCTGGACGGTAAGAAGACGGCCGGATCAATGTCGGCCAGCGCCGGAAGAACGGTGGCGCCCATGGCGATTTCGAATGGGGTAGTCGCATCAGGCTGAAAGAAACCTGCGACGACCTCCGCAGTCGCCCCAGGCTGTTGAAAGGGCGCCAGCAGCGCCGCCAGCCACCCTGGTTCGAGCCACACGCCGGCGTCGGTGGCCGCGATGATCTCATGCTGGGCCGTCGCAATGGCGCGGTTGCGACCCTGGCTGATGTTGCAGCCCGGTTCTACCAGGATGCGCAACGGCAGGCGATCCTGGTAGGCGCGCAGGTTGGCAACGGTGTTGTCTTGCGAACCGCCGTCCACAACAATGATTTCGTCGGCCGGGTGGGTTTGCGTCAGAAGGCTGTCGAGTAAACGACGAATGGCGTCGCCTTCGTTGAGTACGGTGGCAATGACGCTGACAGAACGTTGGGTCACCATGATGTCCAGAGAATCAAAGAGGCCAGTTCTTCGTCCCTTCGCCGTTGGCGGCGGGAGCGACGATCTGGCCTCTGCTGGTTACGCTTGACGAGGCTGTCCTGGCTCGATGCAAAGACGGGTCAGGACAGCAAGTGGGGCCGCCAGTTAGCGCAGCGCTAATTCCGTCTTGGGATCGAAGAAGTGCGTATTGTCCATGTTGAAGACAAGGTCAATCTTGTCGCCGGCGACGGCCTGGGTGCGAGGGTCCACGCGAGCCACGAACTGCTTCTTGCCTGTGAGCAAGTAGAGGAAAATTTCGTTGCCCATCAACTCAGTGACATCCACATCAGCCTGCAGCTCCGCCGGCCTGATATTCTGCGGCTCGAAACCGCGGGTGTGAACGTCTTCTGGCCGAATGCCAAAGATCACCTGGCGACCCTTATGCTTGCGCATCGCCTCGCCACGGGCGCCTGGAATCTCCATGCGGAAAGACCCACCGTCCACAAACATCTTGCCGTCTGCCTCGACCAGCGTGGCCTCGAAGAAGTTCATAGACGGGCTGCCAATGAAGCCAGCGACGAAGACGTTGGCCGGTCGGTCGTACAGGTTCTGCGGCGAGTCAATCTGCTGCAGCAGGCCATCCTTCATGACCGCGATGCGGCTGGCCATCGTCATGGCCTCGACCTGGTCGTGAGTCACATAAATGAAGGTGGTGCCCAACTGCCGGTGCAGCTTGCTGATCTGGGCGCGCGTCTGCACACGCAGCTTGGCATCCAGGTTGGAGAGCGGCTCGTCGAAGAGGAAGACCTTCGGCTCGCGCACGATGGCGCGGCCTACGGCCACGCGCTGGCGCTGACCGCCGGAGAGCTGTTTGGGTTTGCGGTCGAGCAGTTGCGTGATGCCCAGAATCTCAGCCGCGTTCTTGACGCGGTTGTCAATGTCGGTCTTGGGCATCTTGCGCAGCTTGAGGCCAAAAGCCATGTTGTCGTAGACGCTCATGTGCGGATAGAGCGCATAGCTCTGGAACACCATGGCGATGTCGCGATCTTTGGGAGGTACGTCATTGACGACACGGTCGCCAATCATGATTTTGCCGTCACTGATTTCTTCCAGGCCGGCCAGTAAGCGCAGCGAGGTGGTCTTGCCACAGCCCGAAGGGCCAACAAAAACGAGGAATTCCTTGTCTACCACGCTGATGTTCAGGTCATTGACCGCGGTGACATCACCCCAACGCTTGTACACATGTTCGAAAGTTACGCTAGCCATGAAATTGCAGCTCCTTGCTGATTGAGAATTGAGTTGCGCATTGTGGTTTGAACGTTAGACAGAACTGTGCGGTCGCCGCTGCCAGAGACACCCGTTGCCGATACTGCTCGGATGCCCGACTGAAAATATGATTGGCGCCGAAACAACGGGCTAGAGGGTGAAGGCTAGAAATCACCATAGGTCCCGCGTTCCCCAACAGGGCGGGGCTAAGAGCCAAAACCGTTCCAACGTCCTAACCGGTAAAAACAGATCGAAAGTTGAGAATAGGAAATCGTGGATTGAAGGTGTTCAGACGCAGCCAGGCCGGTGCAGAGAGCGGGAGCATGCTGACGGGCGCTTAACTCGCCGAACCAGGTTCATCACCTCCTTGACCAAACGTAGGCAAAACATTCTTGTGGGAGACTGTAGAAATTATACCACATTATCCTGAGTTGGCAAGCCGAACAACTTTGACATCCTGCTCAAATCTGCGATAATGAAAGCCATTGTCTGCAAGAGCCTTTGTCGAGGGGATCGCTATGTCAAGCCGTGATGCCGGCCAGGCGCAGCCGGCGGCGCAACTACCACAACTTAATCTGCCACCCCCCATTGTGATTCGTACGACCGCCCAACTCAACACCCTTCTACCGCGACTGATGGCCGCGCCAGCCGTAGCGGTGGACACTGAAGCCAACAGCCTGTACGCCTATTATCATAAAGTGTGCCTGATTCAGTTGTCAGTCAGGCAGGCCGAGGGGGAGAACGGGCAGGACGTTTCTGATTACATCATTGATCCCCTGGCCATCGAAATGGATTTGCGCCCGCTCGGCGCTCTGTTTGCGGCTCCCCAAGTCTTGAAGGTTTTCCATGCGGCTGAGAACGATGTCCTGATCCTAAAGCGTGACTATGACTTTACGTTTGCGAACGTGTTCGACACGTTGTGGGCGGCGCGGATTCTTGGCTGGCATGAAGTGGGTCTTGGCGCCATCCTGGAAAAACAGTTTGACGTGGTCATGGACAAGCGCATGCAGCGCGCC
>CXWK01040922.1_pt1 | contig 10185 bp, 12 predicted proteins | sample 590851 | NCBI WGS metagenome assembly CXWK01 (sample SAMEA3498364, study PRJEB10139) | wastewater metagenome | biome: wastewater treatment plant; material: activated sludge | place: Denmark | collected 2014-08-01
CTGACGCGACCCGCGCGAAACGACGAGCGCACGAAGCGGACACCCGGCAACGTTGGCAACGGGTCGGTCCCCGCCGTTCGTTGTCACGCGGTCGGCGCGAATCCCCGTCAGCCGGCCAGCTTGTCCAGGCTGGCGCGGCACCAGCTCTGGTCGGCCTCGTCGAGAACGGCGAAGGCCTCGCGCGCCTGCGCCACCGCCGCCGCGCGGCCGGCGGCGTTGCCGTCGGCCGCCTCGGCCAGCGCCAGGGCTTCGCTGGCGAAGAAGCGTTCGAGCGGCACTGATCCGTTGGCCTGCACGATGGCCAGGCATTGCTGCGCGTGGTGGCGGGCCAGCGCGGGGTCGCCGGCCTGCAGCCAGGTCATGGCCAGGCGGTATTCGGCACGTTCGGTTTCCAGCCAGGTGCCGGCCAGCGCCCAGAAGCGGCGGGCGGCCCGCGCGGCCGTGATCATGAGCGCGCGCTCGGCCGGGCTGCGACGGGTCTTTTCTTCCAGCGTGCAGGCCAGGTTGTTGGCGGTGACGGCCAGGGCGCGGTTCGCGGGGTCGGTGGCGTCCAGCCCGGCGCGGTCGGCTTCGGCCAGGGCTTCGGCGAACAGCGCGCTGGCGCGCGGCGTGTCGCGCTCGGCCAGGTTGGCAGCGGCCAGTGCCGTGACGCGGATGCGGTCNNGTTCGTCGGCACTGCCCTCGCACAAGGCCAGGCTGACCTGGAAACGGGCCAGCGCCGCCCTCGCGGCCCCGCCAGGGCTGCAGGCGGGATGCTTGGCCAGCCGGTGCAGCAACGCCAGTCCTTCGGCCCATCGGCCGAGATGTTCGCCGTAGACGTGGTGCACCAGATTGCCCAGTGGCGCGATCTGCGCCTCATCGGTCACCAGGCTCGGGCCGCTGGCCGCCAGGCGTTGGGCCACGCCAGCGGCGTCGGTCGCGTGCTCGTCCCAGGCCTGGTTCAGGAAGCTGTCGAAGTCCATGGCGGTTTCCTCCGGGCCGCAACGGTAGCAAGCCGGCGGCGGCGGGCCAAGGGCCGGCGGCTAAAATTCGCGTTTCCTTCAGAAAAGCAGGGCAGCATGGCCGGTCACTCCAAATGGGCCAATATCCAGCACCGCAAGGGCCGCCAGGACGAAAAGCGCGGCAAGGCCTGGACGCGCGTCATCCGCGAGATCATGGTCGCGGCTCGGCTGGGCGGCGGTGACCCCACGGCCAACCCGCGGCTGCGTCTGGCCATCGAGAAGGCCAAGGCGGTGAACCTGCCGGTGGACACCGTCAAGCGCAATATCGACAAGGCCACCGGCAACCTGGAAGGCGTGAGCTACGAGGAGATCCGCTACGAGGGCTACGGCATCGGCGGCGCGGCGATCATCGTCGACTGCATGACCGACAACCGCGTGCGCACCGTGGCCGAGGTGCGCCACGCCTTCAGCAAGTACGGTGGCAACCTGGGGCAGGAAGGCAGCGTCGCCTTCCAGTTCAAGCACTGCGGGCAGTTCGTCTTCGCACCCGGCACCAGCGAAGACCAGGTCATGGAAGTGGCACTGGAAGCCGGCGCCGAAGACGTGATCGCCGACGACGACGGCGCCATCGAGGTGCTCACCGCGCCGCCCGATTTCGAGGCCGTGAAGTCGGCGCTGGAAGCCGCCGGCCTGAAGCCGGACGTGGCCGAGGTGACCATGCGCGCCGAAAACGAGATCGAACTCGCCGGCGAGGATGCCCAGCGCATGCAGAAACTGCTGGACGTGCTGGAAGACCTGGACGACGTGCAGGAGGTCTATCACAACGCGGCCCTCGAGGAATGAGCGCGCGATGAAGGTCCTCGTCATCGGCGGCGGTGGCCGCGAGCACGCCCTGGCCTGGAAGTTGAAGCAGTGCGAACGCGTGCACATCGTCTTCGTGGCCCCCGGCAACGGCGGCACCGCGGCCGACCCCGGCCTGCGCAACGTGCCGATCACCGACCCGGCACGCCTGGCCGACTTTGCCGCGGCCGAGAAGGTGGCGCTCACCGTGGTCGGCCCCGAGGCGCCTCTGGCCGCCGGCGTGGTGGACCTGTTCCGCGCCCGCGGCCTGCGCATCTTCGGCCCCACGCAGGCCGCCGCACAGCTGGAGAGCTCCAAGGCCTTTGCCAAGGAATTCATGCAGCGCCACGGCATCCCCACCGCGCTGTACGCCACCTTCACCGACGCCGGCGCGGCGCACGCCCATGTGGATCGCCACGGCGCGCCCATCGTCGTCAAGGCCGACGGCCTGGCCGCCGGCCAGGGCGTGGTGGTGGCCATGATTGCGGCCGAGGCCCACGCCGCCATCGACCACATGCTGCAGGGCGAGGGCGCGCGTGTCGTCATCGAGGACTTCATGGCCGGCGAGGAGGCCAGCTTCATCGTCATGTGCGACGGCACGCACGTGGTGAGCCTGGCCACCAGCCAGGACCACAAGCGCATCTTCGAAGGCGACCAGGGCCCCAACACCGGCGGCATGGGCGCCTATTCGCCGGCGCCGGTGGTCACGCCCAACGTGCACGCGCGGGTGATGCAGGACATCATCCTGCCCACGGTGGCCGGCATGGCCAAGGACGGCGCACCCTACACCGGCTTCCTGTACGCCGGGCTGATGATCGACGAACAGGGCCGGCCGCGCACGGTGGAATTCAACTGCCGGCTCGGCGACCCCGAGGCGCAGGTCATCCTGATGCGGCTCAAGAGCGACCTCTTCGACCTGCTCATGCACGCCACCGAAGGCACGCTGGACCAGGTGGCACTGCAATGGGACCGCCGCGTCGCCCTGGGCGTGGTGATGGCTGCGCACGGCTACCCGGCCACGCCGCGCAGCGGCGACGCCATCACCGGGCTGCCGGCCGGCAGCGCCGAGCTGCAGGTCTTCCACGCCGGCACCACGCTGGAAGACGGCCGACTGCNNGGCGCTGCTGGCCGTGCGCGGCATCCGTTTCGACGGCGCGCAGTGGCGCAACGATATCGGCCACCGCGCCATCAAGCCGGCCAGCCCGCCCGCTGCTCCGCCCGCCGCCGCATGACCGTGGCCTCTGCCATCGACACGGCGCCGGTGCGCGAGTACCTGCTCGGCCTGCAGGCCCGCATCGTCGGTACGCTGCAGGCCGAGGACGGCAAGGCCTTCCTCAGCGACGGCTGGCAACGCCCGGCCGGCGGCAAGCTCGAAGGCGACGGCCTCTCTCAACTGGTCGAAGAAGGCGGCCTGCTGGAACGCGGCGGCTGCAACTTCAGCCACGTCAAGGGCGCCGCGCTGCCGCCTTCGGCCACGCAGCATCGCGCCGAGCTGGCCGGCGCGCCGTTCGAGGCCTTGGGCGTTTCACTGGTGATGCACCCGCGTTGCCCCTACGTACCCACGGTGCACATGAACGTGCGGCTGCTGGCGGCCTTCCCCGCCGGGCAGCCGGCCGTGACCTGGTTCGGCGGCGGCATGGACCTCACGCCGTACTACGGTTTCGAGGAAGACGCGCGCCACTTCCATACCGTGTGCCGCGACGCGCTGGCGCCTTTCGGAGCCGACAAGTACCCGCGCTTCAAGCGCTGGTGCGACGACTACTTCTTCCTGAAACACCGCAACGAACCGCGCGGCGTGGGCGGCATCTTCTTCGACGACTTCAACGAAGGCGGCTTCGACACCGGCTTCGCCATGATGCGCGCCGTGGGCGATGCCTTCCTGCCCGCCTACGTGCCCATCACGCAGCGGCGCCGCGACACGCCGTATGGCGAGCGCGAACGCGACTTCCAGGCCTACCGGCGCGGCCGCTACGTGGAATTCAACCTGGTGTGGGACCGCGGCACGCACTTCGGCCTGCACGGCGGCGGCCGCACCGAGAGCATCCTGATGAGCATGCCGCCCGTCGTGAAGTGGCGCTACGACTGGCGCCCCGAGCCGGGCACGCCCGAGGCGCGGCTGTATGCCGATTTCCTGCGCCCGCGCGACTGGGCCGCCGAGTGATGATTCGTGCCCGCTAGCCCCGCACGCCGGGTCGGCCTGTTCGGCGGCAGCTTCGATCCCGTGCACAACGCGCACCTGGCGCTGGCGCGTGCGGCGCTGGCCGAACTGCAGCTGGACGAAGTGCGCTGGGTGCCGGCCGGCCAGCCCTGGCAGAAGGCGCGCGCGCTCACCGCAGCCGTGCACCGCGAAGCCATGCTGCGGCTGGCGCTGGCCGGCGAGCCGCGCTTCGTGCTCGACCGCACCGAGATCCGGCGCCCCGGCCCCAGCTACACGCTGGACACCGTGCGCGAACTGGCCGCGGCGCAGCCGGGCACCGAGTGGTTCCTGATCATCGGCCACGACCAGTACGCGGGCCTGCACACCTGGAACGGCTGGCAGGAACTGCTGGCGCGGGTGACGCTGGCCGTGGCCAACCGGCCGGGCCAGGTGCGCGAGGTGCACGAAGAGGTGCGCCGCGCCAGCCACCGCGTGGTGCCGCTGCCCATGCTCGACATCTCGGCCACGCAGGTGCGCGAGCGCGCGGCCGCCGGCCAGGACATTTCCACGCTGGTGCCGCCCGAAGTGGCGCGCTATATTGATTCACATCGGCTCTACCGAGCCGGCCCCGGGAGTTGAATGGACATCCGCAAGCTGCAACGCGCCATCGTCGATGGCCTGGAAGACGTCAAGGCGCAGAACATCGCCGTCTTGAATACCGAACACCTCTCGGCGCTGTTCGAGCGCGTGATCATCGCGTCGGGCACCAGCAACCGGCAGACCAAGGCCCTGGCCGCCAGCGTGCGCGACAGCGTCAGGTCGCGCGGCATGGCGGTGCTGGCCACCGAGGGCGAGGACAACGGCGAGTGGATCATCGTGGACTGCGGCGCCGCGGTGGTGCACATCATGCAGCCCGGCATCCGCGACTAGNNGCATCCGCGACTACTACCACCTGGAAGAGATCTGGGGCGGCAAGCCGGTGCGCATGAAGGTGGGCGAGGTGAAGACCCGTCTCGTGAAGGCCAGCGAGCCCGAGCCGGTGCGCAAGGCCGCGGCGAGGGCGGCGGCTAAGACCGCAGGCCAGCCCGCCGCCAGGCCCGCGGCGAAGAGACCGGCCACGCGCAAGTCGCCGGCCAAGCCGGCCGGTGCCAGCCGCCCGGCGGCCGGGCAGACCCCGGCAGCGAAGGCCGCGCCGGCGCGTAAGACCACACCTCGCAAGGCGGCGGCCGGCACGACAACGGCACGCAAGACCACGACGCGCAAGACCAGCCGCGCCGGCTGAGCAGCATGAAGCTGCTGGTGGTGGCGGTGGGCCAGCGCCAGCCGGGCTGGGCCGAGACCGCCTGGGCCGATTTCGCCAAGCGGTTCCCGCCCGAGATGCGGCTGGAGCTGAAGGCGCTGAAGGCCGAACCGCGCAGCGGCGGCAAGAGCGCCGCCCAGTGCATGGCCGCCGAGGCGCAGCGCATCGAAGCCGCCTGCCCCCGCGGCGCGCGCCGCGTCGTGCTCGACGAACACGGCACGCGGCTGACCACCGCGCAACTGGCCGCGCGCCTGCACGCCTGGCGCGGCGAGGGCCGCGACGTGGCGCTGCTCGTCGGCGGCCCCGACGGCCTGAACCCGGCGCTCAAGGCCACGGCCGACGAAACCCTGCGCCTGAGCGACCTGACGCTGCCGCACGCCTTCGTGCGCGTGCTGCTGGCCGAAGCGCTGTACCGCGCCTGGTCGCTGAGCGAGGGTCACCCCTACCACCGTGAATGAAAGCCGGGCGGGCACCGGCCCGGAACGGCGCATACACAATGCAGGCATGTCGCTGCCCACCTTCATCTACCTGGCCTCGGCCAGCCCGCGGCGGCGCCAGTTGCTCGACCAGATCGGCTTGGCGCACCGGCCGCTGCTGGCCGACGCCACCGAAGACGTGGAAGCACTGGAAGCGGAACGCCCCGGCGAAGTGCCGGCCGATTACGTGCAGCGCGTCACGCTGGCCAAGCTGCAGGCGGCGCGCCGGCGGCGGCTGCGGCGGCGGCTGCCGCCGGCCCCGATCCTGTGCGCCGACACCACGGTGGCTGCCGGCCGGCGCATCCTGGGCAAGCCGCGCAACGCCGAGGAAGCGGCGGCCACGCTGCGGCTGCTGTCGGGCCGCACGCACCGCGTGTTGACCGCGGTGGCGGTGGGTACCGGGCGCCGGACCTTCATCGAAGTGAGCGTCTCGCGCGTTCGCATGGCCGAGCTGCCCGAGCTCAGCATCCAGCGCTACGTGGCCAGCGGCGAACCCTTCGGCAAGGCCGGCGCCTATGCGGTGCAGGGCCGCATCGCGGCCTGGATCGAGCGCATCGACGGCAGCTACACCGGCATCATGGGCCTGCCGCTGTTCGAGACCGCGCGCCTGCTGGCGCGTGCCGGCACGACATTGCACATCTGAGACCATGGCCGGACAAGACATCCTCATCAACTGGGCGCCGCAGGAAACGCGCGTGGCCATCGTGGAAAACGGCATCGTGCAGGAACTGCACATCGAACGCACGCTGGAGCGCGGGCTCGTGGGCAACATCTACCTGGGCAAGGTGGTGCGCGTGCTGCCGGGCATGCAGAGCGCCTTCGTCGACATCGGCCTGGAGCGCGCCGCCTTCCTGCACGTGGCCGACCTGAACGTGGCCGGCGCCGGCGGGCCGCGCAGCGAAGGGCGGCCCGAACTGCCGCCGGTGCCCATCGAGCGCCAGGTCTTCGAAGGCCAGACGCTCACCGTGCAGGTGATCAAGGACGCCATCGGCACCAAGGGCGCGCGGCTTTCGGCGCAGGTGTCGATCGCCGGGCGCATGCTGGTCTTCCTGCCGCACGACAACCACATCGGCATCAGCCAGAAGATCGGTTCGCACGAATTGCGCGAGCAGTTGCGCGCCCGCGTGCAGGCGCTGGCCACCGCCGACCCCGACGACAAGGGCGGCGGCTTCATCCTGCGTACCAATGCCGAGGAGGCCAGCGACGAGGAACTGGCCGAGGACATTGGCTACCTGCGCCGCGCCTGGGCACTGATCCGCGACCGGGCCCTGCGTTCCCCGCCCGGCACGCTGCTGCACCAGGACCTGAACCTGGCCGAGCGCGTGCTGCGCGACCTGGTCAACGAGGACACGCAGACCATCCGCATCGACAGCAAGCTGCAGTACGACGCGCTGCAGCTCTTCGGCGCCGCCTACATGCCGCGCGCGCTGGCCAAGCTGGAGCTGTACCGCGGCGAGCGGCCCATCCTGGACCTGTTCGGCATCGAGGAGGAGATCGTGCGCGCGCTGGCGCGGCGCGTGGAGCTGAAGAGCGGCGGCTACCTCATCATCGATCAGACCGAGGCGCTGACCACGGTGGACGTGAATACCGGCGGCTTCGTGGGCGCGCGCAATTTCGACGACACCATCTTCAAGACCAATCTCGAAGCGGCCGGTGCGCTGGCGCGGCAATTGCGGCTGCGCAACCTGGGCGGCATCATCATCGCCGACTTCATCGACATGACGCGCACCGACCACCAGGAAGCGGTGCTGGCCGAACTGCGCAAGCAGCTGGCGCGTGACCGCACGCGCACCACGGTGAGCGGCTTCACGCAGCTGGGCCTGGTGGAGATGACGCGCAAGCGCACGCGCGAAAGCCTGGCGCACATGCTGTGCGAACCCTGCCCCACCTGCCAGGGAAGAGGCCAGGTGAAGACGGCGCGCAGCGTGTGCTACGACATCCTGCGCGAGATCCTGCGCGAGGCGCGGCAGTTCGCGCCGAAGGAATTCCGCGTCGTCGCCAGCGCGGCGGTGGTGGAGATGCTGCTCGACGAGGAGAGCACGCACCTGGCGGGGCTGAGCGAGTTCATCGGCCGGCCGATCAGCCTGAGCGCGGAGGCGACGATGAATCCTGAGCAGTACGACATTGTGTTGATGTAGCCGCCGACGACCCTCCAGGCATTGCCGAGCGGGGGGCGCGACGGCTCGTCGCGCGCGCGTCAGCGACCGGCGTAATCAGGCCATTTCGGAGTCGGCGTAATCCGGCCATTTGAGGGGCGGCGACGGCGACGGCGGAGTCGGCATATACCGGCCAGGCCGGAGTCGGCGTAATCCGGCCAGCGCAGAGTCGGCGTATACCGGCCAGCGCTGGTGCCAAGAGCGTCTCGAAGCTTGTTCGTTCCACGCAGCTACGGTCCCGGCTTTTTGCCGAGAAGGTGGCAGCCGTGGGCCGCAGGAGAATCGAGATGTTCCAGTACCGACAAGTGCTCGTGCGGCTGCGCGCCGGCGACACCGTGCGCGAGATCGCGCGCTCAGGCCTGATGGGCCGCGACAAGCTCGGCGAGTTGCACGCCGTGGCCCAATCCCAGGGCTGGCTGGATGCCGGCGCCGACGTCCCCGACGACCAGGCCATCATCGCGGCGCTGGGGCCGTCCCGGCGCGCCAGCTCCACCGTCTCCAGCGCCGAGCCGCACCGCGCGGCCGTCAAGGCCTGGCTGCAGGCCGGCGTGCAGGGCCGCGCCATCCACGCCGCGCTCAAGCGCGAGCACGCCTACACGGGCAGCTACTCGGCCGTCGTGCGCATGCTGCGCCAGTTGCGCGACGAGATGCCGCCGGAGGTCACCGTGCGCCTAAGCTTCGCCCCGGGCGAGGCCGCACAGGTCGACTTCGGCGCCGGCCCGGTGCTCACCCACCCCGACGGCAAGCCGCGCCGTACCTGGGCCTTCGTGATGACGCTGTGCCACTCGCGCCACCAGTACGTCGAATTCGTGTGGGACCAGGCTTCAGCCACCTGGCTGGGTTGCCACCGCCGAGCCTTCGAGTGGTTCGACGGCGTGCCTGGCTGAAAGCGCATCGGCCGGACCTGTTGTTTGGCTGAACCCACGGTGGCCGTGTCGAAACTGCAAGCGGCATCGCCAAGCGGGCAAGGAGCGGCCTGCGCAGGCGGAGGGTACTTCGACCAAATGTTCCGCCGCTTGCTCGACGAGGGCCGCTCAGGCAGATCGGTCCGGCCGCCTGATCGCCAAGTTGCGACTTCAACATCAAGGTTGCGACTGAACATGCCGGGGCCGAACCAAGAGGTGGTTCGAGCGCGGACAGGTGGGCTGGTCGATAGAAAATTGACTTTGTCCAAGGAAAGTCGTATTTTCACTTCGTGTCTGCTCCCTCCCAAACCCAAAGCCACCTCCGGCATCCGCTGACGGCGATGCTCGGCAGCGTGGGCCACGTGCGTGTCTTGCGTGCCCTGGCCTCGGACAGGGTCCCGCAATCGGCGCCGCAGTTGGCTGCGGCGGCAGGGCTCACACCGCAGGGCACGCGGGGCGTGCTGGACGTGCTGGCCCGCCAGCGGTTGGTCAAGATCCATGGTTCTGGACGGACCCAGCTCTACGAGCTGAATGCGGCGCATCCGCTCGCATCGTCGCTGGCCGCACTGTTCCACGACGAGCAAGGTCGATGGGATGCGCTCATGAGCTCGATCCGTGACGTGCTCGATCGCCATGGCGCCGTGAGCGCTGCGTGGCTCTACGGCAGCGTGGCGCGGGGCGAGGATGCGCCCGAGAGCGACGTGGACATTGCGCTCGTCGTCAGGTCCCAGGCGGTGGCCGACCAGGTTCGCGAGGCGCTCATGCCGCTGGAGGACGCGCAGCAGATCCGCATTTCGCTCACGGCCCTGACAGCCAGGGACCTGGCGGCGCTGCCTGACGACGATCCCTGGTGGGTCAACGTCGTGCGTGAGGGCCGCGTGCTCAAGGGTGCTGCGCCGGATCAGGCCAGGCGGCGCCTCGCCCGGGCTGCCGCATGACGGGCAAGGGCCCCCGCAAGGCGGTGGACGGCGGCCATGCCCCGGCCCGGTTGCTGCAGGGTCGCGAGTTCCACGAGTCTGCACGCAGCCTGATCACGCTGGCGCAGAGCGAGAGCTACAACCCTGCCGTCACGTTGATGGTCACTGCGGCCATTGCCTACAGCGATGCGATCACCGCCAAGGCCAGGGGCATCGTCAACCAGCATGACCACCAGGGTGCGCCGCGCCTGTTGCGCGAGGTCCTGGGCAACCGCCTGCCGGACAAGCAGGAGAAATTCTTCCGCAAGCTGCTGGGCCGCAAGGACGAGGTCAACTACGGTGCGCGCAGCACCACGCTCGAAGAGGCCCAGCGCCTGCTCGCGGAGCTTGACGACTTCGCTGCATGGGCAGAAGGTCATGTTTGAAGTGAGCATGTTTCATGGCGGCCGACCGCGTCGCCTCAGAGCCCATGCGATCCAGGTAGCCAGACGGGTAGCTCGAAGCGCGCCTCGT
>CXWK01030505.1_pt2 | contig 10179 bp, 5 predicted proteins | sample 590851 | NCBI WGS metagenome assembly CXWK01 (sample SAMEA3498364, study PRJEB10139) | wastewater metagenome | biome: wastewater treatment plant; material: activated sludge | place: Denmark | collected 2014-08-01
CGCGCGTCGACGCAGGACGTCACCAATCGGCAGGTGGTCGCTCTCATGCCGGTCTACATGTTTTTCCGGCAGCACCAGCGCGCAGGCCAGAATGCCGCCGAGGATTGCCAGCGAAACCCACAGGGTGGTGGAGAGCGGTAACCGGTCGAGCAGCCAGCCCAAGCCCAGCACGGCGACGATAAAGCCCACCGAGCCCCACAGCCGGACCGATCCGTAGCTGCTGGCCCGCGTGCCGAGATGGGAGAACGTCAGCGCCTCGACCAGCGGTAGCGAGGCGCTCCAGAAGAAGGCCAGCAACGCCATGCCCAAGAAATATCCAGTAAAGCTCTGGGTGAAGAAAAAGCAGGAGAAGCCGGCAATGCTCATCAGTGCAGCGCCTCGCACGATCGGCGTCTTGGCGCCCAGCCGATCGGCCAGCCAACCCCACAGATTCGGTGCCAGCAGGCGCATGAACTGCATCAGCGACATCAGCACGCCGATGTCCCAGGCCGAGAATTGCAGCGACTTGAGATAAAGAGTGAAGTAAGGGGAAAAGGCGCCAATGAAGGCGAAGTAGAAGAAATAGTACGCCGACAGGCGCCAGTAGGGAACCATCAGGCGGAGGCGGGGCGCAGGGGACTGCGCCCCGATGCCCGTCAGGTCTTGTGGGCGAGCAGCATCGCGTGCAGTTCGTCCTTGAGTTTCAGGCGCTGTTTCTTCATTTCCTCGAGCGCGATATCGGTCACGGGCTCCTCGTTCTCCTCGATGCGCCGGATGTCCTTGTTGACGCGATGATACTCGTCAAAAAGCTTGGCAAAATGATGATTACCGGTCTTCAACCGATGGATGGTGTCTTTGTGTTCGGGAAACTCGCGATGCAGATCGTGTTGCTGCAGTTCCATGATGCGTCCTTGCTTCCTAGTTAGAAATAAAAACCAGCTGCGGCGCTCAAGCCTCATCCGGTTCGGGATCTTCCACGGCTGTTCCGCGCGGACTGTCCGTCCGCGGCGCGCTGGCCGCAATCTTTGGTGTGCTGCAGGTCACGTCGCCGCATTGGGCACGATGACGCAGGGCATGGTCCATCAGTACCAGCGCCAGCATCGCCTCGGCCACCGGCGTGGCGCGGATGGCCACACAGGGATCGTGGCGGCCGTGGGTTTCCACCGTGACTGGCCGACCCTGCTTGTCGATAGAGCGGCGCGGCAGGCGAATACTGGAAGTCGGCTTGACGGCGATATGCACCACGACATCCTGACCGCTGGAAATGCCGCCCAACGAGCCGCCAGCGTTGTTCGAGAGAAAGCCTTCCGGCGTCATCTCGTCGGAATGTTCGGTACCCTTCTGCGCGACGCTATCGAAGCCGGCGCCGATCTCGACACCCTTTACTGCGTTGATGCCCATCATGGCGTAGGCGATGTCGGCGTCCAGCCGGTCATACACCGGCTCGCCCCACCCTACCGGCACGCCTTCGGCCACCACGGTGACCTTGCCGCCGACGGAGTCGCCGGACTTGCGCAAGGCGTCCATATGGGCCTCGAGCTGCGGCACGATGTCGGGATCGGCCGCAAAAAAGGGATTACCGTACACTCCTTCCCAGGACTTGAACGGGACCGTCATTTCACCAAGCTGCGACAAAAAACCGCGCACGAGGATGCCATAGCGCTCGCGCAACCATTTCCGGGCGATGGCACCAGCGGCCACGCGCACGGCGGTCTCGCGTGCGGAGGAACGTCCGCCGCCACGATAGTCGCGGATGCCGTATTTCTGCCAGTACGTGTAGTCGGCATGCCCGGGCCGGAAGGTCTCGGCGATATTGCCGTAGTCCTTGCTGCGCTGGTCCTCGTTGCGGATCAGCAGCGCGATCGGCGTGCCCGTGGTGCGGCCCTCGAAGACGCCGGAAAGGATCTCGACCGTATCGGATTCTCGACGCTGCGTAACATGCCTAGACGTGCCCGGCTTGCGCCGGTCCAGTTCGACCTGGATGTCCGCCTCGCAGAGCGCCAACCCGGGCGGACAGCCGTCAACGACGCAACCGATGGCTGGGCCATGCGACTCGCCGAAGGACGTGACACAGAACAGTTTTCCAAGGGTATTGCCGGACATGGGAAGACTGGAGTGGAAACTGCTGCAAGTTTATCATAGGGGCATCTCTCGCTTCCCCGGCCGCCATGAGCAAAAGTCAGTCCCGCCAGCACGGCGGCAAGACATCAAAGAAGCCCGCCCCCGCTGCCCCCGTGCCGCCGATCCAGCCCGTCGTGCGCTGGCAACGCACCCAGCGCTATGTCTGGGACAGGGGCGGCAGCAAGGGTGGGCGAAAATAACAAGGGCCGCATCGCGGCCCTTGTGTTTGAGTCTGGGCAAGCTCAGGTCTTGGCCACCGTCTCGTCGCGCAGAGCGCGGCGGAGGATTTTGCCGACGTTGGTCTTCGGCAACTCGTCACGAAACTCGACCAGCCTGGGCACCTTGTAGCCGGTCAGGTTCTCCTTGCAGTGGGCGATGAGCGCCTCGGCACTGAGAGCCGGATCCTTCTTCACGACAAAAATCTTCACCGCCTCGCCGGATTTCTCGTCCGGCACGCCAACCGCCGCCACCTCGAGCACGCCCGCATGCATGGCCACGACTGCCTCGATTTCGTTCGGGTAGACGTTGAAACCGGAGACCAGGATCATGTCCTTCTTGCGGTCGACGATGCGGAAAAAGCCTTTCTCGTCCATGACCCCGACGTCGCCGGTGCGCAGGTAGCCGTCCGGCATGATGACCTTGGCGGTCTCATCCGGACGGTTGTAGTAGCCGCGCATCACCTGCGGGCCGCGCACGCAGATCTCGCCGGCTTCACCGATGGGCATATCGTTGCCGGCGTCGTCACGGATAACGACTTCCGTGGAGGGCACCGGCAGGCCAATGGCGCCGTTGTATTCCTTCAGATCAAGCGGGTTGATGGTCGCTGCGGGCGAGGTTTCGGTCAGGCCATACGCCTCGATCAGCGGCACGCCGGTGACCTGCTTCCACTTGTCCGCCACCGTTTTCTGCACCGCCATGCCGCCGCCCAGCGTGATGCACAGTTTTGAGAAATCCTGCTTGACGAAGTCCTCGTTGTTGAGCAGGGCGTTGAACAGGGTATTCACGCCGGTGATCGCCTCGTAGGGATGCGCAGCCAGCTCCTTGGCGAAGCCAGGGATGTCGCGCGGATTGGTGATGAGCAGGTTGCTCCAGCCGATCTTGAAGAAGGTCAGGCAGTTCGCCGTCAGGGCGAAGATATGGTAGAGCGGCAGTGCCGTGACAATGGTGCCCTGCTCGGGCAGGAAGGGCTTCAACCAAGCATGCGCCTGCTGCAGGTTGGGGTCGATGGTGCGGTGGGTCAGCATGGCACCCTTGGAAACGCCTGTCGTGCCGCCGGTGTACTGCAGAAAGGCAATGTCCTCGTGGCCGACATCGACCTCCTTGTAATCAAGCCGCGCACCGCGCGCCAGGATGTAGTTGAAGCGCAACGCCTGCGGCAGGCTCCAGGCCGGCACCATCTTCTTGACGTGCTTGACGACGAAGTTGACGATAGCGCCCTTGGGAAAGCCGAGCATGTCGCCCAGACTGGTGACGATGACATGCTTCACCGGCGTTTTGGCGATGCATTCCTGCAGGACGCTGGCGAAGTTCTCGACGACGATGATCACCTCAGCGCCCGAATCCTTCAACTGGTGCTCCAGTTCGCGCGCCGTATAAAGGGGATTGCAGTTCACCACCGTATAGCCGCCGCGCAGGATGCCATAGATGCATACCGGGTCCTGCAGCAGGTTGGGCATCATCACGGCAACGCGGGCGCCCTTGGGCAGGCCGAGCGACTGCAGATAGGCGGCGAAGTCCCGCGTATGGCCGTCCAACTCCCCATAGGTGAGGGACTTGCCCATGTTGGTGTAGGCAATGCGGTCGCGGAATTTGCTTACGCTGCGGTCGAACAATTGGCCGATCGACTTGAATTCGTTGACGTCGATCTCCGCGGGCACGCCGGCGGGATAGCTCTTGACCCAGACTTTTTCCATCTCCCCTCCTGATGATTGGTTTCAGTTATACGAAAGAAGACAACGATAAATACCCCCCCTGCGCACGCTCGCCGCGCAGGAAAAACTCGGGTAATCAGGTGCTGCCGGTCTCGGCGGGCCAATCGCGGATGTAGGCCTTCAGCATCCGGTTCTCGAAGCCCTGCTCATCGAGTACCGCGCGGGCGACGTCGTGAAAGGAAATCACGCCCATCAGCGTGCCGCCATCCATCACCGGCAGGTAGCGCATGTGATGCTCGACCATGAAGCGGCGCAACTCGTCGACCTCCATGTCCGGGCCGGCTGACATCGGGTCGCGCACCATGACGCCGGACAAGGGCACGGCACCCCAGGCGGCACCACCGGCATGCGCAGCCTTCAGCACTTCGCGGAAGGTCAGCATGCCGGCCATACGCCCGGCATCGAAGACAACCAGGGAGCCGACATCCTGCTCCGTCATGATCGCCACCGCATCGGCCAGCGTCTTGTTCGGTCCGATCGTAAATAGGACTTGGCCCTTGACCGCAAGAATTTCCCTGACTTGCATGCTGTCCTCTTTAATTGTGGCTATAGACTTTATTGATCTTAGTCGATTGCAAGGTCCGGCGAAAGAGCCATCGCTCTAAATATCCAGGCTCTCACCCTCACTGAACACAAGCCTGCAATGCACCGGCTTACCAGGAAAGATCGTCCTGACCGTAGCCCGGTAACGCTCCATCTGGATTCGGTAGCACTCCAGCAACTCCGCTTCCGGCCTGCCGCTCTTGTAGTCCAACACCCAGTAGCCGTCGGGCATCTCGACCAGTCGATCGATCCGCCCCACACTACCGTCCGGCAAAGCGAACTCGACCTCGTTGAGGGCCCGCAAATAGCATGCCGGGTCGAACAGTACCTTCAGCCGTGGCGCCTCCAGGATGGATCGGGCCGCCGCGCAATAGGCCGGCCAATCGGCAGCGGCCATGCTCTGCGGGGGCCGGCTCGGGTCGCCACCCGCACTGAGCCACTCAAGGGCGGCATGCAGCCGATTGCCGTAGGTCATCCCGGGACTGGAAGCCTCGATTCTCCGTCCCACGCCGGTCACGGGCAAATGTCGTTCCACCACCCCAGGCGGCACCGCCACGCTTTGCGACACTACCGCCAAAGTCGGCAGGTCGCCGTAAGTGCCATCATTGTGGCCCAGTGCAACAAGCGCCGCCTCGATGCGCTCCCAGAAACTGGCTTTCGCCCTGCCGCGCGCGGAAACGATGCCGCTGGCGAAGAAGTACTGCCGGGCACGCGTCATCGAAACGTATAGCAGGTTCAGCTCTTCGCGAGCGGCACAAACCGCTTCGGCCTCGATCAGCACTGTCCGGCGCGCACCGCACTCGTCCTTGCGCCCAAGCATGGACAGATGCGTCGGGCGCACCGATTCCGGCGGCCAGTCGAGCAGCAGCGACCAGGCATCGGCCGGCTGGTGCGTGTTGTCGGCATCGATCAGCCAGACGATGGGGGCTTCCAGCCCCTTGGCGCCGTGGATGGTCAGGATGCGAACACGGTCGCTTGCCTCGTCCGCATGGATCGTGCCCTCGTCGGGCGCCTCATCCCCCCCGTCCACGCCCAGCCGGGCCAGTTCGTCGAGGAAGCGCGGCAAACTCGGATAGCGTCCGGCGTCAAGATGCAGCGCAAGAGCGATGTAGGCTTCAAGGTTGGCGACCACGCCCGGCCAGAGCGCGGCGGGCACCGCGGCGAGATAGCGCGCAATGAGATCGCCATCATGGTAGATGCGATCGAGCAGGTCGTGGACCGGCAAGCGCGCCGCGGCGATGCGCCAGTCGGCCAGCAGACGGGCTGCACGAAGCAGGGAAGGGGATGCTGCATCCTCCCTCGCGCTTGCCTGTAGCCGCAGCCACCAGTTCGATTCGTTGCGTGCAGCCAGATTTAGCAGATCCTCGTCGCTCACGCCCAGGGTGGGCGAGCGCAGGGCGTGGGCCAGGGCCAGGTCGTCCGCCGTCGCCACCAAGCAGCGCAGTAGCGCGGTCAGGTCAGCCGCCTCTAGGGTACGCAGCAGACCGCCGCGGCCGACGCTGAGGTAGGGAATGCCCGCCGCGCGCAGCGCGCACTCGAACTCAGGCAGGATGCCGCGCCGCCGTGTCAGCACCATGATGTCGCCGAAGCGCGCCGGGCGCGCACGCCCGCTGTCCTTGTCGATCACCGCCCAGCGGCCGACGATCTCCCGGATGCGCGCTGCCAGCAGCGAGGCCTCTTCGCGGCGGCGGCTATCCTCCACTACCGCCTGCGGCCGGGCGAGCGGGTCGCGCCAATGCGACGGCTCGACGATGTCCTCTTCTTTCGCGCACAGCGGCAGCAATTCGACGCGGCCGGGCAGATCGTCGTTGATACTGCGGTGCGGTCGGAAATGGGGGAACTGCGGCTCGTCCGCAAAAACCCGGTTCACCACCTCGATGAGATGCGGCGCATTGCGCCGCGTCGTATCGTTCGCCAGCAGCTGCGCACCATATTCCGCCTGCAGGAAATCGGATGCGCAGTCGAATACGCGCGGCTCGGCACGGCGAAAGCGGTAGATCGACTGCTTCGGATCCCCCACCACGAAGACGCGCGGCCGGACAACGTCCGGCGCCCCGTACGCGGCCAGCCAGGCCAGCAGGATCTGCCACTGAAGGGGGTTGGTGTCCTGGAACTCGTCGAGCAGGATGTGGCGGTAGCGCGCATCCAGCCGCGCCTGCAGGAAGGCCGCGCGAGACTCGTCGGCCAGCATGCGTGCGACGTGCCATTCCAGATCGGCGAAATCCATCAGCCGGCGCTCGTGCTTGTACTGCTCGATTGCATCCAGCCAGGCCACCCCCGCGGTCAAGACGTGCAGGTTCAGTTCGTAGGCCTGCTCCTCGCGCCGGGCCGCCTGAACCGCCAGCATTCGCTCGCCCAGCCGCGCATGCAGGTCGAGCAGGCGAGCGGCGGCGGCACCGAAACGCTGCTCGGCCTTCTTGCTCGCTTCGCGCCTGCGCAGCGTGCCCTCCTTGGTCAGCAATGCGGTCACGATGAGATCGAACCGCGTACCGCTGTCTGCCCCGGCGAAAGATGCCTCCAGCCGGGTTGCCGCCTCGAGATCGCGATCGAGATCGCTGCGCCGAAGGATGCCGGCGTATTCATGCAGCTTGCGCATGAACAGCTCGTCGGCAAGCAGGGTGTCGATGGCTTCGGGCACTTCGCCGACGCCGAGCTGATCGCGCAGGATGGACAAGGCTTGCGACAGCGCATCGGCACCCTCCCCGGCATAGGCATGCCATTCGGCGCGGCGATCCGACAGACGGAACAGCAGATTTCGGGTCGCCTCCGGACCGGCATGCTGCAACAACCAAAGCAGGGACGCGGCTGCGGCATCGTTGCGCCGGCCGCATGCCGCAGCGAAGAGCTGCCACACCTCGTCCTTCAGGCGGACGCCGGATTCATGCAGGACGAAACCGGCCAAGTCGCTGGAAAGCGGTGCGCCCTGCACCAGGCGGGCAAACCAGCCATGGAACGTACTGACGGTGATCGATGGTTGGGCGCGCAGCACCCGCTCATACAGGCCGCGCGCCCGCTCCATCGCGGCGTCAATGCCCTCAAGGGGCACCGCACGCTGCAGCAGGAAATCGCACACCGCCTCATCGCTGCCGACGGCCAGCTGGCGAAGCCAGTCCGACAGGCGCTCCTCGATCTCGCGCGCCGCCTTGCGCGTGTAGGTGATGGCGAGAATCTCACCCGGCGCGGCTCCGTCGATGAGCAGGCGCAGAATGCGCGACACCAGCAGCCAGGTCTTGCCGCTTCCCGCACAGGCCTCGACCACCACCGAGCGCCGCGGATCGAGCGCCTGGCCGATGAAGGATGCATCGCTCAACGCTGCACCTCATCAGCATGGTAGTCACGGCGGCACACACCGCGCACCTCGCACCAGGTGCAGACTGCATCGACACCGTGGGCGGGCAAGCCGACACCCAGGCGCAGTGCGTCGATAACCGCCGTCAGTCGTGCGCCCTGCGCGCGGGCCATTTCCTGCACTTCCGGCAGGGGGAGTCCGGCCGGCTTCTCGCTATCCAGGGCGACATAAGCCGCTTCGCTGACCTGCCCCCCCTGCAGGAGGGCATAGCACGCCAGCTGGACATCTTCCGAGGGCTCCGCGAGGCGGCGCTTCAGGCCCTGCGCATCCTGCGTCTTGTAATCGAGCACCGCTTCGCTGGCGTCGGCCCTGCGGTCCAGGCGATCGAGGCGGCCATGCAGCACCAGCTCGCCGCCGTCCGCCAGCGACAAGCTGCGCTCGCGCTTCAGCTCGCCTCCGACGTAGCGCCAGCCATCCGCCTCGCGTGCCTTCTGCCAGGCGATATAGCCGGGCAGGCACTTGAGCCAGCGCGACTGCCAGGCATGCTCGAGAAAGTTTTCCTCGATCGCGGGCGCGAAAACTTCCCGGCTGATAGCTTCCAGGTCGGCCAGCAGCGCCTCATCCGCCTTGCCCGACAGCTGCGCATGCGCGGCATGGAAGCGCAGCAGGATGCGGTGCACGAACTCGCCGTAATCACGCTTTTCCAGCGCCTCGCGCACCTCCTCCGCTTCGCCCAGGCCAAGCATGTAGCGCGCATAGAACTGGTAGGGGCAGGCCATCAGGCTCGCGTAGGCGCTGGCGGATAGCTGCAGCGGCACCCGCTGCGGCGCGGCGGGCCGGGGCATGGCCGTTCCTTGGCCGGCATCCGGTCCTGCAGCCGTCATCGGCGCCGCGACGGGCCTGACCACCAGGTCGTCGCCCCAGGCACGCCCATGCAGCACGGACAGCAGGCCGAGTTCCGGGGAAATCAGATTGGCCTCGTCGCCACGCACAATCTGCCAAGTGGCCGTCACTTCCCCGCAGGACACGATCAGGCCAGCCAGGTCGTCCCGCAGCCGCGCCTCCGCCTCGGCCGGCAGAGACAGCCCCAGATCGCTGCGCACCGCCTGATTGCCGAATACGGCGCGGGAAGACATAGGCGCCAGATTGTCGCGGTCGGCACCGATGAGGATGGCCGCATCGAAGCGGCGCAGCCTTGTCGCCGCCAGGTGCGTCATGACGAGCGGGCTCTCGATGCTGCGATCGACGAAGGTCGCACTTTCCAGTTCTCGATTCAACCAATCGCGCCACTCGCCGAAAGTCAGCCGCGTGGGGACGGCGGACAGCTCCTCGTGACGCGCATGCATCAGCTCGAGCAGGGTTGCGCCGGCTTCGTCGCGCTCCAGCCCGGGTATGGCGCCGAGATCATGGAACGCCCGCCGCAGCCCGGCCAGCCAGTCGGCAGCGCTGGCGCCTCCCCACGGCATCCGCTGGCGCGCCGCCGTAATGCGCTTGAGCATGTCGACTGCCTCGCTGCGACCCGGCTCCCGCGCCAGCACGGCCTCGTAACGGCCCAGACCGTAGGCCAGATTGTGCCGCGCCAGACCCTCCTCAAGTTGCATCAGGCCGGCCAGCCTCTGCGCCTCTGACCAGTCTCCGAAGAGGAAGGGGGATTTGACGAGATCGAGCAGGTCGCGGTGATAGGCATCGGTGGCCACCACCTCCAGCCAGGCGTCGACCAGGGCTGCGGCGCGGGTGGTGGACAGTTTCCAGCCGGTTTCGTCCTGCACCAGAATGCCATCGCGTTCGAGCAGCGCCCGCGCGCGTCGCGCCGCCACGCGATAGGCCGCCACCAGGGCGATGCGCTGGCGGCCGGTGCCGAGCCAGCGGCGCACCGCGGCGGCGACAGCTTCGGCCTCCTCTTCCAGGCTGGCGGCTGCAACCAGACGCAACCGTCCCGTCAAAGGGCTGTCCGCAAAATCGGCGCGGGCAGCCTCCGCCCGGCCAGCCAGCGGCGGCGACTCCTCCTTGCCGGGCGGCCAAGCGTAATTGAGGAGGCGCATCAGGGGCGAATCGGCGACGTCGCGCAGCGGCTGGAAAACCGTCACGGCCTGCCGTGCCGCCCAGGCACGGCAGAAGGCCGTCTCGGTCGGCCGCAGTTCACCCTCGCATACCATGAACAGGGGGGTGGTCGATGCCGCGGCCAGCTGCGCCAGGGCCATCGCCATGGCGGCATGGCGGCCCGGCGGGCCGGAAGCCTCCGCACGCCAGAGGCGATGCACCACCTCTGCCTCGAAGCGCAACAACCCGGAGCCGCGCGCATCGTAAGCCCGCTGT
>CXWK01007323.1_pt2 | contig 10176 bp, 12 predicted proteins | sample 590851 | NCBI WGS metagenome assembly CXWK01 (sample SAMEA3498364, study PRJEB10139) | wastewater metagenome | biome: wastewater treatment plant; material: activated sludge | place: Denmark | collected 2014-08-01
CGCGGGAACTCCTGTCGCCGGCCGATCTCGCCGAGCGGGTGGAGACCGACGGCGAACTCGACCCCGCCGACCACTGCCTCGACTTCGCCGCCGAGATCCGCGGCCACGTCTGGGGACAGGGGTTTCCCGAGCCGCGCTTCCGCGGGCGCTTTCCGGTCGTGGCCCAGCGCATCGTCGGGCAGAAGCACGCGCGGATCACCGTGGACTGCGGCGGCAGGCACCTCACCGCCATGCGCTTCGGCGAGACCGGCCCCTTTCCCGCTTCCATCGACGCGGTCTACCGGCTGGATGTGAACGAGTGGAACGGCACGCAGTCGCTGCAACTCATCGTCGAGCACTGGTCCGGCTGATCGCTTCGCTTTCCCTCGAGGCGGTGGCCTTTCACGAGGGAAGTCGGGGTGGAGGATGGGGGAGTGCTTTCCGGACTCAATACCCCATTCGTCCGCAAAGCACTCCCCCATCCTCCACCGCAGCTTCCGCCACGATCGTGGCGAGCGGGCGACGGTTTTCGGCGGACGAGGCTTCGAGGGCACCCCGCGATACCGGCCGCCGGAAGAAGGTCGACCGTGTCCAGCGAAGGAGGCGATGTCGTTTTCGGACGAATGGGGTATTGAGTCCGGAAACGACATCGCCTCCTTCGCCCCACCACCAGTGAATCCTCGCAGGCCTCGTTGGAGACCTGCCTGTGAGAGTTCGCTCGCGGCCGCGACGCTTCATCGAGCCACGGAAAGCATCGCCTCCCCGGTATAATCCGTCGCTTCGCGAATCGAAAAGCCGCCATGGAAGCCGACCAGGTCAACCAGATCGAGAACGCCCTCTCGGATCTCGCCACACGAACCGAAGAACTCCGGAGGTATCTTTGACTTCGACGCGAAGCAGGTCCGCCTGACCGAGGTTCGCAGGATCCTCGAGGATCCCGCCGTCTGGAACGATGCCGCCCGTGCCCAAGAACTGGGCAAGGAGCGCGCGGGCCTCGAGGAGATCGTCACCGTCATCGAGAAGATCGAGTCCGGCCTGAAGGACTCGACCGGGCTCTTCGGGCTGGCGAAGGCCGAGGGCGACGACGCCACGCTCGACGCCATCCGCGGCGACGCGGCGGCGATCGGAAAGCTGGTCGCCGGCCTCGAGTTCCGGCGCATGTTCTCGAACCCCATGGACCCGAACAGCTGCTTCGTGGACATCAACGCGGGCCAGGGCGGGACCGAGGCCCAGGACTGGACGCAAATGCTGCTCCGCATGTACCTCAAGTACTGCGACCGGCGCGGCTGGAAAGTGGAGATCCTCGAGGAAAGCGACGGCGAGGTGGCGGGGCTGAAGAGCGCCTCCCTCAAGGTGAACGGGCCCTACGCCTACGGCTACCTGCGCACCGAGACCGGCATCCACCGGCTGGTGCGGAAGTCCCCGTTCGACTCCAACGCGCGGCGCCACACGTCGTTCGCGAGCGTCTTCGTCTACCCGGAGGTAGACGATTCGATCGAGGTCGAGATCAACCCGGCGGAACTTCGCATCGACACCTACCGAGCCTCCGGCGCGGGCGGCCAGCACGTGAACAAGACCGACTCGGCCGTGCGCATCACGCACCTGCCCACCAACATCGTGGTCTCCTCGCAGAACGACCGCTCCCAGCACAGGAACCGCGCAGAGGCCATGGCGATGCTGAAGGCGAAGCTCTACGAGCTGGAGGTGCGCAAGAGAAACGAGCAGAAGCAGGCGCTGGAGGACACGAAGACCGACATCGGCTGGGGGCACCAGATCCGCTCCTACGTGCTCGACCAGTCGCGCATCAAGGACCTGCGCACCAGCTTCGAAACCGGCAACACCCAGGCCGTGCTCGACGGCGACCTGGACGACTTCATCGCCGCATCCTTAAAGCAAGGCGTCTGACCATGTCCGAAGACCAGAAGAACCCGCCGGCCGAGCCGCCCCAGGACGAGAACCAGATCCTCGCCGAGCGGCGCGCCAAGCTCGCCCGGCTCAGGGAGCGGGGAAACGCCTTCCCGAACGACTTCTCGCGCGAGCACCTTGCGGCAGATCTTCACGCGGCCCACGGCGCCGCGACCAAGGAAGAACTCGAGGCCGCGCCCCCGCGGGCCTGCGTGGCTGGCCGGATGATGCTCAAGCGCGTGATGGGCAAGGCGTCCTTCGCCACGCTCCAGGACATGAGCGGGCGCATCCAGGTGTACGTGAAGTCGGACGCCCTCGGGGCCGAGGCCTACGAGGACTTCAAGCACTGGGACCTGGGCGACATCGTGGGCGCCGAGGGCACGCTCTTCCGCACCAAGACGGGCGAACTCACGGTCCAGGTCTCCTCGATCCGGCTGCTCGCGAAGTCGCTGCGCCCGCTGCCCGACAAGTATCACGGGCTCGCCGACATGGAGGCGCGCTACCGCAACCGGCATGTCGACCTCATCGTGAACCCGGAGTCGCGCGACACCTTCATCAAGCGCTCCCGGCTCGTGCAGGCGATTCGGGAATTCTTCGTCGCCCGCGGCTACCTCGAGGTCGAGACGCCGATGATGCACGCGATCCCGGGCGGGGCCGCGGCCAAGCCCTTCCGCACGCATCACAACGCGCTCGACATGGACCTTTACCTGCGCATCGCGCCGGAGCTCTACCTCAAGCGCCTGACCGTCGGGGGCCTCGAGAAGGTCTTCGAGATCAACCGCAACTTCAGGAACGAGGGCATGAGCACGCGCCACAATCCCGAGTTCACGATGATCGAGTTCTACGAGGCCTACCGCGACTACCGCTACCTCATGGATCTCACGGAGACGCTGCTGCGCGAGTGCGCGGCGAAGGTGCTGGGCACGACCACGCTCGCCTACCAGGGCGAGACGATCGATCTCGCCAGGCCCTTCGACCGGCTGACCATGGCCGAGGCGANNGATCGCCCAGTACAACCCGAGATACCCGCTCGCCGAGCTTGCGAAGCCCGAGTATCTCAAGGCCGCCCTCGGTCCCTTCGAGATCGAGGTGTTCCCGACCGACGGGCTGGGGATCCTGCAGCTGAAGCTCTTCGAGGCGACGACGGAGGCGAAGCTCGTGCAGCCCACCTTCATCGTGGCGCACCCGACCGACGTCTCGCCCCTCGCGCGCGCGAACGAAGCGAACCCGGCCGTCACCGACCGCTTCGAGCTCTTCATCACCGGGCGCGAGATGGCCAACGGCTTTTCCGAGCTGAACGACCCCGAGGACCAGGCCGCCCGCTTCGCCGAGCAGGCCCGGGCCAAGGAGGCGGGAGACGAGGAGGCGATGTACTACGACGCGGACTATGTCCGCGCGCTCGAGTACGGCCTGCCGCCGACCGCCGGCGAGGGCATCGGCATCGACCGGCTCGCGATGCTCTTCACCGACAGCCCCTCCATCCGCGACGTGATCCTCTTTCCGCAGCTGAAGCCCGTCGCGGACGCGGGCTGATCGAGTCCCGGGCGCGCCGACCATGACCCCGCGCAATCCCGGCGAGCCCCCCGTCGATTTCTCCGGCGAGATGCGGGAGCTGCTCGAACTCTTTCTCGAGACGCGCCGCGCGGACCTGGTTCGGCTCGACGCCGCGTACGCCGTCCTCGACTTCGCCGCGATCCGCGCCATCGGCCACGCCTTCCGGGGCTCGTCCGCCTCCTTCGGATTCCCCGAGGCGGGGCGGATAGGCGCCGCGCTCGAGGAGGCCGCCGGCCGCGCCGACCGCATGGCCGTGCAGGATCTCGTGCCCCGCCTGCGGGAGTCGATCCCGGAAACCGGGTCGCAAGCCCCGCCCCCCCCGTGATCGGCATCGCGTTCGTCGACGCATTCCTGCTCGCGATCCTGCCGGTCGCGGCGGCGCTGCTGGGCATCGCGCTGTGGATGCTCCGGCGCGACAGCCGGGCCCTCGACGCGGCCAATGCCGAACTGGCCCGCGAGCGCGACCGTATCCGCAACGCGCTCGAGGGATCGTCGCTCACCATCTGGGACTGGGACATCGCCGCCGATTCCATCTGGCTCAACGCGAACTGGATGGAAATGCTCGGCGGAGCCTCGAAGGAGACGCGCGGTCCGGTCACGGAATTCGTCGCACTCGTCCACCCGGACGACCTCGCCCGGGTGCGGCAGGCCGCGGCCGAAGCGTTGAAGGGAACCGAAGGCCATTTCGACGCCGAGTACCGCGTGCGCACGGTCGACGGCGCCTGGCGCTGGATCCGCACCCGCGGCATGGTGAACGCCCGCGACCCGCAGGGCCGCGCCGCGCACGCGAGCGGCACCCATGCGGACGTCACCGAGAGGAAGCGCGCCGAGAAGTCGCTCGCCGAGAGCGAGGCGCGCTTCCGCGCACTGACCGCCCTTTCCGCGGATCTCTACTGGGAGCAGGACGAGCATTTCAACCTGGTCACCTGGTCCGCCCCGGCGTGGTCGCGCGGCCGCGATGCGATGCTGCCCCGCCCCCCGCTCGACGCCCCCGAGCTCACCCAGGCCGACTGGGGAGCCCACCGCGAGGTGCTCGAGCGGCGGCGCGCGTTCCGCGACCTGGAGATCCGCCAGGCCACCGCCGGCGGCGAGGACGCCTGGCTCTCCGTGGGTGCGGTGCCGGTACTGGGCGAGCAGGGGGAATTCCGGGGCTATCGGGGACTCGCGCGGATGATCACCGACCGCAAGCTCGCGGAGCAGCGCCTGCGCAAGAGCGAGCTGGAGCTGCGCCAGCTCGTGGAGTTCATGCCCGCCGCCATCGTGTTCGTGAACCGCGAGCAGCGCCTCGCGATCCACAACAAGGCCTTCGCCGAGCTAATCGGCCGGCAGGGCGAGGAGATCGGCGGGCAGCCGATTCGCGAGGTCCTGGGCGAGGAGCGCTTCGCCGAGTTCGAGCCGCACTTGCGCCGCGCGCTCGCCGGCGAGCCCGCCCACTACGAAACCCGGCTCGCGGCGCCCGGCGGGACCGCCGTCGACATGGACATGCTGCACTGGCCGCTGCGCGGCGACGACGGCCAGGTCGCGGGCGTGATCGTGCTGGGCATCGATGTGACGCGCCTGAAGGAAGCCGACCGCATGAAGGACCACTTCGTCTCGGTCGTGAGCCACGAGCTGCGCACGCCCCTCACCGCCATGCGCGGCTCCCTGGGCCTGCTCGCCGGGGGCGTGGCGGGCGAATTGCCGGCGGAGGCCGCACCGCTCGTGGAAATCGCGCTGCAGAATTCCGACCGCCTCTGGCGGCTCGTGGACGACCTGCTCGACATCGAGAAGATGGCGGCAGGACACATCGCTTTCCGCATCGGGACCCTCGACTGGAGGACGCACCTGGGGGAGGCCGTGGCCGCGAGCCGCGGGCTCATGCAGGCCTTCGACGTGCGCTTCGAGCTGGAGCCCGGGGAGGGCCTGCGCGTCACCGGCGACCCGGACCGCCTGTCCGCAGTGCTGTCGAACCTCCTCCTCAACGCGGCCAAGTTCTCGCCGGCAAGCGGCGTCGTCACCCTCGGTGCGCGGCGCCATCCGGGTGGCCTCGTGCGCACCCACGTCCGCGACCGGGGCCCGGGCATTCCCGAGCACTTCCGCGCGCGGATCTTCCAGCCCTTTTCCCAGGCCGAAACCGGCGACAGCCGCAGGACGGAGGGCACGGGGCTGGGTCTCGCCATCAGCCGCGAGATCGTCACGCGGCTGGGCGGCGCCATCGGTTTCGAGGACGCCCCGGGCGGGGGAACCGTCTTCTGGTTCGACCTTCCCGAGGCGCAGATGTCAGAATGAGCCCATGACCACGCCACCGCCCTTCCATCGCATCCTCCACGTCGACGACCAGCCCGACATCCGCGGCATCGTGAAGCTCGCCCTCGGAAAGATCGGCGGCTTTTCCGTGTGCAGCTGCAGTTCCGGCGAGGAAGCGCTCGCGCAGGCGCAGGCCTTCGTTCCGGAGCTCTTCCTCATCGACATGAGCATGCCGGGGATGGACGGCATGGACCTCCTCGCGCGCCTGCGCGAAGGCGGCGCGCGCGCGCCGGCGATCTTCTTCACCGCGCGGATCAATCCCAGCGACCTCGAACGCTACCGCGCAGCGGGCGCGATCGGCACCGTGTCGAAGCCCTTCGACCCGCTGAAGCTCGGGCGGCAGATCACCGCAATCTGGATGGAAAACCTCCCACCGATGGAGAAGGCCCCTTGAGCACGACCGACGAGAGCGATCTCGACTTCACCTCCCTCGCCGAGGCGAGCACGCCCCCGCCGGTCCTGCGCTCGGCGCCCACCCCCGCGGAGGACCAGGAGGCCCTCATCGGCTCGCGTTCGCTCGGCACCGAAGGCTTCCACCTCATCGCCGCGCGCCGGTCGGGAGCGCCGAGCGCGGATCCTTCCGCCCAGGTCGTGCTCGTCGTCGACGACGACCTGCCCACGGGGGAACTCGCCGCGGCCGTGCTCCGGAAGGCGGGCTTCCAGGCGGTGGTCGTCGGCAACCCGCGCGACGCCGCGCGACACATGAGCGCCCTGGGCCCGCCGGCGCTCGTGCTGCTCGACGTGGAGATGCCCGGCATCAACGGCCTCGACTTCCTCGCGAAGATGCGCGCCAACAAATACCTGAAGGACACGCCCGTGATCCTCTTCACCGCCCACAGCGAGCGGCGCCACGTGATCCGGGGCCTGCTCGCCGGCGCCGACGGCTATGTCGCGAAACCGATCTCGGGAACCGCGCTGGTCGAGGCGGTCAGGACCGTCCTGTCGGCGTGAACGGGCACGCGCCGGCGAGGTGGCGCGCGAGTACAATTTCCGCCACCAATCCCCTTCACTTCGCGGAGGCTCCATGAAACCCGTTCGTCGCCTGCACCTGGCCGCCCTGCCGGCCGCCTTCCTGGCCGCATTCCTCGCGTTCACCCCCGCTGCCCAGGCGAGATGCGACAACTGCGGCACCGTCACCGACGTGCGGACGATAAAGCAGAAAGGCGAGGCCTCGGGCGTGGGCGCCGTCACCGGCGGCGTGCTGGGCGGCGTGCTCGGGCACCAGGTCGGCAGCGGCCGCGGCAACACCGCCGCCACGATCGTGGGCGCCGGCGCCGGCGCCTACGCGGGCAACGAGATCGAGAAGAACCGGAACGCGAAGATCACCTACCAGGTCGTCGTGAAGATGGAGGACGGCAGGTCGCGCACCTTCCATTTCGCGAAGGCCACGAGCTACCGTGCGGGCGACCGGATCAAGGTCGTGGACGGCAAGCTCACGCGCCAATAGCCCCGCTTTCGGGTGCCCTGGACCCCATCGCAGCCGGATCCGTCGTGACGAAGCATGGGTAACGGTCCCGCGCCGGCGCACCCCGAGGATCCCTTCGACCTCGATTTCACCTCCCTCGTCGAGGATGCCGCCGCTCCGGCCGCGCCCGGCCCGCCGACGCCGGAGCACGAGGAAGACGCGCTCATCGGCTCCCACGCCCTGGGGGAGGAAGGCTTCCACGTGGTGCTGGTACGGCCACGACCGGGCAGCCCCGCGAACCACGTCGTGATGATCGTGGACGACGACGCGCCGACGGCGGAACTCGCGGCGCACGTGCTGCGCAAGGCCGGGTACCAGGCGGTGGTCGCCCTGGACCCGCGCGAGGCCGCACGCCTCATGTCCCGCGTGGGTGCGCCGGCGCTGCTGCTCCTCGACGTGGAGATGCCGGGAATGAGCGGGCTGGAATTCCTCGCCCGCGTCCGGCGCCACAAGCACCTCTTCGAAACGCCCGTGGTCCTCTTCACGGCGCACAGCGCGAGGAAGGACATCGTGCGCGGGCTCCAGGCGGGCGCCGACGGCTACATCGCCAAGCCCATTTCGGCCTCCGCCCTCGTGGCGGCGGTGAACGCCACCCTGGGGCACTGAGGCTCGCACCGCGCCCGGCCCTCAGGCGGGAACGGCCTCGAGGTCGTGGTCGCCCGCGGCGGTCACGCGCACCCGCGCGAACTGTCCGGCAGAAAAGCCCTTCGCTCCGGCAACGCGCACCACGCCGTCGATCTCGGGCGCATCCGCGCTGCTGCGCGCGATCGCCACACCTGCCTCGACATGGTCGACGAGCACGTCCATTTCCCTGCCGACCTTGGCCGCAAGCCGGTCGCGACTCACTTCGGCCTGCACGGCCATGAAGCGGGCCAGCCGCTCCTGCTTGACGGCCTCCGGCACGGCGCCGGGAAGCGCGTTCGCGCGGGCGCCCTCGACCGGCGAATAGGCGAAGCAGCCGACGCGGTCCAGCCGGGCCTCGCGCAGGAAGGAGAGCAGTTCCTCGAACTCGCCCTCGGTCTCGCCCGGGAAGCCGACGATGAAGGTGGAGCGCACCGTGAGTTCCGGGCACGCCGCCCGCCACGCGCGGATGCGGTCGAGGTTCTTCTCGCTCGCCGCCGGCCGCTTCATGAGCTTCAGCATCCGCGGGCTCGCATGCTGGAAGGGCACGTCGAGGTACGGGAGGATCCGCCCCGCGGCCATGAGGGCGATCACCTCGTCCACGTGGGGATAGGGATAGACGTAGTGCAGACGGACCCAGGCGCCGAGACCGCCCAGGGCCTCGCACAGTTCCGTCATGCGCGTGCGCACGGGCCGTCCTCCCCAGAACCCCGTCCGGTACTTCACGTCCACGCCGTAGGCGCTCGTGTCCTGCGAGATCACGAGGAGCTCCTTCACGCCCGCCCGCACCAGCGTCTCGGCTTCCTGGAGGACCTCGCCCACCGGCCGGCTCGCGAGGTCGCCGCGCATCGACGGGATGATGCAGAAGCTGCAGCGGTGGTTGCACCCTTCCGAGATCTTGAGGTAGGCGTAATGCCGCGGCGTGAGCCGGATGCCCTGTGGCGGGACCAGGTCCGCGAAGGGATCGTGGGGCCGGGGAAGGTGGGCGTGCACCGCGGCCATCACTTCGGGCGTGGCTTGCGGGCCCGTCACGGCGAGCACCTTCGGATGCGCGTTGCGCACGACATCGCCCTTCGCGCCGAGGCAGCCGGTGACGATCACGCGCCCGTTGGCGGCGAGCGCCTCGCCGATCGCCTCGAGGGACTCCTCGACCGCGGCATCGATGAAACCGCAGGTGTTGACCACCACCAGGTCCGAGCCCTCGTAGGACGGCGCGATGTCGTAGCCCTCCGCGCGCAGCTGCGTGAGGATGGACTCGGAGTCGACCAGCGCCTTCGGGCAGCCCAGGGACACGAAGCCCACGCGCGGGGCGCGACCGGGCGCCGGCGNNGGGCGCCGGCGTCTTGCGCCGCCTCGTGGCCAAGGCGCCCTACTTCTTCTTGCGCGTGCGCGGCTTGCGGGGTGCCGCGCGCGGCGCGCGCTTCGGCTTTTCCGCCGCTCCCTCTTCCGGCGCGGCCTCCCCCGGCGCGGCTGCGTACGGGAAACCCGCGAAGAGCTTGAGCGCCTGGCTGCGCAACTCCTCCTGCATGTCGATCACGGCCTTCGCCCCCTTCTCGAGGTAGCCTCCCATCGCCTGCGGGATCTGCGGGCCGCCGGACATCATGTTGGCGAACGTGTCGGTGGGCATCTTCGGCACCATGACCTGCGCCTGCGCCTGGAAGCGCTTCTGCGCCTCGTGGAAGGCGTTGATCGAGCGTTCTAGGTAGGACCCCATGAGCCCCTGCATGGAGTGCCCGTAGTAGCGGATGATGTTGGCGAGCATGTCGGTGGAGAACATCGGCACGCCGCCCGACTCCTCCTCGAGGATGATCTGCAGCAGGATCGCGCGGGTGAGGTCCTCGCCCGACTTCGCGTCCTGCACCTGGAACGCCCGGTACTGCAGCACCAGGTCCTTCACCTCGGCGAGCGTGATGTAGGTCGAGGTCTCCGTGTCGTAGAGCCGGCGGTTCGGGTACTTCTTGATGATTCGGAGGGCAGCCATGGCAGGGTCCTCGGCTATGTTGCGCTACATCAATCGGCGGGTGTGCAGGGCCGGGGCTTCGTTCGCCGGAACGGCACCAAGTGCTTCATTTTATTACAGTTTACGCTTTTGCGGCGGCGCGGGGCCGGCGCTTTGGTGCAGCGCAATATTATTGCCTTGACAGCCCGCTGTCACCTTCCTAGAATGGAATTGTTGCGGCGCACCATTCCGGTGCCCCGCCGTCACGGGATCCGACGATCATGGTGAAACTCGCCGACCAGATGACCGACATGAACAATGCCGCGGTGCTTTCGGCCGCGAGGCTGTCGAAGCTGTCGCTCGACGGCGCCGAGCGCCTGCTCGCCCTGCAGCTGGGCTTCGCGAAGAGCGCGCTGGGGGATGCCAC
>CXWK01001643.1_pt3 | contig 10174 bp, 5 predicted proteins | sample 590851 | NCBI WGS metagenome assembly CXWK01 (sample SAMEA3498364, study PRJEB10139) | wastewater metagenome | biome: wastewater treatment plant; material: activated sludge | place: Denmark | collected 2014-08-01
GGCCACCGTGCGCTTCGGCAACCTGGTGGTGCAACTGGCGACGATGGATTAGTATTGGAGGGTATCATGCGCCTATCGGCTATCGTTCAACTCCTGGAAGAAGACCCCATCATGGGCGAACTGGACGGCCCGCTCGACCCCGCGGCCCACTTCGTCACCATCTATAATCCGCGCCGCCGCGACGGACGCACCGTGCCCTTCCTGGACTCCAACATCGAGACCGTCCTGATCGCCTGGCATCGCATCAGCGTCATTCAACTGTTGCCGCAGGCCGAAGTGGAGAAGGCCATCGGCTTCGTGCGCGAGTAACTTGTAGCACAGGATTCTTATCCTGTGTCTTCGCCGCGGGTTGCCAACCCGCGTTACAATCTCCGGCGCGGGTTGGCAACCCGCGCTACAATAAGACTCATGGTCGAACAAGTCCCCGAAAATCTCGAATCCGCCGGCCCGCAACTCATCCTCATCGTCGATGACGAGTTGCGCATGCGCCGCTTCATTCGTATGAACATGGAACTGGAGGGGTATCAGGTCATCGAAGCCGAGAATGGCCTGCACGCCCTCGATCAGATCCGCCAGTTCACGCCCGACCTGGCGGTCATGGACGTGATGATGCCGGAGATGGACGGCTTCGAGACGCTGAAGCTGCTGCGCGAAATCTCCACCGTGCCGGTCATCCTGCTGACCGTGCGCGACGACGAAGAGGACATCACCCGCGGCCTGGCCCTGGGGGCGGACGACTACATCACCAAGCCCTTCAGCCCGCGCGTGCTGACCAGCCGCGTGGCCGCCGTGCTGCGTCGCGCCCACTGGCCCGCGCCGCCGCCGCGCACCGTGCTGCGCATTGATGACCGCCTGTCGGTGGACTTCAACCGCCACCAGGTCATCGTCAACGGTGAGCGCATCGACCTGCGGCCGACCGAGTATCGCCTGCTCAACCACCTCATCCAGAACGCCGGTTGGGTCGTGCCCCACGACACGCTGCTGGCCAAGGTCTGGGGCTACGAGTACCGCGACGAGACCCATTACCTGCGCCTCTACATCAACTACCTGCGCAAGAAGATCGAGGAAGACCCGGCCAACCCGCACTACATCCTGACCGAGCGCGGCGTCGGCTATCGCTTCATCGACTTCAAGAAAGAGTAGCCCCCAGCCGCTCGCCGCGCCGTCGCCCCATGCACCCCCTCCTGAAGCGCACCGCTCTGGCCACCGAGCCGCTGTGGGATCCGCTATGGATCGCCCTCTACCGCGCCCGCCACGGCTATCGCGCCCCCATCCCGCCCTTCACCAACCGCGACCGGATCGGCGCGCGCAACGTCGGCTGGTTTGTCGAAGGCGGCCGGCTCGACTATCAATCGTTCCGGCAGGCCATCGAGCGCCATACGGCCGACCCGCTGCCGGCGCTGAGCGTGCTCGACTTCGGCGCGGGCGGCGGGCGCATCCTGGCCCACTTCGCCGGCCATGAATCGGCCAACGGCTGGCGGCTGGCCGCGTCGGACGTCGACCCGACGGCCATCGCCTATCTGCGCCGCGCCTGGCCCCAGGTCGACAGCCGGGTGAACGCCTCTGAGCCGCCTCTGCCCTTTGAGGCGGGGCGCTTCGACGTGCTCTACGCCTTCTCTGTCTGGACCCACCTGCCGCCGGAGGCACAGGCGCGCTGGCTGGCCGAGGCCGGGCGCGTGCTGCGGCCGGGCGGGCTGGCGCTCATCACCACTCTGGGCTTCTACGGGCTGGAACTGCTGAGCCACAGCGCCGCGCCGCTGGAGGCGGAGTGGCGGGGCATCAGCGCCGACGACCTGCGCCGCCAGGGCGTCATCTATCACGAGTACGCCGTGCTGGGCCAGGCGCTGCCGGAGAAAGAACTCTTTTCGGGCATCCAGGGTAGCTATGGCGTTAGCGTCCATGACCCGGCCTACGTGCGCCGCGCCTGGGCCGATCAGGGGTTCGAGGTGCTCGAAATCATCGAGCGAGCCATGCACGGCCATCAGGACTTGATCGTCCTGCGGCGCGGCTAGAATGCACGCGGCGGCTATTACCTTTTGCTCCGGCTTTTCCCCCTGTTTTTCCGCGATCATTGGCGTTATAATGGCGGCTTCGGAAGCTGGCCCATCATGGCCGCCGCCCGGGCGCACCGTCGCCAAGGCCGCGCGGCCGGAGCCACTGTTGCCGTTTGACCGGGCCGAGCAGTACCGGGGCAGCCGGCGCGAACAACGCTATGATTGAGCGCGACATCATAACGGCCGACGCCGAACAGTTATTTGAACTGATTAATACTTACCTATCGGAAACTGACCGCCTTCAGGTACTGAAAGCGTTCGACTTCGCTCGTCGGGAACATGGCGATCAGCGCCGCAAGACCGGCGAGCTTTTTTTTACTCATCCGGTCACCGTCGCCACCTATCTGGCCACCTATCGGCTGGATGCCGCCGCGCTGTCGGCCGCCCTGCTCCACGACATCGCCGAGGACACGCGCGTCTCCATTGGCCACATCGCCGCCGAATTTGGTTCGGAGGTGGCTGGGCTGGTGGACGGCGTGACCAAGTTGAAGGAAGTCACCCGCGGCGTGGCCCAGGGCAAGAAGCTGGCCGCCGAGGAGTTGCAACAGGCCACGTTGCAAAAGCTCTTCGCGGCCATGACCGACGACGTGCGCACGGTCATCATCAAGCTCTTCGACCGCCTGCACAACATGCGCACCATCCACGGCATGTCGCCGGCCAAGCAGCGGGCCAAGGCGGCCGAGACGCTGGCCGTCTTCGCGCCGCTGGCCTATCGACTGGGCATGTGGGACGTGAAGAGCGAGTTGGAGGGGCGCTCCCTGGCCGTGCTGGAGCCGCACGCCTATGAGACCATCCGCGCCGAACTGGAGCGGCTGGAACGCCATCAGACCCCCCGTTTCGAGACCGTCCGCGTGCAGATCGAGAAGCGTCTACACGAAGCCGGCCTGCCCGCGCGCGAGATCAAGATGTCGCCGGAGAACATCTATACCGTCTACCAGGACCTGGTGAAGCACGGCATGGGCTACCGCGACGTGGATCGCAACCTGCGCCTGACCGTCCTCATGGATGACCCCATCGACTGCTACACGGCGCTGGGCCACTTGCACACCATGTGGCGCGCCGTGCCCCACCGCGTGGATGACTACATCTCCGTCCAGCGCGAGAACCTCTACCAGTCGCTCCACACGACCGTCGTCGACGACAACGGACAGCCGCTGAAGATCCGCGTGCGCACGGTGGACATGGAGCGCCGGGCGCAGATAGGCGTGCTGGCCCGCTGGTACTACGCCGGCACGGCGCTATCCATTGACGGGCTGACCGAGCACCTGGGCACGTTCTTCGCCAGCATGAAGGACAGCATCAGCGTGGAGCCGCACGACGCCGGGCTGAGTGTCCAGAGCGCGCTGGAAGACGTGCTGGGCAACCAGGTGCGCGTCTACACCCCCAAGGGAGATTCACTCGACCTGGCCGAGGGGGGCACGCCAATTGACTTCGCCTACAAGATTCACACCGAGTTGGGCAACCACCTCCACGCCGTCTACGTCAACGATCTGCTCTACCCGCTCAACCGGGCGCTGAAGAACGGCGACCAGGTGCGCATCGTCAAGAGTATGCGCGCCCAGCCGCAACGGGCCTGGCTCGACGAAGACCTGGGCTACATCACCACCACCTACGCCCGAATGCACGCCCGGCGCTGGTTCCGCCGCCTGCCGGAGCCGGAGGCCATCCAGCAGGGACGGCAACTGCTGCAACACGAGCTGGAGATGCTCGGCCTGCTCGACCTGCCGCACGAGGACATCGCCCACTCCATCAACTGTGAGGACGCGACGGAGCTGCACTATCGCCTCGGCCGCGCCGAACTGCTGCCGACCGATCTCTCCACGCGCATCATGTCCGACCAGTGGCTCAAGGGGCGCTGTCTGCCGCTCGATAACGTCGTGGCCGCGGCCGACGGCAGCACCTACATCATCACCAACGCCGACAATCGCCGCCTGCGGCTGTGCGCCACGTGCGACCCACGGCCGCGCGATGCCATCGTCGGCTATCTGCGCCAGGATGGAGCCGTCACTGTCCATCGTGAGGGCTGCCACACGCTGAACGCCAGCCGCGGCCGGCCGGACGGCAGCCACCAGCGGTTAAAGCTGGGCTGGGGCAACGCCCAACAGCGCGAGGCGCGCCTGGTGACGCTCTACGTCGACGTCTATGACCGGCCGGGCCTGCTGCACGAGATCACCCAACTCATGCACGAGAAGGACAGCAACATCGCCCACATCTGCACCTCGCGCCAACACCGGCCGGGCGAGTTGACGATCGAGATGATCCTGGAAGTGACCAGCCCGCGCCACCTGGTGCGCATCCTGCACCAGATCGAGGCTCTGGTCAACGTCCGCGCCGTGCGCTGCGTCGCCACCTCACCCGATACTGACCTGGTGACAGGGACGTTTAATACGCCGTTTGAATAGGGTAGTTGTTAGTTGTTAGCCCGCGGAGTGCGCATCCTTAGATGCGCCGTCTCCGGTCGCGCCCGTCCGTGGCCGTCCGCATCTGAGGATGCGGACTCCGTTTTCTGCTGCCCGCAGCACAGGATAAGAATCCTGCACCACATTTCAACTCTGTTGCTGAGTGGAAACTGAGAAAAAGGCCGGGGCAATAATCCCCAATGGCCTCCGCGTATTGACACGGCTCTGCTTGTCACCCATAATGTTCTACGGTTTCCAAATCCATCTAAGTCACCAACGCTAAACGCTTTACCAAAATGCATAGCGACTGGCAAGACCTTTCTTGAAGGAGAATCGATCATGCTGAAGAAGAAGTACGTCAAGTCGAAGGACGAATACGAAGTAACCTTTGAACTGCCGAGCGAAGCCAAGCAGGCGGTGCTCGTGTGCGAAGCCAACGGCTGGGAGCCGGTGGAGATGAAGAAGAGCAAGGGCACGTTCACGGCCAAGCTGCGGCTGCCGGCCAACGGCCGTTATCAGTATCGCTATCTGATCAACAGCAGCGAATGGCTCAATGACGAAGCCGCCGATGCTTACGCCCCCAACGAGCACGGCACCACCAACAGCGTCGTCGAGACCTACAGCGTTAACTAACGCCCACGGTCACTAGAGACGTTTTGCGGCGGTCTGCTACGGCAGGCCGCTTTTGTTTTCCGGCGGCGCTGGTTCCCTCTCCCCAAGGGCGAGGCGGCCCTGGTTCCCTCTCCCCCCGGGAGAGGGTTAGGGAGAGGGTCTTCACGCCGGCAAGGCAAGACCCTCTCCCCAGCCCTCTCCCAAAGGGCGAGGGGGTTAGCTACCGGACGACCAACACCCCAACCGGGTAAGTATCGGTCGGCGAGCGCAGGCTGTCGAGCATCACCGGCAGGCGGACGCCGCCGGCAAAGTCATAGAGACCAAGCTGCACCGGGTACTCCCCCGGCGGCAGGTCGGCCGGCAGGGTCAGCGTCACCGTTTCACTGAACACCTCGCCCGCCGCCCATAGGCGCGCCGGGTACTCCCCACCCATCACTGGCCCGTCGCTCTGGGCCAGCGGCGCGGCGCTGGGGTCGCCCAGGTGGACGAAGAGGTGCAGGTCGGCCGGGCCGGGTGGCGCGTCCACCTGCCAGCGCATGTGGACGGCGACGCTCTCGCCGGGGGCGGCGGTTGTCGGCGTCAGCCGGGTCCCGGCCAGTTCGATCCCCTCGCCCAACGTCGCCAGCGGCGCGACCGTCGCCGGCCACGCGGCCGGGACGACCTTGACCACGCCCACGTCCTGGGCGTCGGCGTCTTCGTCCAGCTTGACGGCCAGCCGCGCCTCGACCGGCACAGCGGCCGGGTCGTCCAGCCGCACCTGGGCGGCGATGCGGTCGGCGACGATGCCCCCCGCCGGCCAAAGCTCGGCCGGCCAGCCGCCGCGGCCGTGGTAGGCGACCACGTTGCCGATGCGCTCGAAGCCGCGGCCAAACAACTCCAGATGGACGAGCGGTGCAACGGCGGCCCGGTCAGAGCCGCCCCGCCAGTAGAGCGTCGCCCATACCCAGTCGCCGGGCCGTGCTTCGGCTGTCTCCACCCGCGCGCCGAGCAGCTTCAGCCCTTCGGCAAAGTCCACGTCCAGCGGCGCGGCCTCGGCCGGCACGGCGGCGACGACATCTGGCCGGGCAAAGGTGGGCGGGATGACGGCCACCAGGCAGTAGACCGAGGTGGCCAGCGCCAGGGCGACGGCGGCCCGTTGCAGCCACGGCCGCGGCCAGCGGCTCAGCCCGTAGGCCGCGCCCAGGGCCAACGGCACGAGGGCCGGGAAGAAGAGCCGCCCCTGGTCGGCCGAGGTACGCAGGATGAATTGCAGCCAGCCGGCGGCGACGAGGAGGAACCAGCCGAGGAGAATTAGGAATTGGGAATTACGAATTAGGAATGAAGAGGAGGGGGCGGGTGACGAGTGGCGAGTGGCGCTCTGCCGTTTTGAATTCCTAACCCAATTCCTAATTGCCCCCAGCACGGCCGCCAGGACAATAGCGTTCCAGGCAACGTGCACCCACGCCGGCGGCTGGACGTTCATCCAGCCAAAGATGGCGAAAAACGACAGCCAGACGCGGTCCAGGTCCTGGGCCACCTGGAGCAGCGAGTAGGGGCGATAGCCGCCGGCCAGGGCCACGAACTGGTTGGCCGCGGTCGGGTCGCCGTAGAGCGTCCAGTTGCGCCACAGCAGCCAGCCGCCCAGCAGCAGCGCCGGCCCGGCTACCAATGCCCCGGCGACGACTGCCCGCCACAGCCGCCGTTCCCGCGCCCGCAGCAGCACGACCAGCCCGACCACGCCGACACAATAGGCCAGCAGCAAGATGCCGGCCGCCTTGCTGAGCATGGCCAGGCCGATGGTGAGGCCGAGGAGGAGCAGGGGGGCGGGGGAGTGGGGGAGCGGGGGGGCGAGTGGCGAGTGGCGGGTGGCGCTCCCTCGCCCCTTGGGAGAGGGTTCTGCGCTCCCTCGCCCTGCGGGAAAGGGTTGGGGAGAGGGTTCCGCACTCCCTCGCCCCGCGGGAGAGGGTTGGGGAGAGGGGCTTGTCTTGCCGGGCCGGAAGACCCTCTCCCTAACCCTCTCCCACAGGGCGAGGGAACCAGCGCCTCCCTGCCCTCCGATCACAATCCGCAACAATTGCCACAGCGCCGCCGCGCTAAACAGGGTGATGGCCGCGTCGTTGCTGACGGCGGCGTGGATGAAGGCGAACTGCGGCAGGAAGGCCACCAGCGCCGTGGCCAGCAGCGCCCGGTCGGGCCGCTCCGGCCAGACGACGCGCCCGGCGGCGTGGATGCACAGCAGCGTGCCCAGCCCCAGCACGGCCGAAAACAGGCGAATGGCATGCACCGCCAGCGCATAGTCGCGCCACGGCCAATCCTCCTCCGGCACGCGCACAAACATATTGGCGTTGATGGGCGGGCGCGCGCCGCTCTCGCCGCGCGGGTTGGGCGGGGCCAGGGGGCTGATCCAGAAGTTGCCGGCCACGCTGGACACGTCGACGCGCGGATTGGGCCACAGCGCTTCGGCCCCGCCGTCAGGATCGAAGGCGCGCACGAAGAGCGAGGCGGCAAGGTAATACAGCGGCGGCTGGGCGGCCTCCTGGCCCATTAGACCGGGATCGTGTGTGGTCGGCAGGCGGCCCTCGCGGGCGATGTACTCGGCCGTGAAGTAGTGGAGGTTCTCATCCGGCGTCTCGAACGGCGGCGAGGCGATGCCGTAGCCGGCGGCGAGGAGGAAGTAGAGGGTCAGGATGAGGGCTAGGGGGCGGGACATGGGAGTGGTTAGGGGTTAGTGACTAGTGGTTAGTATTCAGTGTCCAGTATTCAGTAGGTCAGTAGGTCAGTAGGTCAGAATCCAGAATCCAGTATTCAGTGGGTCAGTATTCAGTAGGTCGGTAGTGCGAAGCAGGTTTATTGTAGCGCGAAAGGGTGGATGGGGTTATTTGGTGGTCAGGGTGATGGGTGGGCCGAGGCGCTCCAAGGTGGCGTAGTTATAGAAGCCTGTATCCAGGGTGTCGCCGGGCGTGGCGAAGAGGTGGCGCTGGGCGAATCGGTCGCCCGGCTGCCACTGGTCGGCGGTAAAGCCCAGCCCGTCGGCCACCTCAATCGCGCCGCCCGGCTGATTGAGATGGGCTTGCAGTGACAACGGCGCGGCCGTGGCCTCCCGAACTTCCCAGAGCGTCAGCCACTCCGCCCCGCGCGCGCCGTAGGCGGTGAGGATGGCGGGGGCGCTGGTCGCGTCGCTGTAGGGTAGAAGCGCAGGGGAGCAGCTCCCTCGCCCTTGGGGAGAGGGTTGGGGAGAGGGTTCCGCACCCCCTCGCCCTTGGGGAGAGGGTTGGGGAGAGGGTCTTATCTCACCAGGCCAGAAGACCCTCTCCCTAACCCTCTCCCACAGGGAGAGGGAACCAGCGGGTTCCACGCCCTCTTGCCCTGTGGGAGAGGGCCACGCACAATCTGCACCCGACCAGTAAACGACCACGTAATCCGGCCCATAGGCGTTGGCCCGATGGCGGTAGACCACGTTCAGCCCCGCCCCCAGCCAGTCGTCAATCCACATCTCGCCCGGCGGCAAGACGTACCAGCCCGGCCCCGCTGGAAAAACCCAGTTCGTCGTGCAGTCGAAGGTCACGTGGCGCAGACCGGCGCGGTCGACCAGCCGCTCGGTCGCGGCGTCGTCCAGCAGCCGGCCGGGCGCGGCGCAGTGGGCCACCCAATCGCCCTCGGCCGGCGCGGCCACGTCATAGATGAAGATCGAGCCGCCCAGGGTCGTCAGCGGTTCACGGTGGCGAAACCAGTCGAACAGGTCGATCTCGCTCAGCAACCCCAGCCGCAGCCCCGTTCCCTGCCAGTCGCCGACGTTGATGCCGTAACGGCCGGCGGGGGGATTGGCCGGGGCGAACTCCGTCTCGCCCGCCTCAAATTGGGCGATGAGGGACGGGCCAGTCAGGCCGTAGTGCGCCGGGTTGGCCGCGCCGGAGTAGGAGTAGCGCAGCGGTTGGCCCGTGGCGGCCTCATAGGCGCGCGCATACTCGCCCAATTGGTTTACGTCCTGCCCCCAATCGAGGTTCGAGTCGCCCAGCAGGCGATACCCCTGGCCGCGGGCCAGGGCGTTGAAGTAGGTCAGATAGTCGGGGTGGAGGCGCAAGGCGACAACGGCCGTGCCGCCCAGGCCCAGCACCAGGGCGGCCCGCGCTACCCGTCTCCCCTGGGCCGCCGGCAGATCCCAGAGCCAGGCCGCGGCCGTCCCTCTCAGGAGCATCAGGAACGGCACGGCCGGCAGGGCGTAGCGGTAGCCGTAGTTCAGGCGGCTGGCAGCGACGACCGCCAGCAAGAGCGCTGCCGGCAATACGATGAAGGCCAGGACGCTTCTTCCATCGTAGCGCCATCGGTCGCGCCAGAGCGCGACCGGGGCCAGCAGCAGCAGGAGCAGTTGCAGCAGCGGGGTCTTCAACAGCAGCGTCACCGCCAGATAGAGTATGGAATCGGTGCTCGTCACCTCGCCCATGAAGAAGTTGGCGTGGCCGGCGCTTAGTTCGGTGAACAGCAGCATCCACGCCTGCCAATAGCCGGGCATGGGCAGGCCGCGCGTCTCGAAGCCGTAGAGCGCCCACAGGGCCAGCCCGGCCAGCGGCAGCATGGCCAGCCAGACCAGGCCCGGTCGCGCCCAGCGCCGCCAGCCCGCGACCCCGCCCCACCGCCCCGGCCACGCCGCCGCATAGGCCTGGACGAACGTCAGCGGCAGGAGCAAGGCCCCGGTCAGCTTCGTCCCCAGCGCCAGCCCCAGACAGACCGCCGCCAGCAGCCAGCGCCCCCGCCCCGGCCGTCGCCAGTAGCGCCACCAGGTGAAGACGGCGGCGAAGGTGGTGGCGGTCGTGGCCATGTCGGTCGTCAGCAGCGACGCGGCGGCCAGCAAGTTGGGCGAGAGAGCGTAGAGCCCCAGGACGACGGCCGTGGCCGGCAGGTGGTGGGTTAACGCCCGCGTCCAGGCGGCCAGCAGCGCCCCCAGCACGACGCCCAGCAGCACAATGACGGCGCGGCCGAGCCAGATGGCCCGGTCGATGGGCCAGCCTGTGGTCGTGACAAGCTCCTGGCCGATGGCATAGGGGCTGCCCGCGCCCCAGGCGGCAAAACGGCTCATCTGCGGCAGGTCGTCTTCGGTCAGCAGGGCCAGGCTGACCAGGCGGTAGATGAGGG
>CXWK01000571.1_pt1 | contig 10172 bp, 13 predicted proteins | sample 590851 | NCBI WGS metagenome assembly CXWK01 (sample SAMEA3498364, study PRJEB10139) | wastewater metagenome | biome: wastewater treatment plant; material: activated sludge | place: Denmark | collected 2014-08-01
TCGGGGTACTCGCCGAACTCCATGTCGAGCACGCGGCGCCACTGCACGCCCGGCGGCGTGGCGTTGGCGTGCTTGCACGCGGCGGTACAGGTCTGGCAGCCGACGCAACGCCGCAGGTCGGCGGTCATGGCCCAGCGGGTCACGATGCCCTCCTCACGGCGACGCGCACGATGTCGGCGCTCGAGCCGGTGGCGTCGGTCAAGTCCATCGACATCGTCGCCAGCGAGTTCAGGCTGGGCACGTCGAAGTCCTTGGCCAGCGGCGTCTTCCAGTGGTTGAACTGGCCGATCATCAGCAGCGTGTCGGGGCGGATGCCCTGACGCAGCACGGCCTTGCCGCGCACGCTGCGCTTGGGCGTCGCGATCTCGATCTCGTCGCCGTCGGCGATGCCGAGCTTCTCGGCGGTGCCCGAATTGATGATCACGCCGCTGTGGCCGGCGACGTTCTCGGCCACTTCGCGGATCATCTGCAAGCCGACGTTGCCGCCCCAGGCGTACTGCATGCTGCGCGCCGTCAGCAGCCAGAACGGGTAGTCGCCGGCCTTGGCGCCGGCACCGGTGACGATGCCTTCCCACAGCGCGGGGAAGTCCTTCCAGACCGGCAGCGCCTGGTACTCGTGCAACTGCTGGTCCCACCAGCGCATGTCATGCTCGTGCAGGCGGCGTTGCAGCTCGACGCCGACGCGCTGCAGCCGCTCCTGGTAGGGCATCTCGAAGCGCAGGCCGCGCTCGACCATGGTCGGATAGAGGTACCAGTCGAGCTTGGGGAAGGGCTTGGTCGCGAGGCCCTGCTCCTTCCACCAGTCGAGGCCGTGGGTGTGCTCACCCTCGCTCAACTCGGCGCTGGCCGAGCGGCAGACGGCGTCCCAGATCTCTTCGCGCGTGTAGGCGCGGTCGGGCTCGAGCGAGAAGTCGCCATGTTTGGTCTTCAGCGCCACGCCGCCGGCGCCCTTGTTGATCGCGGCGTTGTAGCGGTCGAGGATGCCGGTGCGGCGTGCCAGCTCGGTCGAGATGTCGGTGAAGTCGCGCGCCTCGCCCTGCATCGGCACCACGGGCTGGCGCAGCGCGAAGCCCTGCTGCTCCCAGAACTGCTCGACGTACTTGGTTCCGCCGATGCGGATCAGCTGCAGCCCTTCGAGGTCGGTCGCGTCGGGCAGCAGGATGTCGGCGTAGTGGTTGGTCTCGTCGAGCGTGTAGGTCATCGCGACGACGAACGGGAAGCGCGCGATCTTGTCGCCCAGCGCCGCCGTGTCCCAGAACGAGATCACCGGGTTGGTGCGGTAGACGAACCAGACGTCGGGGAACGTGACCGGCGGCAGCCCCTTGGGCGTGCCGTCGAGGAACATCCACGAGAAGTGCGTCGGCCCGAGCGCCTGGCTCCACGCGCCGCTGCCGACCAGCGGCACCATCGTCTTGTAGGCGTTGCGGATGTTGGGCCGCGGCGACCAACCCGCCTTGTCGGTCGGGTTCATCGGGTAGTTCATGAAGCCGTCGGGCCCGGGCTGCACGCTCGCGTGCCGCTCCGACATCGGCCGCACCAGGCGCACCGTCGTGCCCAGCGTGCCGCCTGGCACTTCGAGCGCGCCGACCAGGCACGCCAGCAGCGTGCGCGCCCAGCAGCATTCGTAGCCGCCCCAGCCGTTGTTGACGGTCTTGCCCAGCGTCACGGCGACCGGGCGGTAGGGCAGCGTCTTGCCGTCGATCTCGATCGTCTGGCCGACGCAGGCGTGCTCGACGTATTCGTGCGCGATCTTGCGCATCGTCTCGGCCGGCACGTCGCACACGCCCTGAGCCCATTCGGGCGAGTAGGCGCGCACGTGCTCGACAAGGCGGTCGAAGCCCGTCGTGCCTTCGAGCACGCCGTCGGAGACGATCTCGTCGTCGGCGCCGACCTCGATCGCGTCGACCTCGACGCGCCCTTCCAGCGCCTCGACGATGCCCGGCGTGTCGTGCGGCACGGCGCGGCCGCTCTTCAAGTCCCACACCAGAGGCTTCTTCGTCTCGCGATCGCGCAGGTACCAGCCGTTCGGGCCGACGAGGTACGGTGACGCCGTGCGCTGCGTCAGGTACGGCAGGTCGAGCCGCTCGCGCGGCATCTCGTGCAGCATGACGTGGATCAGCGCGTAGAGGAACGCCGGATCCGTCTTGGGCTTGATCGGCACCCACTGCGCCGAGCACGCGCCCGTCACCGACAGGTGCGGCTCGACCTGCACGCGCTTCATGCCGCGCACGCGCGCCTTGGCATGACGCCACACGCCGACCACGCCGCCCGAGGCTTCGATGTTCGATCCGCACGAGATCAGGTAGCGCGTCGTCGGCGTGTCGGCGGCGACGATGAAGGCGCGGTGCCAGAACTCGCCGTACAGGTGCGNNCAGGTGCTCGGAGTGGTCGCACTTGACGCCCTGCCCCGAGCCGAAACCCATGTCGACGGCGCCCCAGGCCGCGAGGAGCGCCGGGAACGTGCCCATGTAGAACTGCGGCGTGCCGCCGCCGCCGAAACTCGCCGCCAGCCGCGGGTAGCCCGAGGCGTCGGTCAGGCCCTCTTCACGGATGCGGTTGAGCCGCCCGGCAATCGTGTCGAGCGCCTCTTCCCACGAGATCGGCACGAAGCCCGGGTCCTCGTTGCGCCCCTTCTTCGGGTTGGTGCGCTTCATCGGCGTGCGCACACGGTTCGGGTTGTAGGTCTTTTGCACCAGGCCGTAGGCCTTGACGCAGACCTTGCCGCCGCCCGGATGGACCTTGGCGGCGCAGAAGTTGGGCTCGACCTCGGTGGCGACGCCGTCCTCGACCTTGACGGTCAGCAGGTCGGGGCCTGCGACGCACTGGTAGCAGTAGGTCGGAACCCGGCGTGCGGTGGTGGCAGCGCTCATCGCCGTACCTGCCGGTTCAACCCGCGGCAGCCGCTGCCTTGCCGGCCTTGGCGGCGAGCCGCTCGGCCGTCTTCGCCACGTCGACGACGAAGCGCATGTGGCGGCCGCGCACGATCGGCTCGACGGCGTCGCTGCCCTCGACCTCGAAGGTGACGCCTCGGCCCTTGATTTCGGCGATGCGCACGTTCAGCTCGACCTTCATGCCGAGCAGCGTCGCGCCGATGTGGTCGATCTCGACGCGCGTGCCGACCGAGTCCTCGCCGGCGTCGAGATGCTCGAGCAGCAGGTTGCGGCAGACGACTTCGATGTCGTACAGCAGCGACGGCGTCGAGTAAACACGCGTCGCGCCGCCCATGAAGTCGATCGTGCGCGCGGTGTCGACGTCGAACGCGGCGCGCGCCGTGAGACCAGGCTGCAGCGTGGCCTTCATGCCGGGCTCCCGAGATGTGGCACAGGGTGGTTCATGCGGTCTCCTGCTCGTCGAATCGATGGGCGCCGCGATGTTTCGCAGCAACGCCGGGCGGGCCGCCGTGTCGGTTTGCCGCCCCGCACGGTCTTAGAATCAAGCTTGCAAGGCTATTCTGGTACTGGAATACGACTTTCGCCTTGATCTGGTTCAAGCTCTGGGGAGGGGTGAGGTGACAGCGAAGACGACCACGGCGCCGCGCCGCGCGGCGCCGGCAGCACGCAGCGTCGCCGGCGTGCGGACGCGCGTGCGTCCGGTGCGCCAGGGCGACCTGCCCGAGGTGATCGCACTCGACGCGTCGGTGACCGGGCTGCACAAGTCGGACTACTGGCAGCGCGTCTACCGCCGCTACGGCGTCGGCGGCCAGGGGCTGCGGCATTTCCTCGTCGCCGTCGAAGGCGAGCGCGTACTCGGCTTCGTGATCGGCGAAGTGCGCGACTGGGAGTTCGGCTCGCCGCCCTGCGGCTGGGTGTTCGCGATCGACGTCGATCCGCACGGCCGGCAACTCGGCCTCGGCTCGCAGCTGCTGGCCGCCATCCGCGAACGTTTCGAGCGTGTGGGTGTGCGCACGCTGCGCACGCTGCTCTCGCGCGACAACACGCTGATCATGTCGTTCTTCCGCAGTCAGGGCATGACGCTGAGTCGGCTGATCCCGCTCGAAGTCGAGATCGGGCCTGGGACATGAAGCTGCAGAAGAACACGCGGCTGGCCCTCTACAGCGTGCTGGAGTTCGCGCGCCGCCCCGGCGAGCACGTGCCGGCGTCGGAAGTCGCCGAGCGTTACGGCGAGTCGGCGCATCACCTGGCGAAGGTGCTGTCGGAGCTGGCGCGCGCCGGCATCGTCGACTCGGTGCGCGGCGTCGGCGGCGGCTACCGCTTCGCCGCCAACGCGAAGCGGCTGACGCTGCTCGACGTGATCCGCCTGTTCGAGCCGCTCGGCGACGACGCGCCGACCGAGGGCACGACGCCGGTCGATCTGGCGCTCAGCCGCGTGCTCGGCGAGATCGACCAGACGGCGCTCGCGACGTTCGGCTCGATCACGGTGGCGACGATGCTCAAGCTGGTGGAGCCGATCGAGAGTTGAGCTGCCCTCACACCGGCCCTGCGGCTTTCCCGTGCGGCGGGTGAGCGGGAGGGGTCAGCGCCAGAGCGGGCCGATCGCGTCGAGCGTGTTCTTGAGCATCAGGCCGTATTCGGTGTCGCCCTCCATCACGAGCGCGCGGTCGAAGAACAGGCGGTCGGCGTCTTCCTGGCCGCGCAGCAGCTTGACGAGGGCGCCGGCCTGCGCGCGCACGACAAGCACCGGCGCCTCGCCGGCGGGCGCGACCTCGAAGCCGCGCGCGCCCAGCCGCAAGCGCACGCGCAGCCCGGCCTCGACGACTTCGACTTCGACGCAGCGCTCGGCGAGCAGCCGGCGTTGCTCGGCGTCCAGGCGCGGCCACAGCAGCCGGTCGAGCAGCCGTGCGGCGACGAACGACGGCGGCTGCACCGGCAGGCGGCGCACGACGGCGCGCAGGCGCTGCACAGCAGCGGCGAGCGGCGCCGGCAGGCCGGCGGCAACAGGCGTTTCGTGGGCGGGTGTCATGTCGTCAGGGCCTCCATGCCGGCTCGGCGGCGCGCATAACCGTCGACCAGTTCGCCGGGCAACTGCAGTGCCGCCATCGCGGCCAGCGCATCGGAGGCCGGCATGCCGCCATTGAGCACGGCGTCGTGCAGCGCAATCACGCGCAGGAAGTCGCCGCTGCAGGGCGACAGGCGCAGGCGCCGGATGCCGGCGGCCACGATCTCGTCTCGGGCGCCGAGCACGCAGTGCAGCGCGGCCGACTGCGTCTGCACGCCGTTGAGCACGAGGAACGGCCGGCCGTCGCCGGTCGACAGCAGCAGGCCGTCGGCGTCATCGGCGCAGCGGAAGTCGCATTCGTCCTTCTTGAGCCGGTGGTGGCGCGCCGTGAAGCAGCGCGCCGAGAAGGCCAGCGGCATGCGGCCGAACGCGAACAGCTCCGTCGCCACCGGCCCGGCCGGCCCGCGCACCGGGTCGTCGGCCGGATTGATGCGCGCCGCCGCGTCGATCGACAGCTCCAGCGGCGGCACCCAGACCGCGGCGCCGAGCGGCGCCAGCTCGGCCAGCGCCGCGCGACTGTAGACGTTGACGTGCGGGCCGATCGTGAACGCCAGCCGTGCGGCGTCGCCCGCATGCAGCCGCGCCAGCACGGCGAGCGTCGATGCGTCGCCGGCCTCGACGGCGAACTCGCCCTGCTCGCAGACGCGGCGCAGCGTGCGCAACTCGGCCTCGCTCATCACCAGCGCCTGCGTGGCCAGCACGACGCGCTTGCCGGCGGCGGCGAGGTCGCGCGCCAGCGCGAGCCAGTCCTCCGTCTTGAACTCGTGGCGGCGCGAGCAGACGAGTTCGCCGAGCACGACGCTGTCGGCCGCGCTTTCGGCGACGTCGGCATAGAAGGCCATCGTGCGCGGGCGCGGCCACCAGTACTGCAGCGGGCCGACCGTCAGGCCGAACGCGGCATCGCGCGTAGTCGTCGTCATCTCGTTCATCGCCACGGCCTGTCATAGGCGCCGAGCGTGTGCTGCTGGCCTTCGGCCCAGCGCGCGAGGCTCGCGTTCCACGCCGGCTGCACGCTGTAGCGCGTACCCGACGCGGCATGGTCGATCGCCTGACGCCAGACGCGCGTGACTTCGGCGACGTAGCTCGGGCTGCGCTGGCGGCCTTCGATCTTGATCGCGCGCACGCCGGCCTCGATGAGCTGCGGCAGCAGCGTGAGCGTGTTCAGGCTGGTCGGCTCCTCGATCGCGTAGTCGCGCACGCCGCCGACGTCGAAGCGGCCCTTGCACAGCGTCGGGTAGCCGCGCGGCTCGTCCGGTGCGTAGCGGTCGATCAGCACGCCCGAAAGGCGTGCCTCGACGCCCGCGGGCGTTTCCTCCCAACGCACGGCCGACGGCGGCGAACACACGCCGACCGTATTGGGCGACTGGCCGGTCGCGTACGACGACAGGGCGCAGCGGCCCTCGACCATGACGCACAGGCTGCCGAAGCCGAACACCTCGATCTGCGCCTGCGTGTGGCGCGCCACGTGCTGCACCTGCGACAGCGTCAGCACGCGCGGCAGCACGGCGCGCACGATGCCCCAGCGCTCGCGGTAGAACTCGATCGCCTCCCACGTCGTCGCCGACGCCTGCACCGACAGGTGCAGCCGCAGCTGCGGCTGGTGTTCGCGCGCATAGGCCATCACGGCCACGTCGGCGACGATCAGCGCGTCGGCGCCGAGATCGGCGGCGCGGTCTACGGCGCGCTGCCAAGGCGTCGTGTCGCGCGCGTCGGCATAGGTGTTGAGCGCCATCAGCACCTCGCGGCCGCGCGCGTGCGCATGGCGCACGCCTTCGCGCACCTGCGCATCGTCGAAGTTCAGGCCGGCGAAGTTGCGCGCGTTCGTCGCGTCCTTCAGGCCGAGGTAGACGGCGTCGGCGCCGGCCTCGACGGCGAGCTGCAGCGCGCGCAGCGAGCCGGCCGGGCAGACCAGCTGCGGCTTGACGACGGGCGCGTTCGTGCGCGCCGCGTCAGCGGCCGCCGCAGCCACAACCGCTGCCGCTGGTCGAGCCGCAGCCGCCGGTCGTGCCGGTGGGCTGGCCCGCCTGGCGGCGCCCGATGCGCACGTGCCAGCGCTCGGGGCCGTTCTCGAGGTACTGCCACTCGAACTGGCCGGCGCGCGTGCGCTCGAACGCGAAGTACAGCGGCATCGGGTCGTGGTCGTTGACGATCTCGAACGCGGCGCCGGTCGGCAGCGCGTCGAAGGTGGAGAAGATCAGCGCGTGGCGCTGCGGCGGCGGCACGGTCGGCACGTTGATCAGTTCGACAGCAGCATTCATGGCAGGGTCGCCTCGAAAGTGGAAGCGGCAGGCTACGGCCGCGAAGCGCGGCTCGCCTTGACCCAGATGAAGAAAACGCGCCGGGAACGGGCTGGCGTCACGGCCGCCGCGCCACTGCGGACTGCCGCAACAGGCTCTCCGCGGGAATCCCCAATCCCGCGTGCAACTTCTGGATCATCGCCAGCGTCAGGCCGCGCTTGCGGTTCAGCACCTCGTAGACCCGGTTGCTGCGGCCGATCAGCGGCTCCAGATCCTTCGGCGTCAGGCCCTGCTGATCCATACGGAATTTGATCGCATCCACGGCGTCGGGCAGGTCCATCGGAAAGTGCTGCCGCTCGTAGGCCTCGATCAGCGTGACGAGCACGTCGAGGCGCTCGCCCTCGGGGCTGCGCGCCCGGGCGCCCATCAGCGTTTCCACCGCCTTCAGGGCGGCGCGGTAGTCGGCCTTGGTGCGGACCGGTTTCACGTCCATTGCTGCTGCTCCTTGCCTGCGTGTCGAGCCTCAAATGCTCTGCGCGTCGATGCGGTCGTACTGCCGGTGGGTGCCGATGAAGCGCACGTACACGACGCGGTACGGGTAGTTGATCCAGACCACGAGCCGGTACTTGTTGCCGGCCAGGCTGAAGACGACACGGCCGTCTTTCAGGATGCTGGCCGTGCCGAACTGAGCCTTCACTGCCGCCGGGGTCGCCCAGTCGGCCTTCAGCACATCGCGATACCAAGCCAGCGCCGGCGCCTCGGCGTCGCGGTGGGCCTCGGTCGAAGCCCAGAACGCCTTCAACGTCGACAGGGCGATGACGCGCATGCGCCATTCTAGTCCCAATATGGGACTTCGGAAGACACTGCCCTCGTTCCCCCTGCTCCCGCCGGCCGGAGCAGGAGCCGGGTCACGCCGCCGCGAGCCGCTCCAGCCGCGCCCACGCCTCGTCGACGCCGGCCTGCAGCGCGGCCACGCGTTCGGGGTCGGTGTTGCGGTAGCGGCGCTGGATGGCGAGGTAGTCGCCGATCGGGCGCGTCTTCTTCGAGTTGAGCGTCCAGCGCGTGCCGTCCTCGACTTCGTAGAGCGGGAACGCGCCGGTCTCGACGGCGAGCCGCGCGGCCGTGAGGCCGGCGTCGTCGGCCAGGCCCCAGCCGTCGAGGCAGGGGATCAGCAGCGTGAGCATGCGAAAGCCGCGCATCGCGCGCGCCTTGGCGAGCTTGCGCCGCAGGTCGGCGACGTGGCCGGCGCTCGCCGTCGCGGCGTAGGGCACGTTGTGCGCGGCCATGATGCCCGTCAGGTCCTTCTTGCGCGAGAGCTTGCCGGCGGGCGTCGAGCCGGTGCGCGCGTACTGCGGCGTGGACGACGACTTCTGCGCGCCGGTGTTCATGTAGCCCTCGTTGTCGAGGCAGACGTAGAGGATGTTCTCGTCGCGCTCGGCGGCCGACGACAGGCACTGGACGCCGATGTCGGCGGTGCCGCCGTCGCCGGCGAGCACGACGACCTGCGTCTCGTGCTTGCCCTGCGCGTCGAGCGCGCGGCGCACGCCGGTGGCGGCGGCGGCGCTCGACTCGAGCGTCGGCTGGTAGACCGGGATCTTCAGCGAGCTGTAGGGCTGCGGGCCGGCGATGATCGCCATGCACGACGGCGGGATCACGGCCACCGTATCGGGGCCCATCGCGTCGAGCACGTAGCGCGCCGACAGCGCGTCGATGCAGCCCGGGCACGCGGCGTGGCCCGAGCACAGCAGCGACGCCGCGGGGTCGGCGGCGGCGGGCGTAGTCGTCAGGTTCATCATCAGCGCACCCACAACGATTCGGCGCGCGGCGCGGCGCCCTCGGCGTCGCGCACGAAGGCGACGATGCGGTCGACCGCCACGTTGACGCCGCCGACGCCGGCGAGCAGCCCGTGGATGCGCGGCGCATCGGCCACGCCGTACAGCGCGGCGCGCAGCTCCTGGTGCAGCACGCCGCCGACGCCCGGCGAGTGGTTGCGGTCGAGCACGACGACGTCGCGCACGCCCGCCAGCGCCTCGCGCAGCGCGGCCGCCGGCAGCGGACGGAACAGGCGCAGCTTGACCAGGCCGACCGCCGCGCCGGCATCGCGCAGCGCATCGACGGCGTCGCGCGCCGTGCCGCACATGCTGCCCATCGTGACGACGACGGTCGCCGCGCCGTCGCAGCGGTAGCGCTCGACGACGCCCCAGGCGCGGCCGCTGCGCTCGGCCCACTCGCGGTCGGCGTCGGCGGCGAGTTGCGGCACGCGCGCCATCGCCTCCTCGATCGCCTGGCGATGGCGGCAATACATGTCCTGGCTGACGACGTTGCCCCAGCCCGACGGCTGCGCCGTGTCGAGGCGCTGCGGCGGGTCGAACGGCGGCAGCCAGGCGTCGACCAGCGACTGCGCCGGGATGCTTACCGGCTCGAGGGCGTGCGAAACGTAGAACGCGTCGAGGTTGACGAGCGCGGGCAGCAGCGCCTGCTCGGCCACGCGGTAAGCCTGCAGCACGGTGTCGAGCGCCTCCTGCGCGCTCTCGACGTAGTACTGGATCCAGCCGGTGTCGCGCTGCGACAGGCTGTCGCTCTGGTCGGGCCAGAAGGCCCACGGCGACGCCACCGTGCGGTTCACGTTGGCCATCACGATCGGCGCGCGCGCGCCGACGGCGTAGTGCAGCAACTCGTGCATCAGCAGCAGGCCCTGCGACGCCGTCGCCGTGAACACGCGCGCGCCGGCGAGCGAGGCCGGGATGCACGCCGACATCACGGAATGCTCCGACTCGACGGTGATGATCTCGGCGTCGAACTCGCCCGCGGCCTGGAAGTCGGTCAGCAGCTCCAGCACCGGCGTCTGCGGCGTGATCGGATAGACGGGAGCGACGCTCGGCCGCGCCAGCCGCGCGGCCCAGGCGACGGCGTGGTTTCCGGTAAGCAGCACCGGAGCGGCGTCGCGGGTGTTCATCGGACTTCCTCCAGCATCTTCAT
>CXWK01006322.1_pt3 | contig 10169 bp, 7 predicted proteins | sample 590851 | NCBI WGS metagenome assembly CXWK01 (sample SAMEA3498364, study PRJEB10139) | wastewater metagenome | biome: wastewater treatment plant; material: activated sludge | place: Denmark | collected 2014-08-01
TTCCTGCATCCCCACCTTGTCTGATTCTCGGATCAATCGGAATTCCACCAAGTAATGTTGTATTTAATTCTTTGCAAATTTTTTCTCCACCGCCTGAACCAAAAATATCATATTTGTTTCCTGTATCGGGCGCAATAAAGTAACTCATATTTTCTACCACGCCAAGTATTGGTACATTAACTCTCTCAAACATCTTTAATGCTTTACGGGCATCAATTAAAGATACTTCCTGTGGAGTAGTTACGATTACAGCCCCGGTTAATGGTATCGTTTGAACTAAAGTAAGTTGTATATCGCCGGTTCCCGGAGGCATATCAAATATTAAGTAATCAAGTTCTCCCCAATCAACATCAGTTAAAAACTGTTTAATTGCACCACTTGCCATTGGGCCACGCCAGATTATTGGATCTTTCGAATCTACAAGAAGACCGATAGACATAAATTTAATTCCATATTTCTCCAATGGAATAATCTTTACTGAGTTTTCTGCCTGGTAAACTTTTGGTTTCTCATCAGAACCTAACATTAATGGAATACTTGGACCGTAAATATCAGCATCAATCAATCCAACACTAGCACCATCTTTGGCTAGTGCAACTGCAAGATTAACAGCAACTGTACTCTTACCAACTCCGCCTTTACCGCTTGCAACCGCAATTGTATTTTTTACTCCCGGTAAAATAGCATCTTTACGAGCGTCTTTATGTGTTGATATTTTTGATGAAGATTTTGTTTGAATTGATAAATCGATATTAGTAAGATTATTAAAATCTTTTTTTAATTGATCAACTATCAAATCCTTAATCTCAGTTAAATCACTTGTGTTTAATGATAAATCTAATGATAAAGAATTTTTATCGACCTCAAGTTTTTTTATTGAATTTAATGTAAGCAGATTTGTGTTAAATAATTTGTGCTGAATATTTTTGAGTGAGTTTATAATCGTGCTTTTAGTTATTTCGGACATTAGATAGTTCCTGTTTTTATTTGTTCTGAATATTCTAAGCAATCATAAAGATTTTTAATAGATGATTTGCTTTATTGTTTATTTAGGAAATTGTTTCTGCACTCTTATTCCCATAGCTTTAAGTGCATGATTCATTAGCCACTCCTGACTATTTACTTGTTTTGTTACTTCTTTTAACTCTAATAATTTATACGAACCATCGGGTTGAAGTATTCTTGCTTTAACGTTATCCTTTAGAGAAAATTTGATGAGAGTTTTTATTATTTCATCTTTTAGTTTTGTGTTTTCTATCGGAAAAGCTATCTCGACTCTTCTGTCTAAGTTTCGCTGCATCATATCAGCACTGCTTAAATAAATTTCTTCTTTACCACCATTATAAAAATAAAAAACCCTGCTATGTTCAAGATATCTACCAACAATACTTCTCACCTCAATGTTCTCGCTTAAATCTTTAACGCCAGGAATAAGACTGCAAACACCACGAACAACAAGTTTTATCTCAACACCTGAGTTTGAGGCTTCATATAATGCAGAAATTATTGCCGGATCTACTAACGAATTTAATTTCATATATATTTTTGCATCTTTACCGGCAACTGAATTTTCTATTTCTCTAAATATAAGTTCCAAAAACTTTTCTCTCATATTTACAGGTGATACAAATAGTTTTTTATATTCTTTTTGTTTTGAATAACCTGTTAAAAAATTAAAAATATCGGAAACATCGCTGCATATATCTTCATCAGACGTAAATAATCCCAGATCTGTATAAAGTTTAGCAGTTGTAGCATTATAATTCCCGGTGGCAAGATGCACATACCGTTTCACGCCATCATATTCTTTACGCACGACTAATGTCATTTTTGCATGTGTTTTTAATCCAACTAAACCATATACAACATGAACACCAACTTTTTCTAATTCTCTTGCCCAATAAATATTATTCTGTTCATCAAATCTTGCTTTAAGCTCAACTAAAACAGCAACCTGTTTTCCCATTTCAGCAGCTTCAATCAAACATCTTACAATTGGAGAATCAGGACCAACGCGATATAGTGTTTGTTTAATAGCAAGAACATCCGGATCCATTGCTGCTTTTTTTATAAAATCTATTATAGGAGAAAATGAATGATATGGATGATGCAGTAAAATGTCTTTTTGTCTTATTATCGAAAAGAAATCTTCATCATCTTCAAATACTTTTGGTATAATAGGATAAAAAGGTTTTTCCTTTAATTGATGCAGCGGCAATTTAAATAATCCCATCACATCACTTAAACCTAAAGGTCCATCAGAAACATGAACATCGTCTTTGGTTATCTGAAGATTATCAATTAAAGTATCTAGCATAAAATCAGGCACAGGATGACCAACTTCTAATCGGACCACACTTCCAAATCTTCGTTGCTTAATGTTTTCTTCAATAACACTTAATAGATCATCTGCTTCATCTTCCTGAAGTTCTATATCAGTATCTCGTGTAATTCTAAACCTATGAGCTTCCACAATTTCCATCCCCGGGAATAGGTATGAAAGATTTGCTTTAATTAAATCGCCAAGCCAAACGTATGTTGCTGAAAAATTTCCATTAACATTGAGAGATATTTTAGGATCTAAAATTTGATCTATTTGAAGTAAACGTGGTAAAATACTTGGTACTTTTACTCTGGCAAAATGGTTTTCTCCGTTTGGTTTCTTTATAAGAATTGCAAGACTTAAACTAAGGTTTGAGATGTAAGGAAACGGTCTACCCGGATCAAAGGCAAGCGGAGTTAATACCGGATAAATTTCTTTTTTAAAATATTCAGTAAGTTTTTCTTTTTCGGTTTCATTTATTTCATCAAATGAAAGCAGTTTTATATTATTTGTTTTAAGTGATGGAATAATTTCATCCATCCAGAAATTATCTAAAGTTTTTAACAAAGGCTTAAGTGCTTTTTCAACTCTCTTTAACTGTTCAATCGGAGTTAATCCATCGATTGAAGGCTCACTTACATTTGCAGCAATTTGTTCCTTCAAACCAGAAATTCTTATCATATAAAATTCATCAAGGTTTGAGCAGAAGATAGAAATGAATTTAACTTTTTCTAAAAGAGGCAGTTCAGGATGTAATGCTTCTTCAAGTACTCGCTTGTTAAACTCAACCCAGCTAAGATCACGATTGATGAAATTTTCAGGTTTGCTGTATTTTTTGATTAAATCTTTGACATTCATATAATATTGCTCCGTTCGGGCACAAATATAACATAAATTGTACCTTAATGCTGTGCCAAAAATAAACGGAAAATTAGAACTTATAAAGGTTTTTATTAAAAGTGAGTGTTGTTAGTTAGTATTTATTACGTAGTATTAAGTGTGCTACATTTAAGTTTTACTATTCAAAAAAAAACTAAGATTTTTCCTTGCCATAATTTTGCCAATGTACTGCTCTTAGATTATCAATTTCCTTCATACCGCATTTGTCAATTGGAATAATATATTCTAAGAGCCAGCCATTTTCAGATTTGATTTCATAATCATCAAAAAACATTATTGATCCCAAATGATCTTTTTTATAAAGTTCAAAATGTTTAAAAGGAATAGCTTTTCGCCAAACTTCTACAATTGTAAAATCATCAAACTCATCTTGATTTTTATAATTTATCATCATCTAATAGATATGACTTTATCTAATTCAATCTAAATTTATCTAAGCTCGATTTTTTACCGAGTAAAGTAATTACAACATCAGGTTTAAATTTGTAATCAGGTTCTGGCATCAGTATAAAGTTGTTGTTTAAAATTTCATTTATACCAATAACCAGCACATCATATTTTGATCGCAGTTTCAACTCTCTTAGTGTTTTACCGGTAAAGTTATCAGGACAAGCAACTTCAACAATTGAGTAATCTGAAGTTAGTGGAATATGATCGAGCAGATTTGGTTCAGTCAGTCTGTGCGCTACCCATTCGGCAATATCTTTTTCAGGAAAAATAATATCTGTTACGCCCATTACTTTTAACAGTTCCGCATGTACTTCATTATTCGCTTTTACAATCAGGTTATTAACCTTCATCGCTTTCATATAATGAACTGCTAGAATACTATCAACCATGTTTGAGCCGATACTAATTACAACGCCATCTATTTTACTATCAATAAATTCCTGTAAAAATGCTTTGTTTTTGATATCACCAACTACAGCATCATTCACAAAGTTTTTTATCTCATCAACTTTCTCCGGATTAACATCTACTGCTAAAACTTTATTACCTATAGATGCGAGCTTTTTGGCAATGTTAAATCCAAAACTGCCTAAGCCTATAACTGCATATTCTTTCATTGTAGCTCCTACTATTATGATGTAAAAATATCTTCTTTAGGAAAAGTGTAATTATTATTCCCATTTTTATTTACAAAGAATAGCCCTATGGCTATTGGTCCAACTCGACCTATAATCATTAAAGCTATTATTAACAATTTTCCTATTATGCTTAAACTGGATGTAATACCTGCTGATAACCCTACAGTTCCAAATGCGGAAGTGGCCTCAAAAAGTACTTTTATAAAACTAAAATTTTCTGTTATAGTTAGAATAAGTGTGATTACTAATGTTGAAGTTAGTGCAACAAATATTTGAGCATTTGATTTATCAATACTGAATCTGCTGATAGTGCGTCTGAAAATGGAAACAACATTCTTACCTTTTAGTGAGGCTATTGAAGAAAGTACGCTAGATGCAAACGATGTTGTTTTAATTCCGCCGCCTGTGCTGCCCGGTGATGCACCAATAAACATCAAGATTATCATTACAAATAAACTTGCATTAGACATTATAGTTATATCAATTGTGTTAAAACCAACCGTTGTTGATGCCGAGACAGATTGGAAGAATGCGATCAGTATATTCTGAAATATATTTTCTGAAAACTTAGTGTGTTCTGCTATTAAGATTATTAAAGCACCAAATAGAAAAAGTGAAAAAGTAAATGATAAGACTAATTTTGTATGAAGTGATAATCGGACAACTTTGTTTTTCTTAATCTTTTGCTTAACAAAATTCAGTAAATCATAAAGAACAAAAAATCCGATTCCACCAGTTATAACAAGGAAGAAAGTATTAAAGTTTATTTTCAAATTTCCACTAAATGAACTTAAGCTATCCGGATATAAACCAAAACCTGCTGTACAAAATGCAGATACAGAATGAAATAGTGATGAATACAGTGCTTCAGTAAAACTAAAACTGTTTTTTAGTACAATGAAATAACCAACTGTACCGATTAATTCTATAATAAGTGTATAGATTAAAGTTAGTTTTACAAACTTGATTAAATCAACGCTTTGGTTTCTGGAGACAGCTTCTCTTAAATATTTTTTCCCCGATAATGAAAGTTTTTCTTTGAGCATAATTGCAAAGACTACAAAGAACAGCATATAGCCTAAACCACCAATTTGAATTAGAAGGAGAATAACTATTTCACCAAATGTAGAGTAGTAGGTTCCTGTATCAACAACAACTAACCCTGTTGTGCTTACTGCAGAGGCTGAAGTAAAAAGTGAATCTACAAAAAATTGGAAAGTATGATTTTCCGATGAGATAGGTAACATCAACAGTAATGCGCCAATCAAAATAATAATGATGTACCCTAAACTTAAAAGTTGAACCGGTGTTAAAGCTTTTTCTAATAATCGAAACATAATATTGTACTATTCCAAATGATCTTTTTGGGAAGTTGCCAATTACTGTTCCAATTAATTGTTTAGATATATGCTTCGGATTTGCTTAAAAGAAAGGATTTGAAGGAAAGAAAATTATGGGATGCATAATTCATTTTCAGAATGAAAATATTATTGCCAAAATGAAAATATCAGGCTATTGGCAAGGTAAAGTAAAATGTACTTCCTTTTCCGATTGTGCTTTCAACTCCTATTATTCCGCCTTGAACTTCAACAAATTCTTTTGCAATAGCTAACCCAAGACCTGTGCCTTTTGCAGATTCGGATTTTGATTTTACATATTTTTCAAAAATTCTACTCTGCTCTTCCACAGATACGCCAGGGCCTTCATCTTTAATTGAGATAGTTACAAAATTATTTTCTGATTTTGCACTAATTGTTAATTTGCCTTTTGGAGAAGAGTAGCGAATAGCATTATTCAATAAATTTACAATTACCCAAACCGTTTTTTCTAAATCACATTTTACTTTACTAATATCCTCGGGAATAGAAATATTTAAATTAATTTCTTTTTCATTTATAATCATCAAAATCGCAAAGGTGCCAAGTTCAACAATGTCACTAGCTTCGCAAGGTTTTATCTTTAGCTTAATATGCCCTGTTTCTAATTGTGTAAAATCTAAAACTTCATTCACAAGATTTAGTATTCTATTACTCTGAATCTTTATTGATTCAGTTAATTCTTTTTGTTCTTTATTTAATTGACCAACTCTATCATCTTCAAGAAGTTTAATGGAAAGATTGATTGACGAAAGGGGAGTCTTTAGTTCGTGTGAAATTGTTGCAATTAAATTTGTCTTTGCTAAATCACGCTCTTCATATTTGGTAATATTCTGAATTAAAATAATATATCCTGATGGCTCAACGTATGTATCAATTCTATCTGCTTTGCTGATATCCAGAAGTAGTATTTGAAAATATTCAGTCTTACTGTTGATTAGTAAACTGAATGGTTTCGCTTTTTTGTTTACCAAATCTTTAATGTTCGTGATATCAAGAGAATTAATTTGAGTTAAAAAATGATTATTACTTTCCAACTCTGTAATCTTTTTACCTAATAACTCTGTAATATTAATTCCAGAGAGTTCGCAAAATTTATGATTTGCATGAACAATATTAAAAGTATTATCCAGAAGCAGAGTGCCATCCTGTAAATTTGCTAACAGAGTTTCTAGCCGGCGTTTTTCAAGTAAAAGTTCATCAAGCTGTTGTGCTTGATACTGCTGCAGTTTAATTGCCATTATATTAAATGCATCTGCTAAAGTATTAAGCTCATCATTTGTCTGGATATCTATGCGCTGATCATATTTTTTCTCTGAGATATCTTTAATCTTTTTTGTCAGCTCGGTTATCGGGGTTGTGATGTATGAAGGAAAATAGAATATAAAAACAATGGTAATTAAAATGCTTGATGTTGCAGCAATTGCCATATAAAGTGAAACATTATCCGCAGTTTTGTTAGCAACAGCATTTTTATTATAAATTGCAGTCATATTCAGCTTGTAAATTTCCTCTATAGATGAGGTTGCAATTACGTAGCTTGATTTCAATTTATCAACATCATATGTATTAAAATTATCTGCTTGGTAATTAATTGAATCAATCACATTAATAAATCGATGATATGAATCAATAACACTGCTTACTAATTTATCTTCACCGGGCTCCGTGATATTGTTCTTTTGATAATTAAGATATTTTAAAAACTCTTCTTTTTTATTCTGCAATGAATCATCGATTGCTTTCAGAAACGCCGTATCTTTATTCGGATTTCCCAATCTGGATAATTGCAAAGTAAAAATACTCTCAATAACACCTAACATATTACTTGAGTGTTCAACAGAAGCATAATTATCCTTAATAATTACTTTTGAATCTTCAGATAGATAATAAATGGAAAATATTCCCGTGATGCTTAGTAGAAAAATTACAAGTAATAAAAAAACTAACCCTAATAATATTTTAGTTTTAAGCTTTTTCATTCATCTGTAAGTTTATAATCATTTAATTTCCGGTATAGCGTTGTTAAACCGATCCCAAGAATATCTGCAGCTTCATTCTTATTATTGTTAACTGATTTAAGTACTGAAAGAATGTGATTCCTTTCAACGTCTTCAAGTTTATCCGTCTTGCTTAAATCATATTCATCTAAACTGTTTTTTATTTCCAAAGGAAGGTCCGAGGCTGTAAGAGTTGATCTGTCGCTAAGGAGAATTATTCGTTCGATAATATTTTTTAGTTCACGTGTATTGCCGGGAAAAGTATATGAAAAAAGTTTATCATAAAATGTCTGTTCAACTACGGGAATATTTTTCTTTAACTTTTTAGAAAATATATTGATAAAGATATCTGCTAGTACTTTTATATCATCAACTCGATTTCTTAAAGGCGGAAGATTGATCTGAATGACACTTATTCTATAAAACAAATCATCCCTGAATTTTCCTTCTCCGATTAGTTTTTTAAGATCCTTATTTGTAGCGGCAATAACACGCACATCAACAGATGTTTCCTTGGTATCTCCAGCCTTAATAAAAGTATTATTTTCTAAAACTCTTAAAAGTTTAGCTTGCAAAGCAATATCCATATCCCCAATTTCATCAAGAAATAAAGTGCCTCTATCCGCTTCCTCAAACAATCCTTTCTTATTTTTTACAGCTCCGGTAAAAGCACCAGCTTTGTATCCGAACATTTCTGATTCAAGCAGGTCTTTTGCAAATCCGCTGCAATTAATTGCAACAAAAGGTTCACTTCTTCTATTACTTTCATAATGTATTGATTGTGCAAAAACTTCTTTACCTGTTCCGGTTTCACCAATTAGTAATATTGGCGCCTCTGAGTTTGCTGATTTCTTTGCGATACTAATTGCTTCAAGAATAGGTGGTGAACTTCCGGTGATACTGTCGAAAGAATATTTTGACAATACATTTTTCTCCAGGTGAGAAATTCGGTTAGCCATCTTTACTTTTTCGTGTGCGTTTTTTACAACAAGTATTAGCTTATTGTCTTCATCACCTTTAACTATATAATCAAATGCACCAGCCTTGATTGCGTTAACACCATCTTCAATTCTGCCATAAGCGGTTAATATTATAATTTCAATTGAATGAAATTGTTTTTTTATAATAGGAAGTAATTCTAGTCCGCTTTTATCAGGCAATCTTACATCAGAAACAACAATATCAATATCATTTTTATGCAGTATTTCTAATGCCTCATCGGAAGTACCGGCAGTTAAAATACTAAACCCCTCCAGTTCTAATAATCGCCTGATAAGATTTCTTAATTCTGGCTCATCATCAATAATTAAAACTTTATTATGGCGCATAGGTACACCTTTGGATAATTTTATTTTTACACAATGAATATTAAATAAAATTTATGAAATAAAATGAAATGAATAAACTATAAGAAGGTTAAGGAACCCACTAAATAAAATCTAATTATTATTTCTTCCAAAAGTAATGGGTAAAAATATCAGGACAATAAAAGTTCACTTTAAGTATTGACAGGTAGAAAATCTCCAAGAAGATGAATTGTAAGAAGATGCCTTAAATCTCAATTTAGTTCTGCATTTATTTGTTCTTTTTTTCATATAATACAAAGTAAAAATTATTTTAACCGGTGAAACAAAATGAAAAGAACATTTATTTTTTATGCTATTGTGGTTATTGCAGCGGTTTTGTTTTTTTTGATCAGCAAAACCGAATTAAATATTGAAGCCTATCATTTTTATTATTTGATATTAGCTGTGATGATCTGGCTATTAAGTTATCATTTTTTTGGCGGAAGATTTATCCGACCGCATTGGAAGAAGGCTGGAAAATTTATTGCATACATTTTTATATCATTTATCTTGCTTGCTATTGTTGGACATTACGCACTTATATTTATTATCGGTCATCAATTACTCGGTGGAGTCGGGCATTTTATGATATGCAAAAAACACGATATAGATTGGCGAACCTGTCAGCCTGAAGAAAAGTACATCGCTTTAACGGAGAAATGGGCTAAAGGTGATTTTTCCAAATAGTTTTCCTTTGAAGGTTAGTTACTGAAATGAAGAAAAATTATCTCTTCCAGAAGTAAGGCGTAAAAATTATTAGCACAGTAAAAAGTTCTAATCTGCCAAGCAGCATTAAAAAACTAAGCAGCCATTTACCAAAGACAGTAATTTCTGAATAGTTACCTGCTGGTCCTGTTTGTCCTAACCCCGGACCGATGTTAGCCATACAAGCAGCAACAGAACCCATAGAAGATTTTAAATCCAATCCAGTCATAGCTAACAGGAGTGAACCTAATGCAAAAATTCCAAGATACGTGAGGACAAAAGCAGATACTTTTGCAATAATTTCATTAGGTACAGCTTTACCGTTATGTCTAACAGGTACAATAGCATTCGGGTGTAATAATCGCTTTACTTCAACCAAACTATTTTTTAAAAGCAATTGATATCGAACCATTTTAACACCACCACTTGTG
>CXWK01005915.1_pt1 | contig 10168 bp, 8 predicted proteins | sample 590851 | NCBI WGS metagenome assembly CXWK01 (sample SAMEA3498364, study PRJEB10139) | wastewater metagenome | biome: wastewater treatment plant; material: activated sludge | place: Denmark | collected 2014-08-01
CATACTCCTGACGGAGTATTTCCAAATTTATATTGAAAAATTAATCATTTCATCAACAAGTTCCGTAGGAACGAACTGTTTGTAATATTCATCATAAAACGAAGTTAGTCCCATCGGGACGACCTATAGTTAGTCGTTTAGGTTAAACGTCAATCCACTCAAACAAATACTTTTCATCATACTCAACTTCAAATTTTTTAAGTAACTCTACATATTCTTCTTTAAATGATTTTTTATGATGATGCTTTTCCTGGTTCTGGATATATTTTATAACGGTATCAATCTGACTACGTGAATAAGAAAACACGCCAAATCCTTCCTGCCAGCTGAATTTTCCTTTAATTAAATTTTTATCATTAATAAATTTTGATGAACCAGCTTTTATATCTCTCACAAGATCAGAAATATTAATTGATGGTTTTAAACCAATTAGCAAATGTGTATGATCAGGCATGCAAAATATTGAAAGAAGTTTTTGATCACGGTTAGTAATGATGCCAGTTATGTATTTGTGCAACTCTTCCCGGGTATTTGCATGAATTAGGTTTTGTCTTCCTTTGACAGCAAAGACAATGTGAATATCTATTTGTGAATATGTGTTAGCCAATTAAATATCCAATAAAAACTTAATCATTTCATTTACAAGTTCCATAGGAACGAACTGTTTGTAATCTCCTAATCATAAACCAAAGAGAGCTCCATCGGAGCGACCTTTGTTTAATGCATAATAATAGACAGGTCGTCCCTATGGGACTTTATATTTTCTGATTACTACTTTATTACAAACAGTTTACTCCTATCGGAGTTAGTTCAAATTCTCTTTGAAAACTTATTCGTTTCATTTACACGTTCCGTAGGAACGAACTGTTTGTAATCTCCTCATCATAAACCAAAGAAAGCTCCATCGGAGCGACCTGTACTATTTACCTTTAGGTTTCTAACCTCTCGTTAAATGCCTATACTTAATCCTATGCGGCTGATCTGCTGCTATGCCTAATCTTTCTTTTCGCTTTTCTTCGTACTCGCTGTAGTTTCCATCAAACCAAACAACTTTACTTTCATCTTCGAATGCTAGTATATGTGTTGCTATTCTATCCAAAAACCATCTATCGTGACTTATTACCAAAACGCATCCTGCAAATTTTTCTATTCCTTCTTCAAGCGCGCGTAATGTATTTACATCAAGATCGTTTGTTGGTTCATCAAGCAGAATAACATTTGCGCCTTGCTTCAACATCATTGCAAGATGCACGCGATTTCGTTCCCCACCCGAAAGCATACTAACTTTTTTCTGCTGATCAGCACCGGAGAAATTAAACTGTGCAACATACGCACGTGAGTTTACCTGCCTGTTGCCAAGCATAATTGTATCTTCTCCGTTAGAGATTAATTCCCAGATACTTTTTTCAGGATTCAATGCATCTCTAGATTGATCTACATAAGACAGTTTAACAGTTGAGCCAACTTTAATATTTCCGCTATCTGGTTTTTCCTGTTCTGTAATCATCCTGAACAAAGTTGTTTTACCGGCGCCGTTAGCTCCGATAATTCCAACAACAGCTCCGGGAGGAATTGAGAAAGTTAAATCATCAATTAAAATATTATCGCCGTAAGCCTTACTAAGTTTTTCTGTTTCGATTACAATATCGCCAAGTCGCTCTGCAACAGGAATGTAAAGCTCAAGATCTTTTTGTCCTTTTTCTTTTTCTTCTTTAAGAAGGTTTTCATAAGATGTAATTCTTGATTGCGATTTTGCGTGACGAGCTTTCGGACTCATTCTAATCCACTCAAGTTCGCGCTGTAAAGTTTTTTGCCTGTCGCTTTCACGTTTTTCTTCAACACGCAATCTTTCCTGTTTCTGCTCAAGCCACGAGGAATAATTTCCTTTCCACGGAATTCCTTCACCGCGATCAAGTTCAAGTATCCAGCCTGCAACGTTATCAAGAAAATATCTATCGTGCGTTACTGCGATAACTGTTCCTTCGTACTTTTGCAGATGATGCTCTAACCAGGCAACAGTTTCAGCATCAAGATGGTTTGTTGGTTCATCGAGTAAAAGAATATCAGGTTTTTGAAGAAGCAACCTGCAAAGTGCAACGCGTCTTCGCTCTCCGCCGGAAAGAACTTTACACAAAGTATCAGAAGGCGGACAGCGCAAAGCATCCATTGCCATTTCAAGTCGTGCATCAAGATCCCATCCGCCCATTGCTTCAAGTTTTTCCTGAACTTCACCTTGTCGTTCAAGAAGCTTTGTCATTTCATCATCATCCATCGGTTCTGCAAACTTTGCATTTATTACATCGTACTCCTTAAGCAAATCAACAATCGATTGAACACCTTCCTGCACAATTTCTCTTACGGTTTTAGTTTCATCAACGTGCGGTTCCTGTTCAAGGTAGCCGATTGTAAAACCAGGAGACACAACTGTTTCTCCGTTTATGTTCTTATCAACTCCTGCAAGAATTTTTAGCAGTGATGATTTACCTGATCCGTTTAAACCGATAACACCAATCTTTGCACCGTAGAAGTACGATAGGTAAATATCCTTTAGGATAGGTTTGTTGTTGTAGAATTTGCTTACCCCAACCATTGAGTAAATAATTTTGTTTACTTCTGCGCTCATTAAAACTTTCTTTTGTTTTTGTAATGTGTAAAAATAAGGAAAGAGAAATTAACCTTACTCTTCTAAAGGGAATAGCCGAGTCAAATATATTTGTTATTACGGTGTAATTTTGTTAGTAAAGAAAACTTTTTAAATACCTTCTAAAATCCTTTTTTGAATTTCTTCTTTAATAAGTGATTCATCTTTATAGGCTTGATAAAGTTCTAGTCCTTTTTCATTCATTTTAAAGAACGCACGTGGAACACCAATAAATTCAAAAAGATATGCTCTTGTTTCTTGTAATAAATTAATAAACTCATCCCACCATTCAGGCTTTTGTATAGTATCAGCTGGTCTTTTAAGATTGTGTAAATAATTACCAAGTTTGCCATAGTAATTATTCAATACATTGGTATTTGGTACTTTGATTTGAAAATTTGAGCCAATACAATGCAAGTAAAAATTTGTGTACTCAAGCTTTTTATCGAACTCAGGTTCGGCTTCATAAATTGCATTTGATAGACTCTTGATTCGATACTCTTTCATATATTTTTCAATTTTCGATTCATCTGTATTCATAATAACTAAATACTCAAATAAAAATCTTTCAATACAGATTCTTAATTCCAAGGCTGCATAAAATATAAAGCTTCCGTCTGGCACATTAAAAGCATTTTGGAAACAAATAATTGCTCTATTATAATGCATAGAAGCAGTAATTGGATGATGAAAACTAAAATTACGAGGCATAGAATTTCATTTTCTATTTGGGATTTTGCCAAAATCAATTAATTATTTTAATGATTCTTCAAAGATAATGTTTAGCATCTCGTTATGTCCAAGAGGCTCTTTAAAAAATCTTTGAATAATTTTCCCACATTCTAATATCTATCTGTTTTTGTTGAACCAAATCATCATATGCTAGTGATTTGGCTAATCTAACTAGAAGCGCCACTCCATCATCTTTTAGATCAGTAATAAATTCTTCATAAAGAGTTGTTGTGTTAAAGAAATGAAAATCAATTTCATTTAAATATTCTCTAATAATTCTTAAAGAATCTTCAACGTTTTGTATGGCAATTCCATATTCTGATTTGTTATTTATAGAATCTAGATCTCTATGTGCAACAAATTTATTTCTTCTATTTCTAAAAAGAGATGAGTTTGCTTGAAGTTTTTCTAAAATTAATGAAAGTTTTTTATAGAATTCATCTGGAATTTCTTCTTTTAGAAGTTCGAACAAATAATAAAAACTAAAGTTCTTATATTTTCCATAATCAGCAGGATCGGTAAGTTTGCTTATCTGAAGAGTTATATAATCAAGAAACAAATCCTGAAATAAAATAAAAAAAGATGGTGTCGTTTTATTAATTAATTCTATTCTAGATTCATTCGTTCCAAGCAGTTGCCTATATACAATCCAGTAATAATGACAACGAGTTACTTCGTATTTAAGTTTATCAAAGACTTCTTTTATGTTTTCATTCATACTATGAATTTTTAAAATAAATATTTCATTATTATCTTCTAAACGTAGAAGGTTCTATGAATAGAATGTTGGGCGGTTGGTAATCAATAATATACTTTCCATCTGGCGTAACAAAGAAATCATAGCTATAACCATAAAGTCCCGCCTGAGATGACAACGTGTTTTGCAATAAATCTACTACCCAAATATCTCTATCATAGATAACATAAATATAATACTCTTCACCATTTAGATAAGTAAAATCGAATTGTCTTCCCAAAATCGCATTAGACGGGGAATGATTAACAATATTTCCTAAACTGTTAAATAAGTAAATGCCTTCATTTCCATAAATAGCCAGCAAATTATTTTTTCTATTCCCTCTTACAGAATGCTGCGCTTGTCTCCCGAAATATTCTGTAAAGGTATTGGCGACAGGATCATAAATACTAAAAATACCATTGCCCTGTTGCTCGACCAATGCCAGATGACTATTGTTATTAAAGCTATATGCTATAAACCAATTAAATGTTTCCGGACTATAAAATGGATGTACATAAATAGAATCGTTGTCTCTACTATCTATTACCTGTACAGAAAATGGTCCAGAAGCTGAAAGTGGCAGTGCTGTAACTATTCCCACTCCATTAGATGCAAAAGCAATTGAAATTGGATGCTTAGGGGTATAAACTGGGTTTCCTGTTTCGATCAAAGGAATGTTTCTCAGCACTTGACCACTGCTCGGATCAACACAAATAACCCTCGATTCTTCAAAAGATGCGATATAGACTTTACCATTATAGGGATTATATGTTGCATCTTTAATTAAAAAAGGAATTGGAATGTTCTTTTTCAATGAAAGTGTAGATACATCATAAACCAGCAAGGCATTAGGATTAGTTTGAGCCAAATATAGAGTTGAACCATCTGATGATAAGAACATTTTAACTAAACTTGAGGACGAGTTTAATAAATCAATCTTCTCATAATATGTCCTAAATACTATTGTTGTATCTAAATAGTTTGATGCCGAATCAGAAAATATTATTCTTAGTGGATATTCAAGTCCAGCTAAAAATTGATAGGTGGTAATACCAATTGTTTTACGATCTGGATAGTAACTATATTGGAAATCAGAACTGATCGTCGATAAAAGAAATTGTGCACTTATTGAGGAAATTGATTCATCCATAATAAATTTTATTGCTCTATCAATTGGAACCGATTTTTCATTCTGTTGAATTGATGAAAATAACATTTTGGGTGGGATGTTATCATGGATTATGGAAAAAACTATAGTATCGCTATTACGATTGTAATTATCTTGTGCATAAACAATTAATTTATTTAATGTGTTTTTCTTAAACGTATACCAGAATGAAAAAGTACTATCATTTATTTTCTGCTTAACAATCTTTTCACCACCCTCGCAAATGATAAAACTGTAATTTTTTATTTTTCCATTAAATTTTAGGGAATCATTTTTTGCGTACTTTGGTACATTGTATAAGTTTACATACAGTGAATCGTTTGATTGTGGTGGAATATTGTTGTTATCATCCGGTATATTTGGAGGATTTTCATTGCAAGAAAAAATGAATAATATTGATAAAACACTGAATAGAATTTGATATATTTTCATAACGATGACCTCCTAAATCGAGCTACCCTTAAAACATAGACCCATTAATTGGCAGAACATTGAATTTGTCCCCTCCGTAATGTTGGTGTGTAGAGAAGAGCAATTTCTTTTGCAAAACTAAATGAATGGTTTTATAAAGACAATTAACAACTAACAATCAACAACTAAGAATTAAAGTTATAAGTCTGTTATTTATAAGTAGGCAATAGACAATATGCGGTAAGCAAAGAAATAAAACCAAGAATAATAAAAAAGAAATCCACTAACTCTTAAAACCAAAAACCACCTTTAACTTGGCCTGTTTAAAAACCTTCCAACCCCTGTAATTTCTTAAAAATCATTCGTTTTGGAACAAAAACGCTTTGTAACACAGCAAAAACATGTTGTAACATCTTAAAAATGGTTTGTAAGTGGACAAAAATGACTTGTATCATCACAAAAACGGAATGTAACTGGACAAAAATGGCGTGTACGATCGCAAAAACGCTTTGTAACCTTTAAAAAACGGACTGAAAGATCACAAAAACAGAATGTAACCTCTCAAAAATGAAATGTAAATTCATAAAAACAGTTTGCACATTTGCAAAAACGTAATGTCAAACCTCAAAAACGCTCTGCACAATCATAAAAATAAACTTTAAAAGTACATTAAACCCGTTACTTTAGTTTAGCCGCAACAGTAATTAATTTTTCTAAAACCTTAACATCAACATCATCCAGCTTATTAATATACAGGCAACCTACTCCCGTTTTGTGCTTGCCAAGTTTTTTTAGTTCTGCATCATACTTCTTAATATCTAAAACAAGATTTAAAGAAAAGTTAGATTTACGAGGGGAGAATCCGATTTTAAACCATTCAACTTCTCTATCAGTAGCGGGGCTTTTATATATTTTTTTTCCAAAACCTATCATTGAACTGCCCCACATTTTAGGTTTTTCCTTTGTCGCTTTTTGCATCAGCTTAAGTATTGTTAAACTGTCTTTTTGCTTTGCCTCATCTTTAAGGGAGCTAATAAAATCTTCAACACTTGAATCGTTTTCTTTTGTTTTTATTTCTGCAAGTTTGCCCATTGTGTTAATCTTTTTTTTGTGATGAAATGTTTGTAATAGATTCCACGTACAGCACGGAATGACATCAAACTTATTTTTATTTCAGTCTTACCAACTTACCTTTTCGTTTTACAATGTTTTTATAATCCCACTGGATACTTTTTGATTTTTTCAACCAGCGTTTAAGATCTTTAATTTTAATCTGTTCAGCTAAATCGTAAAAAATTGATGCGTCTTTAAATTTTCTTGTGCCGGGTTTTAATTTTTCTTCTTCAAAACTTTCACCGCTCCAAAACATCAGGCGGATGCCGGCTTTNNCTTTCTGTTTACTGTATCCAACAACCGGGTTGCCATCCAAAAACCATACGGGATGTGAGTGCCATATTTTATTTTCAGCTTCAGGTAAACCGTTAGTAATTTCTGCTGCAAGAAGATTGCAAATCTTTTTCTCTTCGGGAGTTTGTTTATTGTTATATGATTTTATTTCTTTATTCATAGAAATCCATATTTGTATATCATTAATAAGCTTCAGAAAAACTCAATAAGTCGTTGCAGAATAAACAGGGGCTTCTTTGTTATTCGGTAGATTCCCGCCTTCGCGGGAATGACAAATAGTACATTAAACCTTTAGCACACCGCGGAAACTTCTGGCGGAATAGTAAGATTCAGCTCCATTATGGTAAGTAAAAACATTATTATAACGGCGATCGCAAAAGATAGCTCCACCAAGTTTTCTAATTTCATCCGGAGTTTTTATCCAGCTTGATGTTTTCAAATCGAAGTTGCCAAGTTTTTGAAGTTCCCGATATTGTTCTTCAGTTAAAAGTTCAATTCCCATAGCCGTGGCAAAATCAACAGCGCTATCTTTTGGTTTATGTTCCTTTCTAGCAGTAAGTGCTGCACGATCGTAACAAAGACTTCTTCTATTGGCAGGACTTTCAGCAGAGCAATCAAAGAAAATAAATTCACCTGATTTTGTATCGTAGCCAATTACATCTGGCTCGCCGCCGGTTTTTTCCATCTCGTTTAAAGACCAAAGCTTTTCATTATTCTTTTCCAACTTCGCCAATACATTATCCCATTTAATATCTTTATGGCGATTTATATTTTTTTCAAAACGTGTTTTTAAAATGATTAGCAGCTCATCAATTTGTTTTGATGATAAAACATTTTTTGTGCTTTTGGTTTTGCTCATATTTTTTTCCTCATTTGAATGTATAATGCACAATTTACAATGAACAACTTAATTTTAACAATTTGAAAACTTGAGGTGTGATCCAGAAGACTAAAAAGGCGATTCGATGAATCGCCTTAAGTGAAAATTAAGAAAATATTATTACTTCATTAAAATCATCTTTTTGGTTTCAATAAAACTGCCAACTTGTAATTTGTAAAAATAAGTTCCACTTGAAAGAGAAGATGCGATGAAATTCACTTCATAACTTCCTGCGGGTTTGTTTTCGTTTATAAGTGTTGCAATTTCGTCTCCAAGCAAATCATAAATTTTTAAAGTCACTCGAGACCCTTCAACTCCGCTCAGGGTGACATTCGGGATTGTGTATTTTATAGTAGTAGATGGATTAAATGGATTTGGATAATTTTGTTCCAGTGAAAATGCTTGTGGTAAACTTAAATCCACTTCAACTTCATTTGAATATGCAAATGTTCCATCGAAATCTATTTGCTTTAATCTGTAAGAGTATTTTCCATTTATGATTTTATCATCAAAAAAAGAATATGAGTGAGATTCTGCAGTTGTTCCATTCCCATCAACAAAACCAATGTTCTCCCATATTTCACTTCTTGCTTCTAGCTTCTTACTTCTTTCGATCTGAAATCCAGAGTTGTTTAGTTCAGTTGCTGTAATCCAATTTAGTGTAACAGAATTATTTGAAACATTTACAGAGAAAGAAATCAACTCAACTGGAACAATAGAATTACCAAGTTGTCCATCAGGATTAATATCTTGGGCATAAATTCCACCAGCATCATTTCTGTTATCACCCCAGGCGAGTTTGCAATTTTTAAAAACATCAACCGTAGAAACCAATTGTAATTTGTCGCTTGTTGGATTGGAGAGAATTGTAAAATTACCAGACCAAACAAAATCACCATTGTTGTTACAAGCAAACCCTTCAACTTTATCATTTTGACCTGCACCATTACCTTGAAGATAATATAAGTATGCTCTGCCACTTCCCATTTCAGAAGTTAAATAACTTATAGAGGTAGTAAGCGGAGCACTAAGTTCCTTAAATGTTTTTGCATCATCTGTCCATTGTCTTGTTCCGTTTGAAGAAAATTTTTGTCCGCTTATACCATTTTGATTTTGATCCGGTTCTGTTTCCATCCAAAAAACATAAGTTTCATTTGTTGCATTATCAAAAGCACAAACAGGATTGAATTTATGACGATTAACTTTTAAAGATGCTTCCGATCCGTTTAGAGGAAAATAAATTGATCCACTTGATGATACTCTTTGAACGAAAGCACTTTGTAAATTGTTATTATCGCGATCATCATGCCAGGAAATTAATCCGCCATTGTTATTATCAGAATAAACTTCTGGAACTGTAAAAGCAGCGATACTGCCAATATCCTGAATGTTTGCATTCCAGCTTATCGTACCTGATGAAGTAATTTTTTTTGCCCGGAGTTTAACCGTTTGTGCAGGAAAACTACCAGTGGTTGCAGTATGAAAAACTATAACACCACTGCTATCAGAAGTAACAACATCAGGATAATTATATCCTTCTGTAGCTGATTGAAGAATGATAGGATTTGTTCCCCAAAGTTTTGTGCCGGTTGGAGAAATTTTTTGTAAACCAACCTGAGATCTTGTTGAACTAATTATCCATGCAACAACAATATTTCCATCATCAGTTTTTGCAATTTTAGGATTAGCTTGAAAATCAGCAGTAGGATTTAGATCAATTCCGTTTACGCCCCAAAGAAAATCACCGTTAGGAGAAATAGCATAAACAAATGGATTAAGATTTCCGCCATTTCTAATATCAGAAAAAGCAATGATCGCATTATCATTATCATCAACTAAAAGATCGTAATCGGTAATCCATGTGTCTTGTGCATTACTGCTTACAACCAATCCATTTGGTGCCCACAATTTGTTGCCCATTGGATCTAATCTTTGAAGATAAACATTATAACTTCCGCTTCTTGTATCAAACCAGGAAACATAACATCCGCCATCAGACGTTGATCCAATTTTGGCAAGAGCTTGTTCGCCGGTTGTATCGCATACAGCTAAATTAGTTGCGGGATTGGTTGACCATTGTGCAAAAGAATATGCTGATAGAAACACAAAGGCAAAGAGTAATCCAAAGTATAAAGTCTTCATTTTTTTTCCTGTTGTTTTTATAAACATAATCATTAATGATAAATAATT
>CXWK01003848.1_pt4 | contig 10167 bp, 5 predicted proteins | sample 590851 | NCBI WGS metagenome assembly CXWK01 (sample SAMEA3498364, study PRJEB10139) | wastewater metagenome | biome: wastewater treatment plant; material: activated sludge | place: Denmark | collected 2014-08-01
GCCCGCGCCGCGCGGGTCGCCGCTGGTGGCCGACGGCGGCATGAGGCCCTCGTTGTAGTGGACACCCACGCAGTCGGACGCGCTGCCCGCCCCGGCGGCCATCATGCCCGCCACGTAGGGCGCATCGTCGCAACCGCCGCCGCCACAGCCACCGAAGTAGCCGGTGGGGGCCGGCGCGCCGGTGATGACCATGACGTTGGGGTTAGCGGCCTTGATCTTCTGGTAGGCCGGGCGCAGCATGTTGTTGACGTAGGAGGCCGGGTCGATCTGGCCCACCGGCCATTCGCGCTCGATGTTCATCTCGTTCCAGACTTCGATGGCGTCCGGCCCCAGCGCGGCCACGCCGCCCAGGAAGTTGGTGTAGGCCTCGAAGTCGATGCTGCTGGGGTAGAGCTGGCCGGGGATGCTGAGCAGAATCTTCATGCCCGAGGCGTGGGCCTCGTTGATGAGTCCGGCCACCGCGTCGGGGGTGTCGCCGGGATTCCACTTGTGCTGCTTCTTGACCCAGGTCATGCCGGCGTACTGCATGTTGCCGACGGGCATACCCGCCGCCTGGCCGCCCAACTCGAAGTTGCCGACGTTGCCGACCGGCGCGACCGACGGCGGGGCGACGACCGGCGCGGCGGCGGCGCCGCTGGCCGGCGTCGAACCGGGGGCGGCGGCCAACGGCGCATCGGACTCGACGACCTCCAGCGTGTTGGGGTCGAAGCCGGTGTTGATCGTCACCAACCCCTTGGCGATCCAGCCCTCTGCGCCGCTCGGCAGGGCGATGTTGAGCCAGTCGCCGGTCGCGTTGCGGCCCAGCAGCTTGAGAATAGTGCCACCCTGAGCACCGCCGGCGACGACGCCATAGATGACGCCGGGGCCGGTGCGGATATTGGACGGCAGGTTAACCTGCGCCGTTGCCTCGCCCGCCGCGCCCAGGTTGGCCGTGGCGGCCGTGGCCGCCGGGGTGGCCGCGCCGCCGGTGGTGGGGGCGGCGGTGGTCGCTTCGCTAGGGGCTTCGGGCGTCGCTTCGGGTGTCGCCGTCGGTGCTTCGGCCACGGCCGCGCCGCCGACGGTGACGGGCAGTTCGCCCAGGTCGGCCGTCGTGTCGCCCAGCACCAGGCCGGCCTGCACGCGATAGTCGCCAGGGTTGGCCGCCGTCCAGGCGAAGGTCAGCTCGGTGCCCGTGGCGCTGGCGACGATGCTGTCGGCGGCGTCGCGCACCGTCCAGGCGATGGCCGCCCCGCCCGGCTGCGGCGCTTCGCCCGCGCCCAGGAAGCTGTTGAGCGCCGCAGCATAGGCCGCGCCGCTGCCCAGTTCCAGGCCACGGAGGGTCGCGCCGCGCAGGTTGTAGTCGCGGGCCAGTTGCAGCCGATCAAGCAGCGCCGCCTCGGTGATGAGCCAGACGGTCTGCGGCTGCCCGGCCTGCTCGAAGGTGTAACGGTAGGCCAGCGCCTCGCCGTCCCACTCCAGCGGCGTGGCCGAGCCGCTCAGGGCGACTTCGACTTCCGCGCCGGGTTCGATTGCGGTTGCATCGCCGGCGATCTCCAGCGTGCCCAGGCTGGCCAGGGCTTGCGCCGCGGGCAGTTCGGTGAAGGCCTCGCCGACCTTGTTGACCGCGCCGGCCGTCAGCAGCAGGTTGAGCTTGCGCCGGTCGATCTGGCCGGTGGCCCAACTGACGAGTTGCTCGGCCGCGCCGCCGTCGCCATACACGGTCGGGTCGAGGGGCATTCGCAAATACACCACGTCGGCCAGCCGGCCCAGCGCGGTCCAGTTCTGGCCGCCGGTGTCCCAGCTATTGTCGACGGGCGTCGGCGTGTCCAGTGTCAGGGCTAGTTGCTGCCCCTCGGCGTGCAACGCGTCGGCCAGACGGGTCGCGAAGTCGGTGTAGGCTGCCGACTGCGCCGCGGGCACTCCCTGGTAGTCCAGGTGGATGCCGGCATACCCCTCGGCCACAGCCTGTCCGACGACGCTGTTGATCTGCGCGTCCTGGACGGCGGTATTGTCCAGCAGGGCGGTCAGCGCCGCCTGATCCACGACCGCGCCGTGGTTGGTCAGGCGCAGGAAAAGGCTACTCGCCTCGCTGCCCTCCGGCAGTGCGGCCACGTCGCCGGCCAGCGCGCCGTTTTCGCCCAGCACCAGGGCGCCGACCGAAGCCTCGGTCAGCAGCGGGGTCACGTCGGCCGGCAGTTGGCCCTCGGGAGCCACTTCGACGGCCACGACCGGCTGCTCGGGCGGGGCGGACTGGACGAAGACCAGCGCCCGCGGCAGGGGGCCGTCGGCGGCCACGGCCTGCGCTCCGGCGGCGTCGATCTGGCCGGGCACGTGGCTCCAGGCCGCGCTGTCCCAGCCGAAGAGATCGACGGTACGGGCATCGGCCTCGGCCGGCAGCGGCAGGGCGATCTGGCCCGTGGGCGCGTCGCCGCTGTAGTCGAGGACGTAGGCGTCGCCTACGGTCTGGGCCGGCAGCGCGGCGACAGCCTCGGCCAACGTCTCGTCGGTCGCGGCCAGTTCGGCCACGGCGACGCGGCTGACGCCGACGTTGGCGGCATTGAGGGACACGCCCTCCGGCAGAGCGCCGCCGGCTTGTTCGGCCGGCGCAGTGGCGTCGGCGGTGACGTCGGTTGTCGCGCCGTCCCCGCCGCCCAGCCCCAGGCGCGTGCCCAGGGAGATCGGCGGCAGAAATAGCCCGACAAGAATCAGAGCAATGACCACCAGGAAGCCGATGAGCATCGGCCACGATAGGCGCTTGCCCGGATTGGTTTCGTTGTTCTCCATGAAGTTAAGCCCCTTCCCGGATGATGTTGAATTTGTGATTCACTGAGGGGGTAACAGACAAAAGCGGCGCATAGGCAGCCGCTTATTCCCTCTTCCGGTTTTAAACTGTCGAACATTCTAGCACAAGCGCCTTGATCGGCAACCGCCCTAGGCGCGGCGACGGCTTACCGTGGGGGTGGCGTTGAGGAAACATTAACCAAGAGAGGGGTTAGGGACTAGGGATTAGGGGTTAGGGGTTAGGGATTAGGGGTTAGGGATTAGGGGCCGCGTCGGGTGCGTCACACTTTCTGGAAGCGCGTTGGGTGCGTCCCACTTTCCGGAGTGGGTCGCACCTTCTGGTGGGACTTGAAGAAGGTGCGATGCACTTCAGAAAGTGCAACGCACCGGGATGCGTGCTATACTTTGCCGTGAACCCGGTGCGCCGGGAAGATAGAACTGAGGGGGAGAGACGTGACTTTTATCCGTCGATCCAGCCCGACGGGGTTAGCCAATAGCACCAAGGAGACCACCTAAAATGAGTGTAGCCGATCTGTTCAATACCATGCCGTCGCGCTTCCAGGCCGACAAGGCAGCCGACACCGCGATGGGGATTCTGTTCGATTTGAGCGGCGCCGATGGCGGGCAGTGGTACGTCAACATCGCCGGCGGGCAGTTGGCCGTCAGCGAAGGCGCGCCGGCCGCCGCCCCCAGCGCCACGGTCAAAATGACGTCTGAGGACTTCCAGGCCCTTTCCAGCGGCAGCCTGAACCCGATGATGGCCTTCATGACCGGCAAGGTCAAGGTCGAGGGCGATCTGAATTCGGTGATGAAGTTTCAGCAGTTGGTCGGGTTTTAGTGACTAGTAGGGCGGGTCTTAGACCCGCCCCTACGTGTTACAGGTCAGGTGTAGGGGCGGGTCTTAGACCCGCCCCTACGCGTTACAGGCGGTGTACGAAGTCAGGCCGTGATCTTCTCGGCGTTGGCACTCAGGGCGATTTCGGCGTATTCGCGCCGCTCGGCCTGGCTCAGCTCCAGCCCGAACTGGCCCAGTAGTTCGGTGATGAGGCCGGCCTTGCGCTCGGCGTCGGTGCGCGACCAGGTGCGGGCCTTGATCTCCAGGAAGTAGCCCGGCAGCGCCGGCTCCAGCACGCGGTCGAGATTGATGGCGAAGTCGGTCGCCTTGTAGAGGATGTGCCAGCGATAGCGGTCCTTGTGGACGCGCAACTCGCGCGCCGGGGCGAAGTACTCCTGATAGAAGCGCAGGCTGCGGTCGGCCGTGGCCAGGAAGCGCGACCGGGAGAGCATGACCGCATTGGGGAACTCCTCGCGCTCCCCCTCGCCGATGAGCGTCAGCCGGGCGCGCACCTGGGTCACTTCGCCGGCCTCGTTGATGAACTCATCCTCCCGATAGCGCAACCGGGCCGCGTCGGGGTCGCCGCTGTCGAATAGGAAGTAGTGGTCGTACTGCCGGTAGTGGCCAACGCGCATGACCTGGATGGCGTCGCTCTCCAGCGTGTGGTGGACGATGGCGTCGTCGTCCAACGGCGCTTTCACCTGCACCTCGAAGCTCTCCAACCGCTGGACGCCGGACAGTAGCACCAGCTTGTTATAGGGGCTGGCCTCGCGCTCCATGACAAAGGCGTCGATCTTCCGGGCCGCTTCGATCGCCTCGACCCGCGCCGCGTCCTCGTCCACGGTCAGCAGCACGCGGTCGCGCATCAGCCAGCGGCCGTTGCACAACACGTGGGCCACGTCGCTGCTCTTGCTGCTGTAGACGATACGCGAGTAGACGGCGTCGGGGTGGTTGTGGAAGTGGGGCTGGTTGTGGATGCCGGTCATGTCGCGCACGGCGATGTCGGCCCGCTTGCCCGGCTCCAGGCTGCCGGTCAGATGGCCCATATGGATGGCCCGCGCGCCGCTGATGGTGGCGATCTCCAATGTCTGGCGGGCGGGCAGGACGGTCGGGTTCTGCGCCGCCACCTTGCCGATGAATGACGCCAGTCGCATCTCCTCGACCATGTCCAGGTCGTTGTTGCTGGCCGGGCCGTCGGTGCCCACGCCGACCTTCAGCCCCAGCTTGAGCATCTGGGCCACCGGGGCGATGCCGCTGGCCAGCTTCAGGTTGCTCGATGGGCAGTGGGCCACGCCCGCGCCGATGCGCCGCAGGCTGTGCATGTCCTGTTCGTCAATGTGGACGCAGTGGGCAGCCAGGAGCTTGGTGTCCAGGATGCCGTGCTGCTCCAGCCAGGCGACGACCGACATGTGATTCTGGTTGACGCTGTTGTCGGCCTCCAGCTTCGTCTCGCTGACGTGGGTGTGCAGCGGCACGTCGAAGGCGCGGGCCAGATCGGCGCAGGCCAGCAGCAACTCCGGCGTGGCCGTATACCAGGCGTGGGGGGCCACGGCCGGCTGGATGAGCGGGTGGCCGTTCCAGCGCTTGATGAAGCGGCGGCACAGCACCAGGGCGTCCTCGAACGTCTCGGCGTCGGGCGCGGGGAAGACGAGAATCGTCTGGCCCAGCAGGGCGCGCATTCCGATCTCGGCCACCTGCTCGGCGATGGCCTCTTCATAGTAGAACATGTCGGCGAAGGAGGTGACGCCGGAGCGGATCATCTCGGCGCAGGCGACGCGCGCGCCCAGCTTGACGAACTCCGGCGTGACGAACTCGCGCTCGACGGGCATCAGGTAGCCCAGCCAGACGTCGAGGCGCAGGTCGTCGTTCAGGCCGCGCATGAGGGTCATGGGGATGTGGGTATGGGCGTTGACCAGGCCGGGCATGATGACCGTGTCGGTGCAGTCGATCTCTTCCTCGGCCCGGTAGGCGCGGGCGATCTCGGCCGTTGGCCCGACGGCGACGATGGAGTCGCCGCGGATGGCCACCGCGCCGTCTTCAAACACGTCGTACTTCTCGTTCATCGTAACGACGGTTCCGCCGCGCAGCAGGATGTCTACGGGTTCAGTCATGTGGGTCTCCTGAGTTGGTGGTCAGTTCCAGTATTCAGCAGGTCAGTAGGTCAGTAGGTCAGTCGTTGATCGTTGGTCGACGGATTGTGATTTGTGGCCCGTCGTCAGTCGGCGGTCATCCTTCATCCCTCATCCTTCATCCTTCATTCAAACTCATTATAGCGATTCCTGTTATAATCGGTAGACAGACAGGGGCAAAAAGGCGCGCAGTGCAGCTCTTAAAATCTGTGGAATCTGCGTAATCTGTGGTTCCTCTCTCTTCGGAGGTCTGAGCATTGACGATACGAATGGTGGATGTGCTCGCCCGCAAGCGCGACGGGGGCGAGTTAACGGGCGAGGAGATCGCCTTTTTCGTGCGCGAGTATGCCGCCGGGGCCATCCCCGACTATCAGGCCGCGGCGCTGCTGATGGCCATCTATCTGCGCGGCATGAACCGGCGCGAGACGGTCGATCTGACCCTGGCGATGGCCCACTCCGGCGAACTGCTCGACCTGCATGATATTGCCCCGCGCATCGTCGATAAGCACTCCTCCGGCGGCGTGGGCGACAAGACCAGCCTGGCCGTGCTGCCGCTGGTGGCGGCCTGTGGCGTGCCGGTGGGCAAGATGAGCGGCCGCGGCCTGGGCAGCAGCGGCGGCACGCTGGACAAGNNGGTGCTGGCCGGGCAGACGCGCGACCTGGCCCCGGCCGACGGCAAGCTCTACGCCCTGCGCGACGTGACGGCCACCGTCAGCAACCGCTCGCTCATCGCCGCGTCGATCATGTCCAAGAAGCTGGCCGCCGGGGCCGACGCCATCGTGCTGGACGTGAAGGCCGGCAGCGGCGCGTTCATGCCCACCGTCGCGGCGGCCGAAGACCTGGCCCGGCTGATGGTCGAGATCGGCGCCGACGCCGGGCGAGAGGTCGTGGCCCTCATCTCCGACATGAACCAGCCCCTCGGCCACGCCGTGGGCAACGCTCTGGAAGTGAAGGAGGCCATCGCCGCGCTACAGGGCGGCGGGCCGGAGGAGTTCTGGCAGCACTGTCTGACTGTGGCGGCGACGATGGTGCGGCTGGCCGGGGCGGCGGCGACGGACGACGAGGCGCGCGCCCTCATCACGGCGGCGCGGGCCGACGGCCGCGGCCTGGCCAAACTCCGCCAACTGGTCGTGGCCCAGGGCGGCGACGGCCGGCAGGTGGACGACCCCAGCCGGCTGCCGCAGGCGCGCTACGTCGAACCGATTGAGTCCACCGGCAGCGGCACCGTGGCGGCGATGGACACGGGCGAATTGGGCTGGGTGTGCGTGCGCTGCGGCGGCGGCCGGCTGGTCAAATCCGACCGCATCGATCCCGGCGTCGGCTTCCTGCTGACGGCCAAGATCGGCGACACCATCGAGAAGGGGCAGGTCATCGGCGAGATTCATGCCAACGACGACATGACCCTGCAACAGGCGCAACGCGACATCCCGGCGGCGCTGACGCTGTCGCCCGACCCTGTCGCCCCGCCGCCGTTGTTTTATGCGACGATCAATGGGGAGTGAATGACCGCCGACCGACGACCACTGACCGCCGCTTGGGGACGACAGACGACAGATGAAAGCCGGAGAACACTTTCCGGCTGAGGTCTGTCTTTCGTCGTCTGTCCTCTGTTGTCTCGGTTCTGGCAGCCGTCGGCGGTCGTTGGTCGGCGGTCGTTTTAAGGAGAAGGAGTGACATGGAACTACTCGGCATCGACATCGGCGGTTCGGGCATCAAGGGGGCCATTGTCAACGCGGCCACCGGCGAACTGGTTACGGAGCGGCTACGCGCGCCGTCGCCGGCCACCTTCCAGCCCGACGACGTGGTGGCCACCGTGGCCGACCTGGTGAAGCAGTTCGGCTACAACGGCCCCATCGGCGTCGGCTTCCCGGCGGTGGTCATGCGCGGCCAGGTGATGACGCCGCCGACGGCGCTGGCCTTCCCCGGCTGGGAGGGGGTCAATCTGGCCGAGCGCATCAGCGCCGCCACCGGCCACGCCACGACCGTCGGCAACGACGCCGACGTGGCCTGCCTGGCCGAGATGCACTTCGGCGCAGGCAAGGACGAGCGCGGCGTGGTGATGGTCTTCACCATCGGCACGGGCATCGGCAGCGCGCTGTTCATCGACCGCCACCTCGTGCCCAACTTTGAGTTGGGGCGGGTCTTCCTGCGCGACAGCAAGAAGACGGCCGAGCAGTGGGCGTCCGACCGCGTGCGCGAGCAGGACGGGCTGGGCTGGAAGGAGTGGGGTGGGCGGCTCAACCAGTACTTCCAGCACATCGAGTTGCTCTTCTGGCCGGACGTGATCATCGTCGGCGGCGGGGTCAGCAAGAAACACGAGAAGTTCTTGCCGCTGATTCAGGTGAAGGCCAAGCTGCTGCCGGCGGCCTTCCGCAACGAGGCGGGCATCGTCGGCGCGGCGATGGCCGCGCTGGACATGCACAGCCCGCAGCCGTGGGAGTTGCCGGGGGTAGGGTTTAGTGGGGGGAGTGATTCGGGTGGACATGAGGCTTAGGGTGAAGCGCAGGGGAGCGGGGGAGCGGGGGCGCAGGGGAGAGAAGAATCTCCCCCGCGCGGCAGAAGGTGCAACGCACTCCAGAAAGCGCGTCGCACCGGCGCATCACCCCTGCTCCCCTGCCCCCCTGCTCCCCCGCGCTTTGACCGGAGCCCGCACATGACGATCACCAAGCCCGGCCCCCGCACGGTGTATTTGCCCGGCCCGGCCGTGCTGCCGCTGGCCGAGACGCTGGTGGCGCTGGCCAACAGCGAGGGCGGGCTGATCGTGCTGGGCGTCGACCGCGACGGGCGGCCGGCGGGCGAGGTGTGGGAGGAGGAGGCGGAGTTGGCGCTGCGCGAGGCGGCGGCGCTCTGTCGCCCGCCCGTGCCGACGCAGTTCCAGGCGGTGGAGCTGCCCGGCGGGCGCTTTATTGGAATTAGCGTGCCGCGCAGCCTGGAGTTGCACAGCCTGGCCGACGGCCGCGTGCTGGTGCGCCAGCGCGACGAGAACCGGCCGCTGAGCGGCGAGGAGATTCGCGCCTTGACCATTGCCCGACCGACAGTTGACTTTGAAACGGAGACGGTTCCCGGCGCGCGCCCCGAAGACCTGGACACCGAGACGCTGGGCGAATACCTGAGCCGGCGCGAGACGCGCACCGGCAGCCGCGCGCCCTCGGTCAGCCAACTGATGGTCGAGATCGGCGCGACCGACCGCGACGGCAACCCGACGCTCATCGGCGTGCTGCTGTTCGGCCGCAACCCGCAGGCCTTTTTGCCCCAGAGCGGCGTCAGCTTCGTCAAGTTCCTGGGCACCGAGCCGCGCGGCGAGGACGGCGGCGTGGGCTACGGCCGCCGCGCCGAACTGACCGGCCCGCTGGCGGCGATCATCGAGCGCGCCTGGTCGATTGTCTTCGACGAGATGCGCATCGGGGCCAAGGTCAACGACCTGGAGCGCGAGGAGCTGCTGGAGTACCCCCGCCGCGCCGTGCGCGAGGCGCTCATCAACGCCGTGGCCCACCGCGATTACCGCATCGCCGGGCGGCGCATCGAGATTCGCATGTACGCCGACCGGCTGGAGATCATCAGCCCCGGCGGCCTGCCCGGCTACATGACCCTCGATAATCTGGTGGAAGAGCACTTCTCGCGCAACCCGCGGCTGGTCAATGGCCTGTTCCAGTGGGGCTTCATCGAGGAGTTGGGGCTGGGCATCGACCAGATGATCGAGGAGATGGTGCAGGCCGGGCACGCGCCGCCGGAGTTCAAGGCCACGCCCCACTCCTTCACCGTCATCCTGTCCAACAAGCGCGAGCGGACCGTTTCCCCCAAGTGGACGCGCAGCATGAACGAGCGCCAGACGCGGGCGGTCAACTTCGTGCGCGAATCGGGCAGCATCACCAACCGCGAGTACCGCCAGCTTTGCCCCGACGTGTCGCCGGAGACGCTGCGCCTCGACCTGGCCGACCTGGTGGATCGCGGCGTGCTGCTGAAGATCGGCTCCAAGAAGGGGACGTACTATATCCTCAAGTGACATGTGGCACAGGTGTCTTCACCTGTGCTCCTGAACACAGGTGAAGACACCTGTGCCACAAAATATCCCAAGCTTTTTCCCAAATTGGGCCTTGGGATAAGTTGGGAAACGGACATTTATCCCCATGAGTTTCACAACCCCGGCCGCGCTGTTGCTGTTGGCGCTCCTGCCGCTGGTGGCCTGGCTGGTTTGGCCGGTAGACCGGCGGCCGGTAGAGCGGCGGCCGGCGAACCGGCGGCCGGTTGACCAACGACCGGCCAGCCGGCGGCCGGGCGCGGCGCGACCACGCCCCCGCTCCGGCTGGCCGGGGCTGGTCCTGCGGCTGCTCATTCTGGCCCTGCTCATCCTCAGCCTGGCCGGGGCGCAACTGGTGCGGGCGGTGGACGATCTGGCCGTCGTCTTCCTGGTCGATGCCTCCGATTCGATGAGCCGCGAGAGCG
>CXWK01087862.1_pt1 | contig 10164 bp, 14 predicted proteins | sample 590851 | NCBI WGS metagenome assembly CXWK01 (sample SAMEA3498364, study PRJEB10139) | wastewater metagenome | biome: wastewater treatment plant; material: activated sludge | place: Denmark | collected 2014-08-01
CCGCAGACGACGCAGGCGGTCGCCCCTAATGCTGGACTCTCACCGATCGCGCAACACGGTGAGGTGAACGTATTCACGATCATTTGAGAGGTCAGCGGACATGGACAGCGAACTCGACTCCCACCTACGACAACGGCTCGTGAAGTCGGTCTGGCAGGTACTGCCCGCTGACGCCATCGAACGTGTGCGCGAGATGTGGCTGGCTACGCCCGAGATGGCGTGGGTGTCGCACCTACCCCCAGACGCCCAGATCGAATGTGTCCGCGAACTGGTCCACACCGGATTCTTCGGCACCACCCACGAGCAGGTGGTGTGTTTCGCTGCGTGGAAGGGCACTGCCGAGGGCTACGAGATGGGATACGACGCCAGCCAGTTCGAGTTCTTCAGCGACGAGGAACTCTTCTCCCTCTGATGAACACCGCCCACCACCACTCCACAGTGGGCTGACACCGCGACGGGGGCTGATACCGCTCACCACGAGGCTGTCCTACACCGGCACCAGGGCGTAGCAACGCAGAAGAGGGCGACGCGGGGGGGGAGTAGTTCCTCACACCCCACGCACAGACGAAGGAGCCCGGCGAGCCTCGGTACGCCGCTGCCGAATGTCCCGCAGTCGTCGCACCAGCTCCGGGCGGTAGAACTCCGCTGCCGGTTGATCGATCAGACGATTCAACGTTTGGTAGTAGCTGGTCGCCCGCATCTGCAGCGCCTGATCGATCTGTTCCTCACGATGCCCCGCGGACCCCGCCAGCTGGTCCACCAGATCTAAGACCGCTTTGTCGCGGTCGGACAGCTCCCCTGACGCCACGGTCATCAATTCCTCGGTGTCCTGTGTCATCACTGGCACCCTTTCCCTCGCTGTTTATGCCGTCACAAGAGACTGTGGGTGACCGCGGCGCTCAGGCCACATCGAGAACCCCTCGGACACCGGGGGCGCGGGGTCAACGAGACGGTGTGATGTCGCGGGAGGAGTGGGAACCTTGGGCGGGCTCTCAGGCAGTGGTCCTGCGCAGAAGATCGCCCGCGCACACCAACTCCATAGTGGCGACGAACAGTTGCGCCGCCTGGGCGGTGGAAACCGGGGTGAGAGACTCCTGCTGCACCCGCAAGGTGGTGATGATGTCGCCGACGGTGAACGTGGCGCGCACCGCGTCCGCGAGGGCGCGGGTCTCCTCTGGACAGCCGGAAACGGCGGGCGCACTCATGGCGCGCGAGATGTCATTCATCTCCTCCTGGGCGGCGCGCATCGTCGCCTCCAGGTAATCGTTCAATAGTGGGCTCACCGGGTCTCCTCGCTGCTGGTCATTGTCGGTCGCGTCTGCCTATAACAGTGGTGGCCCCGCTCACGCATGCCACATGACGTCAGCGGGGGGAGGGAGCCGGCGAGCACGGAACGCCTCGGGAACCAGCACCACTCCGACATGGGTGATGCCGCCCCAGGGGAGGGGCGGCATCGTGGGCTATTGGATGAGGTGAGTCACGCGGGAACGGCAACGCGAGCGTTGCGGTGTTGCGAGCGCTTCGAGGGGCGACGAGTCGAACAGGGTTCCGCAGACATGCGGGACACGCGAACAGACAGGTCAACCAAGTCAGCCATCCGATTGTGGAACAGCGCAGCGCTGAAACTGCCCAGGTAGGCGGTGCCATCCTGTGCCTGCTTCAACTGCGCTTCCACCACAATCTTGGAGATCGTAGCCAATAGACGCTGGGCTTCCCTGGCGTGCCGGGAATTCGGGCGGGCTTCCACCACCTCAGTGGTGCACTGTTCCGCAAGATTCCAACGGGCGCAGGCGTCAGACACGGAAGTCCAATCGCCACGCTTGTAGGTGTCTTTACGGTCTTGCTTGGATACGCGACGGAGTTTCATAACAAACTGCCTTTCAATGTTGCTCCGAAACGGAGTGCCGAGAAGTTCGGCGAGTGATGACCGCCACCGTGTGCGCGCACGCAGACGCAGGAGTCCAGGAGCCACACGATCAACCACGCGGAATCCGTGGGGCAGACACAGTGAGGGGTATGGAATCCGGCAGCCTCCGCGTCGCCCACCGGGACGTCCCGGCTCCCGCCGAGGACGAGGCGTGGCCCAACTACCAACACGCCACGCAGGCATTGCACGACAGTGCCCGCCAACTCCTCGACCAACTGCCGAACCGCGACTGGATCTCCCCCGACCACCTACTGCGGGAACTCGCTGCGCCCACCGACGACACCTGGCTCCTTATCGACACTCACGCCAACCCCGACGACCTCGAACGCTTCCACGCGCTCCACCGCCACGTGCAGAACCTCGCTCGGCAGCACACCCAGGGGCCCGCAGAGCAGGTGCGCCGCCAACTCGACTTCTGGGGCGTGAACCCCGCGGACTTCCACCTGGACCCCCGGGGTGAATCAGGGCAGACTCTCACGCCCACGCTCTCGGGCCGTCTCCACGACTGCACCTTCGTGATGTGGAGTGACCACGATGGGGTTGAGGTGCGCATCCAAACCCCAGAGAACCCGATCGCACAGCCGCCGCGCCTGGTGTCCGGCACTCGCCGGAGCGCGCGAGAACACCGGTGGCAACACGCGGGATACCAGCTCGTGTGGGGAGTGCGGCAGTACCACGAGGCCGCGTTCTGCCGACACGAACACGGGGGCAGCGACCGCTGTCTGTGGTGTCGCCTCATCCCGCCGCGCTTCCTCGTTGTCGAGACCGCGTGACGCATGGGGCCAGCGGGTTCACCCCGTCGCTACACCCGACTGCCCGCGGTCAGCGAGTGACGCGCCGCAAGTGAATCCCGTCCGGCTGGAACGAACGCTGCGCGCCATCAGCATCGAAGCGCACGGTCACCGACCCGGGCGCCACCTCCACCACCCGGGCGGTGCCGAACGTCGCGTGGCGTGCTCGGTCCCCCACCCGCCACGCGACACCCGCGAGACGGGAAGCCGGGTGCGCCGTGCGGGGACCAGACGCTGTGGGACCCGACGACACCATCACACGACCCGAGGACGCCAAGGATCCCGGAGCCGCACCTGTGGACTGTGGCATCGTCGAGCCCACGCGACCAGGGGATGCCACCAACTCGCTGAGCCGAGCAGACTGCACCGGCTGCAGCAATACCGCGGGAATATCGGACAAGAACCGTGACGGTGGATTCTCCCCCCGACCCATCGTCGGAGACCACCGGGAACGCGCACGCGTCAGCGTCAACGACTGTTCCGCGCGAGAACACGCCACGAACATCAACCGGCGCTCCTCGGCCACCTGCTCCGGGGTCGCGGACCGAACGTGCGGCAACACCGACTCCTCGCACCCCACCACCCACACGTGCGCCCACTCGCGACCCTTCGCCGCGTGAATCGTTGAGATCACCACCGGGGACCCCACGCCCTCCCCTGACGTCGACTCCCCCGCCGACACCAGGGACACGTGCTCCACCAACAACGCCGCCGGATCAACCGGACTCACATCTGGCTGAGCACGTCGCTGCGCATCCAGATGGCGGGCGGCTGCGACCGTCTCCGCCACGTTCGACAACTGTTCGTCGCGACGCTCCGAGGAACGGGAAGCGATGGCATCCCGCAACCCCGAGCGGGACAACACGGTGGTGACCACACTCTCGGCACTCCCACTGCGCGCCGCTTGCCGAGCCGCAGCGATCACCGCCGCGAACTCCCCCAGGGCGCGCCCGGGTTTGCCACCCAGCGTGCGCGACAGGGCGACACACGAGTCCACCAGCCCGAGGTTGTTCGCCTGGGCATACGCCACGACCTTGTCCGCGGTGGTGGCACCCACACCACGTCGCGGAGCACCGACGGCGCGCCGGAATGCCGCGGCGTCCCGCGGGTTCGACACCAGCCGCAGCCACGCCATCACATCTTTGACCTCGGCACGGTCAGCGAACCGCACCGTTCCGACCATCGAATACTCCACACGTGCTGCCACCAGCGCCCGCTCGAACGCTCGGGTCTGCTGGTTAGCGCGCACCAGAATGGCGCGAGACCCCGACACAGACGCCACCTGTTGCGCCACCCAGTCGGCTTCCTCTTCTTCATCCCACGCGGTGTACAGGCGCACCGGGGAACCCCCGGCTCCCGCGGGACGCATCGGAGACCGGAACTCCGCTGGATTGCGGGCGATCACCGACGCTGATACCGCGCAGATGGTGGCGGTGGAGCGGTAGTTGGTCCCCAACACGATCGTGCGATGGTTCGGGAACTGGGTGGCGAACAGGTCTGCGACAGCCCCGGTAGCCCCACGGAACGCGTAGATGGACTGGTCCGGGTCGCCGACCGCGAACACTTCCCCCTGGGGCGCCAACAGGCTCACGATCTGTTGCTGCACCTCGTTGGTGTCCTGGAACTCATCGACGAGTACCCGGTCGAACCGCTGGGACAACCAGTCGCGAGCCTCAGCATGGCGGCCCAACACCATGGTCAACGTCAACAGGTCATCGAAGTCCACACAGCCCGCTGACCGCATCCGCTGCTGCAACGCGTGCCACAACTGGGTGGTGACCCGATCCAAGCCCGCGTCCTTCGGGTGCACGTGTCCGGCGTTCTTGGCTGCCGAGATTGCGGCGTAGGCGTGGGTGGCGATGTCGTAGGACGGGGAACGCGTCTCCCGGTCAACTCCCGTCACCCCCAGTTCCGTGGCGGCGGTGCGCAAGAGTTTCACCACGTCGGCCGGGTCCACGAGGGTGAACCCGGCGGGCAGGTCCACCACGTGATGCCAGCGACGCAGAATGCGAGCACACAGCGAGTGGAAGGTGGACACGGTCAACTGGGCGGCCGCAGCAGGTCCGGTCAACTCCGCGATTCGGGAGCGCATCTCGGACGCCGCCTTATTGGTGAACGTCACGGCGGCAATCTGTCCGGCGGGGATCCCGGCGGCGTGCACTGCCGCCACGCGGCGGGTCAACACTCGTGTCTTACCTGACCCGGGCCCAGCGACCACCAGCACAGGTCCATTCACTGAGGACACCGCGAGTTGTTGTTCGGGATCCAACCCTTCGAGGAGAGCGGGGGGAATGGCGCGGGGATCAACAGCTGTCACCTCCCGCACCGTGCGCGGCACGCTTGCCCGGCAGGCAAGGCGAAACCACGGGCGAGTGGGCGGCGAGGGTGCGAACGTGGAGTGGGGTCTGACGAATGGCCTCGAGGAGCGGGTGCGGAGCGCCTTGTTGCTGCGCGAATACTTGATTCCCTCAGCCACGCCGAGCAACCGGCAACGCTGACTCAGGGGGAGCGTTCCGCTTGGACGCCCATCAACTTTCTGAGGAATAGATGTCTGCTCTTGGCCCGACAGCGACTTCCACGCCGATAGCCCACGTGACGCCATCACATGGTGGCGGGACGGTGATTCGAGGGCACGGTGTGCTGCGAGTCAGACGAGGGAGGTGTCCCAGCGGTGAGTGATTTTCCCGGTAGCGGTTCCGAGGAGACCACGGCAGAGCGTTCGACTGCTGGCGAATCCCAGTTCGACCAGGCAGCCTACGAGGCGGAGATTGCATTGGGTTTGAGCCAAAGCTCGCTGCCGTTCGGGAGTTCATCGAGCATCTCCAAGAGTCTGACTTCGTCGCTGTCGAGGTTTCGACAGAGGACTACCAGCGCGATGAGTTTGACGAGATCGCCGCACGCCATATGGCGATGCTGTGGGACACGTAGAGACTGACAGGTTCGAGGCGACGCAAGGGCTTGGGAAATGGAGACCGGAACTGATGGAGGTCGTGATGAGTGGAATGCCAATGGATCTTGACAGTAGACCGCGAATTCAGGTTGGTGATCAGGTCTTTCTCGATGCCACCCCAGAGGAGCGGGCAGCAGTGGCCAAGAAGGCAGCCCACAACCACATGAGCTGGGCGGATCTCTTTGACCGGCTGGCGCGCCAGGCCTAACCCTGCGGTCAGAGCATCAGGCGATGAGCCGGGCGATGAGCTCCGGGGTCATTGGAGCAAACTCGCCCGTCTCCAGTACGTCAATAGCGGCGTTGTAAATCGACACATCCTCGAGTTCGGCAATTCGTGCCGCCGCTTCCCTTGCTGAGTCGTCATTGTTCAGTTCCGCCCCTGTGCTCTCCATCTTCTGCCTCCAATGCTGTGTGGGTCGACTGTCACCATGATGCGAGCAGAGGGGTTTCCCGCCGCCAGGTGCGACGTCGACACTTCGGCAATCGGAACGCACATCCCCTACGGGCAGGTCCCACCGTAAGGCCGCGACAGCGACCGGAGAATCGTGTGCCCCACGGAGAACCTTTACTTGCGGGGTTTCATAGAAAAGGTTAGGCGCGATCCTTTACCAAGGACCCGGAAGTTTTCGCGGCTATCGACGAGCGTCAGCGATAGCAGAGGGCAGAACTCGCGGGCGGTTCCACTCCCCCCGGATCACCTCAGCAACTGGCAGCCAGCGCCAACGCGTGACCCAGCAAGGACACCGGCATCACGTGCATCCGATCCACATACACGTCCCACGCCATCAGTCGGGTTGTGAGATCGGGAACAGGAGCCAACAGGGTCGCCAACTCCACGAACGCGGACACTCCCCCCAGTAGTGCTGGGCTCGTCGACGCTCCCACCAACAACTGCGCGGCGCACCACACGATCGTCGCATCCAGGTCGAGCAAGGGCTCCAGAACACACCACACGTGCTGTGGGCTCAACGTGCACAACTCCAGCGCCGCCACCTCGAAAGCGACCCGACACTCGGGTTCGCTGGCAAACCGGGAGTGCAGGCGAGCGACGCTGCGGCCGTGGAGATGCCCGTGGGCGCGCCACTCGTCGACAGCCAACGTCCACCACCACTCCGCCTCTGGGTCGGGAGCAGGTGCTGGAGAGGATGGCAGCGGGGGTGGTGTCACAAGGCGGGACTGTTCGACACGAGGCGTGGTTGCCCAGCAGGTCGTCATCGCTCCCCACCTCCCGTGCGTGCTCGAGCGTCAACCACGCCGCGACACTCTCCCCCTGGTATCGGCGTGGTTGACGCGATCGACGGGGCCAATCGGGAAGGAATTTATTCATTCCAACGGGGTGCTCCGTACAGTGTTCCGGCACACCACCCGATCATCGACAACCCCACCCCCAGACTCCGTACAGTGTTTTCGGAGGACACCCCAACACCGGACCTCGCCCCCGTCGAATGCTCCGTACAGTGTTTCCGGCACACCACTCGATCATCAACGACCAGTCAGCCGGGACGCTCCGTACAGCGTGTTGGTCAAGGAGGGTGATCCCCAAGTCCGCGCGGGAGAACCGAAACGCTCACGGTAGCGGGATACTTCTGCCAGTAGACCCCTATGCCGCACGGGCAGACCCCGGTTGACCACCACACACCCCACCGGGCGCCCGGACACACCGCGCCATCTGCATGAACGCGCGGCAAGCCCAGTGTCTCGTCACCCACCCACACCCAGTCCGGCTCTACCGTGGGAGGGTGGCGACGGACAATCAGGTGCTCGCACTCCTCATCGAACGAGTGCGCCCACGCATGCTGGAGTACTTCACCCGCGACTCCTGCGTGGCAGCAACCCGCATCGGATTGGATCTGTGCGACGCGTTCGGGATCCACGCCAAACCGATACCGGTCACCATGACCGCGCTCAACCGCGAGTACCTCGCCATCCCCGGTCTCCCCGACGAGGAACGCGAGGCGCTCTGGTCTCAGGTGGCGGCAGGAGCCGTCACCGCCAACACCCCCGGAGGACCGTGGCGAGTCGACGTCAACTCCCCCGACGCGGCAGCCGCCGACGAGGGGGCAGGACACGTCGTCATCGGGGTGCCCGCCACCCCCAGCCATCCCACAATGCTGATCGACGTGAGTGCCGACCAAGCAGACCGCCCCCACAAGAACATCCACATCCCCCAGCCGATCGCGACAATCCCCGACAGCGCCTTCCTCACCACAGTGGGAGCCCAGCACACCGTCGCGCTCGACGACGGGGGCGCCGTGGTCTACCAGCGCACCAGCTCCCGCACCTACACCCGCAGTCCCAACTGGCGGCGCACCTCCACCCAACCGGACGGCAGAGCAGTGTTTCGCCAACTCACCGCCAACCTGATCGCGGAGTTCCGAGACGAGCTCGCCGCTCGCACATGACGACGGACACGAAACCGCACACCACGAGGATGTGCCGCCCCGGCCGGTGGCTCGCCGAAGCGGTGGATGTGGCATCGGGCGCCGTCGTCTCCACTGTTATCAGTAGAACCCGATCCGCCCGCTGAGACCCCAGGAGACCATATGACCGCACTCGCTTACGTCGTCACCGCGACCAGCCCCGCCAACGACACCACCACCTTCGGCGCCTACGCCAGCCTTGCCGACGCGCGCACCGCCGTCGCCAACCACATCAGCGCCAGTGGGGAGCACCCCTGGCTGCGCACCGAAAGCGAGCGGGACGCCTACTTCGCAGTAGCAACCGCCGAGGACATCATCCGCGCCCACCGCAGCTCGACCGCCGTGTTCTATGACATCAGTGCCCAGCCGATGCCCGACTCAGTCTCCCCACGCTGGAACTGAACCGAGGAATCTGGCGACCGCGAGAGGCGAGGTCCCGTGCACAAAAGTGCGCCGGGTGTCCCCAAGTGCATAACCCCACGACGCGAACCCGGGGCGCCCGGCACGCCACAGTGGTCCCGGGCGCGTTCACGACTGCAGCGCAGGCGCTCCCCCACGGGTTGCCGTGGAAGCCGAGCCGACCCGATGGGCAAGCGCACCACACCCCAACACCGCGCCCACCACTGCCAGCGCCACCCAACCCACGGCACTGGAACCGTGACCATCCACCAACCACCCCAAGCCCGCGACGAACACACTCTGTGACACCGCCAACGCCGCACACAACAGCGCGAACACCGGCGCTCGCGAGCCCGGGGGGGATCTCTTGCACCACCCTCACATTCGCGGGAACCAAGGCGATGAACACCACCCCCATCGCCACCAACGCGACAACCAGGAGCGCCCCGGACCCCGTGAACGTCGCCAACGCAAAGCCCACAGCCGCGCCCACCACCAGCGTCGTGGACACCCGGAGCGCCCGGTGCCCACTCCATTGCGAGGGCAGCAACAGGGTGCCGACCAGGCTGACCGCAGCAGCGGCGGCGAACACCACCCCCACACTTGACGCCGACCAGCCACGGTCCGCCAACAACGGGATCGCCACCGCCTCCACCCCCGTGGCGAAACCCACCGCAATGGTCACCAACACCACCAGCCACGCCAACGGGCGCCGCTGCCACAGTGTCGCCAGCGCGGAGCGCACCCCCACCGCTTCGTCCCCCTCGCTGGCGGACCGAGCGTTCGGCACTCGCGTGAGCAAACCCGCGGACACCACAAAACTGGCAGCGTTCAACCACAGCGCACCCGACACTCCCAACCACCCCACCAACAACCCACCCGCCGCATACCCGACGATGACGGTCGCATCACTGAGAGCGTGAGCCAACCCCACTCCCCGACCCAGGTTCTGCGCTCCGATCAGGTGAGGCAGCCAGGCGGACCGATGCGACTCGAACACCACCGACACGATCCCCACTACTCCCGCACCCACCAGCGCCGTCATCGGACTGGGTGCGAGTGCCACCAGTGCCACCACACCGGCGCGCACCAAATCTGCGGACACGGCCACCGGACGATGCGACCACAACGAGCTGCGAGCCGACAGCCACGGTCCCACCAGCGCACCGGGCGCGATCGAGAACACGATCACCAGAGCTGACCACAGGGCTGAGCCGGTGGTGTCGAACAGCAACCACGCCAGCGCCAAGCGCGCCACCCAGTCCCCCACCTCGGAGATCATCCCCGCGGTCACCAGCGCGGGATACCCGCGCGAGCGCCAGAGCGTTCGATACGAGGGGGAGGAAGAGAAGGCGGTCGGGTCCATCAATGGTCACCGACGCCGGGAACTCCGAGCGAACCCCCACAGCGTGGCGGGGGCGGACCCCACACAGACGAGGAGAGGGAGGGTGACATTGCGATACTCACCCTCCCTCTCACTCATGATCAGGGGCGCGTTCACCCAGAAAACACCGTCGCCAGATGGGGAGAAGGAGGACGGTGGGAACAGCATGACGTCGACCTGATCGGGTGCTGATGAAATACCCACAGAGCAACCACGTGCACCAGTCGTGATCACAGGGCAGTGGTCACGCCCAGCGGCGACCGAATAGGGGTTTGCGCATCGAGTTCTGTTCA
>CXWK01012519.1_pt1 | contig 10157 bp, 3 predicted proteins | sample 590851 | NCBI WGS metagenome assembly CXWK01 (sample SAMEA3498364, study PRJEB10139) | wastewater metagenome | biome: wastewater treatment plant; material: activated sludge | place: Denmark | collected 2014-08-01
GTTACGTTCTTGATAACCGGCGATGAAGGCGGCTCGCTGTAGGCCAGGAGTGCTGCCCAGGACGAAAGCGTGCCAGCGTCGACCTCGACAAACCGTTCTGCGTGTGGCCGAAGGTCCCAGCCCCCCGCAGGCAGCTTGCGACCGGGAAGCTCTCCGGTACCGTCGTGTCCGATGCTGCGATCGACGACTGACGGGTGATACAGAAACGCTGCCTGCGTAAACGACGGATCCTCCCGCTCAGATGAGTAGACGTGGACCCCGTACTCACGCGTATCGCTGATCTCTGCGAACAGCATGAGTTCGTTGATGAAGTGGTAGTGACGCCGGTAACGCCGGTATGCCGTCGCACGAAGTTCCGCTGCCTTCGGGTCGCTCAAGAAGCCCTCTGGATGAAGCAGCGCTGTCACACCGCCGCTGGCCTGTCGACGCCAGGAGTTGGTGATGAAGAGCAGGTACAGGTTGTTCTGTTGTCCGACAAGGAGCGGTTCGCGGGACCCTGCACCCAGCAGATCGTTGAGACCTTCGTTCTCGGCGAGCTCCGTCATGTACTGCTTGCGGGCAGCTGGGGCAGCGAGCACGACGCCGCGGCGTTCAATCCGTTGCTCTTGCGTGATCGACGGCGCTACACCAAAAAACGGGTCGTACTCTGCGAGCACGAAATCATCCGACCATCGGGGCCGCACCCAGGGCGGGTTCCCGACCTGGAGCTCGAATCCGCCACCATCGAACACAGCCGGCTGCTCAAGCTCCCAGTGAAAGAACGCTTGGTCAGCTGCGATGTTCCGGCACTCCCGTAGCCATGGGTGACGTTGAATGACCTCCACCACCGAGGCCCGCCCGAAACTCTCGACCGACTCAAGGGTCCCATCGGCAAGCTCGTTCGGCGTGAACAGCTCGCCTGTGTCTGCCGAGTCCGGCTGCCCCAGAAGGAGCTCGCCGGCCTCAATCCACGCATCGACGCTGGGCAGCAATGATCCGTTCGCCGGACCCCACATCCAGAGCGCGCACCATGCGTCCATGAGGAGTCGGAGTCGAGCAGACGGACCTTCTGGATCGTTGAACCTGCCGCTTCCACCTGACGGCAACTTGGCCGAGTTCCTGCCCCAGAGGTTGACAGCGCGAGAGTTCGCCCGCAGGTAATTCCGTCCATCTTGAGCGGCGGTCGCCCACGCTCGGTCCACACGCCGAGCGAGGGCCTGCAACCGGTCGAGCTGGTGTTTGGTCGGCACGGCGTGGGCCCGCTTGCGCCAGGCCCGAACGGTCTCGGACCACTGCTCCGCCAGCCCTGGCCTGGGATGCTTACCGCCGACACCCTTAAGCTCGCCGGCGGACGCAGCTATGCCCCATCCTTCGCCCGGGAGAAGGAAGTGATGGATCCCGGATGCCTCGCCGAGTGGGACATCGTCAAAGGGAAATTCGGTCGGAGCGACGGCAGGCTTGCGGTTCGTCCCTTTCCACGGCTGCTTCTTCGCCTGCTCGACGGTGTATACGGCGCGGCGGGCACCGATCAAGCTGTTGCCACGACGGAGCCGGGCGCCAAAGTGGGGAGCACGGAGCCCGGGGTACATGCAGTTCAGCCACAAGCTGACCTCAGCGAGCTCGACCGCAGTGGGGTTGAGGTCGACGCCATAGCACTGGTTGATGGCGAAGTGGGCCTTCGTCTTCTGTAGTTCGAGCTGGTACTGATCGGGGTCGATAATCTCGCCCGCCTCGTCTTGGGCTGCCTTGAGATAACGCTCGGCGAGCTGGATGATCGCTTCGTTGAGGAACGCGCCGCTGCCGAGCGCTGGCTCACACACGGTGAGCTCGAGAACGTCAGCGGCAGCCAAGTCGGGATGTTCCTCCCAGTACACGTCGAGGGTATGGCGGACGGTGAACTCAGTGAGTACCTCGGGTGTGTAGTAGCTGGCTGACCGCTGACGGTCTCGGCCAGATAACCGGAACACAAAATCGCCTTCACGATACCGGACAGGTCGCTCCTGCCCCTCCGCTCCCTCGACGAGAAACACGTCGTCGGGGAACTCCTTGGCCCGGTCGACCGGGATGACCCAAGAGCCGTTGTCAGGGTCGCCATCATTGGCAATCTCGAAGAGCTCCTCAGTCGCGAGGAACCCCTTGTAGGCCATGAGGCCCTCGTACACCGCGCCCAATTGATTGATGCCAAGGGTCGCGTAGCTCAGGGCCTGCCGGCTACGACCGCGCTGTTCCTTCGAGAAGCAGAGGTTGGCGAGTACCTGCTGCAGTGTTTCGTCGGTGATCCTGGAACGGTCGAGCAGCGGGCAGGCTCGCTCGGAGAACAGCGTCGACCCCAGACCAGGGAAGGTCAATCCTCGAGCATCGATCTCCAAGGTCGCTTCAGGCTCATACCCGTCGTTGACGAGGCGGAACAGGACCGCTAGCGACTGCTGGAGATGGGTACTTTCACGAGCTCGATCATCATGAAGCTCGGTGAGGGCGGTTTCGCGGAGCCTGGCCAGGCTGTATCCGGCCTGGTAGTCCGGGTCGTCAACGGGGAGGATGCCAAGCTCGGGACGAGCTTCGGCGAACAAGAGCACGATCACTCGGTAGAGGTAGCGGAGACTCTGGAGGGTGAGGTCGTCGGGATCGATCTGTCGCCATGCGCCCTTCTGCCGGTGGCGGATGTCCCTCACGACGGCATTGGCGAGGAGTTCGACGCTGCGTCGGACGCCATGTCGCAGCTCCTTCGAGACTCCGGCCGACTCATTGGCGGCCTTGTCGAGAAGTGCAGTGAGAATCGACTGGGCGTCCTCATCGGGATCGATGGCGTCAGCACTGAACAGGGCGGCGATCGCAGACAGTTCACCTTTCGCTCGGTCATCGTTCCGTGCAACTGCGTTGTCGAGGTTGGCGGCAAGAAGGACGCCCTCCCCCCATCGATCGCGATCGAGCAGTGTGATCGACCCTCCTGAAGTAATGAGGAGGTAGTTCGGGGGGTCGTCGGCGGTAAAGATGAGCTGAGCTGCTTCGAGGGCGGTTCGTCCTTCCGCCTTGCCCCCAACTCGCACGGGGTCGAGCAGCGTTCCAGCCGGAGCCGTCTTGGTAGCGACGACCGTCGAGGGGTCCGTGGCGAAGACCCCGTCAAGAGCGAGGAGCAATAGGCCGGTTGATGTCTCACAGACGTGGGCAGTTGGAATCTCGAGCGTCTTGTCGCCGGACGTCAGCGTCACTACCTCGTCGCGATTCGGCATCCAGCCCAGAGCCAGCAACACCTCGTCGTTGAGGTCGCGGAGCGCCTCAACCGAGTCAGTCGACAAAATACCGAGATCGAGTCGTCCGTCGTCCGTCTCGCCATCGGGCGACGTGAGGGCGGCATCGACCCGAAACTTGTCGAAGGCGTTGGAGAGACCGCGAACGCGACTTCTCGCCGTACGGTCCCCCTTGCGTTCGGCGGCGTCCCATCGCTTATAGAGCTCGTCGAGACCGGCGTCGAGTCGGTACGAAAGGAAGTAGTCACTGAAGTAGGCCTGGTTGACGACCGAGGGCAGGCTCTTCTCAGCCGACGCTGCCTTATTTGTCCGAGGAGCCATGTCAGTTCCTCGGAACAAGCGCGCCAATGACGCGGATCAGCGGTGATGGGGCGGCTGTGTTATCGGCAATCAACCCTTCGATCTGACGGGTCACCCGATCGATGTCAGAGAAACGACGGTCGCGATGCGGGCCGGGCTTCATCTCATCGGCAACGGCCCGTGCGCTGATCTGCCATCGTTCGAGCCTCGTTCTCGTGGCCTCGAGCCGCTCGCTGACCTTTTCCAACGGCCCTTCCATATGCGCCGCAAGGTTGCTTTCGACGGCGGTGACGATCGGGCCGAGCTGTGCCTCAACCACGGCCATGTCGCCTTGCCAGACAGGGTTGACCATGCCTTCAGCAACACCGGCGGCCGCAAGGGTCGGGAACATGTCCGCAAATGTGACCATCTCGTCCTCGATCGTGGCGGCCAGCCATACAGAGGCGATCGGCTCACCGAGCTTGTTGGACCAGACACCGGAGACGAGAACGGTGGGGGCGTCGACTGCACATGCAATGGCGATGGCTTCGTTGCGTTGGACCCGGTAAAGGAGTTATNNGCAAGCCAGTCGAGTACCGGATGCTGAGGACCGAGGTAGTGGACTTCGGGCCAGGCGGTTCCGGTGTCTCCCGAATCGGCTTTGGCATTGACGGCGTCATCGAGCGATTGGGTGGCCACACGCTGGTCGGTGGTGAGTCGCAGTCGACCGGCCAGGTTGCGCTGACGCAAGTATGACTGCGGGAGCGCATCGAGTCGGCGCAAGAGATCCTGGGGCGGCTCGAAGCTCAGGACCTGACCGTCGGTCTCCCAGCCGATCTGGCTCAAGTCGCCGTAGACCAGGGTGGCTCCGACCCTGAGGAAGTCATCCGGGCAGTTGAAGAGCGAAGGGACCGGGCTCGTGGCAACCGGAGGCGCTGATGACTCTGCTTCAGGCGGGGTGTCGAGGCCGGCGAACGCCCACGGATCAAAGGTGTTGGCTGTCGGCACGGCTTCCTCAAGCGCCGCTTCTCGCTCGTCGGTGGTGCGCTTACGCAGGGCATCGATAATCGCGCTCTGCTCAGCCGATTCGCTGTAGAGCCCCATGACAGACGCTGCATCACCCAACGCTTTGTGGGCGGTGTTCTCCTTCTCGACGAGCTTCGACACGACACGAACGTCGCTGGCGGTCTCCTCATCGGCAGGGTTGTAGATGAGGTAGCGGATTTCCGGGCGGTGGAGTTGGCCATAGCGATCAATGCGGCCGTTGCGTTGTTCGAGGGTGATCAGCGACCAAGGGAGGTCAAAGTGGATCAGGTGATGGCACTGCTTGTGAAGGTTCACGCCCTCAGACGCGATATCGGACGTCACGAGGACACGGATCGGGGCCGAGGCCATCGAGAACGCCTCAACGATCTGTTGTTGCTCCTCGTCGCTCTTAGAGTTGTGGAACGTCTCGACCTGCTTGTCAGCCATCCCGAGTTCGTCCCGAACGGCTTCAGCGATCCAATCAAGGGTGCGAACACGCTCGGAGAAAATCACAACTCGGACGTTCGACTCCTTGTCAACCCCGATCTCGCGGAGCGTGGCGACAAGCTTCGCGAGCTTGGCTGGTGCGTTGTCCATCGCCTCCTGGGCCTTGACTCGGAGGCGGCGGAGCGCTTCGACCTCTGGGGAGTCAGTCGGGGTCGACGGATCAAGCGGAACCGCTGTCCCGTATTTGTTGAGGCGGTTATCGATCGACTCGGAGAGCGCGGCTGGTGAGGAGAGCGCTCCCTTCAGCAAGGTGTAAGGAAAGAGGCGATCCTCGCAGGGGGCGGACTTCTCGGGGTTCAGCCAGGTCTCGCTCAGTTCTGCAAAGACCGCTTCCTCATCAGGGCTCGGTATTACGGCGACCGGAACGGGCTCGGCGCGTTCGGCCCACCGGTCGCCAATGACCGCTTCGACGTCGGGTGACTTCTTGTGACGACGAATGACCAGGTGCTCGATGTCCTCGGCCGTGACCTCCTTTGGGTCCGGAACAGCCGTCGGATCGAGCAGCGAGATCAACTCGGCGAAGGACTCCGATTTTCCATTGTGCGGTGTCGCGGTCGTGAGGATGAGCGCGTCGGCATTAGGTGCGAGGACACGAGCGACCTGACTGCGGAGGCTCGCCCTATTGGTCGCGCTGTGGGCTTCGTCGATCCACACGGCATCCCAACGGACGCGCTCCAGATGGTGCCGGTATCGACTGGGATTCTTGATTGTGTCGATCGAGACGATGACACGGTTGAAGTAGGTGAACGGGTTGCGACCTGCCGGGATCCTCTGCCGGACCCGCTGGATTCCTTCAGAGTCGAGTCGAACGAGAGGAAAGGCACAGCGGCACCACAGCTCGTGTTGGATCTGATCGAGGATGTGCCGAGGTACGACGGCCAGCACCCGGTTGGCTCGGCCGCGTCGTTGAAGTTCAGCAAGGAGCATCCCAACCTCGATCGTCTTGCCCAGCCCGACGGCATCGGCGATCAAGAGCCGGGGCTGCAGCTGCGTCGTCGCCTTGCGGAACGGCTCACGTTGGAATGGCAGATCATCAGCGAGCAGCAGGTGGCCGACGGTGAGATCCGTATTCGACACGGGGACTGGGGTCCGGTGGAGAACGCTCTCAAGAACCAGCCTGGTCTCGACCCCGCTTGGGGAGGTATCTAGGCGAAAACGGGTTCGAGTCGGATCCTCCGGCTCGATAACATCGAGATCCGAGAAGAACGATGCAGCCTGATCGCGGACGAGTTCGCTCCGGCCGATGCAACGAACGATCGCCCGACTTCCCATCGAATGTCGTTCGAGTTCGATGACCTGCCAGTCCTGGTCACGCACGATCACGCGTGAACCCGCTGCGATGAGATCCAGTTGTTGCGCGCTTGTCGCCGACTCTGCCAAAACCCACTCCCCTAGGACTGCGATCTCTCACGGTAGCGACTAGCGAGACCCGACGATTCATTCCCGCCAATCTGCGAGCGTGGCTCGCAGCCCTTCACGGTTTCGCCCCCTCCGCCGGAAAGGTCGGAAGGACCGGAGGGTTGAAGTTCGGGAATAAGACTTGCAAGCGAGGACCGCGTCGCAGCGCTGGGAGCTCGTTGAGATGCCCTAATCAATTAATGGCCAGCAGGTTGGCGACGTCCAGCAAGCTAGCTGCGGTCTCCTTTTCGCCTTACCGAGGTTCCCTCCCTCGGGGGAGGGCAGTTCCTGCATCGCGACTCACTCCATGACAGGTCGTCAGCGATGGTGACCTGGGCCGAGCCTTGAGTACCACGCTCTTAACGACCGGAAGAACTGCTCAGCTCTGCATCCGCTGGAAGACAGCGCTCAGTGGCCGGACAGGGAACTCCGCAATTTGGGTGCATCGATGGCTAGTTAGTGAGAGGATGGCCTCTCGGTATCAGCCGCCATCGGGCATCTACGGGATGGGTACTCCGAATGAGGAAACGAAGAACTCAAGCAGTCGTTGTGATTCATGGTATCGGCGAGCAGAAACCCATGGGGACGGTACGCAGCTTCGTAGCGTCCGTACTACCTAGCGCCCCTGCTGGCCCACAGTATTTTAGCAAGCCTGACCCGCTATCGGGAACGCTCGAACTTCGTACACTCCAGAACCGTCAGCAGCCACGCACGCACTTTTTTGAGTACTACTGGGCTTCTCAAGTCGATGGAACCACATTGGCCCACGTAGCCGGATGGACAAAATCGTTACTATTGCGCAAGCCTAGCAAAATTCCACCTAACCTTAAAACGATCTGGTTTTTGTCTTGGGGCCTTCTCGTGGCCGGGCTGGCCTTCTGGTTTCAGTGGTTCCTTCGCAAAGCACCCGATACCGGAGTGGCGAGCAACATCTGGATTGGGTTTTGTCTCACCACCGTTTGGGCCATCGTGCAGGGTTTTTTAGTGAAGTCGCTGGGCGATGCCGCACGATACCTCAGTCCGATCCCCGAAAATATTAAGATGCGGCGAACAATTCGTGATGAGGGCCTACAGCTCCTCCGAAGCCTCCATGATGCAAAAGGCCCAAAGGGCGAACCGCTATATGAGCGAATTGTTGTCGTCGGACACAGTCTCGGCAGCGTAATCGCCTACGATCTCTTAAGGCAGCTCTGGGCCGAAATGCACTCGACCTATAGTAGACCTCAACCCTGCGAACAGTCAGCACTGGCCGAGGCGGAGCGGCTAGCAAATGCTTTAAGCGAACAACTCAAGCGGAATCCCAGTACCAAAGACTGCAGGATATCGCTGGTACAAGAATACCAAAATGCCCAGTGGGAGCTTTTTCAAGAAATGTCAAAGTTGGGAAATGCTTGGCGGATTACGGATTTAATTACAGTTGGCAGCCCCTTAACTCACGCACCGTTACTACTAGCGAAGGACTCAGACGATCTCATCCAACGACAAGTGGAGCGCGAGCTTCCTACCTGTCCACCAATTATCGACGAGGAGCACGGCTCTTTAGATCGCTTTTCGTATCAGATTTGGAAGCCTTTCGGCGCGCCCAGTGACTCTTTCCATCTCCGAGCTCCTCACCATGGTGCCCCTTTCGGCCCAACAAGATGGACCAACCTCTATATGCCAACATGGGCCGGAGTAGCTGGCGATCTCGTGGGTGGCCCCCTTGCTCCCTGTTTCGGGCCAGGAGTGCTCGACGTCGCGGTGCGCGGACCAAACTGGATTCGCACTCATACCCTCAAGGCCCACTCTTCCTATTGGTCCCCAGGCTCGTCTGAGTCAGGCAGCAACGACGAGCCGCGTCTCTCGCTTGACGCCTTAAGGGACGCTCTTGCTCTGGACTTAGACCCGGCGGAACTAAGTGACACGCCCCCAGTTTAGAGGGAATTTGGTTTAGATTTATGGACAAAATCAACCGTCTTTTAGTCATTATTGCCCGTTCTCCAGGCCTCGCATAATTGATGACAGAGTCGTCACTGACCGGATGATTAATTTCATATAGTCGTGCTGACGGTCGACGAGCTTCAAGGTCGACGTTCGAGTCCAGACGGTGGCAGTTGGGCGAACTGCAAAGCGCTAATCGGCACGCACTCGCCCCAATATGCGCCGTTCCGGATGCGAACTGGACGACCGAGCTGATTCGTGACTCGACGCCACACGGCGATACAGCCAGCTACGCCTTTTCTGACGTGGCGTTCGTCGCCCGTTCAGGCGTAATCGCCTAGCGGCTTGCCACCGTTGGTGTGGCTGCTCCGCAATGCGTTCTCGCTGACCTTCGTCTTGGTCTGCATTCGCTTCCAACAAGACCGTTTTCCACCGTGAGCGTTCGATCAAACTGTTTGAGTGATACACCGAACGGCAGTCGAACAATTCACCGACGAGCGGCCATCGCTCGATTCCTACTGGCGGGCGCAGATCCTGTGAGGCCGAAACGTCGCCTCGTACAAGTTGGCCTTGGGGCGGTCGCTGCTGGAGCTGGGCGCCCAGGATCGGGAGTTGGTCACCCTCGACGAACTGGCCGTTCCGTTTTCCCGACACGTCTGTCGACACCTTCGGATGGTAGATCGGCAAGGCACATCGCAGCGCAGCAAGTTCCTTGACGCGTGCCGGGCCCACAACGCCGGCGAGCTCGGCGAAGACGATCTGATCGAGACCACCCGCCGGTTGGGGTTCCAGAACGTCATCGACGCCTTCCATGTGCTCGACGGCTTGGAAATCGATCAGCGGTTCTTCCTCGACGAGCGTTCGAACCGTGGCGGAATCCGACTCACCGATCAGATGCACCGGCTCCTTGAAGAGGCAAAGCAAACCTCGTTGACCGAGGAGACCGAGAGCCGCTGGCAACTGGTCGAAGCGGCCTGGGAACTGAACCTTCCACGCCACCTGCTGACGGTCAGCTACGACCCCGACCTGCAATCGCTCAGGACCGTCGGACGGGGTCGGACTGCTGTTACCGGGATCCGTGGCGCCCTCAACGGCTACCAGAAGGGCGTCTGCTTCTTCTGCTACTCCCCGATCTCAACCGATGGCTCGACGGGCAGCCAGGCCCAGGTTGACCATGTCTTCGCCTGGTCGTTCGGCGCCGAAGTTGGCAACGCCCCGGTCGACGGGGTGTGGAACCTGGTTTTGGCATGTGCCCGGTGCAACGGCTGGCACGAGAAGTCCGACCGTCCGCCCGACGAGCGACTCCACCGACGCAACGAGTACCTGATCGCCAGCCAACACCCGCTCCGCCCGACGCTCATCGCCCAGACGGGGGGCACGGCGAACGCACGAGCCAAGACGCTGGAGCGAGCCCGCATCGAGGCAACCGCCGGAGGAGTCAGAACTCCATGGTTGGCCCCTGAGGAACTGCCACCGCTGTTCTGAACCCAACCATGGAACCATGGTCCGAATGGACACCGACGGGAAGCTCGTACGCGACCGCATACCGGAGATCATCGAGGCGGCCGGCGGTCAGGCCACCACCCGCCTGCTCGACCAGGCCGAGCGTCTACCGGCGCTGCTGGCGAAGTTGCAGGAGGAGAGCGACGAGCTCCGCACGGCAGCCTCTCCTGCCGAACAGCGCGAAGAACTCGCCGACGTGCTCGAAGTGCTCAAGGGGATCGCCTCGGAGCTCGGCCAGCCTTGGGGCGACATCGAAACGGCGGCTGGGAAGAAGCGGGCAGAACGGGGCGGCTTCGA
>CXWK01018159.1_pt1 | contig 10156 bp, 9 predicted proteins | sample 590851 | NCBI WGS metagenome assembly CXWK01 (sample SAMEA3498364, study PRJEB10139) | wastewater metagenome | biome: wastewater treatment plant; material: activated sludge | place: Denmark | collected 2014-08-01
CGGCCCTTGTAGTAGACGCGCACGTCGAGATCGAGCACCGACGGCGGGCGCGCGAACGACAGATATTGCGCGGTGGCCCACACCACCGGCCGCTCGCAGGTGCGCTCCAGCGCCTCGATGGCGGCGGCGAGCCCGACGCCGCCGTACATGAACATGCCGTCGGGCGGGCCGACGCAGATCGGCGCGCTCAGCGGCAGGTTCCAGCGGTGCGGATTGTGCGAGCCCCGCAGCTCGAAGAATTTCTTGTCCATGCCCTCGGTTTGGCACAGCCGGGCGGCGCTCGCAAAGCGCGCCCGGCGCGCGGCCTCACTGCTTCAGGCGCATGTATTCGCCGAGGCCGCCGGCGCGTTCGACCGTCGCGCTCTTGCAGACGTCGGCGATCTGTCCGAGCAGGGATCGGGCCTCCTCCGCCTTGCCCTCGATCAGCGCCTTCTCGCCGGCGTAGAAGGTCGCGTCGCAGACCTGGCCGTCCTGCTTCCTGCCGTCGCCCGCGCGCGCAGCGGCAAACAGCGCGTCGCGGTCGATCTTGCCGTTCATGTAGGCGTAGACCGGCGCCGGCCAGGCGGCGTCTTCCGGCATGGCCGGCGGCGCGATCTTGTCGCCGGCGCGGGCGCGGACGACGTAGATCCAGAGCGGCGTCCAGGCCTTCTGCAGACCGCCCTCGGCGACTTTCTCGAAATCGGCGCGCGCGGCGGCGTAATCGCCCTTGCCGAAGGCGGCGAAGCCGCGATTGACGAGAATGCCCGGCTGCGCCCTGACGAGATCGTGCGCGGCGGACAGGACGGCGATGGCCGTGTCGAATCGTCCCGTCTCCATCGCGGCGACGCCGTACAGGTTGAGGACGACGGGATCTTTCGGCGAGAGCTTCAGCGCGGTCTCCAGGTTTTCGTCGGCGCGCTGGAACGAGCCGCGCTCGAGCATCGCCTTGCCGCGCTCGATCCAGACCGGCGCATAGGTCGGCTCGGCGCGCGCGATGGCGTCGAACTCGGCGATGGCGCGGTCGTCCTCGCCGTTGCGGCGATAGGCGTCGGCGCGCAGCATCCGCGCGTCGAGATCGGCCGGCGCCAGGCTCATCGCGGTCGTGAAATCGGCGATCGCGTCCGGGTACTTGCCTTGCGCCGCAAGCGCCTGCGCCCGCGCTTTCCAGGCGGCGGCGTGCTTTCGGTCGAGCGCGACGGCGCGGCCGGCGTCGATCAGCGCGGCCGACAGATCGCCTTTCAGGCGGTAGGCGATGGCGCGATTGACCAGCGCGCCGACCATCTTCGGTTCGAGGGCGACCGCCTTGTCGTAGTCGGCGACCGCCGCATCGAACTCGTTGCGCCATTGATGCGTGAGGCCGCGGTTGTTGAACGATTCGGCGTCGTCGGGCGCAATGTCGATGACGGCGCTGAAGTCGGCGAGCGCAGCGTCGAGATTGCGCGTGCGGAACTGCGTGATGCCGCGCAGCTTGTAGGCGCGCACACGCTCGCTCGTGGGCTTCTCCTTGTCCTCGGCGATGGCCGTGCAGGCGGCGAGCGCGTCGGGTGCCCCGTACGCGCATCCCGTCGGCCTGGCGCTGACGGCCTGCGGCGTCACGTCGACCGAGACGACGATGCGCGAACATCCATCGCGGCCGTCCTTCGTCGCGCAGATCTTGAAGCCGTAGGAATCGGGGCCGCTATAGCCGGCCTTCGCCGTGTAGACGAAGGCGCCGTCGGCGTTCTTCTGGAACACGCCGTGTTTCGGCTGCTTCTCCGGCGCGAGCTGCGTGAAGCGGTAGCCGCCGCCTTCGATGAACTTGTGCCGGCACACGCCGCCGGGCTCGACGATGGCGGAAACGGCGATGCGGTCGTTGCGCTCGGGGAAGAACAGGAACGGCTTGTACTGGCATTCGGCATGAGCCGCGCCGTTGAGAAGGAAGGTCGAGGCAGCGAGGAGAAGGGCGCGGGCGGACATGGAGCGACTCACGAGGGCGCGTTCGATCTGCGCAGTCTACTCCGGGCGGCGTCGCTTACGGTGCGCCGGCGCACGCAGGGTCGGTCACGGGAACGCCGCGGGCAGGGCGACGCGCGCGATCAGCCCGTGCGGCTTGGCGTCGAGCAGTTCGAGCCGGCCGCCGGCCTTCTCGGCCAGCGACTTGACGATGGAAAGCCCGAGGCCGAAGCCGCTCCTCGCGCCGACCGTGCGCGCCGGCTCGCCGCGCGCAAAGGGCTCGACCAGCCGCGTGCGCTGTGCGGCCGGAATGCCCGGGCCGTCGTCGGCGATTTCCACTTCGATGAAGCCGCGCTTCGGCGCTGCGGCGCTGATGACCGCCTGCGTCCCGTGCGAGACGGCGTTCTCGACGAGGTTGGAGAACAGGCGCTGCAATTCGGTCAGCGAGCCGTAGACGGTCTGGTGCGCGCCGCCGGTGTAGACGACGGTGTGGCCCATGTCGGCGAACTGGTCGGCGATCGTCTGCAGCACGCTGTCGAGATCGATCAGGCTGCGTTCGGCGCCTTGCTGCTCGCCGCGCAGATAGAGCAGGTTCTTGTGCAGCATGGAATCCATCAGTTCCACGTCGTGCAGCATCTTGTCCTTGAGCGCCTCGTCGCCGATGAACTCGGTGCGCAGCCGCATGCGCGTGATGATCGTGCGCAGATCGTGGCTGATCGCGGCCAGCGCCCGGCTGCGCGACAGGATCATCGACTGTATGCGGCTCTGCATCCGGTTCAGCGCGCGCGACAGGTCCCGCACTTCGCGCGGCCCTCGTTCGGCGATCGGCTCGGCCCGTTCCGGGTCGTGCGGGAAGCTTTCGGCGCGGCGCGCCAGGGCGACGATGGGCGAGACGACGGCGCCCGTGAGCCAGATCGTCACGACCGCGACGCAGATGAAGAACAGCGCGGCCGTGCGTTCCCAGACGTAGCTCGGCACGCCGAGCCAGCTTCGCTGCGATACCGACGAATATTCCGATGTCGAACGGCGCGGCTCGAGCACCGTCACGATGGCATAGCCGTCGCCGCGCAGGGGAATGGCGAACGTGTCGGGCACGATTCCGTTTTCTCCGGGCGCCGCCAGAACGGTCGCATGCGGCCAGAGCCGGCGCGGGATCAGCGAAAGCGGGCTGTCGTCCTCGACGAACGCGGCGTTGGCCGGCGGGTCCGGCTGGATCGCGATGCGCAGCCACGGCGAGTTGCGGGCGAGCGTGTCCAGCACTTCCTGTCTTTGCGCCGCTTCGGCCGTATCGACGGCGAGCACCGCATTGGCGATCACTTCCGACGGTTGCACGATCTGCAGGCGCCAGGCCGGATCGCTGAAGAGATATGTCGTCGTCACCACCGTCTGGAAAAAGGCGATGGCCGCGAACATCAGAATGGCGATCTGCCCGGCAAGCTTGTCCGGCCAGATCGCGCGCAGCAGCTTCCTCATCGTCGCGCGACCTGCGTGGCGAACATGTAGCCTTCGGAACGGACCGTCTGGATCAGCTTCGGTGTCTTCTGATCCGGCTCGATCTTCTGGCGGAGCCGGCTGATCAGCGTGTCGATGCTGCGTTCGGCCGGGCCTTCGACCGGGCCGTGCGTCAATTGCAGCAGATGATCGCGCGAGAGCACGCGGTTCGGATGCTCGCACAGCGCGTAGAGCAGGTCGAACTCGGCCGCGGTCATCGCGACCTTGGTGCCGGCCGGCGCGACGACCTCGCGGGCGGAGACGTTCACCGTCCAGCCGGCGAAGCGGTACATCTGCTTGGCGCCCGCTGCCCGCGTTCCCTGGTCCGACGTCCGCCGCAGCACGGCGCGGATGCGCGCGAGCAGTTCGCGCGGGTTGAACGGCTTCGAAACGTAATCGTCGGCGCCGAGTTCGAGGCCGACGATCTTGTCGGTGTCCTCGCCTTGCGCCGTGACGATGACGATCGGCATATCGCGATCCGCGCGCAGGCGACGGCAGATCGAAAAGCCGTCCTCGCCCGGCAGGTTGATATCGAGAAGAACGATGTCGTAGGCCGCCGCCGCGAGCGCCTCGTCCATGGCCGCGCCGTTCTCGACCACCGTGACGGTCATCTGGTTCGCCTGCAGGTAGCGGGAAATCAGCGCCCCGATCTCCGCATCGTCCTCGACAAGCAAAATGGACGCGACTTCGGTCAAACTTCAGCCCTCACACCGTCAAGCGAAATCACGTCCGGCGCCCCTTGTCGTGATAGGCGAGAGCGGCTGCGGGCGCCGCGACACAATCGGGAAAACGTCGGCGGTTTCCGTAAATAGCCATTGACAACATACCAACCGGTCGGTATGCAAGGGAATGACAGAAGCGTCCCGCCCGTCCTCTCGCGAGCGCCTGCTCGACGCCGCAGTCGACGAAATCCGCCGGCGCGGCTACGCCGACACCAGCGTCGACCAGCTCTGCGCCACGGCCGGCGTCACCAAGGGCGCCTTCTTCCATCATTTTCGAACGAAGGATGCGCTCGGCGTCGCGGCGGCCCGGCGCTTCTCGGAGATGGCGGAAGCCGCTTTCTCCGGGGCGCCCTATCGCGCGCTTCCCGATCCGGTCGAGCGCCTTCTCGGCTACGTCGCCTTCCGCAAGGCGATGATGCAGGGGGAAATCTCGGGCTTCACCTGCCTTGTNNGTCGGCACGATGGCGCAGGAAGCCTACGCCACGCATCCGCAGGTGCGCAAGGCCTGCGCCCGCACGATCGACGATCACGTCGACATGCTCGTCGCCGACATCGAGGCGGCGCTGCGCGACCGGAACGTCGCGGTTGCCGGCGGCGCGCGCGGTCTGGCGCTCTACATGCAGGCTGTCGTCCAGGGCGCTTTCGTTCTGGCCAAGGCGCACGACGATTCAGCGGTCGCGGCGGGCTGCCTCGATCATCTGCGCGACCATCTGGCGGGGCTGTTTGGAGTGGAAGGAAAGCCGAATGAGTGAAGCGCAAGCGACCGGCGGCACGGAACTCGTGCTCACCCGCATCATCGACGCGCCGCGCGAAAAGCTGTTTCGCGCCTGGACCGAGCCGAAGCTGATGGAGCAATGGTTCTGTCCGAAGCCGTGGTACGTGTCGGACGTGAAGCTCGACCTGCGCGCCGGCGGCGCCTCGTCCATGTTCATCAACGGACCGGACGGCGAGAAATTTCCGAACCGCGGCGTCTATCTCGAAGTCGTTCCGAACGAGAAGATCGTCTTCACGGACGCCTACACGGAAGCGTGGACGCCTTCGGAGAAGCCGTTCTTTACCGCGGTCGTCACCTTCGAGGATGTCGGCGGCAAGACACGCTACACGGCGCGCGCGCTGCACTGGAGCGCGGCCGACCGCGAAACGCACGAGAAGATGGGTTTTCACGAGGGTTGGGGGAAAGCCGCCGACCAGCTCGCAGAACTCGCCGCGACGCTCTGACGGCGCGCATCCATCGCACATCGAGAATTGAAAGGATCACGCCCATGGCGCCGAAGAACACGATCTGCCTCTGGTTTGAGCGGGACGCGGAAGCCGCGGCGCGCTTCTACGCGGCGACATTTCCAGACAGCGCCGTCACGGCGGTTCATCGCGCGCCCGGCGACTATCCGTCGGGCAAGGCGGGCGACGTGCTGACCGTCGGTTTCACGGTGCTCGGTATTCCGTGCATCGGGCTCAACGGCGGCGCGATGTTCAGGCACACCGAGGCCTTCTCGTTCCAGATCGCGACCGACGATCAGCAGGAAACCGACCGCTACTGGGACGCCATCGTCGGCAATGGCGGTCAGGAGAGCATGTGCGGCTGGTGCAGGGACCGGTGGGGGATTTCGTGGCAGATCACGCCGCGTGCGCTGACGGACGCCATGATCGCCGGCGGCGACCAGGCCAAACGCGCCTTCCAGGCAATGATGGGGATGAAGAAGATCGACGTCGCAGCGATCGAGGCGGCGCGGCGCGGTTGAACGCCCCGTCGCCTCGATTCTCGTTCACTGAAAGCGATACGCGTCCAGCATCAGCACGCCGCCCTGGTGCGAATGATGGATGCGTTCGCCGCGCGCGCCTTCGCCTGCTGCGCCGAAGGCGAAAGGCATCGGCAGAAAGTGCTCCGGGCTCGGATGGTTGTCGCGCGCATGCGGCGCCGTCTCCCAGTCGGCAATGGCCGCGACGTCGCCGGCCTCGGCCTTTTCGCAGATCCAGTCGTCGAAGGCGTTCACCCAATCCGGGGGCGGGGCGTCTTCGGCGTAATTGCCGCGGAAATAGGCGTGCAGATTGTGCGTCAGGCTGCCCGAGCCGATCACCAGCACGCCGCGTTCGCGTAGCGGCGCGAGCGCCCGTCCGAGGGCCGTATGATGCGCGCCGCTCAGGTGCGGCTGCACCGAAATCTGGGCGACGGGAATGTCGGCCTCCGGGTACATGAGCTTCAGCGGAACCCAGGTCCCGTGGTCGTAGCCGCGGCCGGTCGCCGGAATCGTCTCGATGCCTGCCGCGCCGGCAAGCTTCGCCGCCTCGAGCGCCAACGGCATCGCGCCGGGCGCCTCGTAGCGCATCGTGTACAGCTCGGGCTCGAAGCCGCCGAAGTCGTAGATCATTTCCGGCTTCTCGTTGGCGACGACGATCGGCCGGTCGGTCTCGAAATGCGCGGACATGACGAGGATCGCCTCGGGGCGGGGCAGCGTCGCGCCGAATTCCTTCAGGAAGGTCCGGGCCGGGCTGTCGTGCAGGATCATGTTGGGCGATCCGTGCGAGATGAAGAAGGTGGGGAGCTTGGTCATGACGCAGATATAGGATTCGCGCCCGACTTGCGCACGCGCAAGTCGGCAAGGCTCAGTTTGCTAAAATGGGAATCTGCGCGGACCGACGTGCGATCCGCGCCGTAGCGAGAACTATTCCGCCGCGTCGACTTCCGGCAGGCCGCGCGCCTGGCGCTCTTCCTTCAGCAGTTCCGCCACCAGGAAAGCGACCTCGATCGACTGCTCGGCGTTGAGCCGCGGATCGCAGGACGTGTCGTAGCTGTCCGACAGGTCCGTCTCGGTGATCGCGCGGGCGCCGCCCATGCATTCCGTGACGTTCTTGCCGGTCATCTCGAGATGGACGCCGCCGGCATACGTGCCTTCGGCGCGGTGGATCGCGAAGAACGAGCGGATTTCGCTCATGATCCGGTCGAACGGGCGCGTCTTGTAGCCGGCCGCCGTGATCGTGTTGCCGTGCATCGGATCGGTCGACCAGACCACTTTGCGGCCTTCGCGCTCGACCGCGCGGATCAGCGCGGGCAGGTGCTCGGCGACCTTGTCGGAGCCGAAGCGGCAGATCAGCGTCATGCGCCCGGGCTCGTTGGCCGGGTTCAGGACGTCGAGAAGCTGGATCAGGCCGTCCGGCTTCAGCGACGGCCCGCACTTGAGGCCGATCGGGTTCTTCACGCCGCGCGCAAATTCGACATGCGCGTGATCGGGCTGGCGGGTGCGGTCGCCGAGCCAGATCATGTGGCCGGACACGTCGTAATAGTCGCCCGTCGTCGAATCGACGCGCGTCAGGGCCTGTTCGTAGCCGAGCAGCAGCGCCTCGTGCGAGGTGTAGATGTCGGTCTGGCGCAGTTCCTGATGCGCTTCCGGATCGAGGCCGATGGCGCGCATGAAGCCGAGCGTCTCGGTGATGCGGTTGGCCAGCTCCTGGTAGCGGCCGGACTGCGGGCTGTCCTTGACGAAGCCGAGCATCCAGCGATGCGCGTTCTCGAGATTGGCGTAGCCGCCGGTCGCGAAGGCGCGCAGCAGGTTCAGCGTCGCCGCCGACTGGCGATAGGCTTCGAGTTGCCGGCGCGGATCGGGAATGCGCGCATCGGCCGTGAAGGCGATGTCGTTGACGATGTCGCCGCGATAGCTCGGCAGTTCGAGGTCGCCCTTCTTCTCGGTCGGCGCCGAGCGCGGCTTGGCGAACTGGCCGGCGATGCGGCCGACCTTCACCACCGGCGAGGAGCCGGCGAAAGTCATCACCACCGCCATCTGCAGGAAGACGCGGAAGAAGTCGCGGATATTGTCGGCCGAATGCTCGCCGAAACTCTCGGCGCAGTCGCCGCCCTGCAGCAGGAAAGCCTCGCCGGCCGACACTTTCGCCAGCGCGCGCTTCAGCTTGCGGGCCTCGCCTGCAAAAACCAGCGGCGGAAACCCGGCGAGCTGGCGCTCCACCTCGGCGAGCGCGACGGCGTCCGGATAGTCCGGAACCTGCGCGATCGGGCGGTTTCTCCAGCTTTCGGGCGACCAGCGGTCGGCGGCCATTTCCACGCACTCCTGCTTTCGGGACCGGGGCTTATACACGAGCGCGGCGGGATGCGACAACCCGATGTGGCCGCTTCGCCCGCGCTGGCCCCGCCTGCGCCCGCGCNNCGCGCTGGCCCACCGCCGGCGCCTCGTCTATAAGCCCCCGCATGAACAAGGCCACGTCCCAATTCATCGACGCCACGCGCTGGCTGGCGGCGGTCCTGGTCGTCATGATCCACGCCCACAACGTGTTCGTGAACCAGGCCGACATCATGACGGCCCCGCACAACGTCATTGAATACGTCTGGTGGTTCATCGTCAGCTTCCAGTTCGGCCACGAAGGCCTGGTCATGTTCTTCGTCTATTCGGGCGTGCTGGTCGGCGGCCCCGTCCTCGAACGGATGCGCAAGCCGCAGAAATTCTTCGGCCGCTACCTGATCGACCGCATCATCCGCATCTACATCGTGCTGATCCCGGTCCTGCTGATCGGCTTCTGCGTCGACAATCTCGGCCGGTGGCTGTTCGCCGCGCAGGGCGTCTACGAATTGCCGCATCTGGCGCACCGCTTCGACCCGTTGCTGCTCCTGCCCACCCTCGCCAGCCTGCAGGGCGTCTGGTTCAACCCCTACGGCACCAACGAGGCGCTGTGGTCGCTCGGCATGGAGTGCTGGTACTACGTCGTCTTCCCGCTGCTGTTCCTGCCGATGGCCGGCGGCTACGGTCAGGCGACGCGGATTTTCGGCTGCGTCGCGGCGATCGCGATCTTCGCGGCGCTGGCGCCGTCGGGCAGCTACTTCGCCTTCTACTTCATTCCCTGGTGCGCGGGCGCGGTGGCGCGGCTCGCCCCGCGGCCGCTGATGCGCAACAAATATGTCGCGCTGTTGCTTTGGGTGGCGGCGCTCGTCGCGATGCGCCTTCTGATTCCTGCGGACAAGATCGACGTCTATCCCTACAAGATCCTCGCCGACGGACTGAACACGCTGCTGGTCGTCAATCTCATCATGACGCTGCGGTTCGATACGTCCGACGGCTTCCGCTTCTGCAATACGCCGCTGCACAAGACGATGGCCGACTTCAGCTACTCGGTCTACGCGCTGCACATGCCGATCGTGTTCTTCCTGTGGGCCGCCACCGAGAAGTTCATCCGGCCCGGCTGGCGCGGCGAACTCGCGACGCTGCCGCACTATCTGATGGCGCTCGGCGCGACGTCGCTCATCTTCGTGCTCGCCTTCGGCCTGTCGCGCGTCACGGAGATGCGGACCGAACCGGTGCGCCGCTTCTTCCACAACCTGTTCGGCACTGCGCCCAGGCCGATGGAAAAGCCGGTCGAAAAGCCCGCGGTCTCCTGAGCCGATGACGCCGGCGCTCTCGCGATTCATCGATTGCGCGCGCTGGATGGCGGCGCTCGCGGTGGCGCTGCATCACGCGCACGGCGCCATCATCAACCAGGGCGACATCATGACCGCGTCGCATGCGCCGCCGGTCTACGTCTGGTGGTTCCTGACCGCCTATCCGTTCGCGCATGGCGCCGTCGTCGTCTTCTTCGTCCTCTCCGGCTTCCTGGTCGGGGGCGCAGTGATCGAGCGCGCGCGCGGCGGCAAGGCGTTCATGCGCAATTATCTCATCGACCGCACCAGTCGCATCTACGTCGTGCTCGTGCCGACCATCCTGCTGGTGTTTTTCTTCGATACGCTGGGCCGCTCCCTGTTCGGCGGGCTGGGCGTCTACGAGATGTCGTTCTACGACGGCGCGTTCGACCCGAAATACATTCTCACCACGCTCCTGAGCTTGCAGGGCATCTGGTTTTCCACCTACGGCACCAACATCGCGCTGTGGTCGCTGGGCATGGAATACTGGTACTACATCGTCTTCGCGCTGCTGATGCTGCCGCGTTCGACCGCCTATGCGCCGACCGTCGGGTGGGCCGCGCTGGCGCTCGGCGTCGCGCTGTTCGTCGGCCTGTCCGCTTCCGGCACGTATTTCCTGTTCGGCGCCTTCGTCTGC
>CXWK01003324.1_pt2 | contig 10151 bp, 8 predicted proteins | sample 590851 | NCBI WGS metagenome assembly CXWK01 (sample SAMEA3498364, study PRJEB10139) | wastewater metagenome | biome: wastewater treatment plant; material: activated sludge | place: Denmark | collected 2014-08-01
CTCAAGCTCACGCCGAACCGCGGCGATTGCCTGTCGATGTTCGGCGTGGCGCGGGACCTCGCGGCGCTCACCGGCAAGCCCGCCTCGCTTCCCGAGGCCCCGGCGGTGGCGGCGAGCATCCAGGAGGCGCGCGAGGTCCGCATTTCCGATCCCGAAGCCTGCGGACACTATTTCGGGCGCGTGATCCGCGGACTCGACGCGACGGCAAGTACGCCGGGCTGGATGACGCGCCGCCTCGAGCGCGCGGGCTTGAGGCCCCGTGCCCCGCTCGTGGACATCACCAACTACGTGATGCTCGAGCGCGGCCAGCCGATGCACGCCTTCGATCACGCGAAGCTCCAGGGCGCCATCGACGTGCGCATGGCGAAGCCCGGCGAGGAACTGAAGCTCCTCACCGAAGACTGGGCCGAGTACATCCCGAACCTGCTGCTCATCACCGACGCCTCGGGACCCGTCGCGCTCGGCGGCGTGATGGGCGGGTTCGACGCGATGGTGACCGACGCCACCACCGAGGTGTTCTTCGAGGCGGCGTACTTCGCCCCCGAGGCCATCCAGGGCCGCGTGAAGGCGTTGCAACTCGTGAGCGATGCGGCCTACCGCTTCGAACGCGGCATCGATTCCNNCGCGTGCGTGCGCTGCTGGGCTATGGCGTGGACGACGAGTTCATGGCGCAGGTCTTCGCTCGCCTGAATTGCGCGGTGAAGCGCGATACCGGCGCACTTCGGGTGACGCCGCCGAGCTGGCGCTTCGACCTGGCGATCGAGGAGGACTTCGTCGAGGAGGTCGCGCGGGTCCACGGCTACGAGCACGTTCCCGCGCAGGCGCCCCGCTCGAGCATCGCGATGCTCGCCTGCAGCGAGGACTCGCGCTCGCGCCACGACGTGAAACGAGCGGCAGCCGCGCTTGGATACCAGGAAGTCATCAACTACAGCTTCGTCTCCTCGCAATGGGAGGCCGATTTCGCGGGCAACGCGGCCGCGGTCCGGCTCGCCAACCCCATCGCCAGCACGCTCGACGTCATGCGCTCCTCGCTCGTCGGCGGGCTGGTCGCGGTGGTGAAGTCGAACCTGAACCGCGGCGAGGAGCGGGTGCGGCTCTTCGAGATGGGCCGCTGCTTCCTCGGCGAGGGGCCGGAGCCACAGCAGCAGCCCGAGCGCCTCGCGGCGATCACCTACGGGGGGCGCCTGCCGGAGCAGTGGGCGGATAAGACGCCTGCGGCGAACTTCTACGATGCGAAAGGCGACCTGGTGGCGATTGCGGGTACGGTGCGGCTCGACTTTCGTCCCGGAAGCCATCCCGCCTGCCATCCCGGTCGCTGCGCCCGCGTCTGGGTGGACGAGCGCGAAGTGGGAGTCGTCGGCGAACTGCATCCCCGCTGGCAGCAGAAGTACGAACTTCCCGTGGCTCCCGTGCTCTTCGAGATCGATACCGCCGTGCTCCTGGCCGGCCGGGCGCCGCGCTTCTCGGGGCTGTCGCGGCTGCCCACGGTTCGTCGCGACCTGGCGGTGGTGGTGGCCGAGACGGTTCCCGCGGGAGCCATTCTGGAGGCCGTCCGGGCAGTCGTCCCGGCCTGCGTCCGGGAGGTCGAAATCTTCGACCAGTACCGCGGCAAGGGAGTCGATGCCGGGAGAAAAAGCCTTGCGTTTCGTATAGTTATACAGGATACTGCCAGAACTTTGACAGATGCCGAGGTGGAGGAAATCGTGGGTTCCGTCCGCCAGCTTCTCTCACAAAAATTCAATGCATTGCCGCGCACGTGAAAGACAAGGTCACCCTCACCAAGGCCGAGCTGGCCGACCTCATGTTCGAGAAGGTCGGGCTCAACAAACGCGAGGCCAAGGACATGGTCGAGTCCTTCTTCGAGGAGATCCGTATCGCCCTGGAAAGGGGCGAGATGGTGAAGCTCTCCGGGTTCGGCAACTTCCAGCTTCGCAAGAAACCGCAGAGACCCGGCCGCAATCCCAAGACCGGGGAAGAGATTCCCATCACTGCCCGGCGCGTGGTGACTTTCCACGCGAGCCAGAAGTTGAAGACCCTGGTGGAGAAGTCTTTCAATGGCCACGGAGAACCTGGCAACGAATGACCTGCCGGCCATCCCCGCCAAGCGCTACTTCACGATCGGCGAAGTGAGCGAGTTGTGCGGGGTGAAGCCCCACGTACTGCGGTACTGGGAGCAGGAATTCACGCAACTGAAGCCCCTGAAGCGCAGGGGCAACCGGCGCTATTACCAGCACCACGAGGTGCTGCTGATCCGGCGCATCCGGGAACTCCTCTACGAGCACGGCTTCACCATCAATGGCGCGAGGAACCGCCTAGAGGAACCGCCCCCGTCGCGCACGGGCGCCTACTCCGCACTCGGCACGATGACCGTCCCGCAGCCCATCTCGCCCGCCACGCTCCGCAAGGAACTCAAGAGCATCCTCAAGTTGCTCGACAAGGAATAGGCGGTTTCGCAGCCATTTCCGCGGCATTCCCCACTTTCCCGCGTAGGCGGGGACCCAGTTCGGCTATAATTTCGCTCTCGGTCGGGGCGTAGCGCAGCCTGGTAGCGCACCTGCATGGGGTGCAGGGGGTCGAAGGTTCGAATCCTTTCGCCCCGACCAAACCCATTCGATGAACGACGGGCGGCGAGGAATCGCCGCCCGTCGCCTTTTCGATCTTTCCTTTTCGTGACGTCGCTTCTCAGGCGACGTGACCCGCGTCCTCTTCTCCCACCTCGCGCAGGATCGCCCCCCGCGCTGCATTGCGCATCGCGACCGAAGCGGCAAATGCATCGGCTGCGTCGGCTGGAACAGCGACCGGCTCGCCGCAGCTCACCGCGATGGCGTGGCGGCGCGGCGCCCAGGTCCCCGAGGGAAGGATCGCGCGCGTGCCGACGATCGCGACGGGCACCACGGGAATGCCCGCCTGAGCCGCGGCCGCGAAGGCGCCCAAACGGAACTCGAGAAGCCCCGGTGCGCGCCGGAACGTGCCCTCGGGGAAGATCGCGAGCGGCGCGCCGCGCACGGCATCGGCCGCGAGGCGCTCGGCGTCCTCCACGCTTTTCGCGGCGGAAAAACGCTCCACGAAATCGGCGCCGAGTCGCGTGAGGAAGACGCGCGAGATCACGTGGTCGAGGAGTTCGCGCTTGGCGACGAAGCGGCAAGGCTTCTCCAGCGCGGCCACGAACACCAGCCCGTCGAGATAGCTCGCGTGGTTGGCCACGATGACGAAGGGTTGGCCGCTGGGCAGGTTGCCAGTACCCTTCACGACGAGCCTCAATCCGGCCAGCGCGAGGAAGGTGCGCGCGGCGATGCGGCCAATTCGCCAGGCCCACGCCGGACTCGTCGTGGCGGCGATCGAGAGCCAGGCAGGCGGCGCGAGCGTCCAGAAGACGACCCACACCCATGTCGTATATACGGCGGCTCGCGCTCCCGAGAGCCATTGCGCGGCCGTGGCACGCGCCGCCGACAGCGCGAGTCGCGTGAACTGCATCCACACCGCGTGCGTGGGCGCGCCGACGAGCCCTGACTCGAACACTTCGCGGCTCGCCGCACGGCGAATCTTGCCGCTCGAGGTCTTGGGAACCGTGTGGGGCGGCGCGAGGACCACTTCGTCCGGCGGCTCACCCAGCGCCTCCGAAACCGCGCGGACGACCGCATCGCGAAGCCTCTCGCGCGCCACGGCTTCCTTTTCACGCGTCTCCGCGAGCACCACGAGGCGCTCCGTGCCGGATTGCGGGTCGAGGCTGCCGAACGCCGCCACGCAGCCCTTGCGCACGCCCGGCACGGCGCCCACGGCCTCCTCGATCTCGTGCGGGTAGATGTTGCGCCCGGCGCGGATCACGATGTCCTTCACGCGGCCGGTGATGCAGACCTCGCCCTCGGCGAGATAGGCGCGGTCCCCGGTGACGAGCCAGTCGCCGTCGAAGAGCCGTGCGGTCTCCTCGGGATTGCGGTAGTAGCCGCGCGTGGCCGATGGGCCCCGGAACTCGAGCATGCCTTCCTCGCGCTCGCCCAGTTCGCGCCCGTCTCCGTCGACGATGCGGATGCCGTGCCCGGGCAGGGGCCGGCCGCAGGCGACGAAGCGCATCGCGTTCGAGTCGTCCGGCGCCGCGGGCACCGCCCGGCGCTCGCGCACGAAGGTGTCGCGGCGGATCCGGTCCACGCGGGCCCCTCGGCCCAGCGGCGGCAGCAGCAAGCCCACGGTCGCTTCCGCCAGGCCGAATACCGGCGTCATGGCCTCGCGGCGAAAACCGAACCGGGCGAACCGGGCGATGAACCGCTCCATCGTGTCCGGGCTCACGGGCTCGGCGCCGTTGGCCGCGATGCGCAGCGTGGACAGGTCGATGCCTTCGATCTGCTCGTCCGCGATGCGCTTCACGCAGAGTTCATAGGCGAAGTTGGGTGCCGCAGTGAGCGTGCCGTGGTGGCGGTGGATGGCCCACAGCCAGCTTTCGGGGCGCGCGAGGAAGGTGAGTGGCGAGAGCACGACGAAGGGTTTCCCGTNNCCACGAACACATCGTCGGGTGCGACTCGCGCGCCCTTGCCGATCGCACGGATGTTGGCCAGCAGGTTGGCGTGCGTGAGCACCACGCCCTTGGGGTTGCCCGTGCTGCCCGAGGTGTACTGGATGAACGCGATGTCCTCTGGCGTCGTCGCGGTGGGCGTGAAGGCGCGGCGATCCCCCGTGGGCCCGCCCAGGGACATCACGTGGCGAAGCCCCGGGACGATCGCCTCGAGCAGTCGCGCGACGGGCATCGCCTCGTCCACCGTGAGCAGCGCCACGGCCTCGGCGTTGGCAAGAATTCCGGCGTGCCGCCGCACATGGTCTTCGATACGCGACATCTGCGCAGGCGGGTAGATCGGGACCGGGACTCCTCCCGCGAGAAGGATGCCGAAGAAGGCGTGGAAATAGGCTGCCCCAGTGGGCAGCATGATCGCCACGGCCTGCCCCGCCGCGACGCCGGCATCCTGCAGGCGCGCGGCGACGGCGCTCGCCCCCGCCATCAACTCGCCGTAGGTGATCTCCTGCTCGCCCTCGGGGGAGACCACGGTGACTTGCCTGCGCTCCGGATGCCTCCCGGCGTGCCACTCGAGCACCTCCTGGAGCGTCTTCGCCTCCTCCGGTTCGGCCCGCAGGCGCTCCACGGGCGCGGCGCGCGTTTTGGCGATCGCACCCCGCGAGGTGTGGCGGGGTGCCGCGGCCACCGCCGCGAGGAGGTCCCGGGGCGTGTCGGCGCGGGAGATCGTGTCCTCCGGCAGGCGCACGCCGAAGGCGCGCTCCACGCGAATCAGCAGTTCCACGCGCGCGAGGCTGTCGAGGCCGAGGTCGCGTTCGAGCGAAGCGTCGAGCGAGACGTCGTCGGGATGCGCGCGCTCCCGGTGCAGGTCGCGGCAGGTCTCGCGCAACACGCCGAGCAGGGTGCGCGCGCGCTCGTCGGCATCGCCACCGCGCTGCGATTCCTCGAGATCCATGGGAACTCTCTCCGCGTTCATTGCCCGTCGCCTTCGACGCGGGCGGGCTCATCCCATTGTCGCCTCCGGAGCCGCCCCTTGCCAGCAGGATGGAGCGCATCCCCGGAGGTTTCGCTCCGTGGGCCGTCGTCCGGGGGCTGCGAGGCCGCGCACCCGCCTTGGATCGGGCTCGGGATTGCATTAGTCTGCTCCCCATGGATCGAATCCTGGTCGCGCGGAGCTGACGCCATGCAGATGAAGGGAGAACAGTTGCTTCCCGCGCCGCCCGAGCGCGTCTGGGACGCGCTCAACGACCCGGAGGTGATCCGGGATTGCGTGCCGGGCTGCGAGTCGCTCGAACGCGTCTCGGAGACGGAGTTCCACGCCCTGCTGTTGGCGGCGATAGGGCCCGTGAAGGCGAAGTTCACCGGCAAGCTCACGCTCTCCGATCTCGATCCGCCGCGCTCATACCGCATGAGCTTCGAGGGCTCCGGCGGCGCGACGGGATTCGCGAAGGGCAGCGCGGAAGTCACGCTCGCCCCGGCGGAGGCGGGCACGCGGCTTTGCTACGCGGCGAGCGTCCAGGTGGGCGGAAAGCTCGCGCAGGTGGGCTCGCGCCTGATCGACGGCGTGGCCGCGAAGATCGCCGGGGATTTCTTCGCACGCTTCCGGGCGCATTTTGCCGGGACGGAGCCCGTCGAGGTCGCGAAACCTGCCGACGCAGCCGCTCGCGGGGTGCCCATCGCCCGGCTCGCGATCGCGGTGGCTGCGCTCCTCGCGATCGCCGTCGTCGCCGTACTGCTCCTGCGCTAGGCGTACGAGGGGTAGGTCGGCTCGTACATGTTCTTGCGGATGAAGGCGGCGGTGTCGGCGGGCTTGGGCACGCCGGCAAGGCCGCGCTCGAACGCGACGTCGGCCNNGGGTCGCGATCGCTGCGGAGACTTCGCGCATGCGGGAGAGCGACGGGTAGATGCTGCCCTGGTCCAGGTCGGCCTGGGACACCATGCCCGCGAGCGTGTCCGCGGCGGCGAGGAACATCTCGTCGGTCACGCGCCTGGCCTTGCAGGCGACCACGCCCAGGCCCACGCCCGGGAAGATGTAGGAGTTGTTGCCCTGCCGGGGCACGAAGGTCCTGCCGTCGAAGTTCACCGGGGCGAAGGGGCTCCCGCAGGCGAACACGGCGCGCCCCTTGCTCCAGGCATAGGCTTCCTCCGCCGTGCACTCCGACTTGGAGGTCGGATTCGACAGCGCGAACACGATCGGCCGTTCGTCGAAGGAGGACATCGCCTCGATGATCGGCTTGGTGAAGGTGCGTCCGACAGCGGCCACGCCGATGATCGCCTGGGGCTTCAGCGCATTCACGGCGGAGGCGAAGTCCGCGATGGGCGCGTGCTCGTGCGCGTACTTGCGCTTGTGGTCGGTGAGCCCCTGCCGCGCGGCGGTCACGAGGCCCTTGGAGTCAACCAGCCAGCAGCGCTTGCGCGCCTCGGCTTCCGGGAGGCCCTGCGCCATGAGCGAGGCGGTGACGAGGTCCGCGATGCCGCAGGCGGCCTCCCCGGCGCCCAGGAACAGCACGCGGGTGTCGGCGAGGCTCTTGCCGGTGATGCGGATGGCCGACTTGAGGCCGGAGAGCGCGACCGACGCAGTACCCTGGATGTCGTCATTGAAGGAACAGATGCGGTCCTGGTACTTGTGCAGCAGCCGAAAGGCGTTCGCGTTGGCGAAGTCCTCGAACTGGATGAGCACGCCCGGGAAGACCTCGTTCGCGGCCGCGACGAACTCCTCGACCAGCGCGTCGTACTCGGCGCCGCGCAGGCGCCTGCGCACCACGCCGATGTAGAGCGGATCCTGGAGCAGTTCCTCGTTCTCGGTGCCCACGTCGAGCGTCACGGGAAGGCACAGGCTGGGGTCCATGCCCGCACAGGCGGTGTAGAGCGAGAGCTTGCCCACGGGGATGCCCATGCCCTGCGCTCCCAGGTCGCCAAGTCCGAGGATGCGCTCGCCGTCGGTCACGACGATGAGCCCGGCCTTCTGCGGCCAGTTCTTCAGCACCTGCTTCACGCGCCCGGCATCGGCAGCGGTCACGAAGAGCCCGCGCGGCTGGTTATAGATCCGTCCGTAGAGCTGGCAGCCCAGGCCCACCGTGGGCGTGTAGATGAGGGGCATGATCTCCTCGGCGTTCTCCATCACGACGCGGAAGAAGAGCGTCTCGTTCCGGTCATGGAGCGCGGTGAGGAAGATGTACTTCTCCAGATCGGAGGACTGGCTGCGCAGGTTGTTGAGCACCCGCTGGACCTGCTCGGGCTGGGTGTGCACGCGCGCCGGCAGCAGCCCGCGCAATCCCAGTGCGTCGCGCTCGCGGTCGGTGAAGGCGGTGCCCTTGTTGAGAACCGGGTCGTGCAGAAGGGAATTTCCGCGCAGGGAAGTAGAGGACTTCGAGCCTGAGTCAGCCATGGTGATCATCTCCGAGCAGCCGCCGGGTCGCCGGGTCGCGTTCCGCACGCGTCCCTCGAGCGCCGATGTCTTGTCCGGGCAATGCCGGTGGCGGACTGCCAGCCATCGTAGGCCGGAGCGCGTCGCGCCCCTTGCGCTCGATCAATGGCGGCGTTTGCGCCCGATCAAACCTCCCCGGTTTGACAGGTCGAGGGGGCCCGCGTAGCCTCCGGCGGCATCCGGTCGGGAGAGCGTCGCCGCAATGCACCGCGGGGCCGCCGAAGGGGTAGCGCCCGCAAACTCTCAGGCAAAAGGACCGTCCGGAACCGGGTTCGCATCCTGCGCTGCACGGGGAGGCGAGGCAGTCCCGGACTCTGGAGAGCGGCGGCGAGAGCCGTCCACCGAAGGGGCTCGCGGCACGGGGAACCGGCGCCGTAATCTCTCAGGTACAAGGGACAGAGGGGCCAGGCAAGCGACGCTAGGCTTGCCTGGCCCCTTTTCATTTCCTGGAGGCAAGCGCCATGCCGAAAGCCACGCCACTCAACGCCATCCACCGCGAGGCCGGCGCCCGCATGGTGGATTTCGGGGGCTGGGACATGCCCGTGCACTACGGCTCGCAGGTCGAGGAGCACCATGCGGTGCGCCGCGACGTGGGGGTCTTCGACGTCTCGCACATGCGCGTGGTCGACGTCGAGGGGGCGGGCGCCCGCGAATTCCTGCGCTTCGCGCTCGCCAACGACGTGGCGCGGCTCACGACGCCGGGCAAGGCGCTCTATTCGTGCCTGCTCAACGACACGGGCGGAGTGGTCGACGACTTGATCGTCTACTTCTTCCGCGACGACCTCTTCCGGCTGGTCGTGAACGCAGGCACCGCGGAAACCGACATCCAGTGGCTGCATTCCCTCAACGCGCTGGCGGGCCACGGCGTATCGATCACGCCGCGCGAGGAACTCGCCCTGGTGGCCGTGCAGGGACCGAACGCCCGCGAGACGCTCTGGAAAGCGTTCTCCGAGACCCGGCCCGGAAGCGAAGGGCTGGCGCCCTTCAGCGCGGCGCGCATGGGCGACATCATGGTGGCGCGCACGGGCTACACCGGCGAGGACGGCTTCGAGGTGGTGTGCCCCGCCGAGGATGCCGTGTCGATCTGGAAAGGGCTCGTAGCGGCCGGTGCGCGACCCTGCGGGCTCGGCGCCCGCGACACGCTGCGGCTCGAGGCGGGCATGAACCTCTACGGGCAGGACATGGACACCGCCACCTCGCCCCTCGACGCGGGCCTCGCCTGGACCGTGGACCTGAAGACGCCGCGGCCCTTCTTCGGCCGAAAGGCGCTGGAGAACCGGCCCCAGGCCCACGATTTCCTCGGGCTCGCCCTGCTGGACAAGGGGGGCGTGCTGCGCGCGCACCAGAAGGTGAAAGCGGGAGACGGGGAGGGCGAGATCACCAGCGGCACGTTCTCGCCCACCCTGGGCTTTTCCATCGCGCTCGCGCGCCTGCCCCGGGGCACCGCGCCCGGCGCCGTCGTGCAGGTGGCCGTGCGCGACAAGGAACTCGCCGCGCGGGTGGTGAAGCCGCCCTTCGTCCGCAACGGCCGATCCCTCCTCTGAATCCGCCCCCGGCCCGGCGGCCGGGACCCTCGCCACGAGCACCACGGAGACCATGACATGAACGTTCCCCAGGACCTGAAGTACACGGCGTCGCACGAGTGGGTGCGCAGGGAGGCCGACGGCTCCCTCGTCGTAGGCATCACCGACCACGCGCAGGAACAGCTGGGCGACATGGTCTTCGTGGAGACGCCCAAGCCGGGCCGCAAGGTCGCGCCCGGCGAGGCCGTCGGCGTGGTCGAGTCCGTGAAGGCGGCCTCCGATTTCTACGCACCGGTCGCCGGCGAGGTGCTCGCCGGCAACGAGGAAGTCGCCGGTTCGCCGGAGAAGGTGAACGCCGATGCCTACGGCTGCTGGCTGTTCCGGATGAAGCCCGACAACGTGGCCGACCTGGACACACTCCTCGACGCAGCCGCCTACGAGAAACTTGCCGACGATTGAGGATTCGCCATGCCCGATGCCATCGCCCCGCCGCCCGCCGCCCGATCCACGCTCGAAACCCTGGAGGACCGAGCCGCCTTTTCCCGCCGCCACATCGGCCCGGGAGCGGCTGACCAGGCCGAGATGCTGGCGGCGCTGGGCTTCGCATCGCGCGATGCGCTCATGGCGGCCGTCGTCCCCGCCGCCATCCGCAGGCGCTCGCCGATGGCGCTGCCCGCGGGCCGGCCCGAGGCCGAGGCGC
>CXWK01053728.1_pt1 | contig 10150 bp, 7 predicted proteins | sample 590851 | NCBI WGS metagenome assembly CXWK01 (sample SAMEA3498364, study PRJEB10139) | wastewater metagenome | biome: wastewater treatment plant; material: activated sludge | place: Denmark | collected 2014-08-01
GAAGAGATAAAGGATTTCGCCAGCTCTGTATAGGAAATTGGATATCAAATTTAATATTTGTAGAGAGTTTATATAGACAAAAATGTGAGTTGTAAGTTATGATTGTTGTTAAGCATTGGGGTTTTTACAATATCTAATAAGTAATTATAGGTACGTACTAAAGGGGTTTTTTTGTATTGTGAGGTATAAAAATATTAATTATTAAATTATTGTAGTTGACTCAATAAATAATCACATATATAGTGTAATGTAGTATAGCATAAGCACTACATATAGCGCTTAAAACAATAATAAATACAATAAAAGTGGAGGGTGAATAAATGGCGTTTACTAATATCAAAAAAAGAAATGGTCAAGTTGTAGAATTTGAACCTAAAAGAATTGAAATTGCAATTCAAAAAGCATCAGATTCTGTTGAAAGTGAAGTACCGACACCAACCATTGTTGAATTAGTAGAAAACGTCATATCACACCTTGAAACACTCAATGGTGACAATATACCAGATGTAGAATCTATACAAGATCTTGTCGAGCAAGAACTAATGCGCGCTGATTATTATCAGACCGCTCGTAGCTATATACTCTACCGAGAACGCCACAAATCATTGCGTGAAGCCGAAGAATCTCGCAGCGCTGAAAAGTTGGAAAAAAATGAACTTAAAGTAACTTTCCCAGACGGTACAATTGAATATTTTAGTTACACACGTCTTATAAAAGATCTTGTAGATGCCTCTGAGGGTATTGAAGACAATCTAGATATAGACGAATTAGCACAACTTGCTAAATCAAACCTATATGATGGTATGACACTCGAAGAACTACAAGATGCACTTATAATGGCAGCTAAATCTTATATTGAGGTTGACCCAGCGTATGACAAACTGTCAGCACGATTGCTACTGCATAAGCTTTATATAAAGATATTAGACATTAATGACAAAAGTGAAATAGAAGAATCTTATAAGAAAGTTTTTGTGCGTTCTATTGAAGACGGGGTAAAAAACAAGCTTTTACACAAAGATATGACTAGTTTTGATCTACACAAACTATCTGAAGTTCTTGTGCCAGATCGCGACGATCTAATAGACTTTATGGGTATACAAACTCTTTATAGTAACTATTTCTTACGACCAGAACGTGAGAGCACAACCGTATTAGAGATACCTCAGATATTTTGGATGCGTATTTCTATGGGCATGGCACTTAACGAGACTAAAAAAGCCCGTACCGAAATTGCTATAAGTTTTTACCATATACTTTCTACCAAGAGATATACTCCAAGCTCTCCTACCCTATTCAACTCTGGTACATCGTTTCCTCAAATGAGCTCATGCTATCTGAACACTGTTAGTGATGATTTGGATAATATATTCAAAGTCTATAGAGACAATGCTCAAATGAGTAAGTTCTCTGGTGGTATTGGTACAGATTGGACTAATATTAGAGCTACTGGATCACTTATAAAAACTATTAATATTCCTTCACAGGGTGTAATACCTTTCTTAAAGATATCTAACGATGTAACAGTTGCAATTGCTCGATCAGGGCGTCGGATAGGTGCCACTTGTGTATATCTTGAAAATTGGCATATGGACTTCGAAGAGTATTTAGAGCTTCGTAAAAATACAGGCGACGACCGCAGACGTACCCACGATATGAATACCGCTAGTTGGGTGTCTGATCTATTTATGCAACGAGTTATTCTAAATGAACAGTGGACCTTTTTTAGCCCAGACGAAACACCCGATCTACACGATTTGTATGGTAGTGCATTTGCCAAACGTTACGAAGAATATGAGCGTATGGCGGATGAAGGTAAAATTAATCTTTATAAACGCATTCCTGCTTCTCAGCTATGGCGTAAAATGTTGACTATGCTTTTTGAGACTGGTCATCCATGGATAACCTTCAAAGATGCTTGCAATGTACGCTCTCCTCAAGATCACGCTGGTGTTGTACACAACTCAAATCTTTGTACAGAAATCACACTCAACAATTCTATAGATGAAACAGCTGTTTGTAATATAGGCTCAATAAATCTTGCAGTTCATATTACTAAAGGCAAGCTAGACCGTGAGAAGCTAGCCGAAACTGCAAAAGTTGCTATGCGTATGCTAGATAATATAATTGATATTACTTTTTATCCAACTAAAGAGAATAAGGCCGCAAATCAGCGACATCGACCAGTCGGACTCGGTATAATGGGTTTTCAAGATGCACTATATATGATGGGAATTGATTTTGATTCAGAGCGTGCTGTAACATTTGCCGATGAGTCAATGGAATATATTAGTTATCACGCTATTTTGGCCTCATCAGAACTTTCTAAAGAACGTGGTCCATATAAATCATATAAAGGATCAAAGTGGGACCGTAATATCTTCCCTATTGATACAATAGAATTACTTGAAAAAGAACGCGGTGAAAAGATAGACGTTAGTCGTAGTAGCAAATTAGACTGGAAACCTGTTCGTTCACATGTTAAAAAATACGGCATGCGTAATTCTAATACAATGGCCATTGCCCCGACAGCTTCTATTAGTACAATTAATGGTTGTTATCCATGTATAGAACCTATCTACAAAAACCTATATGTTAAATCAAACATGAATGGTGAGTTTACCGTTATCAACCCTTATCTTGTTGCCGATCTCAAGAAACTCGATCTTTGGGATGAATCCATGGTAAATAAACTTAAATTTAATGATGGCTCAGTCCAGAAGATTTATGAGATACCAGAAAATATCCGAAGTAAGTATAAAGAGGTTTTTGAAATAGATCCAATGGATTTGATTCGTGTTACTGCTCATCGTGGTAAATGGATAGATCAAAGCCAAAGTTTCAATATCTTTGTACGAGGAGTAAGCGGTAAGAAATTGAGCGATATATATCGAGCAGCCTGGAAACAAGGTCTAAAGACCACTTATTATCTACGAAGCCTTGCAATCTCTCAGGTAGAAAAATCGACAGTTGATACTGCTGAGTTTGGTTCTACTCACAAACGTGAATTTGCTACTGTAGCTGAGAATGCTCCATTGCCCAGCCCTACAAAACAAACCTAACCTAACCTAACCCATAAAGGAAACACACATGCCAATCAAAATGACCAAAACCCGTCCAGATATAAACAAACGCCGTATAATAAACGGTGAAGATGCTGATGTGGTACAGCTACATCCCATGAAACATAACTTTGCGTGGGACGCCTATCTTGCAGGTAATGCCAATCACTGGTTGCCTACAGAGATTGCTATGCAAGACGATATCGAGCTCTGGAAATCAGATCGCCTCACAGAAGATGAGCGGTTGGCTTTCAAAACAGCACTTGGTTTTTTCACTACCGCAGACTCCATTGCAGCAAACAACATTGTATTAGCTCTTTATAAGCACATCTCTAGCCCAGAGTGCCGCATGTACTTATTGCGCCAAAGCTACGAAGAAGCCATTCATACCCATGCTTATCAATATATAGTAGAAAGTCTTGGTCTTGAAGGTGGCGAGATATTCAATATGTATCGTGAAAATGCCTCACACTATTCAAAAGCTAAGTTTATATTGGGTTTTAATGAAGGTATTTTTGATGATAATTTCAAAACTGGTACCCAAAAGAATGATCAAAAATTCCTAGAAAACCTATGTGTGTTTTCTCTTGTACTTGAGGGAATATTCTTTTACTCGAGCTTTGCAGTAATCTTTGGTTTTCAACGCCAAAACAAACTAACTGGTAGTGCAGAACAGATTCAATACATTATGCGTGATGAATCGCAACACCTGAATTTTGGTATTAATATGATAAATGCAATCAAAGAAGAGCAGCCCGAACTTTGGTCTAAAAGTTTTCAACAGCACATTGTTGAGCTTGTAAAAGAAGCAACTGAACTTGAGTACAAATATGCACAAGAGGTGTTCCCACGCGGTATTTTTGGTATGAACGCTGATAGTTTTAAACAATATATAGAATACATTGCTGATCGTCGTCTTTCTGCGGTTGGCCTACCCAAACAGTATAATGTAAAAACTCCGTTTCCATGGATGAGCGAAGCCGTTGATCTTTCTAAAGAGAAGAACTTCTTCGAAACAAGAGTCACCGAGTATCAGACCGGTGGTACACTCGACTGGAATTAACTCTGCTTTACTAGCTTGAAGATCATAAATATCGGGATTTTATTATTAATCTGGTAGCCAACTGGGTCAGCTGATTTAAATTCTCTAGTGGGTTTCGGTTCAATAAAATCGGATATTATAAACTTTGATTTTACTATCTCTGGTATGACTTCTCCCAATGGTTTGTGGTAATATTCTACATCAAAATCACCAAACCAAGTGTCTGTCAGTTTCGTGTTATTTAGATAATCGCCATAAATTATAGGTTGTTTTCTGGTTAACTTATCATATCCTAGTATTCTTTTGTTGTGTCCTTTAGTTTTTGACTGATATGCAGACCATCTTATTGGGTGATGTGTAGAAAATAAAAAAATTCCTCCAGGACGTAATACTCTATACATTTCGGTTAATGTAGTTTGCCAACTTTTCTTATAGTGCATTACTAGACTAGAATATACAAAATCAACACTATTATCATCTAGTGGTTGCATATCCATGTCGCAAGTATAGAATTTACAATCTGAGAAAGAAGACTTTGCTGATTCAATTAGTTTAGAACTAATATCAGTACCGGTAATAGATTTAGGGTTAAATTCCCTTAAAAGTTCAATCTCTTCACCGCTACCACAACCTAAGCACAATACATCTTTGCCTGACAAATCTCTTATTTGCTTCTTCATCGCTGGCTTTTCGAGGTAAAGATGATTGATATTTTTACCGTTACGTTTCATCTCGATCCATCTTTGAGATTTTTTGTCGTATATATTTGTCAAAGCACAAACACCCTTCCCAGGCGCTTATTGGTTTCTTCTTTACCAAGAACGATCATAATATCAAAAAGTCCCGGTGCTTCGGTGCGTCCTGTAAGAGCAATACGTAGAGCATAAAAAAGTTGACCAGATTTGATGTTTAAACTCTCCGCAAGGGTGCGTAGTGATTTATCTATACTATCATGGTTGAAATCATTACTCTGCAAAACAGCTACAGTCTGTTGAAGCCACTCTTTGACATTTTCTAAGGAATCTTTTTTAGTAAGCATATCTTTGTCGACTTTTGGCTTTTCGAAGAATATTTCCATCATGTACTTAGCATCCCCTAGCGTTTTTAAGCGTTCTCTGTCTAGCACAAGCACTTTTTCTAGATAATCTAAGTCTTTGTACCATTCCTTTGGTATGTGTGGCCTTAAAGCTTCTATTAGCTCTTCAGTCGACATCTTGCGTATATATTCACCGTTCATCCAGTCAAGCCTGGTTTTATCAAATACCGCTGGGCTTTTCTGTACTCTATCTAGACTAAACTTCTCAACTAACTCTACTACACTGAAAATTTCTTGTTCACTACCGTCATTCCAACCCAGAAGAGCTAAAAAGTTTACGAGAGCTTCTGGTAGGTACCCTGTATCACGATAATTTAGTACCTCAACGTCACCATCACGCTTACTAAGTTTCTTCTTGCCATCAGGACCCAATATAGAAGGTAGATGTACCCAATTAGGCTGCTCAAACCCAAAGGATTCATATAATAGTACATGCTTTGCTGTGCTACCAATAAACTCGTCACCACGAATAACATGGCTGATTTGCATGAGATGGTCATCTATAACATTTGCAAAATTATATGTTGGATAACCATCGGCTTTAATAATAATAAAATCGTCAATTAAATCGTTGGGGCCATCGAAATCACCACGTACGTCATCGTGCCATACTGTATTACCTTCGGGTACTTTAAAACGAATTGGTAGATGTTTATTCGACCCACTTTGCTTAGCAGGCTCCATAGATTGCTTGTAAATAAAAGGTTTTTTTGCATTTATTGCATCTTCACGCAATTTAGCAAAAGCTTCTGGTGTTATATGACTGTAGTAAGCCTTGTCGTCGTCAACTAATTTTTGAGCAAATTCTGTATAATGGTTTAGTCTCTTTGATTGAATGTATGGACCGTGTTTACCAGGTTTTTCCTCATACCATACTCCTTCATCTGGGTGTATACCTACCCAATCCAGGCTTTGTATTATTTGCTCGACACCTTCTTCTACAAACCGTTCTCTATCAGTATCTTCTAGTCGTAATACAAAAATGCCATCGTGTTTTTTGGCGTACAAATAATTAAACAATGCGGTACGAACTCCACCGATATGTAAAAAGCCGGTAGGGCTAGGGGCAAAGCGTGTTCTAACAGGTCTATTCATATCTAAATTATACCTGAAAAGTTATTACTTACCTAGCTCAACATATCCTCAGGCGATATCTCATTGTAGTGTCCGTCGCTAAGCTTTTGATAAAACACTACTTTACTGGTCGTCTCTTCTGGATCATACACATACTCTATTCTGTTGGCTGACCCGCGGTGATGATAATGTGTTTTTTTATCAATTATTGCGGGACTAGTTACTCTGTCTATTCTGTATTTGATGTTATCTTTTTCAAATTCTATGCGTTGGATGGTTTTTTTAAGTTCTTTGTGGTCCTCTATAGCTTCGCTTAGAGTATCCGATAAATCAATTTGGTATTTATCATCGATTAAACTTATCAGATCATCCCAGGCTTTATCGCTCATAGACTAGTTGCCATTTTTATTATTTGATCTCTACTTAGTCCGTGGTCTTGGCCTTCGATTCTATACCATGTACCATGATTCACCCAGCTAGCTTGGTTATTGTTGTATATGTATATAGTTAATCCTTCAGATTGCAAAGCAGTGTACTTGTCGGCATTTGGTGAGAGATAATTCTCGGCCAATGCTTGCGAGTCCCAGTCGGATCTCACTTCGTTAACCGAAACTGACTTATCACCGTCCGCTGAAGCCAATTTGTAACTAATGCTTCCAGGGTTAGATTGTATATCGCCAGATATTCTCCATCCATTCGGTAGGTAGCTAGGCATAGACGCGCTTATTCCAGCCTTAGACCCGGCAACTTTTAGCGCAAGATTCGGATAGTTTATTTGCCACACATATATACCTAGTAATATAACACCAGCTAAAGACAATCCTACACTCGCTACTTTGCCACTGTGTTTTTTTAGTTTACTAGGATTTTTGGATTGCTGTACTTGATTGGTCAATACATTGGCTTGCAAATTGTTTTTAGCTACATCTGTTTGAATGACTTGTGAAGGCGAAGCTTGAATAGGTGTATTTGGTACGGATTGTATTGGAGCAGGACTAGCGGCCATGTTATTTACAGGCACTACATCATTATTATTTGGTTTAACCTCAGCAGTAGTATTACTATTTATGGGAGGTGGAAACATTTGATTGTTGTTGGGTCTTATATCTTCGATTGGCTTAGTTTGTGGATTGGGCTTATCAAGATTATTTGAAATATCAGCAAATGGATTAACTACGTTTGTAGTAGCAGGTTTTTCGTTGGCGAGTTGGTCCAGTTCATCATCTGAAAAAACCAAATTATCTTTTTTAGAAAGTTGACCTATCTCGTTACCAATATTTTCTGCCTGTACTCCATCTGCTTTATTTACAGAGGTAATATCTTGGATAGCCTGATTCTGAGCTTGTGGTAAGCTCTGGTTGTTTGCAATATTTTGATTTACAACCGGCGGTATAGTTGGGTTGATAGGCATTTGTGGTGTATTTGCAGGTGTTTGATTCGCTATCACTGGAGTTGATGGCGGTACCGGTACAGGTTGGTTTATGTTTGATACAGTATTTTGAGTTGGAACATTGCTTACATTACTCTGGAGATTACCTTGCTGGGGCTGTACGTTATTCACAACAGGATTTATTTGGTTATTATCTGATATAGCAGGTGAAGTAGCCGTATTAGTCTGTATCGGATTTTGCTGAGCTGGGATTTGCGTAGGCCGCATCTGATAAGAAGTATTTATCTGGTTATTTGCTTGGTCTGTACTTGGGTTTACTATTCCGCTACCAATTGAGCTCTTATCAACAAAAGAATCTACCGAGCCACAACTAGCACAGAACGTCTTACCGGCTATTTCAATCTGATCTTTTGAATCACAAACATCACAATTCATTATATAAGTAATTCCTATTAAGCATTGTAATTATTGTAATATATTATTGCAAAAGCGTAAACAGTTTAGATTTTAGCTTTTCGAGAAGATTGCTTAATCAAAATTATAAATTTAAAAACACTATATAGTCTAACAATTTTTTTTGGTTGTACAGCCATTCTCCATAGCCATTCCAGACCAAACTTCTGGATTCGTTTGGGTGCTCTTTTTGCACTGCCACCGAGTTGATTGTAGTCAAATGTCCCGCCTTCACCTATTAATACTTTGGCTAAGTTCTCTTTTCTGTTTGTGTAAATGAATTCTTCTTGCCTAGGAAAACCCATAGCTACAAACAATATATCAAGTTTTTTGTTTTTTATATCATCCAACAGTTCTTCTTTATCATTACTACCAAAGTAACCATGCCAACAATAAATACTCTCAAGTCCCGGAAAGATCTTCGTTATATTTGATCTTCTAGTAGCAATTTCATCTGGTTTACCGCCCAAGATACCAACTCTCCAGTTATTGGACTCTGCAATCTTAAGTAGGGGTATTGTCTGATTGGGCCCACCTAAGCTTTCGTGCAGTATTTGGTTTTTCCAGGCTGGTTTTTGTATCCAAAACAATAAACTACGCAAAGTTTTAAAAAACGCTTTATCTGGATTGCCATACAGATAGCTTGCAGCCCATTGTAAGGATACCCCGTCTGGTAATACCAGATCTGCATTTTTCAAAATATCTTTAACGTTTGAATCTTTTTGTGCCTTGACCATAAAATCTACATATGGCTTTACAACATAATGTGTTGATTTGTCAGATTTACCCACAATATCTTCAATAGCCTTGTTGGCTTGCACGATACTTAAATTATCAACATCAATACCAAGAATTCTAATTGCTTCTGGATATTTTTTACTGGTTTTCATACTTGCCTTTACTATGTAGATAATCAATTTTTTCTACAAAATTCTTCTTGAAATTAGCTATATCATATTTTTCTACAGATAATCTAATCTTCTCAGGTGAAAACACAACATTGTCGAATGTTTTTAGTTTTGCAATCAACCCTGCATCGTTCTCGTAGAATATACCACTAGTACCTTCTACAACAGTCTCTAGTAAGCCGCCTCCCTGCAATGCTATCACTGGTGTACCAACACTCATTGCCTCTACCGGGGCGATTCCAAAATCTTCAATACTAGTAAATAACAACGCCTTAGCACCTGCATAATACTTCCATTTATTATCATCGTGTACGCTGCCCACAAACTTAATATTGTCGTTGTTTTTAGCTATTTTCTGTAACCTTTCAAGATCTGGTCCGTCACCTACAATTATCAACTTTGAATCGGTCTTTAAGCAAGCATTTATTGCTACGTCAATCTTTTTGTACTGACTTAGACTAGAAAGTACCAAAAAGTATTCTTTGTCACCACTATTTATTAAAGATTTATTACCCATTATCACTGGTGGATATACCAACTCACTTTCCCTATGGTAAAACTTGTCTATCCTTGCTTTTATATGTTTGCTTATAGCAACAAACCCATCAACGTTATCGGTATTATAGAAATCCCAAAGCCTTATCTTAGATACCAGTCTAGTAACTACAAATTTTGAAACTGGCCCAAGTTTGAAAGGTCCGATCTTCTGTGTATCAAGATACTCTGGCCAACTATCCCATATCATTCTAGCTGGGCTGTAACAGTAGCAAATATGTGTAGTAGACTTATCTACACTAATGTTCTTTACCCAAGCGCTCGATACAGAAATTACCATGTCATAACCATCAAAATCAAGCTTGTTCACGGCCTTTTTAATAAAAGGCAACATTAGATATGGACGTTTTTTTATAAACTTTGGAAATTTTTGTAGTCTACTTGTATTTATTGATCTGTTTTTAAAAAAATTTTTAAACTTATTTTCGTTGTACACTAAACAAAAAATATCTGCATCTGGATAGAGTTTGCTAATCTCTACAAAAGTAGTTTCACCACCACCTATCTTTACATTTAACCAGTCATAAACCAGTGCTACTCTCATTTGATAAATTCCTTTGATTTCATGCC
>CXWK01005445.1_pt1 | contig 10148 bp, 9 predicted proteins | sample 590851 | NCBI WGS metagenome assembly CXWK01 (sample SAMEA3498364, study PRJEB10139) | wastewater metagenome | biome: wastewater treatment plant; material: activated sludge | place: Denmark | collected 2014-08-01
AGGATAAATTTTAGAAATTGGACGGTCGTTACTTCGAACCGATCGATTTCGTAGGAGTCAAGATAGACGGTTCTCTGCGGGAGTTCGGCTTGATACGCATTCCGATCGGCCCTCTTGTCGCTTCCCATGAGAAACTCACCGGCCGGAATCAACACCATCTCGTCATGAGCCGGCAGCTTGGCCCGTTCCTCCGCAAGCTTTTTCCCTTCGGGTGTCCATTGTCGGACGACATCGGCCACGTCCAATGCGAATGCAGCACTTCCAGTGATGAATCCCATCAGCACAATGCTTAGGATAACTGCTAACAGATGCACGGCCCATCCTCCTTTTCCTCTGATAATGGTTGTGTTACAGGCCAGGACCGGTCTGCTCCGGCACCGGAGTATCGAATCCTTCCAATGGCTGGAAGTTGACCGGTAGGTTGAAGAGATAGTCTGATACCGAACGCATTTTGACATGGTGATATTCCACGATCCAACTGCCGTCTTTTTTGGCCAGCTTCATGGGAAAGTGGATATCGCTAGCCAGCCATTGGTAGTACTCGTCGACGCGCTCCCCCTGTTTTGTTCTGACCTCGTAGAGGATCGTGGGGTGCCCTTCTCGCATTTCCGTGCCGATTTCCTCACGAGAAACTTCTCCTTCTAGGCGCTCTTTGACCATGAGATCCTGCTCAGGACTATAGGGGACAGTCTTAAAATGCTTCATTCTCGACAGCAGTAGCCACACCACCTGTTTATCCTTGCGGACGATGCTGACGTTCACAGGCCCCATGGTATGGTGCTCGATGCGCCACATTGCATCACGGTAGTAGATATAGGCCTTCCGTGTTTTGCCGTCGATCTTGATCACTTGGTCTGCGGTAAATTCGAGCGCGAATGTCGACTGCCAGGGCATCAACGCACACCACACCAGTGAGACGACAATCCACAGCAGACGCATGGCGCGAAATCCTACCATACTGGTCTGTGTATTTTCATTTCGTGCCATAGCGTGCATGAATCGATTGTTTCACCGAGATAGGAGCAAGGTCTAGGGAGACGGTATCACAGGCGTCCGTGCACATCGAAACCCAATCGTGGCGGAACGTTGATGGGAAGAGGCGCCGCCCCTTGTTGCTGTTCTCAGCATCACTCGCTTACTTTTCCACGAACCTCCACGAACGCTTTTGTAGCGTCCGGTGGTCGGACCGGGGGGATTGCGATCGGGCATGTAGGCATAATAGTCGAATCCGAACCAGTCATGCACCCATTCTGCCACGTTTCCCGCCATATGGTGGAGCCCATACGGACTCTTGCCTTCTTCGTGAGAGTCGACCGCCGCGAGAATGGGAATTTCATGGACGTGATGTTGCCCGAACATGGCCAGTTTTGGGTTGGGCATCGCGTCACCCCACGGATAGAGGTTCCCCTCCGGCCCTCGCGCGGCCTTCTCCCATTCGGCTTCTGTGGGCAGTCTTGCCTGCTTGACGGAGCAAAACTTCTCGGCTTCATCCCATGTGACGTACAGAGCGGGCCATCGTGTGAGAGCTTCGTCTTGGATGGAATGGATTGTGATGACATGCCATAACAGTTGCTGCAACTCGTTCGAGGGATACGTTTTCTGTTGATGTAAGAAGGCCAGGTATTCCCCGAGACTCACCTCATCGCGATCGAGCTCATATGCGTCCAACCAGACGCGGTGTTGAGGAAGCTCGGTATCATCAAACTGTGTCCACCTCCCATACGGATCACTATCAACTCGTTTACTGCCGAGCAAAAATGGACCGGCTGGAATAGCCACAATCGGTGAAGGCTGGGATAGGTTTGCAATGGCGGTGAGATGACGGGCTAGTTCCGGAGAAGGTTTTGACTCTGCTTGCACGAAGGTGGAAGTTCCAATGAGGAGGAGAAAGGAAAGGAGCGTTGTGAAACAAGTATGGTAACCCAGCATATAGAGTCCGACCGTGAGTCCCCTTAGCAGAACCGGGAGATAGGGCGTGAGGCATTCGCCGTTAATGACTGGTCATCAGGCGGTTTACCCAGATGGGCTCAAGCTACCACAGAGGTCAGCTCGACTGCATCTATATGAGTGGGGACGACCGCAGTAGAATTTACTCATCGAGTGCATCATGCCAGGGCGCGAGGTCTGCGCGAACGTGTGTCGAGTCGATGTCGAGCTGATCTTTCATCTCGTCTTGGCTGGAGGATGACGGTGAGGTCAATAGAAGCGCTATCCAGTCTCTCGAATCTGTCTCGTCTCAGAGCCTGACAACCCGGTGGCAGTATGGAGACTCTCGGCCCATATCGGTTGAAGAAAGTGATCGCCAAGTAAATCTCAGATGGAGCGATCCGGTCTCAGGCACGTAGCAGCCGAAGGACCTCTTGTTGGCAAAGTCGAATGCGTTATCCAGGCACGCCTCCAAAGCTGTATCGGGAAATCTAAAGGGATACGGCAATGTGCCAGACGGGCTTTCAAGTTGAATTTCTTTCTTGCGATCCCTTGAACCCGTCACTAGTCCTCCTGTAGAAAGAGCGAATGGATCTGGGTGAACTGCGAAGGGCAGGGAGCGGGTTCGTGTTTGGGTTGGTTGCTAGTTTCATCAGTGGCCCGGCGCATCAAGCCGAAGCCCTGGACTTCTCGGCAGACCGGATCGTGAAGAACGGAAAGTCCGTGGTGAAGTCTCATGTGAATGCAAAGGACGATCGATGGCGATTCGAGTTCGTGCAGCCGCAGCGAGGGGCGAGCGTGATCATCGTTCGAGTGGATCGTGGAATAGCTTGGTTGATTCTCTCCAAGCGTCGCCAGTATTTTGAGGAACCCATCGTAAGCGATCATCAGTTGACCGTGATGGAGAATATGACTGGTGAGATCTCCCGTGAGTTGGTCGGGGATGAGGTTCTGGACGGTCGTCCTGTTGAGTTATTTGAGGTGACGGTTGCCAAAGATGGGGAAACTCGGCACTACTATCGGTGGGTAACCAAAGCCGAGCGGTTTCCACTGAAGACGGTGAGCAAACAGGGCACATGGTCGGAGGAGTTCCAGCGACTTCTCTTCACGGAGCAATCTCCCTTTTTATTTGAACTGCCGAGGCGACTGGACCCTGCCGGTCCACCTGAGAGTATGCAATAATTACCAATGTCGATCCTGACGGAGGAAGTATGAGACAGATGATTCAGAGAACATTGTGGGTAGCCTGTGTCTCGGTCTTAGCGACCAGTGGGCTACCACTGGCTGCCGGTGCCTATGAAGCAATTACTGTGACGAATGGTGCGACCGTTGCCGGGAAGGTGAGCTTCACCGGGGGCGTGCCGGCCCCGAAGACCTTCGAGCTGCGTCGCTACTATGACCGCGAGTATTGCGCGACTCTTTCAGACGGAAAAGGACATCGCCTTCTGAAGGAAGTCAATATCGGCCAGGATGGCGGTCTGAAAGATGTGGTGGTCGTCATTGAGGGTGTCGAGAAAGGCAAGGCATTTACCGCCACCGATGCGGAGGTGGAAGCCAGTCTCTGTCAGTTTCTGCCGTTTGTCACCGTTGTCAGCGACAAGCGCCGAGTCACGGTCTTTAATCGAGATCCGGTGTCACACGATATTCAAGGGTATGCCTACGACCAGGCCGGCGTCGACATTGTCCTTCATCGACCGGCGTTGCATGTGAGCGGGACAACCGATGTGGTCCAGCTGGTAAAGGGAAGGAAAGTGTTCACCATGCAGTGCGGCATGCACCCGTATATGCAGAACTGGGGTTATGCGATCGACAATCCCTATTATGCCGTGACGGGCCCCAATGGGGCATTTACCATCGGTGATCTTCCGGCAGGGACCTATCGTCTCAAGGCGTGGCATCCGATTCTTGGCACCCAAGAGCGGGAGATTACGGTAAAGCCTCAAGAGGCTGTGACGCTCGATTTTCTATTCGAAGCGAACCAATTGGGTAAATAATGTCGAATCATGCACCACGGTTGACAATGGCATTCCTGGGAGTCTTCTTCTGCGGGCTCTCGATGGCGGATGGGACTGCCTCGGCAGGGTCTGTACAGGACGTCCAGGATCAAGGCAGGGCGATGGTCAGGGATGCAGAAGAGATAGTGATGCACGGCGGCATGGGCGACGGACGTGCTATCCTGCATCACTGTGCCGAAGTGGCGAAACAAGCCCAGGCGATCCTCAAGGCCTTACCGACCAGAGAGGAACATGGCAAGGAAGCCGTACCGCACTTGCAGGACGCGATTAAACATTGCACCAGAGTGGCGGAATTGGGAGAGAAGGTTGACCCAGGCGCCAGCTTAAATCCGGCCCTGAAGGCCAGGGCTGCGGTCAAGGAGGCGATGAAACATCTGCTCGCCATGAAGGACGGAGGCGCGTAGCAGGCGTTGAAAAAGCGCCGCGAGCTGCGTTCTCGCCTCGAATGCATGCTCAACGTAGCTCTGAAGCTACGCCTCCGGTGCTTTCATCGGCTGCGGCCTTGCCGGGCAGTCTTTTTGAACGCCTGCTTTCAACTTAATCCATTACCGGGAAGGTTCGGACTTCGGCACTAAGGGACTCACCGCATTTTGATCTCGCCCGGACTGGTAGGTTTCCAGCATTTTCCTGATTGTCGACATGACTTGCTCTTCAGCTGAACGAGGAACTTTGACTCGTATTCCGCGTCCTTCGTTTCGGCCCAGCGAGAAGATGTGGTGTTCAATGATCTCGCTCTGTTTATCGTCCTTATAGGTGAAGATGAGTTCCTTCCCCGGAAATCCTGCGAGAGACCTCTCCTGATCCGGTTGCCATCGGAGCGTGACCTGTTTCTTACTATAGAGATCCGTGATAATGCGATGGTGGGCTGCGGCGAATTCTTCGAGCGTCTGCCTGCCTTCCGGGCTGTTCCCGCTGACCACATTCATATGGCCGGAAACCGCCACAAGACTCTGTTCAATAGGAGGATACAGTATCACGCCGACTCCGTCCGGCATGGGATTGCCGAGGCGCCAATCATCCGGATAGCGAATCGAGAACCCGAATCGGGCGTTGGTGTAGAGTTTCCACCCTGCTTCATTGGTATGCTCTGTCGCACCGGCATGCGTTGGGGAAAGGTTTGGAACAAGACACAGCACAAGCAGTGAAAACACAACATAGCGTCGAATCATGCATATCCTCATGAGGCGGCCCGTTTCCTTTTCACTCACGGAGCGATTTAGCACAACGAAATCCGATCGTCGCTGCACGCTGTTCAGGTGACGCGCCGCTTCTGGTTGCGGTTCGCTGCCAGGTCAGCGCGCGCTTCCCCAACCCTCTCCACGCGACTCTGTTGTCATGCTGGTTTACGGAATGGTGGAGAAGGTTTTATAGTCTTCCTGAGTTGAAGCAACCTCCGCTTAGAAACAGCAATAGGGTAACATATCTCATACTGCCACAAATTGATGGTTGTTAAGGAAGGAGTTTGGCATGATTTGCTATCAGGTAATGGAAGCGTACAGGCTATGGTTATCTATACTCAGTCTGTCGGTAGTCTCGACGGTCTTTGCTTTTCCAACTCATGCTGAAACAGTGTTGCCCACCCAGGATGCGTTTCTTCGCGCGAAACAAGTCACCGTCGGAATTCTGGCAGAGACCCAAGATCAACGAATACCGGAGAAGCCAGGCAAGGTCGCCGTGCGAGGCACTGGATTCCATCTGCGAGACGGGTATGTAGTCACCGCCAGGCATGCCGCAGAGAAGCATGATCCGACGACTGGTACCATCATTCAGAAACGAATCCGCATTCTGACGAATGATCTGCATGAACTTCCTGCCGATCTCGTCGGTGACAGCGCATTTATGGATGTCGTGGTCTATCGGGTGGCTGAGCCGCATCGCTCAAAACTGCAGGCAGGAACTTCATTTGTCACCGGAGACGTTGTGCCTGGAATGGAGGTCTTCACGGTCGGCTATCCGCTGGGCTGGGGGCCGACAATGGCCTTTGGCAGGCTCGGGAATACCAATACCTTTCTTCAAACGGTTGATACCCGCCTAATCCAGGCTGATCTTTCGGCCTGCAGCGGTAATTCAGGAGGAGGCCTCTTTAACGGGCAGGGAGAGATTGTGGGAATCGTGCACGCGGTGATTCAGACCGATAAGGAAGAAACCCAGAGCTACTGTAGCCGTATGGCATTCGCAATTCCAGGTATTCTCGCTGAGCGGATCGTCAATGCGGCAGTCTCAGGAAAACCGCTCGCTTTCTCCAAGCTTGGCCTTCACCTGACTTCGGTCAAAGATGGCACGAGGCTGCGCGTGGCGGTGAAGGATGTCGCCGAGCCGGCCAAAGCGGCAGGCCTGCAGAAACACGATATTTTGCTCGCCATTGAGGAGACAGAGATCCTTGATGCCGCCCAGCTAAAGAATTTCCTGATCGAACGGACGACACCGGGGCAGGACGTGGCAATTAAGGTGCGTCGGGTAGATGCTGATCTGACGTTCCATGTGGTCCTGGGTGGTGGATAACGACTGTCTGTCCACATCTCTAACCTGGAATGCGGGGACCAATTTGAACAGTCCTCGTTAGCGCAGTGACTGTCGGTCGCCCGCATTACACGGTTATTTCGCAGTGGTTGAAGACTATCACCGTCTCGGCATCTACACCGGTGCGGTGTGTTTCAGGCCAATCCCCTCTGGAGTTTCCCGTCTTGCGGTGCGTAAGATAATTCATTCTTGGATAGGCGCATCGATGAGAATCCGGACGATTCGTAATCGCATTGTGTGGGCCATCGTGCTGGTAGGCTGTATTCCATTGTTGATCGGCCTGATGTTGGCCTATGTGTCGGGGATGCGGTCACTTCGGGATGTCATTGGAGGGAATCTACAGGCTGTGGCTGTTCAAGCGGCTGATCGTGTGACGATGCTAGTTCAGAGCGAAGTGCAAGCAGTTCGATTGCTCGGATCGACTCCACTCCGTGTTCGTCAACCTGTGGAATCCGCGAATCGTTCCTATCCCACCCAACAGCAGCAGGTCTCACTCGTCATTAAGGAACGGAATGAGAGGTGGCAGGGGAGTGCTGCAGGGGGCAAGCCCGTGTTGGATTCAGAGCTGTCTCGATTTCTTCTCGAAACAAAGGTTCGAGGGGGAGATAAAGTCATCGGCTTGCTTGTCGTTGATCAGCATGGGGCACTTGTCGCGACGAGTTCAGATACGGACCATTTCTATTTCGGTGAGGAACCCTGGTGGAAAGTCATGATGACCGGAAATGGAGATCAGGTCTATGTCAGTGGTTTGGTTGCGGCTCATGAAGGATCGTTTCGGACATCGGAAGAAACGATTGATATCGCCGTTCCTATTTTGGATGAGAGGCAACGACTGGTGATCGGAGCCGTGAAAGCCTCCTATCGGTTTGATACGCTCTTTGCCATGATCAAAGAAATTCGTATCGGCCAGACTGGTCACGCGATGCTGTTCGACGATGCAGGCAATCCGCTTGTCTGTCCGATCCTGCCGCGCCAGGCGCATCGAATCCCTGGCCAGCTGATGGCGATGATCGTGTCATCAGAGCCCGGGTGGGGGATTGCAGAAGATGATGGACATGGTGCAGTCGACACTGTTGTGGGTTTTGCTCCTGTATCTCAGCTTAGATTGCCGGATAATCCGTGGCACATGTTTGTTCGGCAATTGCCTGCGGAAAGTTATGCACCGATTCGCGATCAGTTGAGGAATCTTGCATTGATAGGCCTGGTGATGCTCGGGCTTCTTTGGGCGATTGGGCAGTATGTCGCCGCACGGATTGCCCGTCCGATTCAACTGTTGCAGGCCGGTGTTGAAGCTATCAGTAAGGGAACGTACGACCTTCCGCTTCATATTCAGACAGGAGACGAGTTTGAGGAACTGGCCGCTGCGGTCCACCGGATGGCTGATCGTTTGCAAGCATCGCGTGCCGAACTTGAGGGGCTTAATCGAGGGCTGGCCCGTCGGGTGGAAGAAAAAACACAAGAGATTACCCGTCACATGCAAAGTCTGGAGTTAGCTCAAAGGTTGGCGACGCTGGGAAAAGTGGCGAGTGGGATCGCACACGAGGTCAATAATCCTCTCGGCATCATTTTGAATCGTATTGAATGCATGGAGGCTGACGAGGCGTGGTCGCGGATCCCGACCGAAGTGCGACGGGATCTGCTTGCAGTCAAAACTCAGGCGGAGCGTATTTCACGCGTCACGAAGGGTATTCTGGCATTCTCCCGAGGATCGGTCACAACCCTTAAGCCGGTTGATCTCAATTGTGTTGTGCATTCGTGTGTCGCCATTGCTGGCGAACGGGTTTCGGCTCTTTCCGTGGGGCTTCAATCCAAGCTCGCTCCCTCACTTCCTGCTGTCATGGGCGATCGGGATCGATTGGAGACGGTCATTCTCAACTTACTCAACAACGCGATTGATGCGGTAAGTTCCTTGGGGAGGGATGGTATCGTAACGGTTCGAACGAGACCCATGCAGATGGATGGAAGGTTTGAAGTCGAACTGACAGTGTCCGACAACGGCCCCGGTATTGCGAGCGACATCAAGGCGCGGGTCTTTGATCCATTTTTCAGTACCAAGCCGGCGGGACAGGGAACCGGGTTGGGGTTATTTTTGGCCTACGGGATCGTCACAGACCATCGGGGTCGAATTGAGGTTAAGAGCGGAGAGACCGGCGCGTTGTTCTCTGTGACCTTACCGGCGGTCGGATGCGACGTGTCGATCAAAGAAGGGGAAATATGGGAATCGCAGGGAAAGTTCTCATAGTCGATGATGAGCGCGAGGCATTGGAGAACTGTCGGCGAATTTTGAGCCGAGTGCCGTACGACTGCGTGGTAGCTTCAGATCCGGGGGACGCGATTGAGATGATGGAGCGTGAACGGCCTGGTCTTGTACTGACAGATCTGCGCATGCCCAAGCTGGACGGCATCGAAGTATTAGCTGCTGCTAAACGGCTGGATCCGGCCGTCCTTGTGGTCCTGTTGACGGCGCATGCAACGGTCGATACAGCTGTCACGGCCATGAGGTATGGGGCGTTTGATTACATCACAAAACCCTTTACCAGCGACGAATTGGTGAAGGTGGCAAGGCGGGCGTTTGAATCCAGGGTGCCTGGCGTAGCTGCAGGTGTAGGGATTGGCACAGCACGGGAACACTTGTCCTCACGTTCGTCGAACGAAGTGACGAGGCTTGTGGGTAACAGCGCTCCGATCGGGGAGGTGGTGGCGATGGTCCACAAAGTGGCACCGACCGATTCGAACGTTCTCGTTTACGGTGAAAGTGGGACAGGAAAAGAAATGGTCGCCAGAATGATTCATGAATTGAGTCCTCGTGGAGACCGACCATTTATCACTGTGGACTGTGTGTCGCTGACGGATTCGTTGTTGGAGACTGAACTCTTTGGGCATGAACGGGGTGCCTTTACTGGTGCCCATGCCGCAAAGGCCGGTCTATTTGAAGCAGCAGACGGCGGCACAATTTTCCTCGATGAGGTAAGTGGAATGACCACCAATCTCCAAGCGAGGCTGCTCCGTGTTCTACAGGAAAGGCATGTGCGGCGGGTTGGTGGGACCCGGTTCACGCCGCTGAATGTCCGTGTCATTGCGGCTTCCAATCAGGATCTTGAGGAACTGTGTCGTGGAGGGACCTTTCGCGAAGATCTGTATTACCGTCTGAACGTTATTGCCCTGACTCTTCCCCCGCTCAGGATGCGGGGAGGGGATATCCTTCTCCTCGCGAATGAGTTCTTGACGCGGTTTGCGCAGCGGGTTCGATGTGATGTCACTATGGCTCCGACAATCGACCCATCTGCTGCCGAATTGCTGATTCGATACTCATGGCCTGGTAATGTCAGGGAGCTGCAAAACGTGATGGAGCGAGCCGCTGTGCTGGTCGAGGGATCCACTGTGACGAGTACTCATCTGCCAGAACGCTTCCGTATACTGACCGAGAAAGATTCTGTTCAACCAGAATCTGGCTCGTACAAATTGGCCAAGCAACAGGCGGTGGAGTCGTTCGAGAGGGGCTTCTTGATCGACCTTCTCAAACGCAACGACGGGCATATGGGGCGGGCTTCCCGAGAGGCTGGAGTGGATCGTAAGACAATCGAGCCGATGGTCAAGAAACACGGTCTGCGTGGTTCATTCTGATCAGGCAAACGCCCATCCGGAGGCCTCCAGTCAGAATCCTTTTCACTTGGGTTGTTAGCAGCT
>CXWK01001512.1_pt1 | contig 10147 bp, 6 predicted proteins | sample 590851 | NCBI WGS metagenome assembly CXWK01 (sample SAMEA3498364, study PRJEB10139) | wastewater metagenome | biome: wastewater treatment plant; material: activated sludge | place: Denmark | collected 2014-08-01
GAATCGGGCGCCTCGGAGATAAAGACAAAGTCGTCGCTGACCTCAAGACCCTGAGGTACACCGACGCAGTCGTAGGCGTCCACGAATGTGCCAGCCTCATCAAAGCGGGCGAGGCGGCGTTTGCCCTGCTCACACACCCACCAGAAGCCGTCGGCCTTACCAAAGGTCGTCGGGCGTGCCAAACCAGACACAGCGATCGTGCCGTCGCCGACCGCCATGATGAACCCTTCGGCGCGGTTGGAATCCTTCCAGTCCTGCGACTTCTGGAAACGTCCGAACGCCGAGACGTACAGCCCTTCGGGTTGCAGATCGAGGCTATTGACGTGCCATGCGTCGGCCACGTTGCTGGCCGACCAGGTCTTGACCAGTTTGCCGTTGGCGTCGACCCAAGCAACGCCGTCGAGTTCGAACGACACGTAAGCCACGAGGTCGCCGTCGTTGGCGATGTCCCCCGGTTCTGGGATGCCATCGACCCGGAAGTAACGCTTGACACCGATGTCGTCATACTCATACGTCTCGGCGCCGGCGGAATACTTGCGGTACGACCACAGAACCCGGAACACGCGCCCCTCGGCGGCGCTCAGTCCGGTCGTACCCATCCCATCGATGCGAGCAATGGCGTGACCGTCCCATTCGTACAACCCGCCGGTCTCGTCACCAAAAGCTGAAATGACCAGCGCATTGTCGACGCGATCACCCGCCGAAAGCGTGTACCAGGTACTCATAAAGCCTCCTGTTCGGGGCCAAAACGTAGCTGTCCTCGACCGCACAAACCGATCGTGGCTACGGAGTTGGGCTGTGGAAGGGCGTGTGCAACGGCGACCGCTTGCCGGCGGATCGTCACGGATTGAGGACTGCTCGAGCGACCAGGTCGGTCCCAAAACCGGTCAGGATCGCAAGGTACAAAAGCCCCGTAGCGGCCATAACCGCCGAGTATTCCCGTTCGCGAAGGACCAACTTGGTCATCGCGACCAGCCCAATAGTGGTCAGGGCACAGACGACCCACACCCAGCCGAGCAGACCTCCCCAGCCATCGTCGATCGAACCGTTGAGGACCTGGACCATTCCCGTCGGCCAGAGCATGAGCGCCACTTCGAACGGCCAGATGAAACCGATCCAGTTGGTCAGTTCTTGGAGCGGGTCGCGTCGCAGACCCGGCTGCACCAGGTACCAATGGCCGAGCAGCATTGCATCCGAAATGACGCCCATGAACGCCCCGCCGCACAGCAATCGGAGCGCGGTCTGGACGGCGGGACCCCCGACTGAGTCGACCGACGCTAAGACTGCCAGAGTGCCGAAGAACGGAGCGATCAGGTCGAGGGACGGCGGAAACTCGGGCGCTTCGAGATCGATCGGGAAATCGGTCGCGACCACGTCGGCCGTGTCGTCGGCCCTACCTTCGAGGTCACCGTCACCGAGCATTGCGGCCACGCGTGCCTTGCGTTCGACGCGCCGATCCTTTTGTCCGCTGACGCCTGCGGCCCGCCGGAGGATCGACACGACCAGGGCGAACGCTCCGCCCAGGATCATCGCGATCGCCAGCCAGTCGCGCAGTGGCGCGTCACCGGCCCGCATGCCCGCAATCACACCTATGGCACCGATCGCCATGTAGATGATCCGCATGGTCCAGCCGTAGCCGATGCCAAGTTCACGTCGGCGCGTCGTCACCCAGGTGAAAGCGAATCCACCTGCGGCCCACTGCACCATCACGGTGGCCAGGTCCAGCTTCATCTCAAACGTCGCCCTCTAGCGCCGCCACCGACGCTTTGGCGTGGTAGCTCGAACGCACCAAGGGTGCCGCCTCGACGTGGCCAATTCCCAACTGGCGGCCCAATACTGCCAACGCTGCGAACTCATCGGGTGACCACCACCGAGCGATCGGGAGATGCGCGGTGGTCGGCCGCAAATACTGGCCGATCGTCACAATGTCGACGCCGACGGCAGCCATGTCGGTCAGCGCTGAGCGCACCTCGTCGAGGGTTTCGCCAAGACCGACCATGACACCGGACTTGGTGGTCAGGCCGGCGTCCTTAGCGCGTGCCAGCACGGCGAGTGAACGGGCATAGCCAGCAGACGGCCGAACCGCTCGCTGGAGTCTGGCGACCGTTTCGAGGTTGTGATTCAACACGTCGGGGCGAGCTTGGAAGATTGCGTCGAGCGACGCCCGGTCGCCTTTGCAGTCGCTGATCAGCACTTCAATCTTGGTGAAGGGCGAAACGGCTCGGATGGCGTGGATCGTTTCAACGAAACCCGACGCGCCGCCATCAGCCAAATCGTCACGAGCGACGCAGGTGATCACCGCGTGAGCCAGTTTGAGCTGCTGGACGGCCTGAGCGACACGGTGAGGTTCGTCCGGGTCCAAAGGCAACGGTTTTTGGGTATCCACTAGGCAGAACCCGCAGGCCCGGGTGCAGCGCTCACCGTTGATCATGAACGTTGCGGTGCCCTGCGACCAGCATTCGTAAATGTTTGGGCAGCCCGCCTCTTTGCACACCGTAGTAAGCGACAAATCGTCAACCATCTGGACCATGGCGCGGTAATCAGCTGAGTAGGTCGCCTTCACTTTCATCCAAGGGGGGCGCTGCCCGGCGACATTGACCGAGAGATCTCCGCCGGCCTCGGCAAGGCGTCCGAGTAGTCGAACCGGCGCCGTACTGGTTGCGGACCCGGGGCCGTCTGCGTGAGTGGTGCCGACTGAGGGTGCGGCGGCCGCGCGTAGTGACTGGCCTGCAGGTGCTGCGATCGTGCCGGAGTCAGGGCCCGCGCTTTTAGCGCCGATCGCCTCGGGGTGGACGATGCCTTTGGCCGCGTCCCGAGAGAACCGCGATAGGTCGTCAGGCCGATGCTTCCATGCCACATCTGCCCGGGGGGCGTTCGCAGCTCCGAACAGGGCTATCGCTCGACCGACCAGCACGTCCGCTACGTGGGCCATCGTGGGCGGATCGCCGAGGAGTTCTTCGAGCGACGTCACGGACTTGTCCGCGATGCCGCACGGAACGATGTGACCAAACATCGCAAGGTCGGGATTGACGTTCAGCGCCAACCCGTGTTTGGTGCGGCCGCCACTGACCCGTGATCCGATCGCCGCAACCTTGGCGTCGCCGACCCACACGCCGGGATGCTGAGCATCTCGGGCACCGACGACCCCGAAGGCCGCCAGCGTCTCGATGACGATCTGTTCAAGGAGGCGGGCGTAGCCGGAAAGGCCGCCCACCGAGGCGATGTCGGCCAGGTTCACGATGGGATACGCGACGAGCTGGCCAGGCCCATGGAACGTCACATCGCCGCCGCGATCAGCCTGGAAACTGTCCGCGCCGACGGCGTCTGGCGAGGTGAGCATGTGTTCGCTCCGCGCCGACGACCCGAACGTGTACACCGCGGGGTGTTCGACCAGCAGCAGGTAGTTGCCCGTCGACCGGTGCAGCGCGTTTTGCAGCACCAGCGCTTCGTCATAGGGGACCTGTCCCAGCCACCTGACCTCAAGCGACCAGGGTCGGACGCGAGGCGTTAGCTCACCCTCTGATGCAACATCGATGTCGGTACCGCGGGCGAGTCCGTCAATGGTCACGAATTCGCCACGAACTCTTGGGCCCAGTTGTGTTGTTCGAGAATCGACTTCAGCCGGGTCAGGAACGACGCCGAATACGACCCGTCGATCGCACGATGATCGAAGGACTGCACGAGCATGCCGGTCTTTCGGATGCCGATCGCTCCGTCCATAACGGCCGGGCGAGGCTCGATGCCATCCACCGATAGCACCGCGCTCTGTCCGGGGGCGATGATCGCCGCGGTCGAGCGAGTGCCGAACGATCCGTTGTTCGACAGTGTGTAGGTGCCGCCCGAAATCTCGTCCGGCTTCAGCTCGCGGGCTCGTGCTCGGCGCGCAATCTCAGAGATCGCCCGCGCCAGCTGCGGGACGCGCATGGTGTGAGCGTCACGAATGACCGGAACGATCAGCCCTTCGAAGTCGAGGTCGACAGCGATGCCGAGGTTCACGTATCGGGGCACGATCAGGCTGTCACCGTCCAGATGGGCGTTGACCAGCGGATACTCGGCAATCGACATGCACACCGCACGGGCGATGAACGGCAAATAGCTGAGCGAGAATCCTTCCTCAGCCCGCCAGCTGCGCTTGATGCGCTCCCGCACCGAGTCGATGCGTTCGTAATCGATGTCAACCGACTGGCTGACATGCGGGATGGAACGGAACGACTGTTCCATGTTGCGAGCGACCGCCCCGCGCATCCCGGTGAGGGGAATATGGGCGAGCCCATCGGTGAACTGGAGCGGGGCCGGGCGGGGCGCTGTGCGACCCGCCGATGGCTCCTCGGACAAGAGCTCGGCGACGCTTGGCATGCGCAGCGCGACCGCTCCACCACCAGCGGGTTGGCTGGAGCTGGTGGAACCGTCCGCAGAGTCGCTGCGGTGAGCGCTGTCGGTCGACGCCGAATCTTGTTCCTTGGCGTCTTGTGGAGCGGAGGACGCTGCGTCGGCCTGCTGGGGATCGCCAGCGTTCGACGCTGTCTGGTCATCCTTTGCTGAACCTGACGTGTCATCTTCGGCGCTCGCCTCGGTCCCCCCTTGAGGCGAATCACCTTCTCGGCTCGTCGACTCGGCGAGCGCCCCACCTGGGAGGTCAAAGGTCAGCGAGTCCGATGAGTGGCCGCTGCCGGGAATTGGGCCTTCGGGCCCGCTGATCCCGGTTTCGATCGCGGACGACGGGGACGGATTCGCCGGGTAGGGGGGATCGACGAGTTCTAGATCGCTCTGAGCGATCCGGCTCTGCTCAGGGCCATCGGCGTCGGCATCGGCGCCGACCGGGCGACCATTCGCGTCGATGACCGATAAGACGTCGCGCCTGGTGATGCGGCCGCCAACCCCTGATCCGGTCATCGTCGAGGGATCTAAGCCGTGTTGCCGGATGAGTTTGCGCACGACAGGCGAGGTGATCAGGCCCTTGACATTGGGCGAATCAGCCTTGCCGCCGTCTGAATCCGACGTGTCTGAGGCAGCTGCGTTGGCATCGCCATCGCCATCGCCGTCGCTGGAACCCTCGTCGTCCTCGGAACCCTTGTTGTCGCTGCCGGCGTCGGAGCCTTTGTCGCCGTCTGAGTCGTTACCGTCTCCAGCGGGCGCGAACTTTGTTTCTGCTTCGTCTGCGGCCATGGCGTCGCTGGGCGACAACGTCCCGCCGTCGGCATCGCCGGTCTCGACGAGTCCGACCGTGTCGATCGAAATGGGCGCGGTGATCTGCGCCGCTGGTTCGTTCGGCGCCGGCAACATGCGGGTGCCAGCAGAGTCGTCGATTCCACCGGAAGCGGCCGCCTGTTCGACCACTCCCCCGATGGCAGCGTCGCGGTCGGCGGCGTCGGCGTCGGTTTCGATGTATGCAACGACGGACCCGACCGGTACCTCGGAGCCTTCACCGGCGATCACTTCGACCAGGACTCCGGCGACAGGCGCGGGAATCTCGGAGTCGATCTTGTCGGTCGACACCTCGAGGAGAGGTTCGTCTTCGGCCACCGCGTCACCGGGCTGCTTGAGCCAGGTCGTGATCAAGGCCTCGGTGACCGATTCGCCAAGGCTTGGCAGTACCACTTCTGTTCGCGCCATCGTCGGCTCCTTTGAGGGGTGGTTCAGCCGTGCAACGAGCGCCCGGTCAATGACAGGGCGGTCTCTCCGATTAGTTCACCAAGGGTTGGGTGGGCATGGATCAGGGCGCCCATATCCGCGGGGGTGGCTTCCCAGTTGACGGCCAGATAGCCCTCGGTCACCAGCTCTGTGGCGTACGGGCCGACCACGTGGATACCGAGCAGCGCGCCACCCTTCTCCGCGATGATCTTGACCATGCCATCGGTCTCGCCCATGATCATCGCTCGGCCGTTCCCGGCGAACTGATGCTTCGAGACGATGACGTCGTAGCCAGCTTCTTTCGCGGCGTCCTCGGTCATCCCACAGAAGCCGACCTCTGGGTGGCAGTAGATACCCCACGGCACCTTGCCGTAGTCGACGGGGGTCGGCTCTTCGTCGAGGATGTCTTTGATCGCGACGATCGCCTCGGCGAAAGCAACATGGGCCAGCTGCGGCGTCGCCGTCAGGTCGCCCACGGCGTAAATGCCGGGCACGCTCGTGCGCATACGCCCATCGACCTCGACAAAGCCACGAGAGTCGAGGGACACGCCATTTTCGGTGTAACCAATGCCTTCGGAGCGGGGCTGGCGACCAACGCTCACCACACACACGTCGGCGTCGAGAGTCTGCCCGCCCTTACTGGTCTCGTACTGAATGCTGACACCGCCGACAGCCGGCCGTTGGCCGGTCACTTTGACCCCGGTTTCGACCTTGACTCCGCGCTTGGCCAGTGCACGGGCAACGACCTTGGAAACGTCGGGATCGACGCCAGGAAGGATGCTTGGGAGCGCTTCGAGCAGGGTCACTTCAGCGCCGGCGTCAACCAGGAAGGAGGCGAACTCACAGCCGATCGCGCCGCCACCGATGATGACCGCGCGGTCAGGGATTTGCCCCAATTCGAGCAGGTGGTCGCTCGACAAAATGCGCTGACCATCAAAGTTGAATCCGGGGATACTCCGTGGTGTCGACCCGGAAGCGAGGATCACGTTGGTTCCGTTAATGACGGTGCCGTCTTCGAGCTCGATCGAGGTGGGCGACGCCAACTTGCCGCGGCCGTTGTACACCGTCACGCTGCGGCGCCGGAGCAGGCCTTCGAGGCCTTTGGTGAGGCGGTCGATGACGGCATGTTTACGGGTCTGGACGGTCCCCAGGTTGAGCGTCGGCGACTTATCTCCGATGACGCCGAACTCCGCCGCGCCAGACACCGTGCGGAGCACGTCGGCGGTCTGGAGCAATGCCTTGGCCGGGATGCAGCCTTGGTGCAGACATGTGCCGCCAACACGCTTTTGTTCGACCAGCGCGATGTTCAGGCCTGCGGAAGCACCGTAGAGAGCGGCGGCATATCCGCCCGGGCCACCGCCCAAAATCACCAGATCAAAACTCTGAGATTCGATGACCGTTCCTCCTGTTTGGAGCGTGATGCCCGTGCGTGATGTCGTCGAATGTGCGTGAGGCGAGGACGAGTTGTCGTGGCCCGAGGATGTACAGACCGGCTGTCACGCAAACGCCGCGATCCTACGCGGCCCGACACCTCGATTGTTGCCCCTGGCTTGAACAAGCTCAGTTGACCCAGAACAAGGCGCCAGCAATCGACCAGGACCTGTTCATGGTGATGTGACAGCGGCGTTCGATCTCGGGGCGGAACCTCGGCGCAACGACCGGCAGGCCGTCGCCGTTCCGTTCCCAAAGTCGCCGGTCAGGAGGCTTTGGTTGACGTTGTCGCTGGCGGGGTGACGGTGAAGTCGGTCGGGCCGAGCGGCATGCCGCAGTCTGCGGCAACGGCCAGGGCGTCGAGGGGTCCGCCGTCGCTTTTGACCGAGACGGTGACCGCCCCGGCGGGCACGATCGACCGACGAACAGCGACGAAGTACGTGACCGGCGAGCATTTGGGTGAACAGTCCCGAGCGGCGTCGCCGTCGACGTTGAGGTCGATCACGAGGGTTCCGGCGTCGGCATCGCCACGAACGCCCGTCACTTGCGGGTCACATTCGGGCGCGCTGTCGGTTCCCCAGGCGGTGACGTTTACCAACACTTCGCTGTCGACCCGGAGCGCGGGTGCTACCTGAGGCAGCCCAAATTCGAGGAGCCTGTCGCCCATGGAGGTCTCATCGGACGTCAGGCCGATCGGATCCTGGCCCGGATCGGGAGCCTGATTCGCCCGCGCCATCACCTGCCAGCTGTTGCCGTGTGGAAGAGGGCTCTCTTCGCCACCTCCGACGAGCAAGACCTGTGCGGCAAATGCCAACAGGATCACGACCCCACTGACCAGAGCCATTGCGACAAGCATCCGTGTACTCACGCCGTCATGGTGGCACAAGTCTCTCGGGGGAAGCGCAAGACGCCAACCAGGGCCAGGGCGTCCACGCCGGAGCGCCCCCAAAGGGCCCTGTGGCGGGCAGACCGCTACGATCGGCCGACGCCGACCTTTCTGCATCGGGCCGGACAACCCTGCAGCGCCCCGCAAACCACCAATCGAAACCGCTCCCGAGCGCCGTTTGTTCGGACTGGGAGGGTCCGGCCTGGGTGAGACGCCAGTGAACCGTCGTAACAACCCGCTTCCCCCAGGCACCTTGACCGTCGCCGCTGGCTTGGCCGTCAACGGGATTGCCGTCTACGCGTTCACCGTCCTCGCATCGCGAAACCTGGACGATTCAAGCGGCGTCTTGACCCTCTGGTTTCTGGTCTATGTGCTGGGTCCCGGCCTGTTTTACCCGGTCGAACAAGAGCTGTCTCGAGCCGTCACTGCCCGCATGGTCCTTCACGAGCGTTTCGGACCCGTCGCTCGCCGGGCAGCGCTGCTGACCGCGGGCCTCGTGTCGGTCTTGGTGGTCCTTGCCGCGGTCGGCGCCGGTCCGGCAGCAGACGCGTGGTTCGACGGCCAGACCAGCCTCGTGCTGGTCGGTGCGATGGTCGTCGCCTCGTACGGAGCCCTGCATTGGCTCCGAGGCGTCCTCGGCGGCACTCAGCATTTCGGGGTTCTCGGCCAGCTCCTCGCTGCCGAAGGGGGTTCTCGGCTGATCTTTGCCGCGGTGCTGGTCGCTGCGGGGGCGGCGAGCACCCTTGGCTTTGCATTGTGCATGCTCGCCGCCCCGCTGTTCGCGTGGGTGGTCGGCTGGTTGCAGCGACCTGCCGACTCGGGCACGCAGTCGCACGGTTCATGGCGAGATCTGTCCGAGCATTTGGGGTGGCTCCTGATTGGCGCCTTGTTGTCCCAGACTCTTGCCAATGCCGCGCCCCTCGCGGTTGCGCTGTTGGCAAAGGATCACGAAAGTGACGTCGTCGAGGCATTTTCGGCTGCGGTGTTTGTGACCCGGGTTCCGCTGTTTCTGTTCCAGGCGGTGCAGGTGTCGCTGCTGCCCCGGCTGACCGCACTCGCTACACAGGGGCAGTGGCCCGGGTTCCGCCAGGGGCTGCGCCGCCTGATGTTGGTAGTAGGCGGGATCACCGTGCTAGGCGTTGTTGGTGCTGCCATCGTCGGCCCATTTGTGACCAAGATCGCCTATGACCAGGACGTCGACCGAGGGGAACTCGTCCTGCTGACCGCCGGGGTGGGTGCGACGATGGGCGCTATTGCCTTGTCTCAGGCTCAGGTCGCGCTGCGTCGCCACGCGCGAGTGGCGCTGGGATGGGGCGTCGGCCTTGCCGCCTTTGTCGTCATGATGGCGCTGCCAGGTGAGCTGATCATGCGGGCAAGTCTGGCTTCGCTCGGCGGCGCCGTCTGCGCCTGCCTTGCGCTGTCCTGGGGCGCGCTCCCCCTGCGTCCGCCGACAAGCGCCGAAGCAACATCGGGCACCGACCACCGTGCCGACGACCTGGGCCTCTGAGCGAGGAGCGGGCAGGCAAACCCCCGAAGGCCGTCCCGCTCCGAACCCGTTCCGCTGCCAAACCTGTTCCGTGGGGAACCTGCTGCGTTGGGAACCTGTTCCGGCTAAGTATCGGTCGGCATGAAGATGCGGCTGAAGTATTCGATCAACACGGCTTCGGTCAGCGCGGGTGGAGCCTGGTCGAGCAGCGCGTTGATGTCGGCGGTCTGATCGGGAAGTCGGCCAACTTCGTCGCCCATTCCAGCGCCCGCTAACAACAGGTCGAACGTGGCCTTATCGAGCGACGAAGGATCGATCGACGACAGCAGCGCCCCTAACTCGGCGTCGGGACGCGGAGGTCCCTCGCCTCTGACAGCGTCGGTTTCAAAGGCGAGGTCGGCAAGCATTTCGGGGACATGGTCGAGGCTTGACGGCCCGACCGAGAAATGGACGTTGTGCCGGCTCCCCGCCATCGAAAGCTGCGGCTGGATGTACCAGCCTTTGAGCCTCATCCGGTCGGCCAGCCGAAAGACGTTGACGTCTTCAGAGGTCACCGCCACCAACGATGACTCCGGGTTGCCCATCACTTCGAGCCCGTCGATGAGGCCAATGCCTTCGACGATCCCCCGGGTCGCTCGCAAGGTCCGATCGAAAATATCTAAGTAGCCGTCGTCGCCCACGTGGTTGAGAACGGCCCAGCATGCCGCTACCGG
>CXWK01007323.1_pt3 | contig 10145 bp, 8 predicted proteins | sample 590851 | NCBI WGS metagenome assembly CXWK01 (sample SAMEA3498364, study PRJEB10139) | wastewater metagenome | biome: wastewater treatment plant; material: activated sludge | place: Denmark | collected 2014-08-01
CGTGGAGCAGGCCGCGAAATCCGCGCCCGCCGGCAGCGACGTCGCCGTCGCGGCGATGAAATCCTCGCTCGCCACGGCCACGGCGGCATTCGATTCCTTCACCAAGGCCGCACGCCATGCCGCGAGCTTCACCGACGCGGGCGTGAAGGCCGCGGCCGCGCCCAAGGGCAAGGGCCGCCGGTGACGCGGAGGCACGACGCTCCGCTTAAGTCTCCTCCTCCTTTATCGCAAATCCCAAAATTTGGATAAAGGTTCGAACCCCAGGTTCCAACCTGGGGTTTTTTTTTAGAAGGGGCCCGGCACGATGGCCCCTCATCACAAGAAAGGCAGTCACATGGACAAGAAGATCGCACTGGTCACCGGCGGCGTGGGCGGCATCGGAAGCGCCATCTGCAAGATGCTCGCGAAGCAGGGCAACTTCGTGGTGGCCAACTACGCCATACCCGGGACGGAGAGCAAGTTCCTCTCGAACATGGCCGCGGCGGGCCTGAACGGCGGCAGCACGGCGCTTGCCTTCGGCGACGTCACGGACTACGACGCGATGGGCGAGATGGTCTCGGCAATCGCCAGGGACCACGGCCCCGTCGACATCCTGGTGAACTGCGCCGGCATCACGCGGGATGCGACCTTCCGCAAGATGACGCCCGAGCAATGGCACCTCGTGATCGAGACCAATCTCACGAGCGTCTTCAACGTGACGCGCCACGTGATCGACGGCATGTGCGACCGCGGCTGGGGCCGCATCATCAACATCTCGTCGGTGAACGCCGTCCGCGGCCAGTTCGGGCAGACCAACTACTCGGCGGCGAAGGCGGGCATCCTCGGCTTCACCAAGGCGCTCGCGCAGGAAGTGGTGAAGAAAGGCGTCACCGTGAACGCGATCTCCCCCGGCTACGTGGAAACGGAAATGGTGGCCGCCATCCGCGAGGACGTGCGCAAGCAGATCGTGGCGCAGATCCCGGCCGGACGCCTGGCGATGCCCGACGAGGTCGCCGAATCCGTGGCCTTCCTCGCTTCCGACAAGGCCGCCTACATCACGGGCACGAACCTGTCGGTGAACGGCGGCCTGCACATGTACGCCTGAACCGGGCGTCGGTCGAAAAGGAAAGGGGCGCCTCGCGGGGCGCCCCTTTCCGCTTCCGGGCTGCCGCCCGCTAGAACATGTGCTGCCCGCCGTTGATCGAGATGTTGGCGCCGGTGATGAAGGCCGCCTCGTCGGAAGCGAGATAGGCGCACAGGCCCGCCACTTCCTCGGGCTGGCCGAGCCTTCCCAGCGGGATCTGCGGGATGATCTTCGAGTCGAGGACTTCCTTGGGAATCGCCATCACCATCTTGGTCCCGATGTAGCCCGGGGAGATCGTGTTCACGGTGACGCCCTTCCTGGCCACTTCGAGCGCCAGCGCCTTGGTGAAGCCGTGCATGCCGGCCTTCGCCGCCGAGTAGTTCGTCTGCCCGAAGGCGCCCTTCTGCCCGTTCACGCTGGAGACGTTGATGACCCGCCCCCAGCCGCGCTCGACCATCGCGTCCACGACCGGCTTGGACATGTTGAAGACGCTGTCCAGGTTCGTCTTCATCACCGCTTCCCAGTCGACCTTGCCCATTTTCTTGAAGGTCATGTCGCGGGTGATGCCGGCGTTGTTGATGAGGATGTCGATGGGGCCGACCTCGGCCTTGATCTTCGCGGCCGCCTCCTGGCAGGAATCGAAGTCCGACACGTCGCAGGCAGTGGCGTGGAAATGGTAGTCGCGCCCCTCCATGTCCTTCAGCCATTCCTTGTGCTTCGCGTTGCCCGGCGAGTAGGTCACCACGACCTTGATGCCCATGCGGGCGAGCTTCATGCAGATGGCTTCGCCCAGGCCGCCCATGCCTCCGGTCACGAGTGCGATGCGTTGCGTCATGTGATCCCTCCTCCTGGTGGTGTTTCGCGCGCCGCGGGCGTTCCCGCGGGCTTGGTCGTCACTGCTCGATCTCGGCCCGTTCCTGCACGTACCGCCCCGGCGCCGGTTCCAGGGGCTTGTGCTTCGCGTCGCCCAGTTTCGCGCGCGCGGCTACCAGCTTCCCCGCGAAGGGCTCGAGCCACGCCGTCCACGGCACCCACCAGCTTCCCGGCACTTCCTTCGACTGCGTGAACCACTGGTCGGCATCGGGCCCGAGCCGGTCGTTCACCCAGTGGCTGCGCTTGCCCTTCGTCGCCGGGTTGATGGAGCCGGCGATGTGCCCGCTCGCCCCGAGGACGAACTTCACCTTCTTCCCGCCCAGGCAGCGCGCGCTCCCGTAGGCGCCCTTCCACGGCACGATGTGGTCCTCGCGCGCGGCGAACACGAAGGCCGGGATGTCCACGCGCCCCAGGTCCAGCGGCACGCCGCACATCTCGAGCGCATCGGGCTCGGCGAGACGGTTGTCCTGGTAGGTGTTCCTCAGGTACGAGGCGTACATCGGCCCCGGGAGGTTCGTCGAATCCCCGTTCCAGTAGAGCAGGTCGAAGGCCGGCGGCTGGTTTCCCTTCAGGTAGTTCGAGACGACGTAGGACCACACCAGGTCGTTCGCGCGCAGGCTCGAGAAGGCGCTCGCGAGCTCGGCTCCGGGGACGATCCCGCCCTTGGCGAGCTTCTTCTCGCGCTTCTCCACGAAGTTCTTGTCGATGTAGACGCGGATCTCGCCCACGTCGGAGAACTCCAGGAGCGAGGTCATGAGGGTGAGGCTCGCCACGGGCTTCTTCTTCTTCCTCGCGAGCACCGCGAGGGCACAGGAGAGCAGCGTCCCGCCGATGCAGAAGCCGAGCGCGTTCACCTTGTCGGCGCCGGTGATCGCCTTCGCCTCGTCGAGCGCCGCGATCACGCCCATCTCGAGGTAGTCGTCCCAGGTGAGCTTGTCCTGCGGCGGCTTCACGTTGCGCCAGGACACCATGAACACCGTGTGCCCCTGCTCCACGGCGTAGCGCACGAGGGAGTTCTCCGGCTGCAGGTCCATGAAGTAGAACTTGTTGATGCAGGGCGGCACCATCACCAGCGGGCGCTCGCGCACCTTCGCCGTGAGCGGGGAGTACTGGATCAGCTGGATCAGCTCGTTCTCGAAGACCACCGCCCCCTTCGTGAGCGCGATATTGCGGCCGACCTCGAAGGCGCCCTCGTCGGTCATGGAGATGCGTCCCTTCTCCATGTCCGCCACGAGGTTCTTCATCCCCTCCTCGATGGACTTGCCGCCGCTCTCGAGCGCCGCCTTGATCGCCTCCGGGTTCGTGGCGAGGTAGTTCGAGGGCGCGGCTGCGTCCAGGTACTGGCGCATGAAGAAGCGCATGCGCCGCTTGTCGGCCGCGCCGAGCTCGGCCTCGTCGACCGCCTGCATCATCATCTTCGAGGTGAGGAGGTAGGAGTCCCGGTAGTAGCGGAAGAGCGGCAGCGACTCCCACTCCGGCGCGTTGAACCGCTTGTCGGCGACCCCGGGCTCCGCGTTCCCGGCGTCGGGCTGGAAGGCCTTCATCCAGAGGTCCATCTGCGCCTGCATGTACTTGCCCTGCAGGTCGAGCAGCGTCTGCGGCTTCGCCGAGACGGATTCGAGCCAGGCGCGGTAGGCCTCGGAGAAGCCGGCCATCACGTGGTGGGTCGGATTGTCCGCGTGCATCGACGAGGCGATCTTCTCGTGGGACTTGCGCAGCAGTCCGACGATGCGTTCGGCGTGGGGAGCGTGGGATTTCGGCATGGCGGGACAATGCGCCGGTTACGACGCAAACCTTTGGATATTCAGGGATTTTTCCCCCTCATTGTGGGGGGCACCCCCCGGGGGTGTCAAGGAACGGGAGGGGGGAATTCCCTAATGCCCGCCCGACTGCAACAGGTGCACGCCCCAGAGCGTGGCGATGCCCAGGCCGATGAAGAGCACCTGCGTCGCGGTCTCCGCCAGGCGGGCGCGCCGGTGCAGCCCCGGAATCAGGTCCGCCACCGCCACGTAGAGCATGCCGGCCGCGGAGAGGGCGAGGACCCGCGGCACCCACTGTTCCGCGGCGGAAAGGGCGAAGTAGCCGAGCAGCGCGCCCGCCACGGCCGCGAGGCTCGACACGGCGTTCAGCGCGAGCGCCTTCGCCTTGGAGAATCCGGAATTGAGCAGCACCAGGAAATCGCCCACCTCCTGGGGCACCTCGTGGGCGACGATCGCCGCCGCGGTGACCACCCCCAGGTTCACGTCGGCGAGAAAGGCGCTCGCGATGATGATGCCGTCGGTGAAGTTGTGGAACGAGTCGCCGACCACGATCATCCAGCCCGAACGGCCCGAGTCGTGCGCGTGGTCGTGCCCATGGCCCGACGGATCGGCTTCGTGCGCTTCGCCGTGATGGTGCCGCCACAGGAGGAGCTTCTCCAGCACGAAGAAACCGAGGATGCCGAAGAGGATGAGCGCGGCCGTCGCGCCGTGGTTGTCGGTCTTCTCGAAGAGGTGCGGCAGGATGTCCAGGAACACCGCGCCGAGCAGCGCGCCCACGGCGTAGCTCACGAGGACGGGCACGAGGCGTGCCTGGACCCGGAACGCGACCAGGGAGGCGAGCAGCACCGAGAGCAGCCCGCCGGCGAGGCAGGCGGCGAGGATCCAGGCAAGGACGGGCATGGGAAGCGTTCGCGCGACTGAGTTGCATCCAGTCTAGCAGCCGCGTCAACGGCCGAAGCCGGCACCCTCCCCGTCGATCCAGATGAAGGCACCCAGGCGCCCGCTGCGCCTGGCGCGCCGGTAGGAGAAGAACCTCCCCTGTTCGGCGAAGGTGCAGTAGCCGCCGCCCGACATCCGCTCCACGCCCGCCGCCGCAAGGCGCAGCCTCGCGAGCGCGTACAGGTCGGCCAGGTACTTGCCCCCGCCGTGCGGCGCGAACGCGGCGCCGGATTGCCGGTCGGCGGCGACGAAGACTTCGCGCACCTCGGGGCCCACCTCGAAGGCGCCCGGCCCGATGGCCGGTCCCAGCCAGGCGAGGACGCCTCCCGCGTCGCCTCCGAGCGCGGCGACGGCGTTCTCGAGGACGCCGGCCGCGAGACCGCGCCATCCCGCGTGCGCCACGGCCACGCGCTTGCCGTCCTCGCGGCACAGGAACACCGGCAGGCAATCGGCCGTGAGCACCACGGCCACTCGCCCCGCCACGGCGGTGACCGCGGCATCGGCGACGGGTTCGGCGTCTCCTTGCAGGGCATCCAGGTCGGCCACCGCCGTGCCATGCACCTGCTCGAGCCAGCGCGGCGCGCACGGCAGGTGCGCGCGCACGGCGAGGCGGTTGGCAGCCACGCGCCGCGCGTCGTCTCCGCTCGACGCGCCGAGATTGAGCGAACCGTACTCGCCCTCGCTCACGCCGCCCGCGCGCGTCGTGACGAAGGCGCGCACGCGCGCGGGCGCGGGCCAGTCGGGGACGATCCAGTCCGCGGGCAGGCTCACGGGTTGCGCAAGGCCTCGACGAGCGCCTCGAAATCCGCCGGCGGCGGCGCGGTGAAGCTCGCGCGCCTGCCCGATCCCGGGTGGTCGAAAGCGAGCTTCCAGGCGTGCAGCGCCTGCCGCGGCAGGCGGGCTGCGCCGCGCGCGCCGTAGACCGGATCGCCTTCGAGCGGATGCCCGATGGAAGCAAGGTGCACGCGGATCTGGTGCGTGCGCCCCGTCTCCAATTCGCACTCGAGCAGCGCATGCGCGCCGAAGCGCTCGCGCACCCGGAAGCGGGTCACGGCCGGCTTGCCGCCGGGAACGACCGCCATGCGCGTGCGCTGCGCGGGATGGCGCCCGATCGGCGCATCGATCACGCCTTCGGCCGCGATCGCTCCCCGCGCGATGGCGAGATAGGTGCGCTTCACGGTGCGGGCCTGCAACTGCCGCACGAGATCCTGCATCGCGCCCTCGTGCCTGGCCACGACGAGGAGCCCGCTCGTTTCCTTGTCCAGGCGGTGCACGATGCCCGCCCGCGGGAGCGCCTTCAGCTCCGGCGCGCGGTGCAGCAGCGCGTTCAGCATCGTGCCGGCCCAGTTGCCGCTGCCCGGGTGCACGACGAGCCCGGCGGGCTTGGCGATCACCAGGACGTCGGCGTCCTCGTGGACCACGTCGAGCGCGATCTCCTCGGGCCGGAAGGCCGATTCCTCCGGTCGCGGCAGCAGGGTCACGTCCACCCGCTCTCCACCGCGCAGCTTGTGCCTCGGCCGGGCGCACTCGCCATCGACCAGGACCGCTCCCTCCTCCACCAGCCTCGCGAGCCGGCTCCTCGACTCCTTCGGGAGCAGCTTCGCCAGCGCCTGGTCCAGGCGAAGCCCCGCGAGGGCAGGGTCGACCCGCAGCGCAAGCTTCGGGAATGCCCCCTCGCCGGAGGTATAATTCGCGGGTTTCGCCACGGGATCGACCATGAAGCGAAGTGTAACGGCAGTGCTCCTCGCCGCGCTCGGCATAGCGCTCGCGGGCTGCGGATGGCTGGAAGGCAAGAAGGACGAGCGCCGCGAGTGGCTTGCCCAGGACTGGTATCGCGCCGCGAAGGAGGAGCTGGACAGCGGCAACTGGCTCGGCGCCGTGAAGCTCTACGGAGAGCTCGAGTCGAAGTACCCCTTCGGGCGTTTCGCGCAGCAGGCGCAGCTCGACACCGCCTACGCCTACTACAAGGAAGGCGACACCGCCCAGTCGATATCCGCCATCGACCGCTTCATGAAGGCGTACCCCAACCACCGCAACCTCGACTACGCGCTCTACCTCAAGGCGCTGGCCAATTTCCGCGAGGACCTGGGCCCGCTCGCCTCCATCGTGGGCCGCCAGGACCTCGCCGACCGCGACCCGAAGGCCGCCCGGGAGTCCTTCGAGCTTTTCAAGGAGCTGGTGACCCGCTACCCCGGCAGCCGCTACGTCGACGACTCGCGCAGCCGCATGGAGTACCTCGTGGACGCGCTGGCCCGGCACGAGGTGCACGTGGCGCGCTACTACCTGAAGCGCGGGGCGTGGCTGAGCGCGGTCAATCGCGCGCAGGACATCCTGGTGCGCTTCCCCGGTTCTCCGGAGCGCCGCGAGGCCCTGGAGATCATCGTCGAGGGCTACGACCGGATGGGTATGCCGGACCTGCGCGACGGCGCGAAGAAGGTCCTCGCCGCCAACTACCCTGCGGTTCCGCTCGCGCAGGAAGGCAAGAACCGCTCCGCCTGGTGGAGCTGGCCCTGGTGGTAGCCGGGTTCGTCGCGCGCCGGATCCGGCGCGCCGGCCGCGACCCGCGCGCCTAGCAGGCCGGCCACCGCCTCCACGGGCTGGGGCCTGCCGAACAGGTAGCCCTGCATGACTTCGCAGCCCTGCCCGATCAGGCAGGAGCGCTGCGCCTCCGTCTCCACGCCCTCGGCCACCAGTTCCAGGTTGAGCGTCCTGCCGATCGCCACGATGGCGGCGACGATGGCGGCGCTGTCGGCGCCGCCGACGATGTCGCGCGTGAAGGACTGGTCGATCTTGATCTCGTCCAGGGGCAGGCGCTTCAGGTAGCTGAGCGAGGAGTACCCGGTGCCGAAATCGTCGAGAGAGAGCCTGACGCCCATCGCCTTCAACCGGCGCAGGTTGGCGGAGACCACCTCGTGGTCCGCCATGAGCACGCCCTCGGTCACTTCCAGGGTGAGATGCACCGGATCGAGGCGGCTTGCCTCGAGGGTCCGCGCGACGACCTCGACCAGGCCCGGCCGCGCGAACTGGTGTCCCGAGAGATTCACGGACACCGGGACCGCCTCTCCCCCCGCGTCCTGCCAGGCCCGGTTCTGGCGGCACGCGGCGCCGAGCACCCACTCGTCGATGCGCAGGATCTGCCGGCACTCCTCGGCCACGGGAATGAACTGCCCGGGCATCACCAGCCCGCGCGCCGGATGGTTCCAGCGCACGAGCGCCTCGAGACCCACCAGGCGCCGCGTGATGCCGTGCACCTTCGGCTGGTAGTGGAGCGTGAACTCGTCGCGCTCCAGCGCACGGCGCAACTCGTTCTCCAGGGTCAGGCGCTCGGCCGCGCGCTCGTTGAACGCGTGGCTGTAGAACTGGTGGTTGTTGCGGCCTCTTTCCTTCGCGTGGTACATGGCCGCGTCGGCCGCCTTGAGCAGGCCGCTCCCGTCCGCTCCGTCGTGGGGATGGATCGCGATGCCGATGCTCGCCGAGACGAAAGTCTCGAAACCCTCCACGGTGAAGGGCTCGCCGAATGCCTCCAGCAGCCTCTTCGCCACCCGGGCCGCGTCCTCCACGCGCCCCACGCCTTCGAGCAGCACGCAGAACTCGTCGCCCCCGAGACGGGCGATGCTCACCTCGGCCGCATCGGCGCCGGCGCGACCCAGCGCGTCCTCGCGGCGGATCGAGCTTTCGATGCGCCGCGCGACCTGGCCCAGCATCGCATCTCCCGCGCTGTGCCCGAGCGTGTCGTTGATGCGCTTGAACTGGTCGAGGTCCAGGAAGAGGACCGCCATCTTCTCGTCGCGCCGTCCCGCCCGCGCGATCATCTGGTCCAGGCGCTCGAGCAGCCAGGAGCGATTGGGCAGGCCCGTGACGGCATCGAAGTAGGCCAGGTGCCGGATGCGTTCCTCGGCGAGCTTTCGCTCCGTCACGTCCTGCACGGTGCCGTGCAGGCGTAGGACTGCGCCGGACTCGTCGACTTCGCGCTCGAGGTGGCAGTGCACCGCCCGGATCGCGCCGTCGGCGCGCAGCAACCCGAACTCGATCGAGTCGGGTGCGGCCGGTCCGAGGCATCGCGCCGCGGCATCGAGAATCCGGCCGCGGTCCTCCGGCCGCACCAGGTCCAGCAGGCCGGGAAGCGTCGCGGGAAAACGCTCCGCCGCTACTCCGGCGAGTGCCAGCGTCTCGTCCGACCGGCAGACCCGGCCGCTCGCCGCATCCCACTCCCAGCTGCCGAGCCGCGCGACGCGCTGCGACCTCGCCAGCCGCGCCTGGCTCGCCGCCAGCTCGTTCACCGCCGCGCTGGTGCGCAGGATGTAGCGCAGGCGATGGCCGAGCATCGGCCAGTTGATGGGCTTGGGCAGGAAATCCGTGGCGCCCGCATCGTAGGCGCGGTCGATCGACTCGACGTCGTCCAGGCCCGTGAGCATGAGGATCGGCGTGCGCCTGCCCTGGGCACGGCCACGCAGGGCGCGGCACGTGGCGAAGCCGTCGAGCCGCGGCATGACCACGTCGAGCAGCACGATGTCCGGCGCGATCCGGTCGAAGGCTTCCAGCGCTTCGGCGCCGTCGCCTGCTTCGGCGACTCGAACGCCCTCCTTGCGCAGCTTCGCCCGGATCAGGAGGCGCAGCGCCGGATCGTCGTCGACGACCAGCGCGAGCGGGGCCTGCGTGCCGGACGCTTCCGCGCTCACGAGACCACCGCCGCAATCTCCCGCCGGAGCGCGATGACCGTCGCCCGGTATTCGTCCTCGATCAGGGAAAGACCGGCTTCCTGGTCCGCGACCCGGCCCGCCCGGGACTCGCGTTCGAGGTGCGCGCACAGGTGCGCGAGGCGCTCGGCGCCGAGGTAGCCGCCCGCGGACTTGAGCGCGTGCGCAGCCTCGGCGACACCGGCCGGGTTCCTGCCCTCGACGGCCTCTCGCATGCGCTCCAGGAGCGCGGGCGAGGTCTGCAGGTACAGGCCGATGACCTGGTCCAGCAGGCCGTCGCCGTCGATCTGGCGGATTTCGTCGAGCGCCTTGCGGTCGAGCTCGGCAATGCGATCGTCTCGTGATGCGACGCTCCGGTCCGGCGATGCCGCTTCGACCCGCGGGGAGCCGACCGGCGTCGCGACGACCGGCTCGATGGCCAGGGCACCTGCCCCGTCGGCGAGTTCGAGCCAGCGCGCGAGCAGCGACCGCAATTGCTCGAGGGAGAACGGCTTGGCGAGGTAGTCGTCCATGCCGGCGGCGAGGCAGGCGCCCCGGTCGCCGTCGAGCGCATTGGCGGTGAGTGCCACGATCGGCACGCGGACATCCCCGCCGCGTTCGCCGGACCGGATCTGCGCCGTGGCGGCGTACCCGTCGAGTTCCGGCATCTGGCAATCCATGAGCACCAGGTCGTAGCGCGCCGCGGCGACACAGGTGACCGCCTCGCGGCCGTCGTGCGCGATGTCGGCGCGGATGCCGAGGGAATCGAGCATGCCGAGCGCAACCTCCCGGTTGACCGCGTTGTCTTCCGCGAGCAGCACGCGGCCGGCGAAG
>CXWK01005936.1_pt2 | contig 10144 bp, 4 predicted proteins | sample 590851 | NCBI WGS metagenome assembly CXWK01 (sample SAMEA3498364, study PRJEB10139) | wastewater metagenome | biome: wastewater treatment plant; material: activated sludge | place: Denmark | collected 2014-08-01
CGACTCCTGCGGCGCGCGCATAGAGGTGCGCGCCCACGGCATGCCGGTGGGCCTGGGCGAGCCGCTGTTCGACAAGCTCGACGCCGACATCGCCTACGCCATGATGGGCATCAACGCCGTCAAGGGCGTGGAGATCGGCAGCGGCTTCGGCGTCGTCACCGAGCGCGGCAGCGAACATGGTGACGAGCTCAGCCCCGAGGGCTTCCGCGGCAACCGCTCCGGCGGCGTGCTCGGCGGCATTTCCACCGGGCAGGACCTGGTGGTGCGCATCGCCATCAAGCCCACCAGTTCGATCCGCCTGCCGCGCGGCTCGATCGACCGCGCCGGCGCGCCGACGACCGTGGAAACGCACGGCCGCCACGACCCCTGCGTGGGCATCCGCGCCACGCCCATCGCCGAGGCCATGCTGGCGCTGGTGGTGATGGACCACGTGCTGCGCCACCGCGCGCAATGCGGCGACGTGCAACTGCCGCTGCCGGCGCTGCCCGCGGCGGCGCCTTGAGCCCGCACCCGGCGCATCCGGCGCACACGGCACAGGCGGTGCCGCCGGCACCTGCGGCGGCGGGGCCGCGTTGACCGCATCGCTGCCGCGCTTCGCCGCGCTGTCGTTCAGCTATTTCGCGACGATCGGGCTGTTCAACCCCTACGCGCCGCTGTGGTTCCAGTCGCTGGGTTATTCCACGCTGGTCATCGGCGCGATTGCCTCGCTGCAGAGCTGGACGCGCGTGCTCGGGCCCTATGCCTGGGGCTGGTTCGGCGACCACAGCGGGCGCCGCGTCGAACTGCTGCGCATCGCGGCGGCGGGTTCGGTGCTCGCGGCCGCCGGTTTGCTGGGCGTGCGCGAGGCGGTGCCGGTGGCGGTGGTCACGGCGCTGCTGTTCGCGGCCAACGGCGGCGTCATCCCCTTGTACGAGGCCACGCTGGCGCACCTGCTCAGCACGGGCGGCGGCTTCGTCGACGCCGCGCGCTATGGCCGCGTGCGGCTGTGGGGCTCGGTCGGTTTCATCATCGCCGTCACGGCCGGCGGCGCCTTGCTCGAACGCTTCGGCATCGCCGCCTTTCCGGCCTTCGTGCTTGCCGTCAACGGGCTCATGCTCGCCGCCGCGCTGCGCCTGCCGGCCACGCGCGACGATGCCGTGCACGACGCGCCCGCGCCTGCGGTGCTGCCGCTGCTGCGCCGGCCCGAGGTGGCCTGGTTCTTCGGTTCGATCTTCTTTACCGTGCTGGCGCACACCAGCCTGTACGCCTTCTTCTCGCTGTACCTGGTGTCGCTGGGCTACGGCAAGCCGGTGGTGGGCGCGTTGTGGGCGGTGGCGATTGCGGCCGAGATCGCCTTCTTCTGGATGCAGGGCCGGTTGTCGGCGTGGCTGGCGCCGCCACGCTGGCTGCAGGTGGTGGCGCTGGTGACCACGCTGCGCTTCGTCGCCGTGGCCGGGGCCGGCCACTGGCCGCTGGTGCTGGTGCTGGCGCAGGCGCTGCATGCCGTCACCTTTGCCGGCCACCACACGGCCTGCATCATGCTGGTGCAGCGTTTCTTTCCCGGCCGGTTGCGCGGCCGCGGGCAGGCCTTGTATTCGGTGCTGGGTTACGGGCTGCCAGGCGTGCTCGGCCGCGTGGGCGGCGGCTGGCTCATCTCGCGGCTGGGCTTCGGCGCCGTCTTCTGGGCCGCTGCCGGCTGTGGNNGCCTGGGTCTGCGCCACGCGCATGGCGCGCCGCCTGCAGGCGGCCTGAACGCCGGCGCCACCGCCGCTTCGGCCTACATCCTGCGGCGCAGCGGCCGATATCCCTTCGACCAGGCCCGCGGCATGTTGCCCGAGCCGTGCTCGAGGACTGTCCGCAACCCATGGCCGAAGCCGCCGCGCCCGAGACGCCGTTGCTGCCGCGCGCGAAGCGCGGCCCAGCCCAAGCGGCCGCCGGCCAGGCCTACCGCTGGCGGCCGCTGCTCGTCGCCCTGGCCTGTGCCGTGCTGGCGCTGGCGCTGCTGGCTCATGGCTGGAACCTGCTGCGCACGCACACCTTGCTGGACGCCGACGCCGAGCTGATCGAAGCCGCCAGCGCCCAGCGCGCCCATGCCGACCAGATCGGCCGCCTGGCGGCACTGGTGGCCGCCGACACGGCCGGACGCCGTCAGCATGCGATGGCGCTGCGGGCCTTGCTCGACACCGCCGCCGAAGATGCCACCGCGCTGGACGAGCGGCTGGCTCGCCAGCGGCCCCTGGACGCCGGGCAGGACCGTCCGGTGGCGCAGGCCTGGCAGGCCTGGCGTGCCGCGAGCGAACGCCTGTGGCGCCACGGCCGTGAGTTGCTGCGTCAGACCGACGCCGGGGACGGCGTCAACCTGCTGCCCGCGATGCTTGCCGTGCAGGCCGAGACCACGCCGGTGCAGGCGGCCGCGTCTCGGCTGGTGGCGGCCTTGCGTGCGGAGGCCGGGCACCACAACGCCCGCCACCAGAACCAGGACCTGCTGGGACTGCTGTTCGGTGCGGCCTTCCTGCTGCTGCTGGGCCTGACGCTGCTGGAACCGACGGCGCGCGCCGTGCGTCGGCAGGCGGCGCGGCTGCAGGAGCAGGCCGCCGAATTGCAGCGGCTGGCGCTGGTGGCCGAGCACACGGCGGCGCTGGTGCTGATCACCGACCCGGACGATCGCATCGTGTGGGTCAACGATGCCTTCGCCCGCGTGGCCGGCTGGCCGCTGGCCGACGCCAGCGGTCAGCGGCCCGGCGATCTGCTCGCCAGCCCGCACGCCGACACCGAGGTGCTGGCGCGTGTACAGCAAGCCGTGCGGCGCGGCCGCGGGGCGCGCCACGAGTGGCTGCACCGTTCGCGCGACGGCCGCGACCTGTGGCTCGACGTGGATATTCGCCCGCTGCACGGCGACGACGGCGAACTCTCGGGCTTCGTGCGCGTGGCGACCGACGTCACCGGCCGCGTGCAGCAGCAGGGCAAGTTGCAGGCGCTGTGGAAGGGCTTGCCCGCGGGGGTGGTGGTGCACGCTTCCAAGGGCGAGATCGTCGAGGCCAACCGTGCCGCCGAACAGTTGCTGGGCCGCCCGCTGGCCGAGCTGCTGGGCCGCGATGCCTTCGACCCGGGCTGGCGCGCCCTGCGCGAGGACGGCAGCGACTATCCGGCCCAGGAGCTTCCCGTCACGCGCACGCTGGCCAGCGGCCAGCCGCTGCGCAACCAGACCCTCGGCATCCACACGCCGCAAGGCGAACTGCGCTGGCTGCTGCTGAACACCGAACCGCTGTTCGACGCCCAGGGCCAGATCAGCGGCGTGTTGTCGTGCTTCGGCGACGCCACCGAAAGCCGGCGGCTCAACGAGCGGCTGACCAGCAGCGCGCGCACCGATGNNGCGCGCGCACCGATGCGCTGACGCACCTGCCCAACCGCGCGGTGGTGATGGAGCGGCTGCAGCGCGCCATCGACCACGGCCGCCGCCACCCGGGCTACGGCTTCGCGGTGCTGTTCATGGACTTCGACCGCTTCAAGCAGGTCAACGATACGCTGGGCCACGGCGCCGGCGACGAACTGCTGCGCCAGGTCGCCGAGCGGCTGCTGCGCGCGCTGCGGCCGGGGGACGCGGTGGCCCGGCTGGATGACGAGTCGCGCGTGGCGGCGCGCATCGGCGGCGACGAATTCGTCGTCGTGCTCGAGGGCGTGCACGACGCGCAGACGGTGGGTGTGATCGCCGACCGGCTGCTGGCCGACCTGTCGGAGCCCTACTTGCTGGGGTCGACTCCGGTGCAGTCCGGCGTCAGCCTGGGGGTGGTGCTGGCCCGCGGCGGCGAAGGCACGGCCGACGAGGTGCTGCGCAACGCCGATACCGCCATGTACGAGGCCAAGCGCGCCGGCCGCGGCCGCTGGGTGATGTTCGACGATTCCATGCACGAGCGCGTGGTGCGCGCGCTGGCGGTTGAAAACGACTTGCGCCGTGCGCTCAAGGCCGACGAATTGTTCGTCATCTACCAGCCCGTGGTGGACCTGGCCACGCGCGCGTCGGTGGGCGTGGAAGCGCTGGTGCGCTGGCGCCATCCCGTTCGCGGACTGGTGCCGCCGGTGGAATTCATCGGCATCGCCGAGGAGTCCGGCCTCATCGACGCCGTGGGCTCGTTCGTGCTGCGCACGGCTTGCCTGCACTTCGTGCGCTGGCACGGCGAGCTCGGCGCGCTGGCGCCGCGGCACCTGGCGGTGAACCTGTCGCGGGCACAGCTCAAGCGCGGCGACCTCGTGCACGAGGTGCGCGACCTGCTGCAGGAGACCGCGATGCGCCCCGAGCAACTGCAGCTGGAGATCACCGAGAGCCTGGCCGCGCAGGACGAGCAGGTGCAGGCCACGCTGCGCGGGCTCAAGGCGCTGGGCGTGAAGCTGGCGCTGGACGACTTCGGCACCGGTTATTCGTCGCTGGCCTGCCTGCACCAGATGCCGGTGGACACGGTGAAGGTGGACCGATCCTTCGTGCGCCACGCCGAGACGGTGGAATACCACCGCGTGCTCATCGAGGCCACCATCCGGGTCGCCCGCGCACTGGGCATGACCACGGTGGCCGAAGGCATCGAGACCGAGGGCCAGGCGGCACTGATGCTGGCGCTGGAGTGCGACCGCGGTCAGGGTTTCCTCTATGCGCGGCCACTGGAGGCCGCCGACTACGAGGCCTGGGTGCGCCAGGCGCGCGCGGCGGCGATGCCGGCCTGACGGCCGGGCACGCGGCGCCTGCACTTCATCGCCCGCAGGTCACGCTTCGTCGCAACCGGGTCCACAAAACGGGCCGGATCGCCGACACTCCGGCCGCTCGCACGACAATCGTGCAGATCGGCCGGAGGCTGGGACGATGAAAAACAAGTGGCTGGTCGGGGGAACGGCGCTGGTGTTGCTGGCGGGTGCCGGCGTGGCCCTGTGGACCGGCGTCTTGCAGGGTCCGGACGGGAAGGCCGCGGCCAGGAGCGAGGCAACGGCCCCCAAGGGCGGCAAGAACGACAAGAAGCCCGACGTGCCGCTGGAATTCCTCGCGCGCGAGGTGGTGCAGCCGGTACTGGCGCGCATGCCGCAAGCGGTGGAGTTCTCCGGGCCGCTGGTGGCGCCACAGACCTCGGTGCTGCGCGCCAAGGCCGGCGGCACGCTGGTGGCACTCCACGTGGCCGAAGGCAGCCGGGTGCAGGCCGGGCAGGCCCTCGGCCGTATCGACATGGCCGAGACCAGCAGCCGCGTGGCCGAGCGCAGCGCCAATCTGGAGTCGGCGCGGGCCACGCTGGCGCAGGTCGAGCGCACCCATGCCAGCAACGAACGCCTGGCGGCGCAGCAGTTCATCAGCCCGATCGCGCTGGAGAATTCGCGTGCCGCTCTGGAAACGGCCCGTGCCGAGCTCAACGCCGCGCAGGCGGCGCTCGACACCACCCGCGTGGCGCTGCGCGACGCCACGCTGCTGGCGCCGATTGCCGGCATCGTGGCCAAGCGCCACGCGCTGCCGGGCGAGAAGGTGGCCGTGGAGCAGCAGGTGCTGACCATCGTCGACCTGGCACGGCTGGAACTGGCCGGCAGCGTGGGCACGCACGAGGTCGGCCGCCTCTCGGCCGGCCTGCCGGTGCAGGTGCGGGTGGAAGGCGTGGCGCAGCCGGTGGCCGGGCGCATCGCGCGCATCGCCCCGGCGGCCGAGCCGGGCACGCGGTCCATCGGTGTGACCATCGAACTGGCCAACCCCGGCGAAACCCTGCGCGCCGGCCAGTACGCCATGGCCCGTGCGCTGCTCGCCGATGACCAGGATCGGCTCACGCTGCCAGCCGCCGCGGTGGGCACCACGGCCGGCCAGGACCATGTCTGGCTGATCGAAGACGGCACCCTGGCACGCCGTGCGGTCACCCTGGGCCGGCGCGACGAGCCGCAGGGGCGGGTGGAGGTGCTGCAGGGCGTGACACCCGCAAGCCAGGTGCTGGCGGCACGCTTCGACAACTTGCGCGAAGGCGCCAGGGCACGCTTGGTGGCGAACAAGTCGCCGGCCGTGGCCTCGGCCGCGGCCACTTCGCCTGCCGGCCTGAAGTGAGCCCGGGGGCCATCACATCATGTGGATCACCCGCGTCTCGATCAACAACCCGGTGTTCGCCGCCATGGTCATGGTGGCGCTGTGCGTGCTGGGCCTGTTCAGCTATGCCAAGCTGGGCGTCGAGCAGATGCCCGACATCAGCTTCCCCGGCGCCTGGATGGAGGTGGAATACCCCGGCGCCACGCCCGAGGCGCTGGAGCGCGAGGTGCTCAAGCCGCTGGAGGAGGCCGTCAACGGCGTGGCCGGCGTGCGCAAGATCATGGCCCGCGCGTTCGAGGGCCGCGCCGACCTGAGCATCGAATTCGGCCTCGACGCCGACATGGACCGCGCCATGCAGGACGTGCGCGACCGCGTCGCCGCCGTGCAGTCGCAACTGCCGCGCGACGCCAAGGCGCCGACGCTGGCGCGCTGGAACAACGACAACAACGAGCCGGTGGTGACGCTGGCCCTGCTCAGCCCCACGCGCAGCCCGCGCGAGCTTTCGATCCTGGGTGAGAACGAGGTCGGCAAGCGGCTGCAGCGCGTGGACGGCGTGGCGCGCGTCGAGATCAACGGCCTGACCGAACGCGAGGTGCGCATCGACCTCGACCCGCTGCGCCTGCGCGCCTACGCGGTGACGCCGGCGCAGATTGCCGCCGCGCTGCGCGAGGCCAATGCCGACCAGCCGGTGGGACTGCTCAGCAACGGCATGCAGGACACCCTGCTGCGCGTGGAAGGCCGGGTGCGCGATCCCAAGGCCTTCGCCGACGTGGTGGTGGCGCGCCGCAATGGCCTGGCCTTGCGGCTGGCCGACCTGGGGCAGCTCAGCGAACGCGAGCGCGAACCCGACTCCATTGCGCGCGTGAACGGCCAGCGCGCCATCAATTTCAACGTCTTCAAGCAGCAGGACGCCAATATCGTGGCCACCGGCGACGCGGTGAAGAAAGCCATGGACGAAGTGCGCCAGCGGCTGCCGCCCGACGTGGAACTGCGCCTCATCAACGCCAGCAGCGACTGGGTCAAGGGCAGCCTGGACGGGTTGCGCAGCACGCTGATCGAGGGCGCGCTGCTCACCATCGCCATCGTCTTCCTGTTCCTGCACAGCTGGCGCAGCACCATCATCACCGGCCTCACGCTGCCGATCGCCGTGATCAGCAGCTTCATTGCCGTCTACGCCTTCGGCTTCACGCTGAATTTCATGACCATGATGGCGCTCAGCCTGTGCATCGGGCTGCTCATCGACGACGCCATCGTGGTGCGCGAGAACATCGTGCGCCACGTGCACAAGGGCAAGGACCACGTCACCGCGGCGCGCGAGGGCACGCAGGAGATCGGCCTGGCGGTGATGGCCACCACCTTCGCCATCGTGGCGGTGTTCGCGCCGGTGGCCTTCATGGGCGGCATCATCGGCAAATTCTTCTACCCCTTCGGCATCACCGTGGTGGTGGCGGTGCTGGTGAGCCTGTTCGTCAGCTTCACCCTCGACCCCATGCTGAGCTCGGTGTGGAAGGACCCGCCGTCGGCACGGCTGAAGACGCTGCCCGTCATCGGCCACGCCATCCGCGGCACCGACCGGCTGATGGACGCCTTGCACGCCCTGTATGGCCGGGCCATCCGCTGGATCTTCTCGGACCGCCGCTGGCGCATCGGACTGCCCGCCTACGGACACGGTTTTGGTGCCGACGGTCGGCGCGACAAGGCCAGCCCGCGGCGCTGGCGCAGCGCCACGCTCACGCCGCGCGGCGTAGTCATGGCCGTCGGCACCGGCAGCTTCCTCGCGGCGCTGGCGCTGGCGCCGCTGGTGGGCAGCGAATTCGTGCCCGAGACCGACCAGAATTTCACCCAGCTCGCGCTGAAGATGCCGGTGGGCAGCAGCCTGGAGCGTACCGACGCCAAGGTGGCGCAGGTGGAAGCCATCGTGCAGGCCATGCCCGAGGTCAAGCACGTCAGCACCTGGATCGGCGGGCCGGGCCAGCGCAACCAGGCCTGGCTGAATATCGCGCTGGTGGACCGCAAGGAACGCCGGCGTTCGCAAAAGCAGGTGGAAGACGCCATGCGCGAAGCCATCGCCAAGGTGCCCGGCACCGATGCCAGCGTGGGCTTCAACCGGCCCATCTACGTGGCCATCCTGGGCAGCGACCCCGAGGGCCTGGCGCGGCTGGCGGAAGACTTCGCCGAGAAGGTGAAGAAGATCCCCGGCGCGGTGGACGTGGAAACCTCGGTGCAGGCCGGCATGCCGGCCTATGCGGTGCGCCTGAAGCCCGGCGCCGTGCGCGAACTCGGGCTCACCGCCAGCCAGGTGTCGAGCAGCCTGCGCGCTTATGTGAACGGCGAGGCGGCCACCACCTGGACCACGCCCAACGGCGACCAGGTCGACGTGGTGCTGCGGCTCGAAGAAGGCCAGCGTGAACGTATCGACCAGCTGCATTCGCTGCCGGTGGCCTTCGCCGCCGACGGCACGCCCATCGCGCTGGCCAGCGTGGCCGAGATCGAACGCATCTACAACCCGCAGAATATCCGGCGCCAGGACCTGCAGCGCCGCGAAGGCATCTTCGCCGGCGTCAAGGACCGCAGCCCCGGCGACGTGGGCGGCGACGTGCAGCAGCTGATCAAGGAAACCACGCTGCCACCCGGCTACAGCTTCGACATCGGCGGCCAGATGCAGCAGCAGGCCGAGGCCTTCGCCGGCCTGCTCGGCGCCATGGCGCTGGCGGTGATCTTCATCTATATCGTGCTGGCCAGCCAGTTCGGCAGCTTCCTGCAGCCCATCGCCATCATGGCCAGCCTGCCGCTGGCGCTGATCGGCGTCATGCTGGCGCTGCTGCTCTGGCGCAGCACGCTCAACATCTTCAGCATGATCGGCCTCGTGATGCTGATGGGACTGGTGACGAAGAACGCCATCCTGCTGGTGGACTTCGCCAACCACGCACGCCGGGCCGGCGCCAGCGTGGCCGACGCGCTGCTGCAGGCCGGGCAGACCCGCATGCGGCCGATCATCATGACCACCGCAGCCATGATCTTCGGCATGCTGCCGCTGGCCCTGGCGCTCAACGACGGCGGCGAGATCCAGGCGCCGATGGGCCGCGCCATCATCGGCGGCCTGATCACGAGCACGCTGCTCACGCTGGTGGTGGTGCCTGTGCTGTACAGCTACCTGGTGCGCGAGAAGAAGGCGCAGGCTGTGGCGCCACCGGTGCTGGGCGGCAGCGCCGCGGGGCCGCTGCCGATGCCGGCCGACCGGGATTGAGCGGCCCGGCGACCGGAGCCTCAGGTTTCGTCGGGCGGTTGGGTCTCGGCAGGGCTGTCGCGCTGCTGCCGCCTGGCACCGGGCCGGGCGTCCTGGCGCAAACGCTCCAGCAGGCGGCCGGTTTCGTCGCCGCTGGTGGTGGCGCGGGGCTGTCCGCGACGCCGTTCGATCAGCGGGGCGCGCACCTGGACCGGGTCCGGCACAGCCTGCGCCGGCGTCTCGTCGCGCCAGCGCGGGTCCGGCGGCCTGGGCGGCGCCAGCACGCGCCGCGCCAGTCCCAGCGCCAGCAAGGCCAGCATGGCCATCAGCGCCATCAGCAGGTCGCGCGACCGCCGCGCCTGCGACACGCGGTCCGACAGGGTTTCGGCCAGCACGTCACGCGTGGCGTCGAGCAGCCGGAACTGTGCCTGCAGCGCGGCCTCGCCGGCGGGCGCGGCGTCGGCGTCGAGCTGCTCGCGCAGCAGGCTGAAATAGCGGTCGGCGGCGGCGCCGGCCTCGGCCGTGGCCGCGGCCAGCGCGGGGCGCGGCACGGCCGAGTGTTCGATCATCTCGTTCAGGCGCCCCAGGCTGCGCGCCAGCGCGGCTTCGGTGGCAGCCATCTGGCGTTCGTCGGCGCGCCGGCCGGTGGCCGCGGGTGAACCGAGGGTGGCGATCTCGGTGGCGAGTCGCGGCAGGCTGCGCGTCATCACCGACGCCAGCAGCGCGGCGCCGGCCTCGCGGTGGCCGCCCAGCCCCGTGATGTCGGCCACAAGGTCGATGACCTGCAGCGTTTGTTCCACCAGCAGACGGTGGCCGAGGTCGCTCTCGGGCGCGGCGATCTGGCGTTGCTGGATCTGCCGCGCCAGCAGCGCCCAGTCCTCGCGCAGCGCATTGGACTCTTCCAC